>Ga0163150_10001103_pt1 | contig 47539 bp, 35 predicted proteins | sample OliLakLV19P2IB_FD_148628 | JGI IMG/M metagenome (GOLD analysis project Ga0163150, IMG submission 148628) | Freshwater microbial mat bacterial communities from Lake Vanda, McMurdo Dry Valleys, Antarctica - Oligotrophic Lake LV.19.P2.IB | ecosystem: Environmental > Aquatic > Freshwater > Lake >... | reverse complement strand
TATTCCTTGGTTCCTAAGAGCGATCGAAGCTGTCGAAACAGGTTGTCACAAGCCTTTGGGGGCCTGCGTTAAAGTCCAATTTTCCGGAGAGGTCTTATGTTGTCCGTTCATCACCAGCGAGAATCCTATCGAAGTGGGCCAGCCGTGCTTCAATCTGCGTTTCGACCTCTTCGGTCAGGTCGAGCCCAAACGGGTGTCGATTCGTACCCCGTCCTGGGCAAGGCGGTCGAGGTTGGGGGTCCGCAGGTTCTTGTTCCCGTGGAGTGCGACGTCGCCGTAGCCCTGGTCGTCACTCACAATGAGGATGACATTGGGTGATCTGCTGGAAGTTGCCGGCTGAGCAACTACCGCCGATCCGATTGAGGACAACACAGCGCAAATCGCTAGAGTCCGAAAGGTTGATATGAGTTCGCTTCTGAACATGTTCGATTGCCTGGGGCGGCGAATTGCTACGGCCCACCGACCCAAGCTGGCCTCAATGCGGCAAGCATCAGGGAAACATTCACTGCAAGTATTTTTCAAACCAATCCAGGATTCGCTGGTAGTAATCTCGCAGATGATTAGGCTCGCGGAGACCGTGACCCTCCCGGGGATAGACGATCAACTGGCTGGGAACCCCGAAATGCCTCAGCCCACGGAAGAGGTGGATTCCTTGGTGGACTAGAATTCCTGGATCCTGTTCTCCCAAGATCAACAGAGTTGCCGTCCGAGAGTTTCGGACATGGGCAATGGGCGAGTGCTGCCAAAGCAGATCGTAGTTTTCGTAGGTCGATTTCCCCCATTCCAATTTCTCCGCAGCTTCCGGGGCCGACGACTCCCCACCATGGAAGGTCACCCAGTTGCTAAAACCAGCCACCGATACGGCTGCCTTGAACCGAGTCGTTTGTGTCGCGCACAGGTTCGTCAGATAACCGCCATAACTAATTCCCCCAACACCCACACGGTCGGGGTCGGCAATGCCCCGCTCGATCATGGCGTCGACGCCAGCCAGAACATCCAGTAAATCTTTGCCCCCATAGTCTCCGCGCGCACCGCGTCGGAATTGGGAGCTGCCCATGATGCTGCCGCGGTAGTTCGGCAACAACACCGCGTAGCCCTGGACGGCCAACAGCTGCCCCCAATCGTTCTGATGCAAATGGAAATCATTGGCGTCTCCTCCGTTGGAGCCATGAATATAGACAATCATTGGGTAGCGGTTGGCGGGGCGGTAACCGGTCGGCTTGATTAGTATGCCGCTGATCTCCCATCCGTCTGGAGCCTTCCAACTTACGATCTCGCCTTCACCGAAAGCCCGTGCGTCCAAATGAGGGTTCAACTGAGTCAAGCGCTTCCAGTCGCTCATCTTTGGGCTTTCAGTTCCCTGCTCACTCAAGACAGCTGTCCAGAGATCGGGTGGCTTAGCACTGGCAGACAAAACACCAGCAATCCTTCCGTTGCTCCGGCTCACACTGTAGTCGGAGCGATAAGCCAACACCGAAGGCTTGTGGGTCAGTGGGATCAATTGCCTGCTTTGGATTTCTAGCTTCGCCAAGGCCCGGTGCGCCCTCTCTGCCACGGCGACCAGCAGAGACTGGCTGTCGGGCATCCACCGAAAGCTCTCGACGGCGTAAGAACTGCCTGCACTAAGATTCTCCGGAGTGCTTCCTTCGCCGCGGCAGACAAACAGCCCATTAGGGAAAAAGTCGGTGCCATTTTCCGGGCTCCCCAAGAAGGCGATGGACTTCCCATCCGGTGCCCAGCTCACGCCTTGCAGCTTTCCGAGCGTGGCACAATAGGGCTTTGGAGTTCCGCCTGACGGGCTCACCGTCACGAGCCGGGGACGCAACTGCTCCCAATCCGGATAAGGTTGGTCGGCCACGGTCAGCAACAGCTCTGTTCCCTTCGGAGACCACTGCACCGTCATGATGTGCCGGGCTTCTACTCCGAGAAGATGCGAATTGCTGGATTCCAGGTCCAGCACCCAGAGTTTTCTAGGCTGTCTGCGCTGGACCGGCTCAGAGACTCCCACCTCGATAGCGTCGTAACCCAGATCGATCTTCCTTCGTTTCTCTGGTTCTATGACTTCGGCCATCGTGGCCAGATAGGCCAGCCTCTTTCCATCCGGTGACCAACTGAAGCTCGTGACGGCGGAAAGATGGTGGGTTAACTGACGAACATTTCCACTCTCCAAGTCGATGAGGTTGACTTGACTGACTGGCGAGCCAGGCTTGGTTGCCAGGAAAGCGACCTTCTGGCTGTCTCCCGACCACTGAGGACTAGAAACAGAACCCGGAACTGACGTCCGTTGACGAGGCTCTCCTCCATTGGTGGAAACAAGCCACAGGGAAGAGTAACTCGCCTCCTTGGAGTGACTCTCATCAGCGGCCTCTTCAACCACGAACGCGACTCGGGATCCGTCCGGCGAGATTTGCACCGCCTGAAGACGACGAAGCGAGATGACATCCTCAATGCTTAACCGGGTCGTTGCCTTAGGGTCTCGGTTTGCGGACTGAGCAGTTGCGTCCTGAACTTGAACAAGACCAAGAAAGCCGGCCGTTAATAGCATCAGCGATCTAGCACCTGGGATCGTCATTGCACTGAACAGTCGTGCCGACCCTGTACCAATGTTCTCCACATCTCTTAACGTAAGTTCTCTCCTCATCCCGTCAGAAATCAAGATCACTCCGGCAAAAGATAAATGACCCCGGACAGTATGTTCCGACCAACTTGGGTCTTTCCCTGGACTTGGAGGGAGGATGCTGCCGACATCCAGTTGCTGGGCGGTGGCTGCGAACTAGTCTCTTAAACTGGAAGCAGTATCGTCCTTGTTCAATAGAGCCGAGAAGAGTCGTGACACAATCTGTGTACTGCCGACAGGTTAGTGAGAGAAGAAAGTCCCCCCGTGCCAGCGCTTCTGTGGACAAATCGTGCCGATCAAACATCCAACGTTCATTAAGATACGTCGGATCGACGGCTATCAATATCAAATCTAGAATACTGTCGGCAGAACACAGTAGAGAAGTTAGTTGACTGTCAATCGAAAAATGCAGACCCGAAAATAATCAAGGCGTAAGCCACCCGGAACTCATCGGCGAATCTCGACAGTGAGGGCTTTGAAGGACCCGTGACCTCCGGTGATGCGAAGATAGAAAAAGAAACTTGCAAGAATTAGTACCAGCGAAGCCGGCACAGTGGCAATCCAACGGTAGGTCATCGCGGCCGAATAGGACTTGGCTACATTCACAGCTCGCAGTTCATTGGGGTCTGTTAGAGTGGCAACCTTCCTCCCGTCGAGCCCCGAAGCGCCGTCTTTCCGAATCTTTTGCAGCGTACTCGAGCCGACTTCGGACATCTTGGCCACCGCATAGTGATCCTGGATGACCCCCATAAGGGGAACCATCAGGAACCCCGCCGAAATAATGCCGCATCCTCCCATGAGTCCCAGTGCAAAAGCTCCCCCCTCTGGGTGGCGTTCCGAAGCGATCCCCAACATGGTTGGCCAAAAAAAAGACTTCCCGATTCCAAACACAGTCGCCGCGCCAAACACCGCAGCCCCTGAGGTCGCAAAGCTCAGCCCAAAAAGAGACAACGTGCATAAGACAGCCGAGCACGTCAGAAGGCCGATTGGAGTCAGAATTCTGGTCAGTGCGCCCGGAAGAAACTGACGGCACACGAACATCACGCCAGCCGTATAGACCAGTATCAAAACACCCTGCATACCGACCAGATTCTGCAACAGGTTACCCACCCACTGGTCTGGTCCCACTTCGGTGGCCGTCGTTAATAGCATGACGAACAACAGGAATTGAAACCCGGGGCGGAACAGGACTTTCATCATTTCTGAATCGGAGACACCCAAAGTAACCCGCTCGCTCTGGGGGAAGTCTTGCCGGAAGAAGAGGAATCCATAGGCAAAAACGGGGATCAGCGGCAGGCAGACCTTAAGTTTCCATCCCAGCCTGGCCGTTTCGTTAGAAATCCCGGCCCCGTCCAGGTGAAGGATCTTGGTAACACCGAAAGCCATCAAACCGCCAATGATCAGACCCGCGGGCCACCAGGCATGCAGAAGATTAAGGTGCTTTGTCCGGCTTTCTCCGTGGAGGGTGGCGACTAGAGGGTTGGCTACGGCCTCAATTACCCCCTGAGCCAAGCCCATGAAGAGGGCCCCCAGTAACAAGCTAAGAAAGTCATATCCACCCACTGTCAAGAGAGTACCAGCCACATGGCAGACGAAGGCACCCACTAGCAGCTTCCCCATCCCCAGCTTGTCCAGCAGCAAGCCGCCCACAATGAGCGTCAATGCAAAGCCCCAGAGGCCGGCGCCCAGGATCTGCCCCATTTCTGTGTCGGTGAAACCAAACTGGGCCTTCAACGCTGGAACAATGTCCGTGCGAACTGCAAACGCCACAGCGATGGCCACGTGCGCGGCACAACAGGCTACGAATAATCGTCTCGAATTCATTATCCGGTCGTTTATAACCACGATCAGATCCTGGGCGGTAAGTCCGAAAAGAGCAATACGACGGTCACGATCACGGAGATAAGTGACGTTGTTAGATCAGCTAACTGATGAATCAGGCGAACCAACAGGAAGCATTTCCAGCGCCGACAAGCCATCGATCCGATAGAGCGGCTCCAACCCCGAAGCAACGCGCTCAATGTTCTCGGCGGCACAGGCCGCACGACGGCGAGAAGTTCCGTGAGTCAGACCAGACGTGTGCGGAGTGGCGACGACATTGGGCATGTGCAGCAACGGATTGGCAGGATCTGGCGGCTCCACTTCGAAGACGTCCAAACCAGCTCCGGCGAGTTTCCCCGCCTGCAACAGGCGGCAGAGCGCCTGTTCATCGACCAAAGCACCGCGGGCCACGTTGATCAGATAGGCTGTCGGCTTCATCAGGCTCAGACGCTGTTCATCCATGATTCCGCGAGTCTCCTGATTCAGGTGCAGGTGAAGGGAGACATAGTCGCTCTCACCAATCACGCGATCCATATCGGCGGAGTCGCCGGCAAAATCGAGCCCGTAACGCCGCTGTTCGTCGAGAGGAATATCACGGACGTCAACTGCGGCGATCTTCATGCCGAAGGATCGAGCTCGCTTGGCCAGTTCTCTGGCGCTAGCGCCGAAGCCAATCAGCCCGAGCTGTTGACCTTCCAGTTCAAGACCCATAGGGGTGTAAAGGATGCCGTTCCGCAAACTCCCTTGCGTCTCATGCCACCGGCGCGACAGCATCAGGATATACATGAGCGCGCACTCAGCCAGGGGAATAGCACTGAATTGTCCCGGACAATTGGCGACCGGAATTTTCTTGTAACGCCAATATTCGAGGTCGAAGCGGTCGAACCCAGTGCCCAGGATTTGCCAGAGTTTCACCGTCCGCGATGCGTCGGCCAGCGTGCGTGTCCCCATGTTGCCACCGAAGTCAATCACCACATCGACGTTAGCAAACTGCTCTTTCGCCGGAGCACTCAGGTCAAAAAGGACCAGTTCATGGCGAGGGTCAATGGCCTCGATGACATCGTTTTCCCACGGGATCTTCTGGTGAGGGGGCGGCGCAAGAAACAGAATCTTGAGTCGAGTCTTCATTTCGATTTGGTCTCCTTTTTGCGTAGACTTTCGAGCCAACGCCGGGCTTCGGCAACCATGAATTGGTCATCACCGCCCACTAACAGCAGCGAATAACCTTGCGCCATACATTGGACAGCGTGCTCGTAGCTGTAACAGGCCGTCCCCATCGCCTTCTTGTGTTTCCGGCAAGCCGTTTTCACTCTCTCGACTGCGCTGAGATAAGCAGGGTGCTCAAACTCCTTGAAGATCCCCAGGGAAATCGAGAGATCCATCAAACCAATCACGACGCCGTCGATCCCATCAACGCTCACAATGGCTTCGATGTTTTCGACACCGTCTTTGGATTCGATGATAGGAATACAGATCACGTCGTCGTTAGCCCTGTGAAAATACTCATCGGCATCGAACCCATACACTCCGGCCCGACGCGGCCCATAGCCTCTGATCCCTGCTGGAGGATAGCGGCACGCCTGAACCAACCGACGGGCCTCTTCGCCCGTGTTGATGAACGGACACAACACCCCCGGGGAGCCAAGGTCCAGGAAATGACGGATCTCGTCTGCGTCCAGCCGCAAGGGCCGAGCCAATAGCACCGCCGGAGTATGGACCGCTGCCTGCAGCATGTTTCGCACCGTGAGGTTGTTGTTAGCAGCATGCTCCGTATCGACGACAAGCCAGTCATAACCAGCTCTCCCAAAAATCTCCGCAACGGCTGGGTCCGAGAGCGCGAGCTGGGCGCCTATGCAGACTTCTCCCGCGCGAAGCTTGGCCTTAAACGTTCGGGCCTTCTCAAGTTCGTGGATCATTGTTCTCCTCAGTAGTCATGTCGCCTGTGTTCTCAAAGAAGCGGCGCTCCCACACTACCCCTCGCGTGATAATGGGACGACGCATCCTTCTGCAGCGCTCTGGTAAATGGCATCTAGAGCTCTCATGTTTGAGAGTCCATCCTCGGCAGGGAAGGCAATGGTCTCCTCATTGCGGACACGCTGGCCGAAGTACTCCACCGCCAGCTTCCATTGGTGTTCACCGTTGATGAGAATCCGTTCCGATGTATCCGATGGCCCTGTAATTCTCACTTCGGTGTTGACGATCCGGTTGTGCCGGTAAGTCTCCAGTTGAACAAAACCAGCGGGCACTGCGATGCTCCCGCCGGTGCCAAAGACCTCGTAACCCTGCTGGAAGGATCCTGGCGTCAGCAGCGTGCTCGTCTCAAATTGCAGGCGCACGTTTCCAGGAAACTCCAGCAATCCGGACACTCTCTCATCAACCTCGGTTTCGTGGTCCCAATCGACCTTCGCAAAGGCAGACATCGGTTCGGAACCCAAAATGAACCGGCCCACGTTGATGCAATAGCATCCCTTGTCCATCAACGTTCCTCCCGCCAGTTCCTTACTCAAACGGACATCGCCAGATGTGGGTCGGGGCGAAGAAAGGACGGCTGTCATCCCCAAAACCCTTCCGATCTTGCCTTCTTTCACCAGCTTCCTGGCGAGGACGTTCTGGGGATGAAACCGGTATGCAAACGCCTCCATCAGCAAGACACCGCTCTCGGAACAGGCATCGATCATTTCCCGCGCTTCGCTGGCGTTTCGGGCCAAGGGTTTTTCACACAGCACATGCTTGCCGCGCGCAGCCGCCTTGATCGTCCACTCTGCATGCAAAGCATTTGGCAAGGGAATGTAGACAGCCTCAATGTCTGAATCATTCAAAAGGCTCTCATATCGAGAGTAACTCCTCTCAACTTCGAATTTCTCTGCGAAGCTTCGAGCCTTGGCAGCATCCCGGCTCGCCACACCGGCAAGGGTTCCATTGTGTGAAATCCGAATTGCGGGTGCGATGACAGAGGTCGCAACTCCGGCACAGCCGAGGATTCCCCAACGGACTCTTCTTGGATCGATCCAGTTCTCCGCCTTCATTTCTCCAATTTTGAGGACAGCGTTTTCATCACAAATGATGGTTCATGTTACGAACGATCCCGCATCTTCAATCTGTCGCTTTTGCGGCAAATATCGCACTCAATACGAGTGCCGGCTGCCGCTTAGCGGCCAGGATTCCAAACGGCTGCACATGGAGATCTGACGACCCTCCGCGCAATAACATGTACTCCTTGAGCAAGGGATCCAGCCAGCAGGAGTAATCTGTGAAGTAGGTCACGTTGACCGGCGCTCCAGCGCAGAACATCAAGCTCAAGGATCATTGCCCCGGGTTGGTTGAGAAGCACTAGAGGCTCCTTTCAGCCAATACCGAGCTCGTGGAGAAAGGCGCGATTCCGTTTTCCGATGGGCAGCGGCTTGTCGAAGGGCGCCGGATACATGTCCTGCTCAACGACGGCAAACCCCTCGTAATCTGCTTGGCGCAGCACTTCAGCAAAGGCGCGGAAATCAACCACCCCTTTTGACAGCTCACAGAACATGTCCATGGCGACCGCTTTTGCGAAAGGAATCTTTTGACTGATCACGGTTGAGCGAACACTACTGTCGATGCTTTTCAAGTGGAGATACCGGATGCGGCGATGATGCCGGCGCATGAACTCGACGGGATCTCCTCCCCGATAAGCGTGGTGGCCTGTATCCAGGCAGAGTGAGATACGTTCCGGATCGGTCTCCTTCAGGAATTGTTCGATCTGAGCCTCGTACTCCACGTGGGTTTCCGCGTGAGGATGAAACACGACGTGAAGACCAAATCGGAAACGGGCGATGTCAGCCACTCGATGGGCCGTATCGATCAATCGCCTCCAGGCGTTCTCGTCAAGGCTCACCGGTCCCACGGGTTCTCCCGTTTTCTCACTCGTGTAGGTGCCATCTATCAGCAGCAGGTGCTTCGCTCCTAGAAATGAGAGCGCTTCGCCCGCGCCCAGCACTTGCCGTTCGAGTTCCGGCCAGGCTTCTGGATCTTCCATGGGAGCCATGGCAAACGTTCCAGAGACCTTCAAACCGCGCTTTTGCAGTTCGGCCTGCAGCTTTGGCATATCAGTCGGGAGGTATCCATACGGACCGAGCTCCGTCCATTGGTAACCCGCCTCTACGGTTTCATCAAGGTATCGTTGCCAGGGTATCTGCTTCGGATCGCTTGGAAACCAGACTCCCCAGTTATCTGGAGCATTCCCAATTGTGACGTTCATGATTGTTCCTTCGTTGACAAGTGTTCAGTAGTAGACTCGCTGAAATCTCTTCCGCTCCTCTTCATACTCCACGCGCAACTTTTGGGTGACGGGATCGCTCGTCACCTCCGCCGCTGCGATGTCCCACCAAACTCCCGAGCCAGGAAGCCGGCGCATCGGCTCCGTTTCGACGACAATGACACAAGGTCCTGTTTCCTGCCTGGCTGCACGCAGCGCAGTGCGGAAAGATTCAGGAGTGGTTGTCCGCCATGTCTTGGCTCCGAAGCCTTCGGCCGTCTTGGCCAAATCGATCTTGACGTAGTCTCCTTCCAGCCGGTTGCTGGAGGTCCGTCTCGATCGGAACTCGTTTCCGAGGCTGTGGCCCACATGAGCCTTTTGGTGTCCGTGGATCGATTGGAATCCGTGGTTCTCTGAAAGCACCAATGTGATCTTGAGGTTTTCCTGCAGTGCTGTGACCAATTCCGTGGGGTTCATCAAGAAGTTTCCATCGCCCAGAAAGACATAGACCTCACCTCTGGGTTGAGCCATTCGAACCCCAATCGCTGCCGGGATGTCGTAACCCATACAGGAAAACCCGAACTCCAGATGACAGGTAGCACTGCGGCTGACATCCCAAATCTCAAGCAAGTCGCCAACAGGTGTTCCCGCCGCAGAGAGCACGGTGTCCTCCTGCTGAGCCTCTTCATTGAAGATCTTGATCAATCTGCCCTGGCTCATCGCCTCACCCGGGAATTGTTGATCGAGCACCTCTCGTAGCTGCCGTTCCCATGCCTCCTTTGTTTGCCTGATTTCCTGCAAGTAGCCAGCATTCGGCTGGATCCCTGCTGTCCGTGCCGCTTCGATGAGGGCTCTCAGCCCCTCGCGGGCGTCGGCTATCAAAGGAAGGGCTCCCTGCTTGTAGGCATCACCAGGGACCACGTTCAGGCCAAGGAATTTCACTTCCGGATGTTGGAAGCCAGACTGCGATCCGGTGGTGAAGTCGGTGAGGCGGGTTCCAACGCAGATCACCAAATCTGCCTGAGAGAGAATCCGTCCGGCGGCAGGATTCCCCGTCACTCCAAAGCCGCCCAACAGCAACGGAGAATCGGTGCGAATTGCTCCCTTACCGGCGAATGTCTCACCTACAGGAATGCCAAAGGTTTCGGAAAAAGCCAGCAGCTCTTCAAAGGCCTCCGAGTAGTGGACGCCACCGCCGGCCACAATGGCAGGACGCTTTGAACTTTTCAGCAGAGCCACGGCTTCCCCAATGCATTTGGGATCCGGAGTCCGCCGCTCGACTCTCCAGATCTTCGGCTCAAAAAAATGAGCTGGATATTCGCAAGCATAGGTCTGGAGGTCTTGCGGCAGAGAGAGGGTGACCGCGCCTGTCTCAACGGGGTCGCACAACACCCTCATCGCTCTGGGAAGCGACGATAACAACTGCTCGGGGTGAGTGATGCGATCAAAGTAGCGGCTCACCGGACGAAAGCAGTCATTCACGCTGAGGTCGGCTGAGATTGGGTGTTCCAATTGTTGTAACACTGGTCCCTGCAGCCGAGTCAGATAGTAGTCGGAAGGCAATAGCAATACTGGGAGTCGATTAATAGTAGCGGTGGCCGCCCCGGTCACCATATTGGTCGAACCAGGACCAATCGAGGACGTGCATGCAAACGTAGACAGACGCCGGCTGGCCTTGGCAAACCCAATCGCTGAGTGCACCATGGATTGCTCGTTTCGAGGTTGGTAGTAAGGCAAATCCTGTCCGAACTCTACGAGCGCCTGGCTGATGCCAGAGACATTGCCATGACCAAAAATCCCAAAGATCGCCGGAATGAGGCGCTGTTTCTTGCCGTCGCGCTCGCTGAATTGAGCCTGCAGGTACTGGACTAGCGCCTGAGCTAGAGTGAGCCGCACTGTCCTTTGATTTGATACTGCGACCATTGTGATTTCTCCTGTTATCCCAATCCCACGTCTGAGATGGGCGTGTCTCGTCCATAGGTCCATCAAACCATTGACTTGGTTGATCAATCCAGTCCGTGAAAGACGACCGTCTTTATCTCTGTCATCTCTTCAACGGCATAGCGTGGGCCTTCTTTCCCGATGCCACTTTGTTTGAATCCGCCGTAAGGCATCAGATCCGCACGCCACAAAGGCGTCCAATTAATCATCACGTTTCCACTCTGTGCCCCGCGAGCGAATCGCAGGGCCTGGTTAATGTCGCGCGTGAAGATCCCCGCGCCGAGGCCGTACCTGCTGTCGTTTGCCAGAGCCAGTGCCGCATCGAGGCTGTCCACTGGGGTCACCGCCACCGCGGGTCCAAAAAGTTCGTCGCACGAGATGCTCATCCTCGGGTCAACGTCAGAAACAATCGTGGCCGAGAAACAGGCGCCATCACGTGTTCCGCCGGTCACCAGGCGAGCTCCGCTCTGCACGGCAGAATCGACCCAACGCCCCACTCGTTCGGCCTCCTTTTCTGAAACCATTGGCCCCAGCCGTGTCTCCAAATCGAGGGGGTTTCCAAGCCTGATCGCTTCTACACGAGGCTTCAAGGTCTCCAGGAATTCCCCATAGACCCGCCGGTCCACCAGCACACGTTGAGTCGAAATGCAAACCTGACCAGCATTGACGTATCCGCCAATGGCGGTTGCCTCGGCCACTTTGTCCAAGTCGGCATCCGGCAGAACGATCAAAGGGCAATTCGATCCCAGCTCCAGCGAAAGTTTTTTAACTCCCGCAATCTTCGTGATCTTTTCTCCCACCTCAGTGCTGCCGGTGAAGCTGATCTTCCGTACTCGTGAGTCCGAGCAAAGCTGAGGGCCAATCTCAGCGCCGGGTCCCGTGAGGCACTGCAGGGCGTTCTCGGGTAAACCCGCTTCCAGCAACAACCGGGTCAGTTTAAGCGCCGTCAACGGTGTCTTTTCAGCCGGCTTCAAGATCACTGAGTTCCCCACTGCGAGTGCCGGTCCAACCTTGTGCAGCACCAGCAGGAGAGGATAGTTAAACGGTGTAATGGCTACCACCACGCCACAGGGGACCCGCAGTGTGAAACCCAGCTTCCCTTTGGCTCCGGCCTGGGCATCCACCGGCAGAGTCTCACCGCGGAGCTGCGCACCTTCAAACGCGCATAACTGCAGCAAATCGGCGCCGCGTCCGGCTTCTCCACGGGACTCACTGAGCGGCTTCCCCTCTTCCAGAGTGATGGTTTTTGCCAGATCCTCCACATTAGCCGCCAGCAGTTGCGCTGCACGAAGCAAGATCTGGCTTCGCTCGTATGCAGTCAACTGCGCCATCGCCTCAGCTCCCCGTACGGCCGCTGCCAGAGCTTGCTCCACCTGCCCTGCCGTGGCCCACGGTACGCTATCTACGGTTTCGGCCGTGTAAGGGCTGACCACAGGGATCTCGGTTGGCGAATCCATCCACTGGCCAGCAAGATACATTTTCATGGCATCGGCTCCGCAAGTTCACTCAAGCTGTTTTACAAACCTCTGGATTCACCAGATGGGCCGGCCGTTCCCTTTGCAGCACCTGAAGAGCCTGCCGGATCGCCGTCTGCCAAAGGCGGTCCTTGCTGGCTCCCGTGGCTGCCGCAATGTGGGGGGTGATCACAACATCGTGCCGCCGCAGCAAGGGATAGTCGGAAGCTGGTGGCTCCTTTTCCAAGGCATCCAAGCCGGCTCCACTGAGGTGGCCCGACTCCAAGGCTTGGAGCAAAGCAGCCTCATCGACCAGCCCCCCACGTGCCGTATTGATCAAAATGGCTCCGCGTTTCAGGCGTGCAAGGCGTGTTGCGTCCATCAAATGGCGCGTTTCTTCCGTTAGCGGCAGGTGAAGCGAAAGGATATCTGTCCGCAGTAAGAGAGCGTCCAGCGAAGGGATGAGTTCAATATTAAGGCTGCGAACGCGCTCGGCCGTCACATAGGGATCGAACGCCACGACGACCATCCCCAGCGCTTTACCCACGCTGGCCACATGGCTTCCAATGCGGCCTAAACCGATCAAACCGAGCGTTCGCCCATGCAACTCAAGGCCGTCATATTCATTGAAGAAGTCTCGTTTCCCGCCACGTAGCAATACCTGGTCCAGATGCTTTAGGCGCTTCGCCACAGATAGCATCATCGCGACGGCATGCTCCGCTGTAGAGATCGTCGGCCCATCTGGAGCGTTACATACTGCGATGCCACGCTTGGTCGCTTCGGGAACCGATACATTATCAACGCCGATCCCGGTTCTGGAAATCACTCGCAGATGGGGAGCCCGGTCCATGAATGAGCGGTCATAGCGAATGCGTCCAGAGGCAATGACCGCATGGGCGTCGTGGAGCGCAAGGAAGGGTGTGTCTGGGGTCTGGTCGGCTGCTCCCGCAACCAGTGCCAGCCCATCGATCAAGCTCGAATATTGAGTCGGCAGCGTGCGCTCAAACCAGATTCGGAACATCAGGGGAATCCTTTCCACCACTCAAAAAACTACTGGCAACGACTTAAGTCCGCGAACTGTCATGTTCTCCCTCCATTCCAAATCCGAAACAGACAGGCGCAGCGATGGAAATCGGTGTAACAAAGTATTGGTTGCAATCTGAGCTTCAAGGCGGGCTAAAGGCGCCCCAATGCAGAAATGAAGACCAGCGCCGAAGGCAACATGCCGGTTCTCCTTTCGGCTGACGTCGAGCACATCGGGATCTTTGAACTGGGCTGGATCGCGGTTTGCCGCACCGGCCATGGCAAAGACTGACTGACCGCGCCGGATCGGTCGCCCAGCAATTTCGAAATCCTCGCTCGCTAGTCTCGATTGTCTCTGGAGCGGGCTCTCGAAGCGGAGGAACTCCTCAACTGCGCTCTTGATGAGCGACCAGTCGTTACGAAGCTTCTGCATCTGACCGGGGTTCTGTAGCAAAGCCAAAAGACCGTTACCAATCAGGTTCATTGTCGTTTCATGCCCCGCTACGAAGAGGAGAACACACATTGCCAGCAGTTCTTCCTCATTCAGGCTGTCTCCTTGTTCTTCCACAGTCACGAGAGCACTGATCAGGTCCTCACGAGGCTGGCAGCGCCTCTCCTGCAGGGCTTTACGAAAGTATTCTGATGCTTCAATCAAGCTGAGCTGAGAACGATCAGCGACTCCGGCGAGCGCAAGACCTCCACCACCTGTGAACGCGACAATATCTTCAGACCACTTCTTGAATTGGTCCCTGTCTGCAGCTGGAACCCCTAGCATTTCTGTGATCACGATGGCGGGCAAGGGATAGGCGAAGTCACGGATGATGTCCATGTGACCGCTGCCTTCCAGTGGGTCGAGCAACCCGTCGACAATCTCTTGAATGTGATGGCGCAACTTCTCGACGACAGCGGGCGTAAAGGCCTTGCTGACCAGGGCTCTCAGACGGGTGTGGTCCGGAGGGTCGGAATTGACCAACCACTTCTCGAGATGTCGAGTCAACGGTCCCATTCGAGCACGCAAATCATCAGGCAGATACTTGAGATACAGCGGCATTCGGCTGGAAATCAGACGAGGCTCTTTTAGCGCAGGCAGCACATCGGAATAGCGAGTCAGAATCCAGCTGCCGAGCGGAACACTCCAGTGAACCGGATCTTCCTCGCGAAGCTGGCGATACAGCGGATAAGGGTCCGCCAGCTTCCCCTGGCAGAAGAGCGAGTAGTCCCCGCAAGCGTCGATGGTTGTTTGGAACATCACGGATACCTGCTGATTCAGAAATTGAATGCTAGCCGATCAGGGTGGAGCTTACGTAAGGTCGCATTATTCTTCGCGTGCGCTCCCGTTTCATGAAGTCCCTGGCCGCCTTGAGGAAATAACGACGTGATTTCGCTTCATTCCTGAGCAACAGCTCCCTGCTGGAGTCGACAGCTAAATTTTATTTTGTCTACTGTCGGCAGACAGCATAGGCAGATCCAATTTGAGTGTCAACTCCAAAAAATCAGGATCTCTATGGGGTTTGAAAAGCCGTTATTCGGCAAGTCTTCCTGTGAGCTGAGCATCTGCAAGCCGAAAAATAAAACGTAGCAACGTAGCAAAGATTTTTTCCTTGACATGACGAAAGTGACTATGATTTAGTCCTCTGCCGACAGTAATCAATTAACAAGCGTCCTCATGATGCGGTACAGGCTGGCACGTATGACATGTGGTGCTGTGACTTTCGACCCGCTTTACGACAACAGTAACGATTATTCGGAGGTTGAGGCACTGGGCTGCGTTGGGGAAATGTCTGCGGAACTATTTCAAACTTGCCAAGGTTCAGTTACTGACCAAGGCTATTAAAGTAAGTTAAGAGGAGGATTCGATGAGCGGGATCATCAGGAGAATCGGGCTATCTGTCGGGCTGATTCTGGCTTTCAGCTTTTGTCTGATAGCTCAGCAGAATGTGGGGAGCATCACGGGAACGGTGAAGGACCCATCGGGAGCGGTGGTTCCTGCTGCTTCTATAGAACTGACACAGCCGGCTACCGGCCGGCAACACCAAGATCAAACCAACTCTCTTGGGCAATTCACCTTTCGAAAACTGGATGTCGGCGAGTATTCCATCAAGATTACGGTCTCCGGATTCAAGACTATCGAAAGACCCGGCATCCGCGTCGTTTCCGGAGAGGCGGTCACTCTTGACTTCGAAGTTCAAGTAGGTGCCAGCTCTGAAACTCTGAACATCACAGCTGAAACCCCTGTGGTCGACACAACGAGTTCAACCGTAGGCACCACACGGACGCTGGAAGAAATCGGACGACTGCCAATCACCCTGGCAGGCAACTCGTCGCGATCGGCTGCGGGTTTCGCACGAACAGTCGCTGGAGTCAATTTCAATCCTACGGAGTCGGGCGGACAGGACTTCATGGTTGTCTCCCGGGCTCAAATCAATGGGTCAATGGCGGGAACCTGGGGTTACCAGATTGATGGTTTGGAAGCCGGAATGGGAGAAGCCGAGTCTGGCAGCGATTTTATCAGTCCCATTCCCGAAGCCATTGAAGAATTTCGGGTGACCGCCAATACCGAGCCTTCGAGTGGATTCAACGGCGGGGTCAGCATGAACATGACAATGAAGTCAGGAACGAATAAGGTTCATGGGTCTGTATTTGACTATGTCCGAAACTCGGCCGTGAATGCTCGACCTTTTTTCGACAGAAGAGGGAAACCCAGTTTCGAGAACCAAAATGAAGGAGGGTTTGCCATCGGTGGCCCGGTTTGGATCCCGAAGGTTTATGACGGAAGAAACAAGACGTTCTTCTTTACCACCTTGGATATTTATCGCTTCCGGCAAGCTCCAGCCGGGCAGATTGGCACGGTAGCAACCGAACGGATGCGGCGCGGAGACTTCAGTGAGCTGCTTGGCGCCCAAATCGGTACTGACGTTTTGGGTCGGTCGATTTTCCAGGGTCAGATTTACGATCCCAAGACGACTCGTTCCGATGGACAGGGCGGATTCCTTAGAGATCCCTTCCCGGGCAACGTGATCCCGACCAATCGCTTTAGCTCTGTCTCCCAGTTTTTCCAGAAGGCCTATAGTCTACCCACCCGAGCTGGAACGCAGAACAATTGGGAAGGATCGGCGACTCCGACCCTGGTCGATAAAGATCAGTGGACTTTCAAGCTTGACCATAACTTCAATGAGAAACACCGGGTTTCGTTTTCCTATGAAGCGGTGATTCCTCTTTTCCTTCCCCAGATTAGCGGCAAATCGGGACACTCCTTCATTCAAGGAAGAAATGGATTTCTGGCTCCCGAAATCGGCAACGGCTTCATCGACGACCGCGACTCTTATCGGTACCGTTTCAACTACACTTGGACTGTAAGTCAGGCTCTTCTTTTCAATCTTAGGGCTGGTGTAACCCGAAATCCGAATCGAGATCTCGCCAGATACCCTAATACAGGCGCTGGGGCGACAGCCGGTAAAGACGCAGGGCTAAAGGGAACATTGGACCCTTCTGGTCCCAACGTCTCGATCCAGGGCGTTAGCGGTTTCGGCCCCCCATTCGTCCAGATCCGGGTAGGTTCTCAAAAGACCCCGGTCAACCTGGACCTCAGTTGGATCAAGGGAAGCCACAACTTCAAATTTGGGGCGGATTACGTTGGTCTCCCATTTCAAACGATCAATAACGGTGGGGGGAATGGCAATTTCTCCTTCCAGGATCGCGAGACCGGTCTTCCCGGAAGGATACAGACCGGCTCTGGCGTCGCCAGTTTCCTCCTGGGAGAAGTGGACAGTGCGAGCGTCTCCTCGATCGTGGATACACGAGTGTACACCGGGGCCTGGGGATTCTTTTTGCAGGACAACTGGCGCATGACCCCCAAACTGACGCTCACCTATGGAGCCCGTTGGAACATCTTTACTCCGATGACAGAGCGTGGGGACAAGATTAGTAGTTTTGATCCAAACCTTCCTAATCCTGGGGCCGGTGGAAGACTCGGTGCGCTTTCCGTCTATGGGAGCGGAGCTGGCCGCAATGGACTTCGGTCGGTTTCCGACCGCTATTTCAAAGCCTTCGGCCCGCACCTTGGCTTTGCCTACGCTTTGGATCCAAAAACAGTGATTCGCGGCAGTTATGGTCTCAGCTACGCACCCGCGTGGCAGAAGTACTACGGCTCGTCGGGACCGACCACTCCCACGGCCGGATTCTCGGCCGTTCGGCAATCAGTTTCGTTGGACAATGGAGTGACCCCGGCTTTCAACTGGGATAGCGGGTTCCCGTTGACTTTTCCAAATTTCCCGATTATCGACCCTGCGCTTCAAAACGGGAGTTCGCTCGCGTTCATCGACCGCTCTGAGAACCGCCCACCCACGAGTCAAAACATCGGATTTGAGGTTGCCCACGAACTTCCCTGGCAAATGGCCATTCGCGTGGGCTACGTTGGAAACTTCTCGCACCGGCTCCCTAGCACTGGCGGAGGCGTTGACCTGAATGCGATCGACATTGGCTATTTAAGATTGGGATCTCTTTTGAATGTCAACATCAACTCTGCTGAGGCAATCGCTGCGGGAATCGCGAAGCCGTATGCGACATTCAACGGAAGCGTGGCTCAAGCCTTGCGGCCCTACCCACAGTTCCTCAACATTCCCGTTCTGGGGGCTCAGATCGGGGCTTCAACTTATCATGCCCTTCAGGCGAACTTCCAGAAACGACTGGGCCAAGGTTTCACCTTCCTGGTGGCTTATACGAACTCAAAGCAACTGACCAATGTGGACTTTCCTGGCTTCACCGGATTCGGCACTACAGTGACACAACACCCCTCAGTCAGGAGTACAGCCAAGACACTCTTGGCCAAGGATCGACCGCAGATCTTGAATATCAGCTGGGCCTACGATCTACCCTTTGGATCGGGAAAGCGCTATCTTGGTGGAGCAAGAGGGGTGGCAAATCAAATCGTCGGTGGTTGGCGACTCTCAGCCATCCAAAACTATATGTCGGGTCAACCACTCCGAGTGACCAGTCGGCAGACGATTCCCGGAGGCTTCAGTGCGATCTGGCCGAACCGGGTGCCTGATGTCCCCATCGTAGCGACTGGGTGCTCGGACTACAATCCCGGGGACCCAGCTCGAAGTCTGTATCTCAACCTGAACGCTTTTGCCACTCCGGCACCCTTTACACTGGGGAATATTAGCCAGCTGCCCAGCGTCCGCAACTGCGGGTTTCAAGATGAAGCCTTGCAAATCGATAAAACCTTCCCCATTCGCGAACAGGTAGGCATTCAATTTGGCACGATGCTGATGAACGTCTTCAATCGTCACATCTTCAGTGGGCTGGGCACAGACGTCAACAATCCGGCAGCCTTCGGAAGGTTCACCTCAACCTCTCCACCGAGGAATATTCAGTTTTACTTGAAGGTTACTTTCTGATCCTCGAGTCGCTCCCAGTTTCTCTGGCATGCCTTCTCTGCTAAACCTAACTGCCGGCCTTGAAGTTTAAGGCTGGCAGTTTTTTTGTTTGCGAACAAGAGGTCAGTTAGACTATTGGTCTCGGTACCCCCAGTAGGCCTGGTGCCTTATCCGCATGTCCATTGCCTCTTTTCAGCTATTTAAGCCTCTGCAGGAACAGGGAAGGCATTCCTACAACAATCCCAGAAATTTCTTTGTCGCTCTGGTTCTGTTGCTGAGTCTCATCCAAGCGGCTCCTGGGTTGTCACCTGCGGATACTTTTGACAACCCACCAAATGATCTCTTTCTGGACGTGGCTCGTGCGTCGGGCCTTGACTTTGTCCATTTCAACGGAATGTCTGGCGAACACTATTACTGTGAAATGGTCGGCGCCGGAGCAGCCATGTTCGACTACGACAAAGATGGCGACCTGGATCTCTTTCTCGTGCAAGGAAACATCCTGGGGCCGGGAAAGACGATGAAAGAGATGCTATTCCCTCCCAAGGGTTCAGTTCCGGTGAAAGGCCGTCTTTACCGTAACGATCTGAATACCATCGCCCATCAGATGAAGTTCACGGATGTCACCGAGCAGAGCCAGATCGATGCACAAGGTTATGGGATGGGGGTTGCTGCCGCGGACATTGACAACGATGGCTGGATAGATCTTTATTTGACGAATTTCGGTTCCAACCAAATGTGGCGCAACAAGGGCGACGGCACCTTCGCGGATGTCACTCTAAGGTCGGGCACAGATGATCCAAGTTGGAGCGTCAGTGCGGCTTTCCTGGACTATGACCGCGATGGCTGGCTGGATCTGTTTGTGGGCAACTATGTGAACTTCAGCTTTACGAATCGGAGAATATGTTTCGGTGGCTCGGGGGCGGAGGATTACTGCGGGCCGCTGGCCTACGATCCCGTGCCGAATCGATTGTTTCACAACCGGCGAGACGGAACTTTCGAAGATGTCACCGCAGAGTCTCAAATTGGTCGCGAATTCAACGGTGCCCTGGGTGTTGTTACGGCCGACTTCAACGCTGACGGCTGGCTTGACATCTACGTTGCGAACGATCAACGCGCCAACGACTTGTGGATCAACCGGCGGAATGGCACCTTCAAGAACGAGGCTCTATTGGCCGGATGTGCCTTTAACAAGGATGGGATCCCGGAGTCCAGCATGGGAGTTGACGCTGGGGACTGGGACAACGATGGCGACGAGGATCTGGTCGTCACCAATCTAAAAGGAGAGAAGACTACTCTTTACGTCAATGATGGCAAGGGGTGGTTCGAAGACCGATCCTTTGAGGCCGGCTTGGCTGTTGCCAGCAGACCCTTCACGGGTTTCGGGACTGGATTTTTGGATTTTGACAACGATGGCTGGTTGGATGTTGTTACCGTCAACGGAGAGGTCCGGACGATTGAAGCTCTGGCACGGGCCAAGGACCCCTATCCCCTCCATCAACGCAAACAGCTTTTTCGCAACCTGGGAAATAGCCGCTTTGAGGAGATAGGTTCTCGGGCTGGAGCGGCTTTCCAGTTGTCGGAAGTAGGCCGTGGCCTCTCCTTTGGAGACGTGGACAATGATGGTGACCTCGATGTATTGATCGGGAACAACAACGGTCCGGCTAGGCTGCTGCTCAATCAGTCTGGGAGTCGTCAGCATTGGCTGGGGCTTCGGATGGTTGGGCAAAAGATCAGCAGGGATATGTTGGGAACCCGGGTCGCCGTAACGCTGCCGCAGGGCACGACACTCTGGCGTCGAGTCCATTCCGACGGCAGCTATGGTTCTTCGAGTGATCCGCGAGTACTGGTCGGGCTCGGCCAGGCCGACAGAGTGAGCAAGATCCGCGCCTACTGGGCAAGCGGGCACGTTGAAGAGTGGAAGGATCTTCCAGTGAACCGGTACCATACCTTGCGCGAGGCCAGCGGCGTCGCCATTCCTTAACTTGTTACTTCCTTTCCCCTTGGGAAAATTCCGATATGGCCAATGTCGTGGTTGTTGTGTTGCTACTGTTGCTGTGGCCTTCCTGTGCCGGCGCCGAGCTTACCCCTGGAACCCCGGCACCGGAGTTTCCCAAAGATGCCCTGTGGCTCAGCGCTCAGAAGCCTTCTTTGTCCTCAGACCTCAAAGGCAAAGTGGTCCTGGTTGAGTTCTGGGAGTACACTTGTATCAACTGCATCCGGACATTTCCTAGGCTCAAGGAGCTGTATCGTCGCTACCAACCTTTCGGATTCGAGATTATTGGAGTTCATAAAGGAGAGTTCGGCTTCGCTTCGCAGGTTGAGAATGTGGTTCGGGCCTACAATCGTTTTGCCTTGCCTTATCCCTCCATTGCGGATGTCAAGGACAAGATATGGAGACTCTACGACAGCAACGGCTGGCCTAATTCGTTTCTGATTGATCAGGACGGAGTCATTCGTGACGTTCACCACGGCGAAGGGGGATACGGCAAGATGGAAAGAAGCATTCAAGATCTGCTGCGGCGGCGCAATGCCTCCATCGATTTCTCTCCCTTCCCGATCGCCCCCGACAAGCCACTGTTTGGCCCGCCATGCGGCTTGCAGTCCGACGAAATCTTCGTGGGTTATCGGCGTGGATCGTCGTGGGGCGGCCAACTGGCCAACTCTGAGGGCTTTCAGCGTGAAAGAGCTGTGGTTTATCAGCCAACCTCGAAGCGGGTGCCACGCGGTTTCTTCGTCGAGGGATGGTGGCTGAATCGCGCCGACGACTTTGAGTCGGTGGCCGGCTCAAAACCGAAGGCACGGGTTTCTCTCGGCATCACCTATCAGGCACGCGACGTTTACGTGGTGCTGGGCAGCTCATCCAAAAAGCCTGTAGAAGTGTGGGTCACAAGAGATGGCCGGCCAGTTCCCGAGGTCCTGCGCGGGAAGGATGTGCACCTGGCTTCTGACGGACAGACGGTAGTGACGGTTGACCAGCATCGGATGTACTATGTCCTCACTAAGGAGGATGATGAAAATCACGAACTTGTGCTCCTTCCCAGAAAAGCCGGATTACAGGTCTACTCCTTCAGCTTTGGCAACCGATGTCTCGAACATTTCGACCGGCTGTGAACGACCGTGAAAGTCGGCTCTTTTCTTTTCAATCTTACATCCGCCGCCCTCTCCATCTCCATCTGGATTTGGTCACCTAGCGTCTCTCTGCTTCATGCAACACAACCCGCAGAACTTGGAGAGGGAATCGCTTCCTTCAAGCGAGGCGACGTGCAAGCTGCCGAGCGTTCTTTCCAGGCATTCGTTGAAGCGCATGCCGATTCCCCTGAGGGTTACTACTGGCTCGGAATTACCCGCATGGAATTGGAGAAGTACGACAAGGCTCAGGAGGCCATCCTAAAGGCATTGGCGCTGCGATCACGTTATCCTGAAGCGCATAATGCCTTGGGCGTTCTTTACGACAAGCAACAGCTTTTTCAGAAATCTGATGCTGCCTTCCATGAGGCTTTAGCGCTCAAGCCCGATCAGATCAGCACTCTCTTCAATCTGGGACTCAGCTACCTCAGGCAGAAGCGATTCGCGGAGGCTCTGTTGCCGCTCGGTCGCATTGCTGCACTTGATCCAAGACACGACCAAGCGCACCTGCAGCTTGGAACTGTGCATTATGAGCTCGAGCAGTTTGAGCGTGCGCGGCTGGAGCTTGAAAAGTACATTGAGCTGAAACCTTTGGATGGGTTCGGATACTTGCGATTGGGGGAGACTCTCTTCAACCTGGGGAGGCACGACCGGGCTCTCGCGGCTTTCGAGAGAGCAGCAGTCCTGAGCCCTAATGATTCGCGCTGTCTAGCCCAGCTCGGTCTAACTTACTATAACCTTGGACAGCTCCTGAAAGCCCGTGGAGTTCTCGAACAGGCGCTGGCGCTGGATGCGCAGAATAGAGATGCCCGCCTAAATCTCGGGATAATCCTGTATGAAACGATGGAGTATAAAGAGGCCGCTGTTCATTTTGAAAAGATCTTGGCAACCCGCCCAGCAGATGCGGACGCTTTGTATTACCTAGCTTCCATGGATCTTAACGAGGGCAAACTGGAGGCGGCTCGCGACCGCCTCGAATTGGCAGTTAAGCACTCCCCTCAAGACAAGAAGAGCTACTATCGCCTGGGGCTTGTCTACCAGCGATTGGACCAGCCGAACAATGCTGACAAGGCGATGCGGCGGTTCAAAGAGTTGGAAGGGGCAGCCCTTCAGAAGCAATCGATCCCAGGAAAACCTCCGGCAGGCACGGAGCATCCCGTAGAATCTCTCGCTCTGCGACGCGCTGAATCGGATTTATTGCCGGCATCCTGTCAGGACGCTGCGAATGGATCTGAAGCACTTGCTCGCCAGCTTCAGATGCTCCAGGGGCAGCCTTCATCAGAGGCCTATAGATCGACTGGTGAAATATATTTGCAGGAGAACAACCTCCCTTGTGCTATTGGAGCATTTGAGACTTCACTCAAGCTCGAACCTGCAGCCGCAGAAACGCGCATCCAGTTGGGTCTGGCGCTCCTTCAGTCTGGTCAAGCTCGAAAGGCTGTTGATGAACTGCGGATGTCAGTTCAGAAAAGGTCCAATTCATTCATGGCCCATAATGCGCTTGGATTGGCCTTGGAGGCACTTGGCACTCTGGAAGGGGCGTGCGAAGAGTTCAAGATTGCTGTAGATCAGAATCCGCAGTTCGCGCCAGCGTACTTCAATTTGGCTCATGTCCTCAGCACGCAAAGGCGTCACACCGCCGCTGCCTTTTATCTCGAAAAGGCTACTGCTCTGGAGCCCCAAGAGCCGGTCTACCTGTTGGCCCTGTCGATTGCCTATTCCGAAGCTGCAAGGTTCAATGAAGCAGTCGCCGTCCTGCAGAAGCTGATCTCGGATCGGCCTCAGTTATCTGAAGCCTATTTCAATCTGGCGACGGTCTACACAAAGCACAAGCGCTTTGACGAGGCGATTGTCAATTATGAGAAGGCGCTTCAATTGAATCCGGGGAGCGAGGCTTCTCGGCTTTCTTTGGGAATCGCCCACATGGCGAAATCTCAGCCAGTCGAGGCCATTCCAGTGCTGCAAGAGTATGTCCGGCGCCAGCCGGAGGACTTTCAGGGTCACTTCTGGCTCGGGCAGGCTCGAAAGGAGGCCGGAGAATACGGTGAGGCGGTGAGTGCTCTGGAGCGGGCCGTTCAGCTGAATCCGGCTGATCCTGAAGCCCATTATCAATTGGGTTTCACCCTCGCCCGGCTGGAAAAACTCGATGCTGCGATTGAGCAACTCGAAGAGTCCAAGAAACTCAACCCTTCTGCCTCGGAGACTCGTTACCAGTTGGCTCAGGTCTTGCGACGCTTGCATCGTTCAGAGCGGGCTCGAGCGGAACTGCAAGCTTTTGAACAACTGCAAGAGCAAGGCCGGCAAAAGAAAGTTGCAGCCGGGCTTCATGCCCAGGGGAACAAGTACTTGGAGACCGGTAACGTCCGGGCTGCATCAGAAACCTACGAGCAAGCGTTGAAACTCGATCCAGCCAATTCCAGCCTCCATTACAACCTTGGTTTGGCTTTGGCAGAATTGGGAAGCCGAGAAAGAGCACGCTTTGAGCTGCAGAAAGCAATTGAAATAGATCCAAATTTAGCTCCGGCACACTATCGTCTGGGCTTGCTGTACGTGGCCGAAGGTCAGCTAGAGTTGGCGGAAAGGGCATTCAAGACGGCAATGGCTATCAATCCTCAAGATGCCGACGCACAAATGAGTTTGGCCGCTCTTTCCGCAAAGAGAAAGTGAAGGGAGCGAACCCCGTCAAGGGTAACGGAGAGGTCTGCAGATGGGATGCTAGGCCAGTTGCCTCGGAAGACCTTTGACAGAAACTGGTTCCGACATAGCCACATGGGCCTTCGACTCTCCATTCTGGGCAGAACAGCGATTTTGGCGATGATCGCTCTCACTCTCGGTTCTGCGTTTTGGACGGCCGCTGAACAACGTAAGCTTCCGCCTTCCGCCGACTCCTTTTCACCGCCACCGCTGCCAACCTCACACGGCAAGCCAGAGCTGGCATCAGTTCCCCATCCTGAGTTAGACAGACTGGAAACCCCGATTCAACAACAGATTCGATCTGCTCAAAGTGAGTTAAACGCACTGATCGAAAATAAGCTGGCTACTCCCGGTCAGCTGGCGATCACATATGGAGAGCTTGGAAAACTCTATCAGGCTTATGACTTTCTCGATGCGGCGCTGGCATGCTTTTCGAACGCTCAGGCGCTCGCCCCCGATGATTATCGCTGGAACTACTATCTGGCAAGTCTACATCAGGAAGAAAGCAAGTTGGAGCAAGCTATAGATCACCTACAGCGGGCTCTCAAAAAACGGCCGGATGACCCGGCTGCTTTGTTGAGACTGGCAACGATCCACTTGGAGCGGAACTCGTCAGAAATGGCTCAGGCTCTCTTTGAAAGGGTCGTCAAAATCAGTGGCAGTTCGACCCCAGCAATGGCAGGCTTGGGCAAAATCGAACTGTCACGCAAGGAGTTTGCCCGTGCCGTCCACTATTTTGAAGCCGCCCTGCAGGCCGAACCTGAAGCGTCCAGCCTGCATTATCCTTTGGCCATGGCGTATAGAAACCTTGGTGACGCCCAAAAGGCCCAAGTCCACTTGTCCAAGACAGGACCAGTCAAGCCGCGAATGGCAGATCCACTTATTGACGAGGTGCAAGGGTTGAAGAAGGGAAAGTTACCCTTCTGGTTCCAAGGAAATGAAGCCATGCGGACCGGCCGTTTTGCCGAGGCAGCTGAGGCCTACCGGCAGATGGCTGCCGCCGATCCCAACAACCCGATCGCTCGAATGTACCTGGGCACAGCGTTGGCACAGATGGGGAACTCCAGAGAAGCCATCCAGCAATTCTCGAAGGCCCTTCGCCAGGCTCCGCAGAATGCGGGATTGCACTACAACCTCGGGATCGTCCTTTTACAGCTTGGTTCTGAAGAAGAGTCACTGAATCACTTCCAAGCAGCAGTCGGCTCGGATCCCTCATTCAGACAGGCCAATTTCCAGATGGCAAACCTCTCGATGCGCCACGGCAGATTTGCCGACGCCGAACAGGCCTATGCCCGCGTCATTGAGCAGGAACCCAGCAACGGATTTGCTCGCCTGATGCAAGCCATGGCACGGGTCCGGCTTAGACGATATGCCGCAGCCCGGGTCCGTCTGGAGGAAGGATTAAAAGCTCTGCCTGGCGATCCAGATCTTACCAACGCTTTGGCCCGTCTTCTGGCGGCCTGCCCAACGAAGTCTGTCCGCAATGGCCTCCGCGCTTTGCAACTGTCGCAGAAAGTTCTGCAAGCTGAGAGAAGTTTTGATTTTGACCGGATTCAAACACTGTCCATGGCGATGGCCGAAGCTGGTCAGTTCGATAGGGCAACCCAGCTGCTGCGTTCTGTCATTTCGAAGCTGGACGAATTGAAACGGCAGGACTTGAGCCGACTCTTAGAGGGCAACTTGCGTCTGTTCGAACAAAGGAAGCCCTGCCGGACACCTTGGCGCGATGACGACCCTATTTTTTTTCCGGTATTGGGATCTCCAATGTTGATAGCCCCCACCCAACTCTCACCCATGCAAACCGGGAGCACGAACCGTTAGTCCACGGAGGTTGCTGAGGGTTCTTGCCTAGCGAGCTCAAAGAGGAGAGTCTCCTGGTTTGACTATTCATCCTGATTCCCGTATTTTATCGACAGTAGCCAGAAATCGGGCGGAGGAGAAGGTTTCATATGCAAATGCAAGACGTAGCATCGTTTGTTCCGATGCGGCTCACGACCCTGAGAGGCAATATGGTCGAGCTTCTGTTCGATGCCATACTGTCCGGCAAGATCAAATCGGGGGAGCGCTTAAATGAGAGTGAACTCGCCCGGCAGCTTCAGATCAGCCGCGCTCCCATTCGTGAGGCGCTTCATCAATTGCAGGAGCAGGGAATTGTCATCAACAACCCTCGGCGTGGAATGTATGTCGTGAGCCTCAGTGAGGACGATGTCCGAAAGATCAATCGTATCCGCTTGCTTCTTGAAGCGGAGGCAATGCAGCTCTGCAAGGCTCGTTTTGATTCCCAACTGGAAAAACAGCTGACGCAGATGGTGGATAAGATGGAAACGATGAAGCCTGAACCGATCAGCCAGTCGGCTCGAATTGACCTCGAATTCCATCGAACGATTTGGAACAATTCGGGGAACGAACACCTGGCGAGAATTTTGACGAGCCTTACCGCTCCGCTTTTTGCGTTTGCCGCCGAAAGCCTGACAAAAGGCCAGCGCCGACAATCGGCCCTGCGTCATCACCGCCCTTTTCTGGAGTATCTGCAAGGGAAATCAGGACACACCGCAGACGAAGTCATTCTGACTCACCTGAAGTTTGGTTACGATCATCCGGGGAAATAGCATCCGGCAGGGAGGTGTAACGGCTTCTCCTACGATGGCTACGTGCGCAACTGCGTGAGGCAAGCCCCTTTGGTATTCGTATTCAGCCCGCCTATCTTCCCAAGAAAAATGACGGGATTTACGTAGACGACGCAGATCGGTTGGTTTTGGGAACAGGAGATGGATGCGCGTTGGGTAGTGGGCGTTCTTGGGCTGTGAGCACGACCTACGGCCGGTTGTTCTTTTACTTCGATCATCGAGTTGGCTTTGATGGGCCCGAAGAGGACCTGTTTTTGACTGGAAGGCCAAAGCACTTCGATCTGGTCGACGGATTTGGATTCTCCCAAACCGAAATAGAGCGGATAGAGGCTTTGGGAGAGGTAACCTGACTTTCCGTCGAGGACTTGCGTGTAGGTCCGAGAGCCGACCCGAACCCTCACCTTGGCGCCCAGGCCACTCCGGTTTGACTTCGCTCCGATCAGCTTAACCTTCAGATAATGAATGCTCTTCTTTTGGGTTAGGTTGCTGATCAGCACCATCGGCTCGGAATTAAGATCATTGGTGACAATGTCCAGATCCCCGTCATTATCAAGGTCGAAGATCACAGAAGATCGTGTGCCCACAGCTCCCCAGATCACGATCCGACCGCTCTGACCGCCACAAAACTTGTGTGCCTGGTCACTACCAGAGCAATCCAGTTCGAACCAAGGCCTAGCGGTTCTGTTCCCGCGGCGTGGCTCCACTCCCAAGATGAATTCGCTGTCGAAAAACCTGCCTCGATTGTTCAATAAGACGGAGTTGACTCCATACCGGTATGGAAAATTCATACTGGAAGCGATAAAGACATCTTCGTGCCCATCGGCGTTAAGGTCGCCGACACTTAAGCCCCAAGGCCAGTAGTTTTCCGCACCAATCTGATCAGCTACTTCCTTGAAACGCCCCCCGCCTTCATTCTGGTAGAAGGCATTTCCAAAGAGGCTGGCACCATTGCTTCCCAAGAGAGAGCTGTCTGGAACCACCTCCGCTCGGGGCTTGAGCTTTTCGCGTTCTGGTCCGATGTGTTCCCACATGTCGGAGTGCATATCGGTCACAAAGATGTCCATTCTGCCGTCGTTATTGTAGTCAAACACTTTGATCCCCATGGAACCCCAGGGCGTTTTGGGGAACACCTCCCGACTCTTCCTGACAAAGTGCTCTCCTTTGACGTTTTGGTAGTACTCGTCGTTTCCCTGCATGTTTAGCACATATAGGTCCGGCCAACCATCTTCGTTGACATCGACCGGACTGGCATCGCCCGACCAGCCCAAATGGATAAGGCCTACTTCATTGGAGCGGTCAGCAAAGCGATTATTCCCCATGTTCTTGAAAAGAATGCTCCGTTCGAAGAGTTCCGGCTTGAGGTGTCCGGCGAAGGCATCTTTGATTCCGATGTAGTACTGGTAGTTGGTGCCTTCTTGCCCACTGGTACTATCGTTGGTCACAGTCGCCAACACATCGGTTGTGTACTTGCCCACATTGGTCAAGAAAAGGTCTATCAATCCGTCCCGATCATAGTCAAAGAAAACAGCTCCGGAAGAATGTCCTTGGTGATCGAGACCGGACTGTTTGGAAATATCTCTGAACTTGCCCGTGCCGTCGTTCTCGAACAGAACGTTACCGTTACGAACAGACGTAACGTAAAGATCTGGATCCCCATCATTATCAATGTCCGCGAAAGAGGCGCTCACGCAGACTCGATCGTTCAGTGCCACCCCTGCTCTGTGTGTGATGTTCTCGAATCGGCCACCGCCAAGGTTTCTCCAGAGTTCGTTGCCACCAACTTGGTTTACGAAGTAGATGTCATAAAGGTCATCGCCATCCACATCAGTAATGGCGATTCCGTTTCCGTGATCGTAGTGGACAGGCTTAAATTCTTTCCCCGCATCTGCCACGACCCTGTTTCGAAAGCGAATTCCGCTTTCTTCAATTAGGTCAGCAAATTGAAAGTCGCAAAAGACATCGAGCTTCCCGGCCGACCGGAGCTGAGCCTCTCTGCGAGTTTTCATCCACGGCGGCCTAATGATCTCTGGAGGGTATGCCGCCCAAGGTCGCTCGGTCTCGACTACGGCACGAGCCGCACCCGGCCGTTTGAGCTGGGCGGCCTCCGCCCGAGCAAGTTTCAAGTTGCGCTGCAGTGTGTCCACCAGTCCCTTCTGCCAAGAACTGTGGGAGCATCCGAAGACTTGGCTTGCAGGATCGGCCCGCACGGAATTTTCTACCGGCGGCTCAGACAATGCGTTGAGAACTCGGGCTGCTTTCGGATTCCAGAGGTTGAAGAACTGATCGCCGTAAGGTTGGGTCATGCTCAAGTAGATGACGATGGCCGAAAAGCCACCCAGCATCCTGGTTAATAATGGTCTTGTCACAATCGCGTTCTCGCTAGCAGCTCATCGGACTTAGATCCGACGGGGGCATTCTTTGAAGGTAAATTCTCACTTGTAGCTAGAGCCATTTTCCAAAATCGTTCTCCGAAGTGGAGCCGATTTGACTTGGTTGATTTATCTGAATGCACAAGCCGACTAGGCACCTGACCGATTGATTGTTCGCTTCAACACAAACTGGCTTCTTCTGAATGCCAGCTCATTGGCCAAGTTGACGATGCCGTCACAACCATTCGGAAGAAAAGGTTTCTTCATCCGGCCGTAGCAGCCTCTCCGGCTTCCTTCAACATTTGCCTGAGGACTTTGAGATTGTAGCTTACGGCAGTCCTGGGATCTTCTTCTCCCTGGTACTCGATCAGAAAATACCCGTCGAAACCCATGCGGTGTAGCTCCGAGAGGATTGGACGCAATTGAACCGACCCTCCATCGAGCAGCGTGCCGGTATAGACTTTTCCCGAAACGGTCTCCAACTGGCGTTGTCTTTGCTCTCCTGAAGCAAGCGGCCGGCTGTTCTTGACGTGGACATGAGCCACATGGGGGGCCATGGTACGCAGCGTTTCCAAGGAATCTTCCTCCACAAAAAGCGGAGCGCAGACGTCGTAAATCAGCCGGAAGCCGGGCGAGTTAACGGCCGCACAGAGGCTGCGGCAATCCTCTCCCCGCCCCATAAAGGGACGCACAGGCGGATAGTCAATGTTCTCGCTGAGCAGAGTAACTCCTGATCTGCGGGCTCTCTCCGCGCATTCCCGGAGAGCTTCAATCAGCCATTCGCGCTGTTCATCCAAGCTCCACTGGTTTTTGAAGAGTGCGGGAATGAAGAAGGCCCGCTTTGCACCCAGCTCAGCCGTGCGATCGATAAGAGAAAAGACGTGGTCCATCTGGCTCCGCCGTTCCGCCTTAGGCAAGGCCAGGTCCGCGTCAAACAGGTAAGTCACAATCGGCAACCCGGCATCTGTGCAGATCTGACGAATATGGGCCGGAGAGCAATCGCTCCAATAGTCATGGCGAATCTCAATCCCGTCCACACCCAAGGTGCCGCAAAAAGCCACAACGTCTTCCCGGGTCAGGAAGCCAGGAGTTGACCTAGGATGGATGTTGTAATCTTTCAAAGCCCAATCGAAGTTGTAGTCAAACATCGTGATCTTGGCGTTCATAAGCAACCGTGCAAGGAGCCGTGAGAAACAAGCTCCGAAGACGTTCTCCTTTCAAAAACAGATTTAAGATTGGACAATAGGCAAGACTGCTGCGTGCGACTGGCCCACACTCAGGCCTCCGACAGGCGAGCCTCAATACAGAGCGATGGCGCGGCCTGGTCCGCCGTGGGCATTCCGGACCTTCACCGCTGCAAAAAGGAAATAGGTCTCTCTTGGGAGGCTACCGAGGTTGACCAGGTTCTCCACGGCGACCATTCCTTTCGTGCCGAGCGCCCAGTAGATCATCAAGGCACGCTTCGGGTCGGTACCGCCCAGCGTGGGCCCGTCTGTTCCCACGCAGCGGATCCCTTTCTTCGCTAGGTAGAAAATGGTATTTGGACTCGGAGCTGGCCATCCCTCACTCTTTCCGTTGAGGGGATCGCTCATACAGCTCGCGGCTTGGGCCGCCGATTGGCAATGACGGTCGCTATAACCGCTATGGAAAATGACAATTTCACCGGGCTTGAGCTCGCCATGCTCCCTCTCATGCTTGCGAACTTCGGCTTCGGTGATCTCGGACGACAAGGGCCAGGTCTTCTGGACAGTTGTCCCAGCGAGGTGCCGCACGTCAATTACGCGTACCCGTCCACAAGTTTGCGAGATGGGGACCTTATCCACCGTTACGTCGCTGGTGCCCCGCGGCCCATAGCGCTTTTCATAATCAGTTAGCCACTTCTGGACTTCCGGGGAGTAACTCTGATTATCGAAGTCTCTTGGCGGCAATGCGTAGGCTGGAGGAACCAGATGGGTGCCACTGTGACTGTCTAGGATGTGTGCTTGCTGATAGTGGCCGGTGACCGGATTAAGAAAAAGATTAGCCGTGATGTATGGCTGACGGTGATTTCCGACACCCGGACCGGGCCACGATACGGGAAGCTCCGGGGCAAGCGTAACCGAAAGATCAAGCACCCGCCTGTTTCGGGTTGACTCAATCAGTTTTCCCGTCAGGTGTTCCCCGATAACCGCAAAGGCCCTGCCCTCACTGGTGGACGCTCCTGCGTGTTTTGGTGTCAACATGCAGTAGAAGGCGCCAGTTGCGGGAAGACGCCCCAACCCGGTGGCACCTTCCGTCCAGATCATGCCGTGCTTGAGGCCTGCGAGATGCGTCGGTTCAGCCAAGTCAGGAACTGGTCCCATGCTGGGACTGTCAGTTCCCAGAGCCATGACTCCGCGACTGGCCAAATACTCCATGGTCTCCGGTAACGGATCCGGCCAGGCAGGGGATCTGCCTTCCAAAGGAATCGTCAAAAAACGTTGCCCTTCGGGAAAAGGACGATAATACCGATCGCTATAACCGCTGTGGAAAAGGACGACGTCGCCGGGACGGAGTGGCCGATGCTGTTTTTCCCAAGCCAGCAAGTGCTCTTTCCCGATCAGGCTGCTTTGACCATTGGCCGCCTTGTCCAGCAATGGCCTGACGTCAATGACACAAGCTTCCCCTCCAAACTGCCAGGGCTCCGCTTTGTCGACGAAGGTCGAACCCGCCCGGCCCGCGTTGGGCAGCTTGGAATCTGGAGGGGGAACAGAATGCGGCGGCACGTCAAGCTGCGTTCCGGTGTTTCCATCAATCGTTAGGATGTCGCTGTTGTAAGGACTGTGAGGCCCAATGCGAAGGTAGTGATTGATCTGGAACCAAGGCCAACCCTGCGGCCAGGTACATGGCAAGTCGGAAGCCACAAGTAGTGAGAGGTCAACAAACTCAGCTCCGGTTTGGTTCGCTCTGATACCCGTAGTGCCAATCAACCGCGCTGCTACCAAGCCCAGCCATAGACAGAGGATCAGGTGGCGATGCTTCCGCACCATCTTGCCAAAAGAAGTAATCATGGGACGATGACTGAGTGAGTTTGTGTTTCTTGCTTATCAGTTCAAGAAAGGACAATCCCAATAGCTAGCCCGTGGATTGTTCTCCAAGGGTCACACCGAGTTCAGGGTCCTTCGCCTTCAGTTGATGAGGGTCAGACGTTCTTCCTCGGAGGGCAAACGTCAGTGCTCCGGAGCAAACGAAGCAGAATGAGAGGAGAAAAACCACAACTCTGAACGGAACCTGCGCCGTCAAGATGGCGCCGATCAGTGTTGGCCCGACAAATCCACCCAGTCCGCTGAAGATGTTGATGAATCCGACAGCCGCCGCGGCCGCTGACTCTCTCAGCGTCACGGTCGGCAAAACCCAATAGGATGGTCCAAAACCGTAAATCGCGAAGCTCGACACGCAGAGCCAAAAAAGCAACCAGCCGAACGACAGGCTGGGAAGGGTGGTGATAGGGAAAATGAGTCCGGCGAGAATCAGAGGGATTGCGGTATGAAAGTGGCGCTCACCCGTGCGATCCGTGGACCAGCTAAAAAGGAGCAGTGACACTACAGCCACAGCAAACGGGAGACCTGAGATTGTTGCCGAAAGATAGGGCGGAAGACCTGAAGCTTTCTGCAACGTCGTCGGAAGCCACAAAAAGAAGCCCTGGATGCCGATGTTTGCAAAAAAGGTCATCAATGCCAAAACAATTACGTTCCTTTGCCGGAGAGCCTGGAAAACTGTGATTTTTCCAAACCCTGCTTTTGCTCGAGCTTCCGCCTCCAGCTCCTTGCAAAGCCAGTCTCGTTCCTCTGGTTTAAGCCATCGAGCCTGATTTGGGCGGTCCGTCATGTACATCCAAGTCACAAATCCAAGAATAATTGCCGGTAACCCTTCCAGAATAAACACCCAGCGCCAGCCTGGCAGACCGAACCAGTCGAGTTGCAGGATCAGGCCTGAAATGGGGCCTCCGATGGTGAGGGCAATCGGCGTGGCCATGATGAACCTGGCGACAGCACGTGCTCGGTATTGCGGTGGGAACCATTGATTCAAGTAGACGATAACGCCAGGGAAGAAACCCGCTTCTGCAACCCCCAGCAGGAAGCGTGAAAAGTAGAACTGGCGGGGCGTTTGGACGAATCCCACAAACAGGGTGCAGATACCCCAGCTGAGGAGAATCCGGGCGAACCAGCGCCGGGCTCCCCAGCGATTGACGATCAAGGCGCCAGGAACTTCCAAGAGCAAGTAACCAACAAAAAAGACACCAGCGCCAAACCCGTAGACCGCCTCAGAAAAGCCAAGATCAGCTGACATACTCAGCTTGGCATAAGCCACATTGGCGCGGTCCAGGAAGGCCACCACATAAAGCAAGAAAATGAAAGGTAGAATTCGGCGACGAACTTTTCGCAGCGCCGCTGCGCCAACCAAATCGATAGGTTGTTGTCCGGGCATAGGTCCGAATCTGATGCGTTTCAGGAATCTCCGCCCGTGAAGCGGACGGCCGCAGAAACACGCACTTGCTGGCGACGAAGTTCAAAACTTCGGTCAAATTTGATAAATCCCTCTCCCGTTTGTGGGGAGAGGGTGAACGCTTGAGAGCGTTCACAAGGCCGGGTGAGGGGCAGGAGCCAACGGAGCCACGTCCCTCGACAGTGTGAGGTTGCTCGCTACAACTTGGAATGCAAGGTGCGACTCTCCGTTCTCATATTCTCGACTTCAAGGGTCGGCGGCCAGTGATTTGATTGGCGAAATTCTTAAATCAACTCAGGAACTGGAACTCCGGTCTTGTCCTCAATGGAATTTGCGATCTTGATAGGACGGCCAATTGGCGTCATGTAGGTCTTCTCCCAATCGACACCCAGTGCCTTGTAGATGGTCGCAAAGACATCTCCCATCGTGGTCGTTCGTTCGGCCGGATATGCACCGCGCTCATCACTGGCGCCGACAACCACGCCACCCTTGATGCCGCCTCCACCGATGACGAGAGACCAGCAATGAGGCCAGTGATCGCGTCCGAGAGCTGGATTGATGTGCGGAGTGCGCCCGAATTCCCCCATGGCGATCACCACGGTACTCTCCAGTAAACCTCGCTGGCTCAGATCCTCCAATAAAGTGGAAAGAGCCTGATCCAGCGGTGGAACCAGCTTGTCCCGGTTATACATGTCGTTCTTGCCGTGACAGGTATCCCAGGCATTGTGGTCATAACCAGCCGCCGTCACGAACCGGCAGCCCTGCTCCACGAGGCGGCGAGCCATCAAGACACTTTGACCAAAGGAGTGGCGGCCGTAAGCATCCCGGAGCTTGCCGGGTTCCTGAGAAATATCGAACGCCTTTCGAACAGCAGGAGAAAGAATCAAGTTGAAGGCCTGCTCTGTAAAGGTGTCTAGATTGGAGAATTCAGCAATCTCCTGTTTCTGCCTGTATGCGGTATCGACGAACTTCAGCAAGGAACGGCGCTCCTGAATGCGCTCGACTGTATAGGATTTGGGCAGGCTTAAATCAGGGATCGCGAAATTCTGCTTGCTAGGATCTGGGATAGCCATGGGGTTGTACTGGGGTCCAAGAAAAGCTGCGTTAAAGTAATTCTGATACATCTTAGTGCCAGAGTCCCATTGCGGCTCAAGCACATAGGGAGGCAATCCGTTGCGAGATCCCAGTTCCTTGGAAATGATTGACCCAAAGCTGGGGAATTGCATGGCGGCATTGGGGCGATGACCCGTAATCGCGTAGTGGGTGGCTTCAGGGTGGTCAATTTCCTCGGTATGCATCGACCGGATGATTGACACCTTATCCATATGCTTAGCCATTCGTGGAAGAAGCTCTGAAATCTGAATTCCAGGGACATTGGTGGAGATCGGCTTGAACGAACTGTTGCCCTTCGGATCCCATGTGTCGAGGTGACTTGCGCCACCCTCCAACCAAAGGAGGATGCAAGCCTGTGCCTTGGACTTCGCGGCAGGACTGATCTTGCTGACTTCCGCCATCATCTTCTGCAGTTGCAGATACTGGCTTAGATGGATCCCCAGCAGACTGAGGCTCCCAGCTTTGACGAAATGCCGTCGACTGACTTGTGAATACTCCAAACAACCCACTTTGCGCATGGCGCCTCTCCTTCAGCTTCTCGATGTTTCACAGCTGAGCCATCGAAGCTCGCAAAAACTCACTCTAGTGGTTATAGGCAAACTCGCGCGAGGTCACTAGGCCCCAAACCAAATCCTCTAGAGCCTCGCGGCGGGAGGACCGCTGGCTAACATTCTTTGCCAAGAACTCCAACTCGCCCGCTGTAGGTAGACGGGACAGTGCCGACAGAAAAAATTCCTCGATGATTTCATGGTCAGGGCTTCCGCTTTTCATCAGCCGGTCGATCTGTCCGCCTTCTCTGGATATCTTACTTGTATACGTCGGCCCGGCAAGCAGGTGTAGTGCCTGGGCGATATTAGCTTCTCCTTTTCGCTCGGGAACCATTAAGCGATTGGGACGGCCATAAATGTCTAAGAATTGGGACGGAAAAGTATCGGGGAAGATAATTTTGATGGCGCGGGACTCTGCGGGCAGGCGCGCGCCAGAGTCATCCTCAAAAATTTCGGGCACCTCAGTCACCTGCGAAAGCGCGTCCAGAAGAACTTCAGCCTCCAGGGATCGAGGAAGCGCATGAGAATAGTTAATGTGGTCATCCTTGTTGGTCGCGTTGGGCGTGCCCGAAAGCTGATAAGTCTTCGATTGGACGATCAATCGCATCAAGTAACGAAGATCATAGCCGTGATCTCGAAAGTCATTGCCCAGGTCACGAAGCAACTCCGGATGGGTCGGAGGATTGGTCAATCGGAAGTCGTCTACGGGGTTCACAATCCCGCGGCCAAAGAAGTACCCCCAGATGCGATTAGCCGCCGCTTCAGCAAAGTAAGGATTCTGCGGTGAAGTCATCCATTCGGCCAACCGCAGCCTTAGGTCAACCCGTTCTGTCTCTGAAAGGACCCTGCCGTCCAGGAAACTAGGCTGGACTTCCTGCTTGGTTCGGGGATGCAGCACTTTTGCCCCGCCCCCGTTCTCTCCATGTCCAGTTGGGTCATCAAAAATAACGGCCGGCCCAGCTCCCCCCAGATCGCCGATGTGAGTGAGGCGCCCGAAGAAAGCAGTAAGGCCCCAAAATTGGTTTTGGCTCCACGTTTCATAGGGGTGATTGTGACACTGGGCGCAGTCGAGCCGACGACCCAGGAAGACACGAACCTCCTCGGCCATCATGTCCTGGGGACGCCGCAGATCGGACCCCCCATACCAATGGCGTGTCGGTCCGTTGTATCCCTGGCCCGCAATTCGCTCGCGAGCCACGCGATCGTAGGGCTTGTTTGCCGCGACGTTGTCCCGCATCCACTCCCAATACATCTTGGTGAACGCCGACGAACCCTGCTCAAACGAGACCCTGAACAGGTCGGCAAAGCGGAAGGTCCAAAAATCCACAAACTCGGGGGAACTCAACAGCATTTCAATCAGCTTATCCCTCTTTTGCCGATCTTTGCTGGCAAGAAATTCTCGCACCCGCTTGGGGGGTGGCAGCGTGCCTGTTAAATCCAGGCAAACGCGGCGCAGGAACTCGGCATCGCCGGAGTTCTCTGACGGGACGATATTGAACTTCTTTAGTTTGGCGAAGACTTGCTGATCGATGAAGTTTCGCGCTTCCAGAACGGGATAGTTGGCAATTGGCTTTTCAATAACGCCGAATCCAGTACTGATGGCATGACCGGCCGCCCGAATCATGACAGAGGTTTCACCGGTCTTGACCGCGTTGACAAGGCCTTCTTCACTAACTTCAACGACTTCAGGGTTGTTGGACACGTACAAGACGGCATCTGTGACATCTTCTCGCTGTCCGTTGGACAAATGGGCTGTGATCAGAAGCTGTTGCTTTCCTGAACGGTCCAGCACTCCTTCCATCGGAGTAACTTCCAAACTGGTAACCCGCACGCTCCCCTGATCGTCCTGCGCGCCGTACGGGGCACCGCTCTTCACCCAGTTCAAAATGGTTTGGTAGTCTCCAGAGTCCACGCCGAAGCGTTGGCCCCCGCCGTGAGCCAGCTCCATCGTGGGCTTTTGCAAGAGTAAACTTTTCTCAGGTGCTTTGAGATTGATGCGCGGAACTTTTTCGCCTGCCTCAGCGCTTAGCACCTGGTACGTACCCCCTTCAACAATCCACTTGTAATCATCCTTTGGATAGAGGGCATTGGCTGAGAGTTTCAATCCTCCCTTACCTTTCACACTGCCGTGACAGTCGCTGTTGTTGCAGCCCCTTTTGGTAAAGATCCCTCCTAAATCCCGAGCAAAACTGAAGGGCCGTTTTTCGTCTGAACCGGCAACGCGTATCGTCGTGCTGGCAGTTTGCCCACCTGACGAAGCGATCAGGACTCCCTCGCCGTTTCCCACGGCTACCACTTTCGCCCCTTCTGCGATTCGCGCCACTCGTTGCTGGGAAAGTGAGAGCTTGCTAATCGATGTCACATCGCGTTCCAAACCATCAGAGTATTTCCCCATGACTAGAAATCGTTGAGTTGCTTTGGCTCCCCAAAGTGTGGCGTTTTCGGGAAAGAGTCGGAGGCTTAACACCTTTGGCGAAGTGGTGGTGGAAGCCACAGTCAAAGATTTTGACGCCTTCCCTGGCTTATTTGCTCGTGCAAAGGCCGTTTTGTTCGAAAACGATGACTGCTTCGAATTCTCCCGCGACATCGAGCGCAGCGGCACATTGCGTGAAGTTATTGCGAAAAGTGGTAATCCAAGCGCCAACGAAACAGCCAGAGCCAGTCCTTTCGCTTGTGCATGGTTTTTGGCTATCATTCGAATTGGGTTTCGCATACTCTCCCAGAACAATACGGTTTGTTTACGTCTCAGCACTTGATCCGCAGTCTAATTCCCGGCGGCTCTTTCCTGAACCACCATCAGAGGCACATCTGTGGATCTTAACGGAAGTCCTAAGACTCCTTTGACGACTGGGCGCGCGACGATCGTTATCAAACGTGGTCTTTCGGTTACTGGGGCATTCCCGCCGACAGTAAGGAGAATCGTGGCAGTTTCGGTCTTGGCCAGGAATCGCTCCTTCGGACCCTCATCAGGATTTATTCCTCGATCGGGTTTGACCTCTGTGCCGGGCAAGGCCGTGACTCCTTCCGGAAGGCCTTCCACGCTGATCGCCACTTCGTCCGCGTAGCCCTCTTCTTGGCCGGTGGTCACGTTGAGCTTTTTAGATCCACCCTTCACTAAGTTCAGACGATCCGCACTGATTTCAATTTCGCCAATGTGGGGGATCTGCGGACGGATCAGCACTCGATACTGGCAGCTCGCATCTCCCACGCGGGAGGTGATGTCGCGAATCTGGAGCGTGTATTCCCCTCCAAGCTCGAACGTGAAAACGGTCTTTGGTTGGACGGTTTTCGCATAGAACGTGAAGTTTCGCGCTATTCTCCGAAAAACGTTGCTGAGAAACTCCCGCCCTGTCTCATCCAATATGGCCAGCTTTGGGTTGAATAGCGGCGGCGCGCCAGCCGGTGTTTCGATTTCAAACGCTAGAGCCTGCCCTTTCTCAACCTTAAACTTGAAAGAGTCGACGTCTCCAGGCTGGCCAATGGTGCCCTCAATGAGGGCAGGAAATGGAAGCCACTTCCCTGATTCGGGGAGATCATTCGGTTCCTCTTCTCGAAGTAAGGCAAGAGACAGTTGGCTTTTTTCCCCGGTCCGTCCGGGCCTTCTACCCACAGCCTCGCTTGGAATTGCAGGCGTCGTTTCAGAAAACGCCTCAGGTTGCCGCTCTGGCGGCTCAGTCTTTGTCTGAAGCGACCGGCCCCAAAGCCGTTCCAACCGATCCAGATCCAGCCTTCTGTCGAACGCTCGTTCCTGCCAGTGCAAAATGGCATCGCGTGCCCGCGCCTCTCGAACACGATCGAGTAGACTAACTTGGTTGCCGGAAGCGATCCTGAGTTGATAGGAGAATTCGGGCCCCCCTTTGTTTGAGAAGGAAGCTGCCTGCACGAGGTATCGCCCTCGCCTCAAGAACCTGTATCGCAGCATGGTGTGCGTTGGAGTCACACCAGGCACAGACTCATCGCTGTAGGCAATGCGGGCAACTTGATGCGCGTCAAACCAACTGCCCGAAGGTTCGAAAAGGGCAATGGCTGTCGAAAACCCTCCGGATACGAAGCCAGGGGTACCTGCAGGCTTGGAGATCATCTCAAAAACGAGTTCTTGTTTCTCGCCGGCCTCAATCTCATAGAAATCCACTTCCCCGGGTTTGCCAATCTTGCCGTTCACAACGGTGGGGATGTTGATTTTCTGGGCTTGACTTGACCTTTCGTGCGGGCTCGAAATCTCATCAACAAAGGATTCGTTCTGCACAAGAAACGGCAAAGCATTGGAAGTGCCAGCCGGGGTCAAAACCCGAAGGAGCACAATTCCGACGGGCACGTTGGGAACCTGGAGGACTAACTGGGCTCGATGCCCTTTGGTCACTCTAGTGGCTTCTGCTTGCGCACCCTTCTTGAACTCGACCAGATCAGCGCTCTCCACAGCTTGGACCTGGCCGCTCAAACCTTCGAGGTTCGACCAAACGGCATAGGCCCCCTCCAAAGACTTCCCCAGGATTTCCGCCTTTACTGTAGTTCCCTGCCTGGCACCCAACGGAAAGATGGATAAGGCTTCAGGTTCGCGAGTGTTGGCAGTCCCGGCATCCTGGGCATTGAGACAACAACTCCCGACGACCCATGTCACCAAGGCGAGGCGAATAACGCAGCAGCTCCCTAGTAACAGAGCACGGCTGATCAGAGGGCAAGATCTCATTGAACCTTCTCCTGGAACCAGTACTACCTTGCTTTTCCGATCCCTGAATCGTGCCTCCGACAATCTGACTGGTACCCGGTTGAACAGATTCTGACGACTGTCGGCAGACTACTATAAGAGGCTCACCCTAAAGGCGTCAAGTTTTTTCTGAGTCGTGCTCCGAGTTCTGGTACCGACGCGTTCAAGCGAAGACCTGGAGCTCCCTACAACATGTTCCCGAGCTTTATTTTTTCCCACTGCCCGCTTTTGTCAAGCTCCACACTGGTGGGCAGAATCAGATTGCCATGAAGAGAGCCGCTGATTCGGATTTTGCGGCCTACATATTCTGCGAGGGCCTTTGAGGGTGCGATGATCGCGTGGAGTACCTTGTCTTCGGTGAGCAGGCCCGCAGGCGAGCTGTTCTCCAGGCACAGCGTTCCACATGGCTTCATTGGGAAGTGATAATTGTTGGTCAAGGAGTGATCTGTTAGATAACATTTACTGCAGACAAGCGTGCCTTCGAGTGTAGCGGTCGTGTCTTCTGCCACTAGGATTGCGGCGAAAATTCCGATGATTAATCCCAGTGGACCAAATACCGCAAGTATCTTAGTCATGTTCTTATTCTCTGATACTACTTGATAAAACGTAGAGAACCGTTTTCAATGCGCCAACCTACTTTCATCCCGATGGCCCTTGGCAAAAGCTTGCGGATCGACTTGTCAGGGGATCGAAGGGTTCCCCAGCCCCGCTCTGCACAATGGATCAGCAGTCTGGAGACTGCAGTGTCAGTCTTGCCAGCCGATGATCTCCACTATCTGATTCCTTTTGACTCGGCTGCACCATCACCAAAGAGGCTAATCAATTGACTCCAGTGTAAGTAATCCGGCGTCGTCTACAACAGTCACAACCACTCTGAGGTCTTTTTCTTTCGAATTCTTTTCCAGCCACTGCCTGGCCAGATTTCCGTTCTTCTGAAAAAGATAGAATCGTTCGCCAGAAATGATCCCAAACCTGTCGTTGCCGCCGCAAGCCAGGGCGCAGCCTTTCGAGTGCTCCGAGAGTTTCTCTGGGTGTGACTCAAGATAGAACGACGCACATTGTTTATCTACCACGTATCCAGAGAGCGTCTTTTTCTCCTGACACCGCACTTCGGCGGCAAGGAATCCTATTGCCGCGAGCGTTCCTCCCAGTATGGAGTGTTGCTTATTCTTGGTCATGGTTGAAAACCCCTTCCTGTCAAGCAACAGCCGCCGATCAGCCTTGGGGCAAGCTGCGAAGGACGTCAACTGATGCAGCAAGGTTCCCAGATCAAGCACACAGAGAAAATGTCTGGTGACTGTCGGCAGACTACAAGACTACCGAGAGCATGACATGGTGTCAAGGCTTTTTAGGGTGCATGACACGAGAGGCAGCCCGCCCGCCTCAGTTCCTCAGTGAGTCGGAGGCCGCCTCGGAAGCAATGAGCGCGTACATTCCGCGGCCGACGATTCTGGACCTGGTCGACCCAAACAACGACATCGCCATCAGGAAAGCTGGACAAAACTGCCGGGTGCTGCCGATCATTCCGGAAGTTCGGTGGCGATTCTATTTTCCTTTGATCAAGCAAGTACCTCTCGACAGCGCCCAACATTCTAGCAAGAACGGCTAACCACAAGTAATTGTGCGCTGCCAGCAATTCGCCATAGACAGGTCAAGCATCAGTCAAAGATCACGGTCTTGTTGCCGTAAGTCAGAATCCGGTGCATCAAGTGCAGGCGCACGGCTCGGGCCAGGACCACTTTTTCCAGATCGCGCCCCTTGCGGATCAGATCGTCAACCGAGTCCCGATGGCTCACCCGGATGATTTCCTGGTCGATGATGGGGCCATTGTCCAGTTCTGAAGTAACATAGTGCCCCGTGGCTCCAATGAGTTTCACGCCCCGCGCAAAAGCCTGATGATAGGGTTGTGCACCGATAAACGCGGGCAGGAATGAATGATGAATGTTGATGATGCGGTTGGGAAACGCCGCGACAAATTCTTCGCTGAGGATCTGCATGTAGCGCGCGAGCACCACCAACTCAACACCAGCCGATTTGATCTCCTTGATCTCGGCAGCCTCTTGCTCTGCCCTGTTGCCAGCCGTGATGGGGAAGTGTCTGAACGGAATCCCGAACGACTGGGCGATCTGGCCAGCCTCTTCGTGATTGCTAATGATGAGTGCAATCTCGGCTTTGAGCTCTCCGGCTTGGTGCCGGAGCAACAGGTCCTGAAGGCAATGCGGCAACTTCGAAGCCAGAACGGCCACCTTGGGAACATGGTCACTGAAGATCAGCTCGAACTGCATACCGCATTCCAAGGCGATACCCTGAAAGCAATCCGCAATCTTTTCACGAGGGATTTGAAAGCCCTCCAGCTCCCATTCCAAACGGGCGAGAAAAACGCCGGCCTGAAGGTCGGTGTGCTGGTCGAAGTGCAGAATGTTGCCCCCGTTGCGAAAGATGAAGTCGGAGATTCTGGCAACCAGTCCGCGCCGGTCTGGACAGGAGACGATCAATTTGGCTGTGTGGCTCACAGGAAGAACTCCTGGTCTGGGGGTTCGTGGAAATGGTATCTGAGCGTGCTGGGGCACTCTCTGCCGAAGATGACGCAGTCTAGTTTGCTGTTGGATTTATCCGTCATCGGGTGAGCATCACTCACCAGGCTTCCGATCGACCTGAGCTTGAAAGTCCAAGCTGCTTGAGAGAATGTGTTCCGTCATCGCCCGACGAGCCTCCTCAGGCTTCCGATTCCGGAGCGCCTGGACAATCTTCTCGTGCTCCCGGACTGACGAATCGGCCCGAGCGCGGATTTTTCGTGATGAGGGCTTGGACAAGCTTTCGCTGATCCACGTCTGCAGATATCCCCGAGTCATCGTCAGGAGCTTGAAGAGAATGGAGTTCTGCGTGGCGCGCGCGATGGCCAAATGAAACCGGAGGTCATGTTCCAAATGCTCCTCAGGCCGGTCCAAAGACTCCTGCATTCCTTCCAAGGTTTCTTCGATCTCCTGAAGATTCTCCTCGGTGGCTCTGGCTGCGGCGGCATAGGCCGTTTGCGACTCGAGCATCAGCCGGGTTTCCACCAAGTCATTGACGCCCTTACGATCAATCAACAGGCCCCATTGCAGGGCCTTCTCCAGGTACTTTCGGCTGTCCCCCGAAACGAACGTCCCCTCACCCACCCTTCCATCGAGAATCCCCATCACGGCCATAGAGCGCAAGGCTTCGCGAATGGTCGTGCGGCCGACTCCGAACCGCAAACACAGTTCCTTTTCTGACGGCAGCCGTTCACCGGGTTTCAGAACACCCCGGGAAATCAGGTCGATGATCTGTTCCACAACTTCATCGCTCAAAGAATTTCGATTAACCGGATGCATGGCATTGACGGCCAAACTGCCTGTTTTTTGAAGTTGCATCGTTCTTACCTTTCCGCTGGTTGTTTCAAAAAAAACTGCTTTACAAACCGGTTTTGTTCAAATACGCTTAACTGAATGTCAGACAACCTGAAACACTGATAGTAGGGTAAGCGAAAATCTAGGGCTGGGTCAACTAGAAATCTGTCGGTCTCAAGAGAACGGACCAGGAAGCTGCAGTCAGGAGGCATTGCCTGCCAACTGGGTGACGTCTCCTTGCTAGCCGTTCCTCAAGGGAAGAGAATTGTAAGGAGCTTGAGCATGGGCGAGACAATCGAACTGGGACGCCGGATTGAGCTGGTCCCAATGGACCCGCACTTCCACAATATTTCGATTGCCTTGAACCGGCAGGCGAGTGGCAGCGGGCCGGTTTTCCAGGTTCATAGCTACAGCAACCGGGAGGGTGCGCGACAAAGAGTGGAGTTCGTCGCCCGGGCAATGGCACTTCTGGGCGGCCTGGAACTAGTCCCGGGAGAAACGTGCAAGCTGCGCTTTCCTTGCCGTGCGGAGCATCTGTTTGCCTGCCGCCGGGTGTTTTTGGAAGCCTGCAAGGTCGATCCGAGTCAGCCTGTCGAACCCCGTCCGCTGCAAATTCTGGATAAGAAGTCGAATCGCACCATCACGGTCACGAGCCAGGGCAACGGAATCTATCGCCTCGCGGCCGACGGTGAGGAACTCGACAAGGCGAGCCGGATCGAGGCGGTGGCAAACGGTCTCATGAAGTTGGGTCAGATCCAGGTTGGGGTCTCAGGCGCTGATTCCGTCGCCTTCGCTTGCGGGCAGGCACATGACTTATTGGTCGGCTTGCTGCTGGTGCGCGCCTTGAACGTCCGAGCGGTACTGCGCGAGCAGGAGATGACAGCCTCGCGAGGAGTTCTGTCGGCGCCCAGTGCTCAGAAGTAGGTTCCAGGTGTTGGCTGCCAGGTGTCTGTTTTTTGCAGAGTTGTTTAGAGGTAAAAACCGTGAACATGCAATCTCAGTCTGTCGGTCCAATGAATAGTCGTCAGCGAGTGCTTGCAGCTCTGCGGCGGGAGCCGGTTGACCGCACGCCGGTGTGCAACCCCACCTCCGTGGCGACCGTGGAGCTGATGGATCTGGTAGACGCACCATTCCCGGATGCCAACCGGATACCCGAGTTGATGGCACGTCTGGCGGCCACCAGCTACACAGAATTGGGATTCGACAGCATCATGCCTGTGTTCTCGATCATTCAGGAGTCCTCTGCGCTGGGTTGCAAGGTTCAGTGGGAACAGAAGGACAACTGGCCGACAGTCAAGATGCGCGAGCCGATCTATCAGGATGTAGACGACATCCAGATACCGGCAGACTTCCTGACCCATCAGGACACGCGCTGTGTGATCGACGCGATCAAGATCCTGCGCAAAGAGTTTGGCAATGAAGTCGCGATCATTGGAAAGACGATGGGGCCGTGGTCGCTGGGCTACCACTGCTTCGGGGTTGAACCCTTTCTGCTGCTCTCTCTCGACAACCCTGGAAAGACCAAAGCCTGCCTCGATAAGCTGAAAGAAGCTACCATCCAGTTCGGGCTTGCTCAAATAGAAGCAGGAGCCGATGCCCTGACGCTGCCGGACCACGCCACCGGCGATCTGGTCAGCGGCGAGTACTATGAGCGCTACTTGCGGGATCTGCACATCGAGTTTGCCGAAAAGCTCGCCGTCCCGATCATCCTGCATATCTGCGGCAAGACCGAAGATCGCATGGAGTTCATCGCCCAGACAGGCATGGCGGCCTTTCACTACGACTCCAAGAACGATCCGGTGGAATCCATGCGCATCATGCGCAATCGGACTTCGTTGGTCGGGAACATCAATAACCCGGAGACCCTGTTTTCCAAGGGGCCCGAGGAGGTCCGGAAGGAAGTTATCAAGAACCTGGACGCTGGTGTTCAGCTGGTGGGACCCGAGTGCGCGATCCCGCTGCAGACGGCGATTGAGAATCTCAAAGAGATTCCGAAAGCAGTGAAAGAGTGGCACAAGGAGAAGGCATCTCAGAACTGAGGTGACGGCGCCTTCCCCCATTCGCAGTGCAACAGAAAGCAGAGTGGACCGTGAATCGGACGTTGCTCAAGAGGAAACCATGGCAGAGATTGCGGATATCACGCATGAATTCATCCGGCAGGAAATTGAAGAATTTATCGAGCGGCCCGAAGAGCGGCAGCGAACGATCAACACGTTTGCCAAAGCGCGCCCGGAAATGCAGGCCATTGCTGCGGCACTGATCGAAGGGGAGAACGACATCGTCGATCAGTTAACCCGTCAGGCGCTGGATTCGGGCATCGAGGCGTTGGAAGTCATGGATTACGGGCTGATTGCAGGCATGGGCATCGTGGGCATCAAGTTCCGCCAGAATTTTATTTTTGTGCCGGAGGTCCTTGCCTGCGCGCGCGCCATGAAGGCAGGGATGGCCCATATCGAGCCCATTCTTTCGGCGGCCGGAGTCGAACCGATTGGAACGGTGATCATGGGAACTGTAAAAGGCGACCTGCATGACATCGGCAAGAACCTCTGCATCATGATGCTCCGGGGATCAGGCTTCGTGGTGCACGACCTGGGAGTCGATACCTCGCCCGACAAATTTATCGAAGCTGTAGAAGAAACCAAAGCACCACTGCTGGGAATGTCGGCACTGCTAACGACGACCATGCCGAACATGGGGAAGACGATTGAAGCGTTCATTGATGCGGACCTGCGTGATGAAGTGAAGATCATGGTGGGTGGAGCGCCGGTGACACAGGATTTTGCCGACGACATGGGCGCGGATGGTTACGGCAAGGACGCGCTGGCTTGCGTGGCGCTGGCCAAGAACCTGCTTGGAGTCGTAGCGAGGTCCTGAAAGGCAATGCCAACCAAAGAAGAACTGCAACAGCGTCTGGATCAAATCAGCGAGCTGTTTGCCTCCCTGGTAACGCATGCGGACCATCAGTCGTTGTATCGCTGCCCCTACAAGAATCGATTGGATCAGTGTACGGCCCAGTTCGGCTGCCGCAACAAACGAAAGCCCCGCGCCCACGGAGAGCTCCCGATTTGCGCCGGAGACGACAAACTGGACTATCGCCCGGCCTGGGAGTGACCCGGTTAAGGCTTAAGAGGTCAGGGTCAAGGCAGAAGGGTTAAGAGGTAAGCGTAGGCCGAAAGCCTCGCTTCGCTTAACCCTTTCGCCTTGACCCTTCTGTTTCTATGGCAATCATTGAGTATGACAACCAGAAGCTAAATCTCGTCAACGGGAAGACCATTTTCGACTACGCTGATGACCTGAAGGTTCAGGTGCCGACGTCGTGCGGGCGGGCAGGCATCTGTCACGAATGCGTTGTGGAGATCAGCCAGGGCATGAACGCGCTCAGCCCCCGCAGCGAGGCTGAATCCTTCCTGCGCGATAACTACCGACTCGCCTGCCAGGCCTGGATTGAGAACACAGACTCCGATATTCACTTCGCGCCCCTGCGACGCCGTCCCAAAATTCTCGTCGAAACCGCGCAGAAAGCCATGGACTTGGATCCGCTCGTTACCCGTGCGGGCGAAAGTGTCCTGGTCGATGGCGAACCGGTCGATCGGTTTCGCGGGCACCTGTATGGCCTCGCCATCGATCTGGGAACTACAACCATCGTACTGGACCTCGTAGATCTGGAAACCGGCCAGAGTGCACACGTCAGCTCGTTTGAGAACCCGCAGCGCTTCGGCGGCAGTGATGTGATGCACCGCATTTCTTACGATGGCGGCCCGTTTCGCGGCGAACTTCACAAAGCCGTCATGAATGCGGTGAATCACGAAATCCGTGAACTGTGCTGCCGGCTGAACTTCAAGCGGCATGAAATTTACGAGGTGGCAGTCGCGGGAAACTCCACGATGCGGGATCTGTTTTTCAAGCTCGATGTGCAGAGCATTGGACAGCGTCCCTACAAATCCACAGTGGAAAATGATTTCCTTGCTGGAAATCGATCAACCACCGCCCTTTACGAAGAGGCACGCCGCTTGGGGATTCAAGCCAACCCAAAGGCCAAGGTCTACGGCCTGCCTCTGGTGGC
>Ga0163150_10001101_pt1 | contig 47567 bp, 40 predicted proteins | sample OliLakLV19P2IB_FD_148628 | JGI IMG/M metagenome (GOLD analysis project Ga0163150, IMG submission 148628) | Freshwater microbial mat bacterial communities from Lake Vanda, McMurdo Dry Valleys, Antarctica - Oligotrophic Lake LV.19.P2.IB | ecosystem: Environmental > Aquatic > Freshwater > Lake >... | reverse complement strand
ACCATAGCAATTTTTTGGGTAAGCATTTCCGATCAGAAAGCGAACCTTGGTTTTTGCAATCACTCAGTTTCGTGTTTTTCATGGATTTTACGGCTAAAATCGATTGCGGATCACGAAAACCACCCACAGTTTCTGCGGAAGAGCCGGAATTATTTCATGCTATCTGAACGCGTCTCGGGCATTTTGCTTCATCCAACGTCGCTTCCCGGGCCGCACGGCATCGGGGACTTTGGGCCAGAAGCCTATGCGTTTGTCGATTATTTGGTTGCGGCCGGGCAAAAACGTTGGCAAGTACTACCGCTCGGGGCGACCGGTTACGCCGACTCCCCCTACGCATCCTTTTCGAGCTTCGCTGGAAATCCCTTGCTGGTCAGCTTGGAGCTTCTTTTCCGGGCCGGCGATTTAACGTCCGAAGAAATCAAATGCATTCCGTCCGAACTGTCCGCAGGTCGCGTCGAATATGGCCCGGTGATCGCATGGAAAGTTCCTAACCTTCGAACGGCCGCGTCGCGATTTCGCGAATCGTCGAACGGGCATCGCGTCTCATCGTATGTCGCATTCTGCGAACTGCAATCAACATGGCTCGACGACTATGCACTGTTCATGGCGATCAAAAAAGTCTTTGACGATCAAGCTCGCCGAAACGGTGACGAAAGTGCCTTGTGGAATACTTATTGGGACCGCGACATTGCAACTCGCGAAGCGTCGGCTATCGAACGATGGCAAGAGTCTTGCCGCGAAGAAATTGAGATTCAAAAGATCTTGCAGTTCTTCTTTTTCGAACAATGGCTCGGGTTGAAGCGATACGCCAACGAGCAAGGCATTCAAATCATCGGCGATCTTCCCATTTACGTTGCCTTGGACAGCTCCGATGTTTGGGCATCTCCAAAATCGTTTCGGCTCGATGCGAACTTGAGACCAATTCTCGTCGCCGGAGTTCCTCCCGACTACTTCAGCACGACCGGCCAACTTTGGGGGAACCCGGTTTACGATTGGGAGCAGATGCAAAACGATGGTTTCCGTTGGTGGATTCAGCGATTTAAAGGAACGTGCGAAATGGTCGACATTGTTCGCGTTGACCATTTCCGTGGTTTTGAAGCAGGCTGGTCCATTCCCGTTGGCCATCCGACTGCAATGCACGGAGAATGGCTCAAGGCACCTGGAACCGAATTGTTCAACGCCGTTCGCCAACAATTAGGCGAGCTTCCGATCCTAGCCGAGGATCTTGGGCTCATTACACCAGAGGTCGAACAGCTTCGCGACGACAATCGATTTCCGGGGATGAAAGTATTGCAATTCGCCTTCGATTCGGGCCCTGGACCCGATAACCAATTTTTGCCACACAACTATCTTCCTAACAGTGTTGCCTACACCGGGACACACGATAATGACACAACCTTGGGTTGGTTCGCCTCGACGACGATCGCGCAGCGCACTTTTATAAAGGATTACTTTGGGCACGAGCCGATCGACGTTGCCTGGGAGTTTATTCGCATGGCCCTTTCGTCAGTCTCCCGACTTGCCGTCGTGCCAATGCAAGATGTGCTGTGTCTTGGCCGAGAAGCTCGAATGAACATGCCTTCGACACAGGTCGGGAATTGGTCGTGGAGGATGCCCGCCAGTTATCGAAGTGGAAATTCTGCCGCCCGATTGGCAAAACTGGTAAAACTATATGATCGTTGAACCTTTTTGCTCGAATTGGAACCGATCCGACGATGCTTTCGTCTGTTCCCTCAGAACCTAGTTACGACCAAGACCGCGACGTGCTTGACGCGGTTCGAGCTGGACAAGCGGCTAGGTTCGCAGAACTGGTCGTCTCCTATCAAGACCGATTGTTTTCAGCGATGGTCGCCATGGTTGGAAATAGGCAAGACGCCGAGGATATCACTCAAGAAGCGTTTACGAAGGCGTTCCTGAAATTGGATACATTCCAAGCACAAAGCTCGTTTTTTACTTGGCTGCATCGCATTGCTTTTAACTTGGCGATCGATTTGCGACGTCGAGGATCTCGGGCACGGGCGATTGGCAAGGTATCAATGGAGGTGGTGAGCGATGAATTGGTTTCGTCCGAGATTTCACCGCCAAATGCGACCGAGCAAAACGAGACGCAACATAAGGTGTACGCGGCGCTGGCGATGATCGATCCCGAAAGACGAAGCGTGATTACCTTGCGTGATTTGCAAGGTATGGATTACGCCGAGATCGCACAAGTGTTAGAGATTCCGATCGGAACGGTTCGAAGTCGGCTGCATCGCGCTCGACTTGAACTGAAAGAAATACTGAGCGAGTACATGCAGTCTGATTGCGATCGAGAGTCACCCGTCAAGAAAGGAGCGAACTGAAGATGATACCATCTGAGCTAGACGACGCACTCTTGACTGCCTATCTCGATGATGAACTGTCGCAAGCTGACCGCGAGATCGTCGAACGTGAACTCAAATCGAATATACGTTGGCAATCCTTGCTAGCCGAACTGAAATCCGTTCGAAACCTTATCCGCGAGCTTCCTAAGCCTGTTCTTTCGCGCTCGATAACGTCCGGTATTTGGAATCAACCAACCGAACAAGAGTCAAGCAAACAGCCGCTCAAAAATGCCGCAGTCACACACACCGCCACCTTGAAACCACCTTCAACGGTTCGCTGGTACCGATCGCGACTTGCATTAGCAGCAAGTCTATTAGTCGCTGCAAGTGGGGTATTTCTTTGGCTTCGACAGGAACATAGGCCCTCAGAAATGGCGCTGAACTTTAAGCGAGACAGCGATCAAGCGACGAACGCGGCACCGTCTGACAACATCGCCATTCCCTCGGAACACGTCGCCATTAGAAAGGAAGAACGGCAAATAGCCGGTGGTGCTGCTCCAATTCTGACACCAAACGTTGACGATGCGCAATTATTGGCACTCGGAAAGCAAGCTGAATTACAGCCTACGAAGGAAGCCGCCAAATTTCAAATGAATATGCGCAGCAGCCGTAGTGACGCGTCGAAAACGTTGGACTCCGAGCGAATGCTGGCTGAGTTGGATGCGAAAGACTACGGCTTCTACTCAGCTTCTGCGGAACCGATTGAGACTTACTTCGTTTCGCTTGCGAAAGTCAAGAATGACAACGCCTATTCAGGTACTTGGTCCGAATCTCAAATCCTTTCAGCGGATAAAAGAAAATCCGACAATTCCTTTGGATTTCAAATGGTTCAAAGTTCCGACGCATCGAGGAATCTCTATCGGTGGGGCGCTGAGAACAATGCTCCGGCGAGTTCGCCAGCAGCTAAGTCCGCAATTGCCGATCAGCCTTTGTCGCAACGGCAAGCCTCAAAAAATGAGGAGCTCGATCGAGGTACTTATGCTCAAAAAAAGAGCGCTACGATTCGCGAATACCTTTTCCGGCGATCGGATTGGGTCCAAGCCGCGATTGCATTGCGTGGCATGGGAATTGATTTACCGATAATCCATTCTCTAGACCTTGGAGACGCACAAGATTTCGAAGGTTTAGAAAAGAAGCTTGCGATCGAGGCCGCCATTCCTGACCGTCCTCCGAAACTCACCGGTGCGATTGCAGAACCTTCGGATTGGATACGAGTCGTTGTCACGCCCGACTAGAGTGCGTTACAATGGGCTTTTCCGATATTTCTCGATCCCTCCGCCTGCATCAAAAAGGTTTAACGCTTCATGTCACTGCATACTTCGCGCCGGAATTTTTTAACCCAGACGTCGATAGCAGCAGGCTCGCTCGCACTCGCCTCGACGGCCCTTCGTCCTTCGCTATTTGGAGCCGCGACCGATCAACCCTTTAAAATATCGTTGGCCCAATGGTCGCTACATCGCGCGCTCAAGGCCAAGGAGCTCGACAATCTTGATTTTGCAAAAGTCGCAAAAACTGATTATGGGATCGATGCAGTCGAGTATGTAAACCAATTCTTCAAGGACAAGGCGAACGACACCGTTTATCTTTCGGACATGAAGAAACGGGCCAGCGATCTTGGCGTCTCCAACGTTCTGATCATGATCGATGGCGAAGGGAGTTTGGGAGACGCCGACGAAAAGAAGCGAACGACAGCGGTTGAAAATCACTATAAATGGATCGATGCCGCCAAGTTCCTCGGCTGTCATAGCATTCGCGTCAACGCCGCGACGGGCGAACCAGATTTTAAAAAGTCACAAAAGCTCGCCGCCGATGGGTTGCGAAGAGTCAGCGAACGCGCCCAACAATCTGGGATCAATGTCATCGTTGAGAACCATGGCGGTTTGTCATCGAATGGAAAATGGCTAAGTGAAACGATCAAGCAAGTCAATCTTCCCAACTGCGGCACGCTTCCCGATTTCGGCAATTTCATCATAAATAAAGCCACCGGCGAATCGTATGATCGCTATCAAGGAGTGACCGACCTTATGCCCTACGCCAAAGCAGTCAGCGCCAAGAGTTACGATTTTGATGAAGCTGGCAACGAAACGTTAATCGACTACGCGAAAATCATGACGATCGTTTTAAAAGCTGGCTATCATGGTTACGTTGGAATCGAGTACGAAGGTAGCCGACTGAGCGAGCGCGACGGTATTCTCGCAACGAAGAAATTGCTCGAACGCTGTCAATCGGAATTGGCTGCTTTGAAATAGGTAAACTGCGAAAGGTTTTCCGATCAAATAATCTATGCACGGCCCCCGTTGCTCTTACAACGCGGAAGGGCGTCAAAATCGGGAAAAACGTTTCGTTTAATTGCCCCAACCTGCCGACAACTGATTACGGACACATTTACCGAGTGGAAAGTTTGTCCGCGGGGGGGCCCGCTTGATCGAATGACTCACTTTGGCTGCATAAGGATATGCGGTCAAAGCGACCCAGCATTTCGATCGACACAACGAGCCCTCGATATTCCGCGGATCAACCTTTCCAAGGATGACAAAAAACGCCGATCAAAAACGGTGCCTTACCAATCGTAGGAGGGATTCGATGCGACGATTCTTTTTGGGCCTAGCGATAGCCTCGCTTACGGCCGCTGCGCCCGTTACGGCGTTTGGAGGCGATCGAGAGATTGCCGATAACATTATTTCATCTATCAAGAAACAGCAGTCTGACGGAAGCCTCAAGGGCTTTGATATCGATCTGAGTGTGGAAGCAGGCATCGTAACGTTGACCGGTTCGGTCGCGAACTACGAACAAGCTGCTTCCGTGTTGATGGCAGCACACGAAGCCCGCGGCGTTTCGAAGGTAATCGACGAAATCAGCGTGAGAGATGCAAAGCGATCGAGCCGCAGCGCCGAAACGCTCGTCATGGCTGCTGAAAGCATGAAAAGCAATTCACCCGTTCAACGAGCTGCCGGCGCTGAGTCGAACGACGAAATGCCGATGCTCTTGAATTATGAAGTATCGAGTCCCAAACTGGCCGAGACCGTTGCGGCTGAACCACCAAAAATGCAAAATGCAGTTTCGGCTGTAACTCCGCACGATGCAGCGATCACCGACGAAGCCCTACAGCAACTTGGTAAAGCCAAGTCGGCAGGACTCCTTCGACAATTCGATCTCGACATTTCCACCGTGAACGGCGAAGTTTGGGTTCGTGGCCATGTTGCCAACGCTCAACAAAAGCAACTCGTTCTTCGAACGGTCCAACAGATCCAAGGTGTCAACAAAGTCATCGACGATTTGGAAGTACGCGGCACCAAGAACGGCGCTTCAATTCAACCAGCCTCGAACACGAGAGTCGTCGAACCACAAATGGGTAGTATGCCTGTCGTCGGTTCGAATTCGAGCGGTCCGCAACCATTCGCTCCAAGCATGGTCGCGAACCACACTGAAGGTATGGCTGCCAGCAACCCAACCGCGATGATGCAGTCGCCGATGCCAATGAACATGGGACCGTCGCATGGAGCAGGTGTACCTCGCTACGACCAACCGCAGATGCCTGGCTATGCATGGCCAAGTTACGCTGCGTACCCTAACTATTCCGCAGTAACCTATCCGAAGCAATACAGCGCTTCAGCATGGCCATACATCGGACCGTTCTATCCTTACCCACAAGTTCCATTAGGATGGCGAAGAGTTGCCCTCGAATGGGATGACGGACTCTGGTACCTCGACTTCACCAGCAAGTAGTCGTACAAGAATCGTCGGACCGTACCTCGAGAAATGGCCTGACAGGATAACGGCCTTCCAGGGCCAAAGCATAAGACCCAGATGCATTAAAAGCTCCGAAAGCTCACCCCGAGTTTCCGGGGCTTTTTTTATGGTAACCTTATGCTTTGTTCAAACTAGAATTTGGGGTGCGGAACGTTGGGTGGCACGCCCAGAGTCTTCGATGGGCGTGGAGTAAACCTAAAATTCGCCACGCCCTTCGCAAAGCCTCAGAGCGTGCCACCCTAAAATCTTACGTGAGCAATGAAATAGAAGTGCGAACGGACCCCATTGATATCCTGCCTCCGAATAAGCTATTTCGACTATAGGAATTAAAACTACACGATGCTATCGCAGCCACAACTTAAACTTGTTGAACGAGTATCACACCTCGCGAATTCCTATGAAAAAAAGCGAACCACACTAATCCTTCGTTTCATGTCGCTCTGCATCGCATTGCTCGCATGGATAGCTTTTCCCGGCGACGGCCACACAGCGACTGACGACGAAACGGCATCAAGCGAACAAGTCTTTTTGAGTAAGATCCGTCAACTGACCTTCGAAGGGGCACGGGCGGGCGAGGGGTACTACAGCCAAGATGGACAGTCGCTCGTCTTTCAAAGCGAACGCGACGCCTCGAATCCCTTTTACCAAATCTACTTGATGAATCGTGAATCGGGCGACACCGAACGCATCTCTCCTGGTCACGGAAAAACAACCTGTGCCTGGGTTCATCCCGACGGCAACCGCGTACTCTACGCTTCGACTCAGTTTGACCCAGAGGCACTTACCAAACAGCAAACCGAACTCGACTTTCGTGCTTCCGGTCAAACACGTCGTTATTCATGGGACTACGATTCAAAATACGACCTGGTAGTCTTCGATCGGAAAGCGAAGAACTACGTGCAATTGACGCACGAAGAAGGATACGATGCTGAAGGTTCCTATTCTCCCGATGGAAAACTCATCGCTTTCTCTTCCAATCGTCGAGCCTATTCAGGCGAATTGTCACCGCACGAACAGGAGCTATTTAAAACCGATCCCGCTTCGGCACTTGATCTTTACATTATGCGATCAGATGGCAGCGACGTACGGCGAATTACCGATGTAGTCGGCTATGACGGTGGCCCATTTTTTTCTCCTGACGGTCTTCGCATCTGCTGGCGACGGTTTACCGAAGATGGTGCACGGGCCGAAATCTACACCGCCAATATCGATGGTTCGGATGTTCGTGCGATGACAACGTTGAACGCGATGAGCTGGGCACCCTACTTTCATCCGAGTGGCGATTATCTGATCTTTACTACGAACCTACAAGGCTTCGCGAATTTTGAACTCTACGCTGTAGATGCACAGGGCGAGCAATCGCCAATTCGAATCACTTCGACCGATGGCTTTGATGGCCTTCCTGTATTCTCACCGGATGGTAAATCGCTGACGTGGACTTCGAATCGCACTAGTAACAAAAAATCGCAATTGTTCACTTCTGACTGGAATGATGCCGCCGTCCGAACTGCGCTGAAGATTGCACCCAACGTCGATAAGGCACCAAGCTCAACTGCGCAGAAGAACATACACCGCGAAGAGGCTGTCGCCGTTGCCCTCGAAAACGTCAAAGCCACCTCGAGCGACTTCGTAGCTAGCGAGATTGGTCGCCATGTCGATTATCTTTGCCGCCCGGAACTCGGCGGTCGATTGACGGGCACCGAGGGCGAGAAAAACGCGACCGCTTATGTCGCCGCTTTTATGGATCGACTCGATCTCAAACCTGCCGGAAGTGATGCGACCTATTTTCAAGAGTTTCCGTTCACTTCCGGTGTTGACTTAGGTACGGATAACCGATTGCAGGTTGGCGAACAATCCTTCAAGCTCAACGAGCAATGGCGGCCGATTGTATTTTCAAAAACTGGGGAGATCGACTCCGCCGAAGTCGTATTTGCAGGCTATGGGCTGGTCGCACCGCGCGAAGATAGTCAAGCCGAGTACGATTCTTATGTCCATCTGGATGTCGATAAGAAATGGGTGATGGTTTTTCGGCAGTTGCCGATGGATATCACGCCAGAACGACGACAGCATTTAGCGCGATATAGTTCGTTGCGTTACAAAGCGATGGTTGCGCGAGATCGAGGTGCGATTGGCTTGATCGTAGTAAGTGGCCCTACCAGCCAAGTACGCCAACAGCTCGTCCCGTTGCAAACCGACGGAGCGCTTTCCGGAAGCAGTATTGCCGTCATCAGCGTGCATGATGAAGTTGCCAAAAATTGGCTGTCGACCACCGAGGACGATCTGGGGTCGATCCAATCCGAACTTGATAAAGGCGAGATGATGATGGGAATTCCGATTCCCAAAGTCAAACTTTCTGCCCTGATCAATATCCAACAATTGAAACAAACGGGACGAAACGTATTGGGCCGACTCACGGCGGGAGACACGCCAAGCGAATCGTGTTTGATCGTCGGTGCCCACATCGATCATCTCGGTGCCGGTGGAAGCGGCAATTCGTTGGCGAAAGATGACGAGCGTGGTGGAATCCATCGCGGCGCCGACGACAATGCCTCAGGCGTGGCGGGGATGCTCGAAATTGCTCAGTTTCTTTCGGCCCAAAAGCGAGATGGGAAGCTGAATCTCAAGCACGATATCATATTCGCTGCCTGGTCTGGCGAGGAACTCGGCTTGATCGGATCGTCCTATTTTGCCGACCACTTCGAAGCGACTGCGACAGACAAGACGTCTCTCTATCCGTCGATTGTCGCTTGCTTAAATTTGGACATGATCGGGCGATTGCGAGAAAAATTGGTTTTGCAAGGAATCGGATCGTCTCCTCGTTGGCCGCGAGAGATCGAGCAACGCAATGCGATTGTGGGACTCGATCTCGTTTTGCAAAACGATAGCTACTTGCCAACTGATGCGAGTACGTTCTTTATCAAAGGTGTACCGATTCTCTCAGCTTTTACAGGACAGCACAGCGAATACCATACGCCGCGCGATACGCCGGATTTGCTGAATTATGAAGGGGCAGCTCAGACGGCGCGCTTATTGGGCTTGATTGCCAAGTCGATTGCGACTCGTGACGAGATACCAAGCTTTGTCGCGCAGGCAGCTTCGGAGGAACAAGGGAAGCGAGCAAACCTGACGGCCTATCTAGGAACGATCCCCGACTATATCCAAGCTGACATTAAAGGTGTTCTGCTATCGGGCGTAGCGGATGCGGGACCTGCTGCCGCCGCAGGTGTTCGAGCCAAAGATATTATCGTTGAACTCGCTGGGAAGAAAATCGACAATATCTATGACTACACTTTCGCTATCGAAGGCTTGCGAGTGGGGCAGGAAGTTGAAATGGTCATCCAGCGAGAAAAAGAAACCCTGCGACTTAAAGTTACTCCCAGGTCGCGGCAATAGTTGGCGTGTAGATCGCAAGCTGGAAGCGTACGCCACTTGCCAAGCGATGCTATTCGTCGTTGACATGTATTGGGACGAACTTATTCGCGTTGACATCGACAAGCCCTCGATCGGTCAATCGCAATTCTGGGATGACGGCTAGTCCAAGAAACGATAAAGCCATAAATGGCGATGCGAGTCGGCAGCCAAGACTCGCGGCTGCATGATCGAGCTCTTCGATGGCTTGTCCGACGGTTTCTAACGGCTGATCGGAAAGCAACCCAGCGATTGGAAGCGAAAGTTCGGCGATCACGCTTCCATCGCAGACCGCTACAAATCCGCCGCCCAATGACTCCAAACGGCGTACGGCAACGAGCAAATCGGAATCATCGACGCCAACGGCCAAGCAGTTATGATGATCGTGTGCCACCGTTCCGGCCAAGGCACCGAGTTTGAGTCCAAAGCCGCGAGCGAGTGCTACAGCAAATTGACCATGATGCCCATGACGCTCGATACAAATCAGTTTTGCAAGATCACGACTAGCATCCGCGACAACGCTTCCACCGGATATCGTCGGCTCGATTTGCAATTCTCGCGTCAAGATTTGATTGGGAATAACTTCAATAACACGCACCAATTTTTCTTGAGCGGGAATGCGCAAATCGTCGATGGCTAACTTGGGCAGACGCGTCGTATTCAGGATGGCTGGCGTCAATTCAGGAATCGGTAACGTTTTGAGAAGTCGTCCATCCTCGGCGACGCAAACGCCTCGATGAAAAACCATTCGAGCACTAAAGGTCGGAAGATCATCGAGGACGACGATGTCGGCTTGGTAACCAGGAGCTAGGGCTCCCCGTCTTCGCAAGCCAAAATAGTTCGCCGAGTTGTAGCTTGCTGCGCGAATTGTATACGCAGGATCGGCCCCGAGAGAAATGGCTTTCCGAACTAAGAAATCGACACCCCCTTCGACCATCAGATCGTGTGGCAACCGATCGTCGGTTACCAGTCCAATGCGATCGCCGTGTTTGGCGTCGATCAAAGAAACAAGAGCTTCGAGATTGCGAGTCGCTGAACCTTCGCGAATCATAAGAAAGCAACCGGCAGCCAATTTTTCTTTTCCTTCGGCCAGTGTTGTGCTTTCGTGATCGGACGCAACACCGGCGGCGAGGTAAGCTTGCAATGCGATCCCCGTAACTGCTGGTGCATGTCCGTCGGGACGCTTTCGACGACTCTCAGCGGCAATTACTTTGGCAAGTTCCTTTGGATTGGCTGCCAAGAAATCTGGAATGCTCATCAGCTCTGCTACGCCGACGACTTCAGGTTCTTCGAGCAATCGCTCGATCGCGTCCATATCGAGGCTCGCGCCGCTCGTCTCCATGGTGGTAGCCGGCACGGAACTTGACGCCGTAAACCATACGTCCATCGGCAATCGTTGGCTTGCTTGGATCATCCATTGGATGGCAGGTACGCCAGCGACGTTGGCTACTTCGTGTGGATCGGCCACGATACCGGTAACGCCTCGGGGGACTACCGCCTTTGCATATTCTGGCGGCGTTACGAGCGACGATTCGATATGCAAATGGGCATCGATGAGTCCCGGTGCAACGAAAGCACCTCCCAGATCAATCGTTTGCTCCGCCGATGCATTGCCTAAGAAATCGCCGATGGACGCAATATATTCACCTGCGATCAGGATATGCGTACTTTGAATTTCGAGCGTAAAGACATTTACCAGTCGAGCATTTTTAAGAAGCAGCGAGCCGGCTCGTCGCTGCATCGCGACATCGACGATCAATTGAAGTTGTTCAAGTGAAGGGTGTTTCAAAGTTGCATTACTCGCTGCTTCCCATCAACATACTGCCGAGTCCACCAAGTACGGAACCTTCCTCACGACTTCTTCCGCCACCTTGAGGTGCCGCCGCGTAGATACGTCCGGCTAAGCGAGAAAACGGCAGGCTCTGCAACCAAAGGGGACCAGGTCCAACCACGGTCGCAACGAACAACCCTTCGCCGCCGAAGAGCGTGTTTTTGATACCACCGACCATTTGGATATCGTACTGGACTGTCGGACCCATCGCCATCAAACAACCGGTGTCAAGTCTCAGCGATTCACCCGGCCCAAGTTGACGATGCATCATCGCACCTCCCGCATGCACCATCGCAATGCCATCGCCTTTGAGTCGTTGCATAATGAACCCTTCGCCACCAAAGAGCCCGACTCCGAATTTTTTCTGGAAAGCAATCGAAATTTGTATCCCCTTAGCACCGCAAAGAAAAGCGTCCTTCTGACAGATTAGCTCGCCACCGAGTTGATCGAGATGCATCGGTGTAATGCGTCCCATATACGGAGCCGCAAAGGCGACGAACTCTTTGTCGCGACCTCGCGAATTGGTAAATGTCGTCATAAAAAGCGACTCGCCAGTCAGAACGCGTTTGCCAGCCGAAACAACTTTACCCCAAAAGCCACCGCCCGTCTGCGAAGGGTCGCCAAAAACAGTTTGCATTTCGATACCGGGCGACATGTACATCATCGAACCCGACTCGGCGATCACCGTTTCACCTGGATCGAGAGCCACTTCGACATACTGCGTATCGTCGCCATGAATGGCATAGTCAATTTCGTCCGCCGTTCCGCGTTTGCCGACTGGTGCAACATAAACTCGAGACGCTTGGCCAGCCGTCGGTTGCTGACTGGTTTGCGAAGTCACTATCGGCGACATCGCTGGAGGGCGCGACGAACCGGCGGGCTTCAACGGATCTGAAAGCAACCGATCACTGTCAGAATCTAACAAATGAGGAGCTGAATTCGCATTGAACGTTCCACCGCATTGTTGGCATCGAACGGCCTTGCCTTGATGCTCGGGAGCAATGCGATATGCTTTATTGCAAGTTGGACATACAATCTCGATCATTGCGGTTTTTCCTTGGGTTGACTTAGGAACGGGTCTAAAATAACTTCGGGTTTTTCTAAAAGCCGGGTGGCACGCTCTGAGTCTTCGAAGGGCGTGTTTCATGCGACCATTCCCTTCGAAGACTCAGGGACGTGCCACCCAAGTTTGCGGAAGCTATTCTGGACGGCTTCCTTAGTATTTGTTTTATCAGTGCAAAACTGATAATATCAAGCGGATAATCGGAATACTACCCGTTGCATTCTATCTACTCAATTGAAAGTCGATAACTATGAACTCACGAGACATTTTGAAAAGCACGCTTGGCATTACAAACATGGTGATCAACAGCTACATAGGCGACATGTCAGACAGCGACTTGCTGAAGCGACCGGGCGTCGGATGTAACCATATCGCCTGGCAACTTGGCCACTTGATCAAATCGAATTGCGACATCCTGAACCAAATCGCGCCTGGATCATCGCCTGCATTGCCAGCGAACTTCGCCGAGAATCACGCAAAGAGCAATAATAGTAGCGACGATGCATCGCAGTTCTGCGGCAAGAACGAGTATCTCGATCTGATGAAAAAGCTTGATGCTGCACTTATCGCATCCATCGACAAAACATCCGATGCGGATCTAGAACAACCAAGCCCGGAGAGTTTTCGTTCCTGGTGCCCGAAGCTCGGCGATATGTACGTACTCTTGGTGACTCATTCGCTAATGCATGCGGGCCAGTGGGTGCCGGTTCGCCGAATGCTCGATAAGCCCGTCGTCATTTAGTCGATCTGTTGATTCGGCGCGCTGGTCTTATCCAAAGCTGGATTTTCGGGACTCGGCCGCGGAACTGAAGGACCGGCTGCATCGATGCGCAGCGATTTGTCTTTCTTATTCTTAGAAGAGAGGAGAACATTTCTTTCGACCAGTGTCGTCAGCATCCCATCTTGGACAATCTCGCCGCGTTGGTTAATCAGCTTTCGATACCAGTGAACTTCACCGTGGCGTCGACCACGGTCACGCAACTCGGTGACTTCCGTGACCGCATGAATTTGATCACCGACGTAAATCGGTTTACGAAATTGCCAATTGCGAATATCGACAAGGGCAGTTGTACGAACTGTTGGCGCAACCGAGCTTAAACCAGCCAGGACCGACAGCCCCAATAATCCATGGGCGATAGGTGCGCCAAAGGGCGTCTCGGCAGCGTACTCTCGATCCAAATGGATGCGAGTAAAATCGCCGGTTAAATCGGCAAAATCGCGAATTTCACCACTTGTTATCTCGCGACTACTGCTCGTCCAGTTATCGCCAACTTGAAGGTCCTCGAAGGACAAGAGTTCGTCAGACATCGATCGTTCCTCCTTGATCAACCACTACCGTTCCTGGCTCAATCGACCAACCTTGGAAGGTCGGTAATACCTTGTTGCATCGTTGTTTGCTTTGTTCTCTTTCGTTCAGTGCAAAGTACCCAATTACCGTCGACCGGTTGGTCGACAACGTTTGACTAAATTGACTCACGATTGGAACTCCGTTACGAAACGCCCTTGAATAGACGCCGTATGCGCTCTCCAAGGAAATCCTTACCGAGGCACGCCTATTGTCGGAATTCGTCGCATTCCCGCAAGCCCCCAATCCCAGCGACGTTTATGTCGACATCCCCGCCTCTATTTGTCGCTTAGGGCGTCGTCTATCATCATCCGAAAAACTTCGGACGGGCTTTTCTCCAAAGGCTCTTTCGAAGTATTGACTCGGTCGGAAACCGCCCCAATACGTCGCAAGAACTCTTGAAATTCTCCGGCAGAAATATGCTCGTGTGCGGTGAGTCGTCCCGATAGCTTCTCTTTGTCCGTAACTTGCTGCAGGGCAAACTCGAGCTGTTCCATCGCAACTCGACCATTGAGCACAGTCCTTAACAAACGATCGCATTCGGTCGAGATGGCGACTTTTTCTGCCTCCGACAATCCATCACAATGGAGGGCTTGTTGCTCGATAGTTTCAATCGCACCCCATTGGAAAATCGGGGCTCCGCTGAGCCGAAAGTTGAGGCGCGAAAGCTGGCGCGTCGTGAGATGTTCCGTTTCCATATCGATGACCAAGTCATCGAGCTGCTCGATGATCGATTTTCTATCGACATCGGAGAGAGACGATTTTTCGATCCAAGGTATAAGTTGCGTACGGAGCGCCGACGCTGCCCGGCCATGTTGGCTGCCACCCATCCACCAGGCGATTGCCATGATCGATACGCTAATTACAGCGCAGCCTGTCAAAAAAAAGAAACCACAAGCAGCTCCCAGCGACGGCTCTTTGCCTGTGTCGTTGGGATTGTCGGTTGCGGTTGGGCTTGATTTAGGCAAGTGCAGACTCGTTTCTTTTGCAATGCTTCACTGAGCTTCGCGTGTGACTATTCGCGATAATCGATTTCGAGAACCTCATACTTGAGCGTTCCCCGAGGGACTTGGATTTCGATTTTCGCACCGATCTTCGCTCCCATCAGCGCCGCGCCAATCGGACTGGTGGTGAGAATCTTCCCAGTGTCATAGTCTTCGTCGCCAGCACCGACGAGCGTATATTCTTCTTCGTCACCGTAATCGAGATCACGAACTTTGGCAGTCGCACCGAAAGCAATTTGATCCTTCGGCTGTTTAGACGGATCGATCACGAAGGCATTCGATAACTTTGTCTTGAGGGCATTGATCTTCGCTTGCATCATCCCCTGGTTTTCGCGCTGCGCATGATACTCAGCGTTCTCCTTCAAGTCACCTTCGGCACGCGCTTCGGCAATTTTCTCGGCGATCCGTGGCATCTCGATAGATTCCAATGTCTCGATCTCAGCCTTGATCCGACTGTATCCCTCGCGGGTCATCGGTACATAATCGCTCATTTTACGACGTTCCTTTCACAAACAAAAAAGCCCCCCAGCAACGAGTACTGAAAGGCCTTTACGAATCCTTCTACTCAATTTGGCAAAAAAGCAATCAACAGGCGTTCCTGTTTTTGCCAATGTTAAACATCCAAACGACTAATTAGAACGAGTAATTTCGGCTTGGCAAGGTCTTACACCCCAACTCTATGAGACGATCATGACGCTTGTGAGGTCGGTATCGAATGCGAGAATTTCAGCGAAACACGCGAGTCAAACTTCAGAGATGTGAAATCAGGCACCACCGGGTGATTACCCCTTCGCTTTCAAGAACAAAACCTCGCCCCGATTGACCCAGCTGCGCATCAACTGAATACGAAACCAACCCTCTTCGTTAGGTGGATTGACGCGCACTCCCGAACGATCCCCGAGTTCCTTGAGGTCGTAGTGGCCCCAGGTCTTGCCAAGGTCCGGTGAGAATAAAATACCACATTTGTCCGGATCAGCGTTGCCGTATTTGGGTGCGACGATTGTATTGCCATGGATAGTCATCGCGGCCATCTCAAATGCGACGGGGTAAACCAGAGTGTGCTTGAGCTTGTTCGCTAGGTCCATCGGATCACAGCGAAAAATGCCGCGATCATACGTCTCGAGTTCAGACTTGGGGCCATTGGCGTCGGCTACCCAGTAGATTTGTCCACCAACACAGTTGATCCCACCCGATTTGAAACGCGAATTCGCATCCGACGAGACAATGACTTGCCACGCCCAATGGTCCCGGTCTGCATCCCAGGTCCCACGTAACCAGTGACACTCCAACCCAACCCCCAGCTTGCGGTCGAGATCTCCGGTGCAAGCATAAAAGGCGTTCTCCTGCGCGTTGTAAGATACCGAATGAATGTGGCGGCAAACAACCGGATTCTCCCGATCACCAAGCCAGTTATCCGGCGTGGCGTTTTTAAGTTGAAAGGCCGGGTTCTGCCCAAAGGCATACGCGATCTTGATGGTCTCGCCGCCGTCAGCGGAGTAGTAAATGTTAGCCGGAACCGGCCCGGTACTAACGTTGGCATAATTTCCCCAGATCAGGATCTCACGCCCTTGGACATCGAACGTATGAATTCCATCGAGCGAGTAGAAATACCAGCCGGGCTTTTCACCATCACTCAGTTTGTGGGGTAGATAGTCTTTGTCTCGCCGATCCATCACGGTCAGTTCGCGAATAGTAGAAAGGTCTTCGCTACCGATAAAGATTTGACGCGCGGTGGCAAACACAACCTTACCATTGCGTAGCAAGCAACTGAACTGGATATTTTCGGCCTCCGCAAAGTCTGCCGTATGCGTCCAAGTCCGAGCGTTGTCCTCCGATAAGAAAATCTTGCCGCCGCGATAGCCAAAAGCTCGGCCACCTCGCTGAGTGTCAATCCATGGACTATCCGCCGGAGCCAAGCGGTACCAGAAATGCTCCGTTTCCTCGACCACACCTAATTGCGCAGCCCTGAGCTTGATAGGCGCGGTAAACAACAAGCTGCCGAAAGTGGTCGTCGAGACAGCGAGAAATTTGCGACGGGAATGGTGCCGCCGCGAGTGATTAACAGGTGAAACTCGATTCAAAATTTTACTCGCGTTGTAAGGACATATAGTCCTGGTGAAAGATTGGTCCAAGTGTTCATCAACTTTGGTATCCTCCCGACCTATATGCCGTGGGATGGTAGTATAATATCAAAAGGGAAGGCACTGAGCGGAACGCTCGAAAACTGAGTGGAACGCTAGAAATCGGTCTCGCAAAGCCTAGAATATAGCAACGGATGAGCAAAACAAATGAGCCTGATTCGATTCTCACGATGAAAAACAACGCTCGTAATATTACCCGCCGCCGCTTCGCGCAAGGCACCACTATCACTGGCGTCGCACTGGCAAACGTCGCGCCCGCACTTGCTGCGGATGCGCCCCCGAAACAATTTCGCCTCTGGGCCATCGGTGACCCACACGTCGGCACGGACATCGCGAGGAAACGAGAGTCACTTGCCGATGCGATCCGTCAGTCGGAGCAGGGCACCAAGGATTCGCCGCCATTTGATTGGGACATCGCGATCAACGTCGGCGACTTCTCCGGCACGCAAGGACCGCCGGACGATGACGAAGGGCACGAGGTCGTTCGGCAGTTCGGTGCGTTGAAGAAGCATCGCCGCGAAGATTTTTACGACATTGCGGGCAATCACGACGCGAGCGGTCAGGGCGAGCCGACGATGGGTTGGTTTCGCAAGTGGGTAGACCCGCTCGGCGAGAACACGACGCATTCCGGCGTGGACCCTAAGCGTCGTCGCTATCCGGTCATCGGTACGTGGGAGCGCTACGAGTTCCGCATCGGCAACCTGCTATTCCTGATGATGAGCGACCGCAACGACCTCCCCGTGCCCGTCGGTCGCGGCAAGCGCGGCGGTTATCCGGCTGGCGCGGTCACGAGTGAAACGGTGGCGTGGTGGATGGAACGTGTGGAGGCGAATCGCGATTCCGTCATCATCAGTGCCCACCATCACATGCTACGCGAGACGACGGTGGGCTCCGGCGATTTCGAAGGCGGCAACTTCAATGCGAAGGGCGAATACATCAGCCGTTATCACGGCAACCAGGAAGATGGCGGCAGTCCCGAAGGCTCGTCGTATCTATACTACGTCGATGACAAACCCAAAGCGATGGCCTTCGAGAAATACCTCGAAGCCCATCCCGGCGCGATTGACCTCTGGTTCGGTGGTCACACGCACACGAACCCCGATGATCATTTCAATGGCCGCACGCACATCGAGCACAAATGGGGCGCGACGTTTATCAACTGCTGCTGCCTCACGCGTTTCCATGTCGCTGGAAACTCCCGTCCGTTGAGTCGCCTACTTACTTTCACCGAAGGCAGCGCCGAGGTCCGAGTGCAATGCTACCTCCACACCAACACTCACGCGTCGCAGGGGTGGTATCCTAAGGCCGAACGCGTGATCGAGTTGGGCAAGCCGTTTCATATGAGTTGAAACCTTGAAATCCTTTCCGCTCATCCTCGAACTCGTCTCATTGCTAGCACTGACTTGCGGCGTTGCAGTAAGTGCTTAATGAAAAAGGGGATATGCAAAATGTTGCGATTTCTTGCAACGTCTTGCACCCTCCAGATGGAGGAAGTTTCTTGGACTCGCAAGGCGGAGGCAATTATCAAGTTCTCAATCAACGTCGTCGGTGCTTTCCTCTTGACTCTCGAATTGGCTTCCTCCCTGGTGCCATAAACCTATTTGGCAATCCGATGTTCGCCATTCGCAAGCCAACCCGGATTTCGACTTTTATTCCGTCTTGCCGGCTGGAGCATTGCGCCAGATAATGGCCGTTTTGGATGCGGTACACTGTAAGTTCGGTCAAAATGTCCGAAATTCAGTTTTCTGCTTTGAAGAAACCCTTTAAACATGCGCGACGTTATTATCGTAAAAACCTGGGAGAATTCCCAGTCCTTTGGCTTCGGAGACTGACTTTTCTGAACCGCAACTGAAACAAAACCCACAGAAAACAAATAGTTTTAAGTGCATGTTCACAGGGCTGCTGCTTATAGGGCAAGTAACCTCTTTAGTAGTCGCCCCCATGTAGGGGCCAAGACACACGGCTAACTGCTGTGGCGACAACCAAGGCAAACCGAATCTGTGCCAGTCGATTGACTTGAGAATATGCTTGATGATAGGCGTAAAGCAGTCTCAATTGATTTTCTTCGTTTTGTTTCTCAGTAATGTCAGTTTGCATGAACATCACTCTCCTTTGTTGGCGTTTATCGACAACTGGGCCGTCGCAATGGTTGAATGGAGCAAGCTTTTAATGTTGGCATTTTACTTAATTGTAACAGAATCGGATCGTCTGAATACTAGATGACGTTGTTGGTGTCGTCCCAGTACAGGATCCGACCGACGGTGTAAGCCACACCCGTGTTCTTGTTAAAATCGAAGTTGCCATCCACGGCGAGTGCCCCGACTTCGCCTGCGGCTAACGGCCAGATCGCAACGGCCACGAGGTCGCCTTGGACGACCACGTCACCTGACGCAAGTGCGCCGCCCAAGGTGTGATCGATGTATTTTCCTTCTTGTACAAAAATTGCTTGTGGCAATATCAATTCCTCCTCTGGACCTGGTTCAATAATGATTTCGGCTGGCATGACTCATTCCGGTTAGACTTCACCCTTGCTCTTGATGGCTCCGCGCGGATCCTGCGGAGCGACGCCGAAGTCGTGGTAGCCACGCAGCTGCACGCCCAGCACGTTGAAGTCCGCATCGGCGGTTTCGATCGTGGGTACTTCCTGGTCCCACATCTTTTCTGTTTGAGAGCTAGTGATACTTCCTCGGGACGCGAGGGTCAGGTTTTTCATCCCACTGCCATCGGCATTTCCGCCAAAACCTCCCAGTCGAGCGAAAACGCGAAAGTGCCGTGTTTTGAAGGGGTTTTGAATACGGGACGCGTTTGGGGTGAGTCCCGTGGTTTTGAGTCTTTGGCCCCGATTCGAGCCTTTCCAGGCGGCGATAGGTGTCGAGTGCGTCCTGTGGTTCGGACGCCATCGAAGTTCGGCGACGCGAAAAAGCCCCGTATTTCCGCGTAGAAATGCAAAGACCCGCTGGGGTGAGCCAGCGGGTCAGTTTGCTTCGAGCCACCTTGCGGCGACCGTGTTAGTGGAGGCGGGGGGAATTGAACCCCCGTCCCGAGATACTTCCAATCCGGCCTCTACGTGTATAGTCGACTATTGATTTCTCGTACGCTTTGACCGCTATCGACCCCAGTCAAAGAGCACCAGCCCAGAGCTTTTTTTAGACTCGAACGTGCCGGGCGCGGTTCGAGTCGATTCGGAATTGCGACTGATATTCTAGCGCCTCCGACGGGCCCTAGGTATCAGAGCAGCCAATACTAGGCTGCTAGTGCGAAGTTACCTTCAGCAGTTACTTTTTTTAATCGGCTTTTTACGTGGCTAACCGACCAACCACGACACGCCACCAAAATCTTCAAATTATCCGGTCGATTCCAATTCGCCCCCGAACGAACGGCCCGGTTCAATTGAACTAGGCGAATCTATTTTCGGCCTTCGAACGCGATTTGGCAAGGGGCAATTTGGATAAAGGACGGAAGGGACGAAAGGGACAGACGGGACGAAAGGCGAATGTTGGACTTTTTCTTAGGTCTCTTTCGTCTTTTTCGTCCCTCACGGCCTTGCTTTAGGTGCTTTCGGAACTCCTGGCAATTTGCGGGCTATAGCCGATTAAATAGTTTGTATCGATTATTCCATTTTTTCCGATTAGATCAAACTTTTCGCCTTTGACGGTTCGATAGGAGATCTTGGTGGAAAGATTTTCCACTTACGCAGAGTTTAACGACCAAGCCAAACTGGCTTGCTTTTTTCCCTCAAGAATGGATGTACTGTCGTGAATCGCCTATTTGCCCCCTTGGTTACTGCGGTCTTTATGATAGGAACGGCTCTGGCTGGCGAGCCTACTCCAGCTCAGCGGACCAATCGACCTATCGCTGCAAGCAGCCGACCCGCCGCAACGCAAAATCGACAACCAGTCGTTCGCGAAGCAACACGGGTCGCCCCTTCGAACAACGATCGAATGATCGGAGCGGGAGTTCGCAAGCCTTCTCCGTCGCCTAATTCAAGCAGCGTACGTAAGGCTTCGGCAGTAACTCGAGGTCCGGTTGTTCGAGCCAGCTCTCAAGTAATCCACGAAGGCGAAATCTACGAAGATGGTGCCTACGCATCGAACGAAGGCGAGTACATCGAGGACCACGGAAGTTCCGGTGGATCTTGCAGCAGTTGTGGTGACGGTGGTTGCGATGGTGGCTGCAGCAGTGGATCGTGCGGAACTTCCTGCGGAACCTCCTCGTCGAGCGGATGGGGCGGATGCGGATTCGATCTTTGCAACCCAGGTGGCGGCCGTGGACGACAACTTTGCATTTGCTTGCCAAGTCATGGATGGGCGCAAATGGACTACTTGCAATGGTGGCAAAATGGAATGCAGTTGCCACCGCTCGTCACGTCGTCAACTGCCGGAACGACGCAAGCCAATGCGGGTGTGCTAGGATTGGGAAGCACATCAACGCTGCTCGGCAATCAAAGCATTTTTACTGAACGCATGAATGGTGGACGCATTCGATTTGGCTGGTGGTTTGCCAATAGCCCAAACAGCGGAGTCGAGCTCGAATATTTCGGTTTCCAAACCAATCACTTCAATCGCGTCGATCAGTCGACTGGTTCGCCAATACTTGCCAGACCGTTCTTCAATATTGCACCGGAAACAGGCTTTGCTCGCGAGGATTCGGAATTGATTGCCTTTCCAAACGTGGTCTCCGGGTCGATGACGACCTCGGCCTTCGGAACGCTTGACGGAGCAGCCGTACGGTTTCGACGAATGCTTTGCTGTAGCACGGGTTGCGATACTTCGCACTTAACTTGTGGTCCCGTTCCAACTCAGTCACGCATCGATGCAACTCTCGGATGGCGATTCTATCAGCTTCATGAAGGTCTCAACATGCGAGAAGAACTACAATCGCTTCGCACTAACGAACCTGGAAGCTTCGTGATCCAAGACAACTTCCGAACTCGCAACCAGTTTAACGGAGTCGAATGGGGCGTACTCCGTCAGGCTCGACGAGGCTACTGGTCATTGGACACGATTATGCGAATTGGACTTGGAAACATTCGACAGGAAGTCACTGTTGATGGAAGTACTGCGACAACCGTCAATGGAACGACGACCACTGCCAACGGTGGGCTCTATGCTCAGCGAACCAACAGCGGCGTTTTCACACGCACCAAGTTTGCCGTCGCTCCAGAGTTGGGGGCAACGGTTGGATATCAAGCAACACAGCGATGGCGACTGACTGCCGGCTACACGTTTCTCTACATGTCGAGCGTGGTTCGACCCGGCGATCAAATTGATCCCGATGTCAATCCAAACCTGTTACCGCCAGAAACGGTACCGTTCACCGGTGCTCTACGACCGCGATTTGCGTTCCGCGAAACGGATTACTGGATACAAGGGGTCAACCTTGGTGCCGAGTACCGATGGTAAGCGGCTGATGATCACGAACAAACCACTAAGCCGACAGGTATTCGATACTTGTCGGTTTTTTTGTTGGCTAGTTCGATTGCTACAAAATCGCCAGTGGATTGCGAGGATGTTCAAGCGTTCCGCGTGTTACTCCGACTCGATTGTCGGCCTTCAATGCCCGCCAAACTTCGCTGCCAGCAATTTGTCCTTTGATAAGTTCCCGATAGAGCCCAAGCAAACGGGCTATTTGATTAGCATCTTGCTCGATCAATAATTCAACGCGGAATTGCCGGACACCTTTTTGCCGCAAGGGTGCGACGGCTTCAGCTCCGCTTTGAGCGACGCCGTTGTAGAGTGTATTTCTACATCCGATATCGGCTTGCAAAACGTGTTTGACGCCGATCCGATCCTCTAACTGAACTTCATGTCGGTCGCATGGACGTCCGCAATTGGACTTATTCGTTCCAGGCGAAAGCACCGAGCAAAACACGCAGTGCTCCATATGGAACATAGGAATATGCTGATGGATGACGACTTCGAGCCACGAAGCAGGTACAGCGTCGACAAGTTCCACAAGCTGATCGCGATTGAGGTCATACGAAGCGGTGCATCGCGTTACCCCATGCTCCATGAGCCATTGAGCTGTCAGTGGATTGGTCACATTCAATGAAAAATCGCCGACAACTGGAATCTGATGCTCGACAGCAAATCGAAGAGCCGCGAGATTTCGGACCAACCATCCGTTGGCGGGGTGCTTGGCGAGGGCTCGAAAAAGCCCCATCTCGCCTGGTTTTTGAATACGTAGCGTCGCAAGTAAAATCGACGCGGCAACGCTATGTGCTTTCTTGACTGCCTCGCTGTATTGGCGAATGTCTTGGAAATCAACGTAGACATTTCGAACATCTTGAGCCAACACGATTTCTAATTGTCCAAGCGTTCGGCAAAGGACGTGCAGTACCGGCTCGGTCTGAGTGAGTCCACTCTCGTTGGCTTGTTCATAAACCGCCCTCAACATCTGTTGCGTTGCGTTGATCGGCGAGCATTCATGCGAAGGTGGTTTCGAATGCAGGGTAGTTAAGGCGTCGAGCATCTCGCGACGAAGCTGGCCTAGGATGCTGAATGGGACCATCGGGCGTCCGTCGATCTCGGCTTTCAACGACCTGAGGAAGTAGGCGGAGCCACCGAGCCGCGAAAACTGTTCGGTAAGCTTCGACTCATCGATCGCGTGCTTTTGAGCTTCGCAAAGGTTGTCTGCCGAACGAAGCACAAACGATTGCGATTCGAAGTGAACTGTCATCTCCAACGGATGACCGACGGCAGCTTTGACTTCGATATCGATCGGACGCTGGTAGTTCGGGTGCTTCTTCGTGAAGGTTGCCCGTAGTTGTCGAGAAAGCTGAGGATCGTCGGTCTGCCAAATGTTTTGTCCCGCATAGACCTGGGCGTTCCTAAGCAACCCATGTTGGAACAGCCAATCGACGCGGCCTTGCACAGCATGCTCGACGGACTTTCCATCATGCAGCACTTCGTAGATGCGACCACCGACTTCTTCGCCTTTTATACGATTTCCTTCTAGCACTACTCCGTCACCTCGAGCGATCGGGTGGATAAGATCGACACTCAGCTTTTCGCCGCGCAGTCCAACGACCGTGCCGACTCGAACGCCGCGTTTTGAGCTACTGAGTCCAGGAACCAGTCGCTTGTGCTCGCACCCTTCGAGCCAACCGGGAGAGAGTCCGCGCGAGAAACTCATCTCAAGGCGTCGGCGATTTTCAGCGGTGATTGGCGAATGCGTACCCGCAACAGCCGTATCGATCGCTTGACGATATTGGCTGACGGTGTTCGCTACATACTCGGGCGTTTTGAGACGGCCTTCGATTTTCAGCGAACAAATGCCAGCTTCGATCAAAGCTGGAACTTGATCGTAGCCCGACAAGTCTTGCGGTGACAAAAGATATTGATTGTCTCCGAGTTCAACATGCTTGTCGTCGGAGTACAGGGTGTAATTTAAGCGACAGGCTTGTGCACATTGCCCGCGATTGGCCGAACGACCACCCAGCGATTCGCTGGTCAAACATTGGCCACTGTAAGCCACGCAGAGTGCGCCGTGTACGAAACACTCTAACGGCATCGTGGTCGCAGCCGCTATTTGACTCATTTCTTTGATCGAAAGCTCGCGTGCAAGAACGACGCGTTCTATGCCGAGCGATTCGATGGCATGAATCGTTTCCGCTGAAACCATCGTCATCTGGGTGCTAGCATGGATAGCCAGCGACGGACAGATCTGGCGGATCAAGCGTACGGCACCCAAGTCTTGAACGAGTACCGCGTCGACTCCGGCATCTGCCAAAAGTCGAATGTTGGCTTCAAGCAGCGGGAGTTCGTCGGTAAAGACGAGCGTGTTGAGAGTGACATACCCTCGAACGCTTCGCCGATGCAGCATCTGCATCAGCGAAGGGAGATCTTCGATGGGGAAATTTGCTGCTCTAGCTCGCGCATTAAAACCGACTTGCAATCCGAAATAGATCGCGTCGGCCCCGTTCTCAATTGCAGCTTGCGCACATTCCCAATTTCCGGCCGGGGCCAGCAGCTCGGGCGCTGCCCCACGACAGGACGACATGGATGTCATTTTAAATCCTACTCTTGGAGTGCCTTCGAAACGGCTTGAACAAATTCGTCGCTGTCAGGTTAGACGCCACTTCCAAATCGAGCGACGACTTCGCCTTTGCGATTGACGATAAATTTTTCAAAATTCCATGCAACCGGACCTGCTCCCTTGGGTTTGGTATCCAAAGCCGTCAACTGTTTGTAAAGTGGCGATGCGTCCTTGCCATTGACGTCGATTTTGCTGAACATGTCGAACGTGACATGATATTTAGATGTGCAAAACTCTTGAATCTCTTTATTCGAGCCTGGCTCCTGCTTGCCGAATTGATTGCATGGCATGCCGAGGATTGCCAAACCTTTGTCTTTGAATTTTTCGTGCAGGGCTTGAAGTCCCTCGTATTGCGGCGTCTTACCGCATTTGCTCGCAACATTTACGATTACCAAGACTTTGCCTTTATATTGACTAAGCTCGACAGGTTTGTCGTCGATGTTCGCTATTTTGTGGTCGTAGATACTTCCTGCAGTGGAAGCGTCCGCAGTAAGCCCAACCGAGTTGCCAATGGCCATAAGAACGACTCCTAGCATTGCTAAACGAAATTGCATTTGATTTTCCTCAAAACTGAAGGGAACAGGTTTTTAAGATTTTGGTCCGTGCCAAAGCTTTCCTGGCACTCGGACCAGTATAGACGCTTGGCGAGCCGTTGGTCGAGGATCGAACCTATCCTTTTTTACGCAAAACCAGACTTTTCGGCACGACGCCAGATCGCTAAAGTCCGGTCTGGTTTGTCAGTACACAAGGAAAAGTAGCGATGCCGCTACCTCAGATTGGAAAAGCGCGATGATCAGGAAGATGACGCGAACGGTTTTGGCTAGCATTTCGGTTGCTGGGATCATGGTGATCGGTGGCTGTTCGTCGATGTTCGGCGACCGCTCGAAAGAGTCAGGTGGCCTCGATACTCGTGCGATGCGAGCGGCTGGCTACAGTTTTGATGAACGAGGCGCGCAGCGTGTTATGGAAGCTGGCGAGTCAAAAGACGGAAGGCCGGCGGTCATTTTGGAAGTTCGCGATAAAAAACGACATTTAGAACGAATTCCACTTTCGCCGGACAAACCCACATTCGTCCAAGATTTGATCGATGATGCTAAACTGATTGACCGGATCGGTAGAATACAAGTCGTGATTCTACGTCCGACAGGGAGTGCCAACCCGCCGATCCGAATGAATGCGGATTTTGATCCTGAAACCAAACGGATAGTGACTGGCCAAAACTATGCAATCCAACCGAACGACCAGATTATAGTTAGCAGGGATACTCGCAATTGGCTCGAAAAATTCTCATTCTTTCCCAAAGCTCCAAGTCGTTAGTGAACGATGCAGTTTGATAACGAAGCCACGATCTGCGCGATTGCAACGGGGCATGAGAACGGTTGCCGCGGAGCGATTCGTATTGCCGGTTGGACGACGCTTTCGGTTATCCAACAATGCCATGCGATGACGGATTCGCTTTCCGCGATAACCCGTCCGACTCGGATTCCCATCGATTGGGATCTAGGAGCTCCATTGGGTTCGATACCTGTCGACATCTGGTATTGGCCAACCAAGCGAAGTTATACTGGGATGCCTTCGGCTGAGTTGCATACACTAGGCAATCAGGTACTTCTCAATCGAATCGTCGAGCAGCTTTGCCAAGCAGGAGCACGATTAGCTATGCCGGGCGAATTTACCCTGCGCGCGTTCCTTGCCGGACGCATGGATCTGACGCAATGCGAAGCGGTCTTGGGTGTGATAGAAGCAGAGTCCCTAGTCGCGCTCGATGTTTCCCTCCGACAGCTTGCCGGTGGACTTTCTGGCCCACTTGCCGATCTTCGGCGGTTACTCATCGAGCTCCTTGCGGACATTGAAGCCGGCTTGGATTTCGTCGACGAGGACATTGTGTTTATCAGCCGCGAACAGGTCATCGAGCGACTGGAAACATCGTTGGCATCGGTTGATCGTCTGCATCAACAAATCATTGAGCGACAGCCGAGCAAAGTAGTACCTAAAGTCACCTTTCTTGGGCGGCCGAACGCCGGCAAAAGTTCATTGGTCAATGCTATCGCGAAAGACAACGCGGCAATCGTGAATGCGGAAGCCGGAACAACACGCGATTTCGTTCGCGTTCGCTGCGAATTCGAGCATGGCGATGTCGATTTGATCGACACAGCAGGAATCGATGATTTATCATTGCCTCACGACACACTTCAATCGATCCATCAGTCAGCCCAACGCCACACGGCTGAACAACGAGACGAAGCAGATTTGATGCTCTATTGTATCGACGGCAACCAATCCAATGCGACTAGGATCGAGCAGTTGAAAATCGCATGCGACATGCACGCATCAACCGGTGCTCAGCAAGTTGCATCAGAGAAGCAATCTCGCGAATCACGAATACTTCAACATAAGGTATGGATTGTTTGGACGAAATCGGATCTCGAAACCAGCGTTCACGGAATGCGCATCGACAAGTCGATGGTAGACAACTCTTTTGAACACGTTTCCAGCGATGACCTGATGAGCGTCAAAATTCCCGAGTACGTCACCAGTTGCCGAGACGGATGCGGAATCGAAGCATTGCGAGCTCGATTATCGGAATGGCGAACTCAACGCAACGATGAAATTTCTTCGGTGGCACCCATGACAGCCACTCGTTGCAAAGCGTCGCTTCAGTCCACCTTGGAATCGCTGCAAACCGCTCGGCATGCCGCCCAACAAGAGCTTGGTGACGAAATTGTTGCCGGAGAGATCCGGCTGGCGCTCGAACAACTTGCTCAAGTCGCTGGCGACGTTTACACCGACGACATTCTCGACGCCCTATTTAGTCGATTCTGTATCGGCAAATAGCGTCTGCAACAGAAGACGGCTTCAATTTCTTCGTGGCCTTGTCGCGGGGGCTATCGGGAATCGGCCTTGCAATGGCAGCTTGACGTGCAACGGGCGAAGAATTCTGCTATCTTAGGTGGTTGAAGTTCCAACGTACCCAGGATGACGCTGCTCATGTCCGTTCAGATGCAATTGGCTCGCATTATCATCAGCGAGATCAGCGACAATCAAGTTATCTACCTTAAAGAAGTCGATGGCGATCGCCAGTTCCCGATCGTCATCGGAATCTGCGAGGCCAAGAGCATCGACCGTCGAGTGCGAGACGAGGCCAAGCCGCCTCGTCCGCTGACGCACGATTTGGTCGTTGCGATTGCCCAATCCTTTGGTGCGGAGCTCGAATGCGTTGTGATTTCCGATTTGATGGATCACACCTATTTTGCGCAGATTCGCATGAAGAAGGGTGACGAGGTCATCGAGATTGATTCTCGACCTTCGGATGCAATCGCTGTGGCCGTAACCTTCCAGCCATGTTTGCCGATCTATGTCAGCGAGGAAGTGCTGCAACAAGTCGCTCCATCGGAATAATCAACCCCCAAAGTCTGGCGACGACGGCTACCGCTCAACTCAAAACATTTTTAACGCATGGCTCGCAACGAACAGTTAATCCGGCAGCACAAGATTCTTCAGATACTCGAACGACGGCGATACGGCGCGTCGCTGGAAGACATTCGCGATAGCGTCGTCGAAGAATTGGGGCTGACTTCGCTGCACGTTCGATCGATTCGACGAGACTTAGAAGCACTTCAAGCTGCTGGGCTCGATGTTGCGTCCGAAGAAACGCAGAGTGGAAAGGTCTGGAAGTTGCGAAGGGTCGATAAGGGGCTGCATAAGATCACTATTTCCGCTAGCGAACTTATTTCGCTTTCCATGGGCCGCGACTTGATGTTGCCTTTGGTAGGAACGACCTTCTGGCAAGGTATCGAAGCGTTCTGGAATAAAGTCCGCGAGCAACTACCGACTGGCGTTTGGGATCATTACCAACGATATCGCCGAACAATGCGCGTCATGGGACTCCCAAATAAGAGTTACGAGAAACAGCAAGGGATTCTAAAGACGATCAATCGATCGATACAAGAGCATCGTCGTGTCGAATGCGAATACGAATCGTTAGGAAAGCCAATATCAAAACGGCTGCTAGAACCGTACGGAATTGCCATCTATCAATCGAGCATCTACGTGGTTGCAATCGAAGCGTTCAAGCATGAAGACCGCGAACCGCAGGAACGGCTAAGGCACTGGAAGCTCGATCGATTTACCAAAGCCACGGCCCTCGACGATTGGTTCCGGCCAGACGATGAGGTCGATCTCGAGCAACATTTAGGGCAGAGCGTTGGGATCTTCAGCGGCGAGCGGGCGATACCTTATCGAATTCGACTTTCAAAAAACGCATCGCGATGGGTTCAAGAAGATCCTTGGCACATCCAGCAAGTCGTTGAACCTCAACCTGATGGCACGAGTATCCTTACAGTACCTACCTATCATCCAATGGAAATCATTCCACGTGTCCTCACATTGGGAACCGAAGCCGAAATATTGGAACCCAAGGAAGGGCGAGATGGAATTCGCGAATTGATTGAACAACTCAGCGTTGCTTACAAGAAATAGTTGTATCGCGACTTTGAATCGGTCATAATGCGATGATTGAACGGAAAGGCCTTACAATGAGCGCGACGACACCCGAAACGCAAAAACTTAGCTACGAACAATACGTTTTGTTTCCCGACGACGGGCGGCGGCATGAGATTATAGATGGAGTTCATTTCGTGAATCCAGCACCGGGCACACAACATCAAAGCGTCTCCAAACACCTTCAATACCAACTGTATACCAAGATCGAATTGGCAGGACTCGGGTTGTTCTTTTCCGCCCCGGTCGACGTCCAGCTCTCCGATAACGACATCGTGCAGCCAGATCTCGTCGTTGTGCTCAATAAAAAAACCAAAGGGATCACGCCGTCCAAGATCGACGTCGCTCCGGATCTGCTCGTCGAAATCCTTTCGCCATCGACCGCAGGCTATGACAATTCAGTAAAGAAGCAACTCTATGAACGATCCGGTGTGACCGAGTATTGGGTAGTCGATCCATTCGAACAGAAGATAGATCAATGGGTACTTGCCGAAAACAAATACGTGCTTCAGCCAGCCGCAATACGCATTCGACTGAGTATACTTCCTGAAATTACGATCGACACCGACAAGATCTGTTAGCCATTCGGTGAAGAGCGAGTCAACTCAGGAAAACCGGACGGCTAGCGCCGTTCCGCTACCAAAACCTTATTTCCAACGTGCGTGACATTGATCTTACCGTTTGTAGTGGATCAACCGACGTTATTTTTTACCCTTTCCTACATCCCTTCCTTACCTTCTCCTACCCCGCTATTTTTTGGAACCATTCATGAAAAGTTACACTAACACAGTCCGTCTCCTTGCCGTCATAACAGCAGTTACATCAAGTCGGCTACTTTTGGCCGATGGCACTGAATACCAGTCTGAGATGTTCAAAAATGTCAGGCTGGTTTACGAAGACACGTTTGATGGTCCTCTCAATTCCGACTTCTGGGAAATCCGCCAAAGCAGTACTTGGGTCATCAAAGATGGCATCTTGATTGGCGGTCAATCGTCGAAAACATTTCAGGAAACGATGATTGCGAAAGGCGACAAGGCGCATGCCGGTTTCAAACCCGTGATCTGGCTTAAGCAAGTACCTGAAAATTTCGTCTGCTCCATGCGAATGCGATACGACGCCAAGGCATACGATCCGAGGTTTCCTATCCTTGATCTCGGCCATCACATCCACACTCTAACTTTTGGAGAAAAACTGACGACGCTGACGATCAAGAAGGATGTCGAAACGATCAAAGTCGAAGAGCCGTTCCTGCCGCTCAATCAATGGTTAGATGTCGCCATCGAACTAAAAAAAGGAACGCTTGTCTTGAAGATCGACGGAAAGAAAAAGGTCTTCCAAAGCCCAAATATCGATATGGCCGGACAAGCCCAGATCGATTTCAAAGGCGTCGATTACGGAACCTGCCAGATCGACAACATCAAGCTATGGGAAGGAAAGTAAACCAATGGCGTTGCAGAAAATCACGGTAAACATCAAGATGAAACAAATCACCCTCATACTCGGCTTCCTATTCTGCTTTGCGACAGCCGCATGGGGAGCTGACAGCCGGTTCAATGTTCTCTTTATTATATCGGACGATCTTACGGCAACGGCCCTGTCATGTTACGGAAATACTGTTAGCCAGACTCCGAATATCGATCGACTTGCAAATCAAGGAACGCGATTTACGCGCGCGCTCTGTCAGGGAACTTACTGCGGACCATCGCGAGCTTCGTTCATGTCGGGTTACTATCCCCATGCGACTGGGGTTCTGGGATACACCAATCCACGACCGGAAATCGGCGATCGTGCAACTTGGTCTCAACACTTCAAGAACAGCGGTTACTACGCAGCGCGCGTTAGCAAGATTTACCACATGGGTGTACCTGGCGGGATTGAAGAAAGGGGTGACGGGCGCGACCACAATTCGGGAGATGGAGCCGATGATCCCGCATCTTGGACGGAAAAATTCAACAGCCCCGGTCCGGAATGGAAAGCTCCTGGCGTTGGAGAAACACTCGAAGGTAATCCAGACGGAAAGAAACCGGTAGTAGGTGGCAACACGTTCGTGGTTGTCGCCGCAGACGGTGACGACAATATCCACTCCGATGGTAAGACATCGGCCAAAGCGGTCGAGCTCATCCGTCACCATTCAGCAAACCCGTTTTTCCTGGCTGTCGGCTTCGTCCGCCCTCACGTTCCATTTGTCTCACCCCAGTCGTACCACATGCCGTATCCGTTTGATCAAATGACACTTCCAGAGAAGTTGACTGGCGATTGGGATGACATCCCCAAGTCGGGTATCAACTACAAGACAAGTTTGAACATGCAGATGAATGAGGAGCGGCAGAAGAAGGCTGTCGCTGGCTACTATGCTGCGGTGGCATTCATGGATGCACAGGTCGGCAAGGTTCCTGGAAAACAACCGGCCGTCTGCCGCTCTCTGGTAGAGCTGCTCGATTTGTACCCGACGATCTCAAGTCTATGTGGTCTTGAGATTCCCTCACGCCTTCAGGGCAAAGACATTTCGTCGATGTTCGACAATCCTACGGCGACGGTACGCGATTGTGCTTTCTGCGTTGCACCGTCTAGCAAAGGTTTTTTACTGCGCGAGGATCGCTGGGCTTTCATTCAATATGCCGAGGACGGATCGAAAGGGATCGAGCTCTTCGATATGGTCAATGACCCGTTTCAATACACAAATCTTGCCAGTAAACCTGAAACCGCCGACATCGTGCAAAGGTTCCAGGCTAAGTTGGCAGCTAAGCTTAAAGCCGTGCGTGACAATGATCTAGAACGCTAATAAAAACTTTTTTGAAAATAGCTTGCCCGAATAGCCGCAAAGGTGATCCTCATGGTCCCAGCCTGCTTGGCAAACCCCTCACCCCCGACCCCTCTCCCCGAAACGGGGCGAGGGGAGGAAAGAAGGTTCGCGATCAACGTAGGTAAGCAAACGAGTTTGCGCACAATGTTTGGGAGATGAACTTGCGCAATACATGGAAGTCTGTATAACATGGTGCATCACAACTGACTGGCAATCAAACGCGAAATGAATTCTTCTAAGGTCCGACACGATGCGCAATTCTATTTTGTTATTGACTCTACTTGCCATGACGCTCATCCCGATGAATCCGAGTATCGCACAGGGCAGTTCTGCTCAACACTCGATGACAATCGACGATCTCTTTCGTTTTGATCGCGTTGCGGAACCGGCATTGTCGCCTGACGGCAATTGGGTTGCTTATCAATTGACGAAAAACAATATCGAGAAGCACGAATCTCAAACCGCGATCTATCTAAGTGCAGCCGATAATAAGAGCCCGCCGCGTTCGCTAACGAACTCTGGAAAAAAGGACTCGCGACCTCGGTTCAGCCCGGACGGTAAATCGATCGTCTTTCAATCCAACCGATCCGACTCGATGCAACTCTGGTTAATCGACGTCCAAGGAGGCGAGGCTCGCCAGTTGACGTCGCTTGCAACCGAAGCTTCCAACGCGGTATGGTCACCCGACGGTAAGAAAATCGCTTTCCTTTCAACGGTTTTGCCGGAGTTCTCAGAACTGCCATTTGAAGCATCGGATGCGGCGAACAAGAACGCGATCGAAGAGCAGTCCAAGCGACCGGCCACCGCTCGAATTTTTACGCGATTGTTTTACCGACATTGGGACGCGTATGTCGAAGGAAAGCGGCAGCATATTTTTGTTTTGAATCTAAAACAAGGCCCAAATGGATTAGCGCCCGAAGGCTTGCCGATCGATGCGACTCCTGGCGATCGAGATGCCTACCCAACATCTTCAACGTTTTCATCCAATGAAGATTTTTGCTTCAGTCCCGATAGTCTTCACTTAATTTTTACCGCCGTGCCTGTCGAGAATGAGTCGTGGAGTACCAATTTTGATTTATGTCGCGTTGCGATCGACAACCGTTCTACGAAATGGCCGACGCTTACCAAGGCGAACTTAGCGGCAGACAGCGGGCCTCGTGTGTCACCCGATGGTGGTTCGCTTGCTTGGCGATTTCAGAGCAAGCCCGGTTGTGAAGCTGATCGATGGCACATCGCTGTTGCTAAATTGACAGCCGACGGGCAAATCGAATCGCCTCCAGTCAATTGGACAGCGGGCGTCGACGAGTCGGCGGGCGAGTTTGTCTGGCTCAATAATGAACAGATAATCATGACGGCGGACCAACGCGGCGCTCAACAGCTTTTATCAATCAAGGCTCCGGCAGCCAGCACCGGGAACGCGTCGAGCAAAAGCAATGTGAGCTTGTTCTCGACCGATGGCGGTTTGCATTCGGGATTGAACGCATCGCAAAATGTGGTTGTCTTCAGTCGCTCGACGATGAACCAACCGGCTGAAATTTTTGTGCAACGTGGTCGCACACCCGCAATCAATATCAGCCAAGCAAATCATCGGTTGCTTTCCGAATTAAAACTTCCTCGACCTGAGTCGATCGATCAGATTACGATCGAGGGGGATCGCAAAATGCAGATGTGGTTATTGAAACCACCGAACTTTGATCCCTCCAAGAAATATCCGACGGTTTACTTAGTGCATGGCGGACCTCAAGGTGCCTGGGAAGATGGATGGAGTTATCGATGGTGTCCTCAGTTATGGGCGGCGCAAGGTTACGTAGTTGCCATGCCCAATCCACGCGGCTCGACAGGCTTCGGACAGCAATTTGTCGATGAGATTTCTGGTGATTGGGGCGGCAAGTGCTATCGCGATCTTATGACGGGTGCTGACTATGTCGAGAGTTTGCCGTACGTCGATAAAGATAGGATTGCCGCAGCCGGTGCAAGTTTCGGTGGCTACATGATGAATTGGTTCGCGGTTAACACCGGACGATTTTGCTGCTTGATCACCCATTGCAGCGTATGGAATTTCGAAAGCATGTGGGGAACGACCGATGAGCTATGGTTCGATGAATTCGAGCATGGCGGCCTACCGTGGGAGCAGCCAGAAAAGTACCGCGAGTTTTCTCCGCATGTGAAAGCAGCAGCTCTTGGTAAATTCAAAACGCCGATGCTCGTGATTCATAACGATCTCGACTTTCGATGTCCCATCGGTCAGGGGCTGGAGTTGTTTGCGTCGCTGCAGCGTCAGGGTGTTCCTAGCCGATTGGTTAATTTTCCTGACGAAGGTCACTGGGTTAACAAGATGCCCAATAGCCGACTATGGCACGTAGAAGTGTTTGGTTGGCTAACCAAGTACTGCCCGACTAACCGCGATTAACCCCGACGCGACGAGGTCGTATTCGATTTGCATGAGACGTCATGCAAGCCGAATCAACGCGAACAGTTCGCGGTTCATCAGCAAAACAAGCTTGTTTCGAATCCGTCGATGACGCGATGCCATCGGTGAGTGCCAATTGGATCTTGTTAACAAAATCACTCACACTGCCAAGGCAGTCGAAGCAAAGGGAATCGCAGCGCTGCGAATGCGAGTGCCCATTGGACTTTGGTAATCGTTGTTTGATCGCTACCTTGAGCGAATCGCAATCCATCGTGGAAGCGGTGGCGAAGAGCAACGCGCAGGAACTGAGCGGGGCAATGGAACCAAAAGCAAGTAGACTCGCGTGAATTGCTCCTTCCAATGCTTCGTCGAGAACCTTAGGGCTCCACGAAATATGATTGAGCGAGAGATCCGCCGACTGGCGGCTAATCCAACTTGGAAGTTTCCCTGTCGGAAGTGTTAGCGAGCAAACGGTGCTTCGTCCGACGTGATTCGATACATCGATATGGCCGCCAAGATGACGAGCGATTTCGAGGATTTGCGGCTCGATACACCAATCTTGGTCACGACCTCCCGACCAATCTCGCACGAAAAACGTAAGCCAGTCTCGACGTTTGTCGGCTAAGCAAAATTCGACTTCAATTCGATCTCCGTCTACGCCGGTATCGATCGCGGCTGTAACGAGATGGTCGAGAATAGCGAAAATTAGCTCGGGACTCGACCATACTTTGACTAACGCATCCGGTTCAATGGTATCAATTCGGATACGCGAATGGGCTGCCAGTTGATTCCAATGGGCAAGCGGAGTCGTCATCCATGACTGGATATCGAAAAATCGACGACGCAGAAGCGCACTCGGCAATTGTAGGGAACTGGGTTCGACCACTCGATCACTCCGACCATCCAACAGAAGCACGTACAATAAAGTTCCAATCGGCATTCCCGAATCGGTAGCAAATATCGAGTCGTGAAATGCAAGCAATCTCGCATCGCGATGTGACAAGTATATGGGTGGTATCGATTTTGTGTCCTATCGATTTTGTGGAATGAGTTAGATGGGATGAGTTAGATGGGATGAGGAGCCGCCTGAAGGCGGAACTAAAAACAGGCGACGTTTTGCTAGCGACGTTGCCGAATTTTTGGTTTGTCACGGTTTTTCCGGAGAGATTCTGGAATGGCCTGGTCGAATCGTCCGATGGAATACGAAGATGGACTCGTATTGTCTCGCCGTTCAAGGGCGGTCGAGGCGAGTAGCGTCAAAGAATTTAATTTAGAGACTTCAACTAGGTTCGGACTGCCAAGGATGGTGTCGCGATGACGGGCTGGATAGAGCGAAGAATCGGAGACTCGCTGCAGAGCGTGTCGACGCATTGTCATCCGTCGGCCATTGGCCTGGCGGTTGCATTTGGATTAGCCATCGGGCTTATCCCCAAAGACAACCTGCTGGTTCTGGTTCTCGCTGCATCGATGTGCTTTGTCCGCATGAACTACTTGCTCGCTGGAATGCTCATTGTCGCGGTATCCTTTATGGCTCCATGGACCGATGGCGTTATCGGCAGGCTAGGGCAATGGATTCTTGAACGACCAGCATTGCAAGAGTTCTGGAACGAAATTGCGAGTTGGCCGATTCTTCCGTGGCTGCGATGGAGCAATACGGTGGTATTAGGCGGTTTTATCGCTGGAGCGATAAGCTTCGTGCCGACCTATTCACTTTGCCTGTTGTTGACCCATCGATTCCAACGCTTGCGCACACAGCTTCGCGTCGATGCGATCGTAACCGAAGTCAAACACTACCACGTTCAAGTGCAAGCCGATCAACGCCGTCGACAGCAAGTTAATCCTGAAGCGCCAGCCGAAGATCGACGGCGGTCGATCAAAAAACGTGGCTCGCAGCAGCATCGCATCGACAAGAATCCGGCTTCGGAAGTTGTAAAGCCGAACGTTATCGAGCCTCGTCCAGAGCCTGCAAAGCACAAGGCGGTTCTGTCGATTCCTTCGCAGTCGACATCGGCAATGTTGCAGGAAACTGTTATCGAAATTGTTCGATATCGCCCCAAGGGAACATCGAGCGTGCCCTCGAAAGAGCCCCAAGCGATCATTCATTCCTCTCCCAATCATTCTAACGCTAGTTCTTCGACTACGATGAATCCAATCATTCAAGAGAATATCCAATCCAAACTGGACCAATTTGCGAGGCGCTCGTCGGAACAGGTTCCCAAGTCGGAAGATATCGCGACCGAAAGAGCCAACGCGCTGCCGATGGTCAGTGAACCCGCTCCTGAAAAGCCACGGGAAGAAGCGCTTCGATATTTGCTTTGGCATCTAAGCGGCGTACATCGACAAGCGCGGCACCAGGAGCCGGTTTCATGAAATCAGTACGGTTTTGGTTGCTCGTACTCGGCTTATTCGCTGCCGTGCTCGCCATTGGTCCAGTCGGCGACTGGTTGATTCGAACCGAGTTTCAACGTCGAACCGGGACGCAGCTTTCGATGAAAAAGTGCCAGTTCAACCTTTTGACCGGCAATCTTTTTATCGAAGGAGCGATCGTTGAACCGATGTCTGGCTCCGAGGAGACGTCGATAGGTCCATCGTCCAGTATGAAGATTGCCAAGCTTTGGTCCAAAGGGTCGCTTGAGCAACTGCTTTATCGAAAACTCGCTGCCCCGATTACCGCCATGAACGGCGTCGCCCTTGAAGTCACTGACTCGGAAGAACGCCAAGTACCAGCCATTTATCCGGTTACTCAAGCGGCGTTTGCACAACCGTTAGTTATCCATCTAAACGACAAGACTTCCAATTCCGAAATCGAGCAAGCCTTTCAAAACGCTCAAAACAGCCTGAAGGATGATCGCTTAGCGTATGACAGTATTGCACGCCAGGTCATGGCACTCGAACAACAACCGTTTCAATTCGAAAACCCTCTCCGCGACCACGCATCGATTCTGGCGGCTCAGCAACGCGTCACTAGCTTGCGCCGCGAACTGGATCAACTACAGACGGCAATTGAACGTCGGATGGAAAATCTCCAGCAATCCGATGCTAACACGCAGCGAGTGACTTCCGATGAGTCTCCCGTGACCGATACGGTCGCCACGACGCCTGAAATCGAAATGAAAATGATTGAAGCGCAGGCACGCTGCCTCACCGAACAGTTCATCTGTTCAAGCGTCGAGATGCTGAAGCCCTATCTTGGATTATCCGCCAGCCTAGCACGACGCTGGCTTATCACCAATCATTCAAAATCGATCGCTTCTAACCCTTTTTCTATCGGCACGCGTTCGTTCGAGAGTCGCGGACAAAACTATCGCTTCGGGACCATGCATGACAATGAAGTACTGTTTGGATCGATTCACCTCGATGGCGACTTCGCTGCTGACGATCAGATGATTCCCTTTACCGGCAAAATGAAGAATATCGGTAGCCAGAGTTTGCGAGAAGAAAGTTCACCCGCCTTCGACCTTGTATTCAACAAATCGAAATCGCCGAGCGAACTTGAAATTCCAGCCGTCGCAATCAATGCAACGATCATTCCCGATCGGCGAGGATTTCGGATTCAAAGCCAAATGATTCCAGCGAGTTCCTTGATTACCTCGACGGCCAGCGGCGATTGGCAACTAGCGGCCTTTGGTCAAGAGTCGTCTGTTATTCTAGTTTGGTTAATACATCAATCAGAATGGAGTCTCGACGTCGATATCCGGGGCAAGCAGTGTGAGATTGTCGTGAAGCGCAATGCAGTTGACGAGCCGGCAAGCAAGAATCCGATCGCACCGAAATTCGAGCCATGCTTTTCATCGCACGAATCCGTCAGTATTGCCAAAGCGAGAATTCGAGGCGACTTGGTCAATGGTTTGCCGGAGCAACGATCCTTTTTGTTCGCCAGCCCGATACTTGGCGAGTTGGAAAAATCGATGGCTGTTCAGGAGAAGAAGGCGATCGAATTGAGCAACGTCTTGAATCGCCAGAAAGCGGAAGCTTTTCAAAAGCAAGCCGCAGATCGCCAGCAGTCGAGTCTGGTGTCGCTTCATCGCCAGTTCTCAGAAACCTACGGCAACTTGCAGTCGCGATTAATGCAATTCGAATTGAAACTTGCCCAATCGCTTCAGTCGCGAGAAAACCTAAGGCTTTCAAGCGAAAGCCCTGAAAGCCTTCTCCGATGACACGTAGCTGTGTCTCTCCGGAGCCCACTGAATCCCCGCAGCTTTGCTGCGGGGTCAGTCTTGGAAAGACTGACCTACGTGATGTTTCACGATCTAGGTGCAAACTACGGTCATCCTCTACCGCGCGTCGGGGACTTTAGCTGACGCTTCACGTGACTGTATGTCAGGTGCGTCGCTGGATGGCGCGCGCTTTATCAACGGAATTTGCCGGCGAATATTCGAGATGTCTTCTTGAATGGCGGCGATCGCTTCCTGATAGCTCGGACTGAGTCCTTGCTCGGAAAGAGCCGACTGTATTGGTATCGATCCTTCGTACGCCGATCGGCTACTGATCCAATCGTGGGCGGCAGTTAATTTGGCTGCAAGTTCGGTACGTTCGATCAGGCCAGCGGTGAGCTGTTCGTTCACTTCGTTCTTCACTCGAAACTCGGTCGATTCGGCGACCAGTCGGGCATTCTCACGTTCGAGCGCCCGAAGTTGTTCGATGTAGTGATTCTGCATCTGAAAAATAGTCTGGGTCATTTCCCATCGGGCGAGTAAATCGGCATTCTGTACGCGAAGCATGGTTAGATCGCTCTCGACGTTCAGTTGAATCGGTTTTTCGACTGCCGCTTGCGGCGGGCGGCTGAAACCACCAAGTGAGCGACCTAAGGGAGACGATAACATTGGCGGTGCTGAGTCCGACTGTACGATGGCTTCCGATTCACTAGATGTCGAGTGAGGGACGGAGCCGGCACCTTCTTTGGCATCAGCAGTGGTTGCTTGGTCGTCGATAACATAACAACGGTCGCCATCACATTTATGGGAAGCCAATTGAACGTCGAGTTTGGGAATTTGGCAATCGAGGGACGTTACGGGGCATGCCTGCCGATCTCGCTCGCAAGCCAATTCGTTGGGAGTCACCGTCGACTCCTCGGCATCCACGACTGCGGGCAGCGGAAATGCTAAAATTGAACCAAATGCAAGGCCTTTCCAGTTGAATCCGTTCATACTTCATGCTCCTTTGCCCTAGTTTTTGTTGCTCGGTAAACGGTGGCAGCGAATCTCCAGGTCCGATCAGCCACACGACTTGGTGCCTGCACTGTATCGAAAAAACCCTTTTAATCGAAAGAGCAACGCGATAAAAAAGTGACGGATCGGTGGGGCAGAGTCGGAATTTGGGCTGTCCTAATGTGTCGGCCTTGTCTACAATGAGGGCAGTGTATCAGGCACAAGCTTTTAGCTGTTAATTCAGTTTCACAACCATAAACCGTACTACCGAGGTCGAAAAACATGGCGATATTGCTCACCGAGAACGCCGCCCAACAAGTTCGTAAGTTCAAAGAAGAGAACAGTTTCGGAACGGACACGTTCCTTCGAATCGGTGTTGCAGGCGGTGGTTGCAGCGGCTTTAGTTACACTTTAGCATTCGACGACGCCTACGAAGCGACGAAGGACAGCAAATACGAACAGCACGGTGTTGCGGTCGTCGTCGACAAAAAGAGCGCTCTCTATCTAGATGGCACGACAGTCGATTGGTTCCACAGTCTCGAAAAGCAAGGCTTTACTTTCGAAAACCCGAATGCTGTTAAAAGCTGCGGTTGCGGAAGTTCGTTCCAAGCTTAGACGTGCCCACCTGCGGTGTGGCCGGTGCTCCATGCGGCTTGAAAGTTATAGCCGCCGATGGGTCCGTCGAGATCCAAAATTTCGCCAGCTAAGAAGAGCCCTGGCACTAATCGGCTTTGCATAGTCTTCGAATCGACTTCGGTAAGCGAGACACCGCCAGCCGTCACCTCGGCCTTTGGATATCCACGTGTACCGCAAACAGGGATTCTCCACCCCTTGATTCGCTCGACGATCGCGATGCGATGACGTTTCGCCAGCTCGGCCATCCGCGTTTCTGCCGACACATTCGCATTCACCAAGAGACTATTTACCAGACGCTTGGGTATCCGCTCGGCAAGCATGTTTGAAATTTGCTTTTGAACGTGCGAGCCTCGGCAGGCTGCGTCGAGCCACGCAAGGCAATCGCTGTCGCTGACATCCGGAAGTAGATCGATGGCAAGCGATGCAAATTTGTAATCAGGAAGTTCCGATACATATTTCGAGACATTCATTGCCGTCGGCCCGCTGCAACCGAAATGCGTCCATAGGAAACCACCTCGCGAAGTGAAGGTTTGTGCATCTTTACCCTTGGGCATACGGCCATCGGGCAGCGCGGTTACCGATGCGTCGTCGAGCGTGATTCCAGACATATCATGAACCCAAGCGGCTGGCGATAGAATAGGCGTTAAGGCTGGTCGCAACTCTGTGATCGAATGCCCCATTGCTTTCAGCCAAGCGTAGCCATCTCCGGTGGTACCACAACCGCTGAAACTCAGACCGCCAGTGGTCATGATAACCGTGGAAGCATCGAGCTCTTCGTTTGCAAACGAGACAACAAATCCCGACTGACTGGCATGGCGTGCGACTCGTGTAACCGCAACACCGGTTCGAATGGCGGCACCCGCCTCGATGAGCCGTTGAACAAGGGCGTCGCGAACGTCGATCGCCTTGTCGCTTTCAGGAAATATCTTACCTGTCTCTTCGACTTTGGTCTTCACACCCATCCGATGAAATTGCTGTACAACCTCTTCTGGCGGAAGCCGACTGAGCGGTGAAAGCAAAAAGCGTCCTTGTTTTCCGAAGGCGTCGGCAATCTGACGATCGGAACAGGCATGAGTAATATTGCAGCGTGTTCCACCTGACATCAGGATTTTGACACCTGCTTTGTTGTTCTTTTCAAGAACCAAAACGCGTCGACCGCGAAGAGCCGCTGTTCCGGCAGCCCAGAGACCAGCAGCTCCTCCACCGACAACGATGCAATCCCAAGGTGTCGGCATGCTTATGATTCGTCCGCTACGGCGTCGTCGGGCGTTTCGTTATCGCTATCGTCGTCATCATCGTCGTCGAGATCTCGATAGTTGATCACTGAAATAGCTTTTTTGAGCGTCTGAACCATCGAGGCGACGGGCGGATCTTGGCTGGTAAACAAACGATACTGATAGGCTGCTTGTCGGATAAACATTTGCAAGCCGGAGACAACCGAACAGCCAGCCGCCATTGCAGACTTCAAAAGTAAAGTGCGTTCAGGGTTGTAAACCGTGTCGAAGACAATTTGTCCCTCTGACAGTTTTGCGGCGTCGTAGGGTGAGTTGTCGATATCAGGAAACATTCCAATAGGACAGCAGTTGATGATCAGTTTTGGTTTAATGTCGTAACGAGAGACCCACGGAATGGCTTTGCCGCCAATACTCACTGCCAAAGCTTCGCTGCGTTCGTGCGTTCGAGAGGAAACCATGATGTTGGCTCCCCGTCGCGCAAGCCCGTAACCGATCGCACGGGCTACTCCACCAGCCCCAAGGATCAGGACTCCCATTCCTTTCAACGGTTCCGATTCGCTGCTCGCTTTGGTGACAGCCTCAGATATGCAGTCCATGGCAGCTCGATAATCGGTGTTGTACCCCACCATCCCTTCGGGCGTAAACAAAACCGTGTTGATGGCACCGACATCTTTTGCCGCCGTGTCGGCTTGGCTGAGGAAATCGATAATCGCTTCTTTGTGTGGAATCGTTACGCTCAGTCCACCAATTCCATACTCCTGACTCCACTCCAGAAAGGTCTCAAGATCAAAATGCGGAATGCGAAACGGTATATAGCGAGCATTGATTCCTTGAGAAGCAAACGCGGAGTTATGTATCAGCGGCGAATAGCTATGTGCGACCGGATCAGCAACCACGCCGTATAACTTGGTCTTCGCATCGATCGTATCCACTCGGTACATATTGAGCATTTGATCGAAAGTAAGCTGTCCAGGCGCAACGCGTCGTTCGGAGCTATAAACACAGTAGGTAAACGGAGCGCCGTATCGAGTCGCCAGTATTCTAGTGACCGTTCCGATATCACCCATGCTAATGCCAATCGTAGGAACTTTGGCAGTCTGCATGAGATTCAACATCCGCTTCACGTCAGAAAACGTATTAGCTAACGCCGCGATCTTGATGATGTCGGCATCGACCTTAGCCAGTTCGCCATGTATGGTTTCTAAATCGTTAGGCGTGCCCTCGAAATTATGCAAGCTTACGATTCGCTTGGTCTTGCCGTACCGCGGTATTTTGTCGGCAATGTCCTCCTCTAGGTCAACGTATTCGACCCCCATGGCGATGGCAGCTCGCAACAACATCAATCGCTCATCTTCGGATCGCTCCCACCGCCCGCCATCCGCTTTGCGACGGCAAGTAACAACCACCGGCGTTGGACGATCTTTAAGCAGTCGTGTCAGATCAATACTGCGTCCGATATAGTCAAGTCGGATCTCAATCAGCTTGGCACCGGCGTCAGCGAGTCGCTGGTGTTCGGCGAGCGTATGTTTGTGACGAGTTCGAGCAACGGTAACGCAAATCATCTTATACTTCTAATGTTGGAACGTAATAAAATTGGGATAGAAAAATGAATGGACGATCAATCCTCGGGTGGACCGTTCCACGCAAGGAAGCGATTCAAAAGCACTGGACCAGGTTCGGTCAGAAAACTTTCGGGATGAAACTGCCATCCTTCGATGGCAAGGGATCGGTGTCGAACGCCCATAATTTGTCGGCGTCCTTGGGTATCATCAACCCATGCGGATACTTCTAAGACATCGGGCAACGATGTCGGTTCGATGACCAACGAATGATATCGCGTCGCCACAAACGGATTGGCTAGCCCTGCGAACATCCCGCGGTTATCGTGGAAAATCCGATCGGTTTTTCCGTGCATCAATTCGGGAGCTCGAACGATCTTGGCTCCAAAAGCTTGGCCGATCGACTGATGGCCGAGACAAACGCCGAGTACCGGAAATTCGCCATGAAGTTCTTGAAGCACCGGCACGCTGATTCCAGCCTCCAAAGGCGTGCAGGGACCGGGCGAAATAATGATACGCTCGGGGTTCATTTTTCGAATTTCCCCAACGTCGATTTCATCGTTACGAAAAACCCGGACGTCCAATAACGGGTTGATTTCGCCCAATCGTTGCACAAGGTTATAGGTAAAAGAATCGTAGTTATCGATGACTAAAATCATATCTGAACCTGTTTCTGGGGCGTCGCTCGCCTACAATGGAGACATATATCCTAGTCGAGTTCACCGTTCTATCGAAGCCAGACTTTGCGGGAAAAGGCCCTGAGCCTGACGGTTGTTCGGTTTTTTCGGCTTTTTCCTATTCCGTAGGGTTCGCCAGCCATAATGCGGATGCGAAACAAGTCGCTATATTTTTACAAAGCAATGGAATGATGCATCCTTAAGGATTCATTGAGCAGACAACCCGATTTAGACAAATTTCCCTCGGACTCGGCGAGCATGCGAGCTGCGATCCAACCTGCAACGTTGCCAAAAGCGCGAGCTCCCAAATCGATCGCTGATAGTGCTCCGTCGTTGCAGCCTCCCCAAGCCACAGCCGAATCCAAAAAATCGTGGCGTGACTATTGGAAGCGGTTTTCTTCACTGATATCGAGCGGACTGTTTCATACGCTGCTGATCATTATCCTCGCGATTATCGCAGTCAAGAACCAAGACGATATGCCAACGGCATTGGTCGTCAATTCTGGGGTAAGCAAAGTCGAATCAGACATCGTCAACTTCGAAATGCACAAAATTCATTCGGTCGTACCGGTGGCCGACGCCGAAGCTCGAACCGCTGCCGCACTTTCTGAAAGCAACGCCGTGTCGACCAGCGCACCATCGTCGCCGGTTTCTTCGGAAGCAATGGTTGCATCGACCCTTGGGGCTACTTTCAAAGCTCCTTCTTTCGATCGCTACGAAAGCACGTTGTCGGCGTTTTCGCCTTTACCACCGATGTTTGCCAAAGGTTCCCTGGAAGGGCGATCACAAGACAACCGCACCAAGTTGGCTCTATCGCGCGGCGGGACGGCGGGAAGTGAAAAAGCGGTGGAAGCAGCGCTGGTTTGGCTTGTCAAACATCAATATCGAGATGGTGGTTGGAGCATGAATTTCACTGACCCCGACTGCCCGTGCCAAGGACAGTGTACGCATAGCAGCAACGAAATCCTCGATCTGAAACGTCCTTCTGCGACCGGCCTTGCGCTGCTCAGTTTTCTTGGTGCTGGCTACACGCACAAAGAAGGAAAGTACAAAGATGAAGTCTATCGTGGATTAATGTACTTGGTGGACCACATCAAAATCGACAAGGCCGATCAGTTTGACTTCCGAGATCCGGGGCAATTTTCGAGAACGCAGCATCAAATGTACGAACAGGGAATTGCTACGTTAGCCATTTGTGAAGCGTACCAGATGACTCACGACCCTATTCTCAAAAACACCTGTCAAAACGCGATCGATTTTATTCAAGCCGCTCAATCATACGATGGATCCTGGGGTTACAATCCTCGACAGCCCGGCGATCTTTCGATCGTAGGATGGCAAATGATGTGCCTCAAAAGCGCCTATAGCAGCGAGCTTACTATCAACGCACAGCGAATTCGAGGTGTCGATCGATTCTTAGCGTCGGTTCAATCTGAGGGCGGGGCAAAGTATGGCTACCGGACTCCACAACCGACACCCAGCATGACATCGATCGGACTGCTCATGCGACTCTACCGAGGTGTATCGTTCATGGACCCGAGAATCTTGCGTGGGGCGGCATATATTGCGGATAGTGGTCCTTCTCGGTCCGATGTCTATTTTAATTACTATGCCACGCAGCTTTTATTTCAACTCAATAATGTTCATTGGGCCAAGTGGAATCCCAAGCTTCGTGATTACCTCGTCAAGTCGCAAAACCAGATCGGACACGAGGCTGGGAGTTGGTATTTTGACGACGATTCACACCCGTCGTCCAATTCCAAGGGTGGTCGCTTATACTGTACCGCTATGGCTGTTATGGCCTTGGAAGTTTACTATCGGTACATGCCGATCTACCTGGACGTTATAGAGCAACCCTTCAATTTCTAGTGACTATATGGACGACTTGAAAGTAGAGAACTGGCTTTCTTAAATCAGTGGTCTTCACGCGATACAGCCAATCCAGCGCGTCGAAAAAACTACGGTTTTCGACCGAGTCTATCCGCTTCTTCCCCGATCCTTTCCACGACGACATCCTGCGCTTGCGGTGAAAAAAAACCAACTCCGCCGGAATAAAGACCGCGAGTTTCGTAACCGCCCTCCTTCAGCACGCGAGCCGACGGTAGATAGCCGAAGACATCATTGCAATACGCCGCAATCCAAAGACGTTGTTGCCCGAGTCGCTCTTCCAACATCGAGACATAGTCGACAACGACCTCTCCGGGTAGTCCGACAAGCGTCAAGTCTTGTCCGAATTGCCATATAGCAAAAGACGTCGAATAATGCATTGGCAACTCTTTCCCCGCGTCGAGTGTTTTCAACATCTTGTCCATTACAAAACGCCGCCACGACCCAGATCTGCCGGCTAACTGAGTCAATTCTTCTCGCGACGGCGGCGGTTGTAGAGGCAAGTCGATGTTAAACAACGACGTTTGCAAGGGTCCCGTCACGCTTTGCAACTTTGTCTTGAGAACTCGCATCACTTCGTCACCGAGCGTAAGGCCATGCAGTTGCGATAGTTCTTCGGTGCCGCGCGGATGTGGGTTGGCATCGCCCGCGCATCCTTGCATGAACATGGCTTGTGCTCCTGGATGAGTACGTTCGATAATCTGCTGTGCGTAGCCAGCAAAATCACCGCTTATTTGCAAGGGATTCGAGGCAGGAGTGGTATTGTGACATGCAGCACCGAAAAGCACTCCTCGTAGCTCGCCTTCGGGTGAATCGATGCGGAGGATGGGAACGCTGCGGTCAACATGACCGCGCGGATTGAAACCAAGTATGACTCCATTGGGAGTGAACTCGCGACGATTCATCGCAAACGTAGCGACACCGACGCCCCACGAAAGCTTAGCCGGTTTAAGCTGCGAAAGGCTTTCGGCGGCAACATCTACGAGTTTCCCCTGTAGCCCGCGAGAGTAGGCGATCGTCGCTACAAGTTGCTCCCCTTCAAAATCAAAATCCTCAGCCTTCAATCCAAGCACTGGACCGGTGTGCGTGTGCGATGAGTTCAGCAAAATTTGATTGCGCTGCAATCCAGTCTTCGCGGAGATCAACTGACAGGTTGATTCCGCAAAAGACGCGGAAAAGCCGATCACGTCACTGGTGATAATCAACCCACGATTGCCAGTTGCATCTTCGATCGCCAGCGCCTTTGCAAAGAGGTCCGATGCGACCCCCTGAGACGATTGCGTTCGGCTTGCGTACCCAGACATCCGCACCGGTTCATCTGGCGTGATCATTACGTGAGCCAATCCAATCAGCCATTTTGAATCTTGAGCAAAGCCACTGCGATCCGATACGGCAATGAGTACCGTGATGCAGGCCAATGAGAATTTCGGACTCCTCTTAGCGAACAATATCATTTTGTTCTTCATTTGGCTCTTCCGCAGAATCTGTGGGTCAAAATTGACTATTTATCGTTACGAATAGAAAACCGAAGTTTCACCGGACACCCGTTTCGCATTGGATTTTTGAGGCATCACTCCGATGTCCAAAGTTGAAGAAAAACAACCCACCAGACGATCAGTCCGGCGGGTTGCCGAGCGCCTTTGGCGCATCGGAGACCGAGATATTCCTCAGCGAGTTGCTTCCCAGCAGAGCCCGCTTCCGCTTCTCCCGGCACAACCATCATGTCCGATCAAAGACTTTGTGGCAATACTTTGGACATCGGAGCCATCCC
>Ga0163150_10001096_pt1 | contig 47728 bp, 49 predicted proteins | sample OliLakLV19P2IB_FD_148628 | JGI IMG/M metagenome (GOLD analysis project Ga0163150, IMG submission 148628) | Freshwater microbial mat bacterial communities from Lake Vanda, McMurdo Dry Valleys, Antarctica - Oligotrophic Lake LV.19.P2.IB | ecosystem: Environmental > Aquatic > Freshwater > Lake >... | reverse complement strand
ATGGCAATGCCATTATGACCATCGTTGTTGGCGGATGCTCTATGATACTTGCTGCACTACTTACATTAAGAATAAAAGATAAATAGTATTATTATGAAACGCTTCTGTTTGATTTTGCTTTTACTTGTCTCCATTGCTGGCTGGAGCATTGATTCTCCAAATGTATATCCAACTAACTGGTGGGTGGGTATGAAAAACCACAACCTGCAACTGATGATACACCGGGACCGGGTGGCAAACGAGAAAATCTCTATGCTCCCTTATCCCGGAGTAAAACTGGTTAAACAAACCAAAGCAGAAAACCTTAATTATATTTTTATTGACCTTACAATAAGTGCTGCAGCTAAACCTGGTAAAATAAAATTCCGGATTGATAACCTGCAATCTCCGGAAGCAGTTTCTTATAAAACTTTTGAATACGAATTAAAAACCCGCAGCAACCAGAATGGCAAAACAAGGACGCAGGGTGTTAGTGCCAAAGATTTTATCTACCTGATGATGCCTGACCGTTTTTCCAATGGCGACCCGTCAAATGATATAGTACCTGGTTACCGGGACAGAAGCAGTGACAGAAAAGATAAATTTTCCCGGCATGGCGGTGATTTTAAAGGAATAGAAAATCAGCTAACATATTTTAATCAACTCGGGGTAACAACATTATGGCTTACACCGGTAATTGAAAACGATATGCCACTAATGAATGAGTGGGGCAACAATGTGGCCGGGTATCATGGCTACTGGTTCACCGATCATTATGCTATTGACAAACGATTCGGTGGAAACGAAGGCTATAAAGATTTTTGTAATAAAGTGCATGCCAGCGGAATGAAGGTGATACAGGATGCAGTGTATAATCATGCAGGCAATCATCATTGGTTTGTGCTGGACCCGCCCATGAAATCATGGTTCAATACATCGCAGGGAGACAAAGGACCTAATCACCGGGAAGAAGTTTTTTACGATCCCTATGCTTCGCAACAGGATAAAACACAAATGCTCGACGGATGGTTTGTTCCACACCTGCCCGACCTGAACCAGCGAAACCCTTTTGTAGCCAATTTTCTTATTCAACATGCTGTATGGACAACAGAAGAATACGGCATTGATGGCTGGAGGGTGGATACTTACAAATACTGCGATGAACAATTTATGAATAATGTAAATGCAGCGTTGGAAAAAGAGTTTCCTAAAGTAACAGTGTTTGGCGAGTCGTGGGTAAACAGTGCAGTGGCCAATGCTTATTTCACCCAAAACAATATGGCAACTCCCTTTAAGCATAATGCAAAAGGAATGCTTGATTTTCAAACCTGCTTTGCTATGCTGGCTGGTATGAATGAAAAATTTGACTGGCTGACAGGGGTAAATAAAATTTATACCACCTTATCACAGGATGTGTTGTATAAAGACCCAATGAACAACTGCATCTTTCTCGACAATCATGATATGGACAGGGTGTTTTCGGTTATAGATGAAGACTGGAAAAAAATGAAAATGGGTTTTAACTGGCTGCTGACATTGCGGGGTATTCCGCAAATTTATTACGGCACCGAAGTGCTGATGAAAAATAAAAAAGTAAATACCGATGCCACGGTACGGGAAGATTTTCCCGGTGGCTGGGCTGATGATAAGGAAAAAGATAACCGGTTTATAAAGCAGGGCAGGAGTGATAAACAACAGGAGGCATTTGAATATGTAAGTGGCCTTGCAAATTTTAGAAAAAATTCTTCTGCTATAACTGCCGGTAAAACGATGCAGTTTATTCCAAAGGATGGGGTCTATATTTATTTCCGGTATGATGCCAGACAAACGGTGATGGTGATTACCAACACCAGTGATAAGAATGTAAAACCAGACTGGTCGCTATTCAGCGAAAGGACAAATGGTTTTAGCCAGGTGAGAAATGTAGTCTCGGGAAAAATAAAACCGCTAAAGGGATTAGAGATAGAATCGAAAGAAAGTTTTGTTTTTGAACTGATCAGATAGGGTCATTAGAATAACTGGTTTCTAAAAAAGCCTGAAAGGCTGATATTATTATAGAAAATGTAGCATAGATATGTTCTTAAACCCCGAAGGGGTGTCATATCACCCCTTCGGGGTTTAGCAACCGTAAATCAATTCATTCTATATTAATTCCATCCCTTCGGGATTATATCTCATCAAAAGAAAGCTTTGTTTTTGAATTGATTAGATAAGAGGTAAAATTATGATTGCCACAAATGGCCTGAAGCACCCCTTTGGGGGCAGCTTAAACTTCAAAATTTTGTCTAAATTCATAATAGCATTCAAAATAGAATCTTATGAATAGTTCTCCCCGAAATTTCTTATTTGGCGCAGCTAAAATGTAATGATATGGTAAGAACATTGTCAAAATACTGTATTGTTTTTTTTCTTTGTTGTAACTACAAAAACATCCAGTTCACAATCAACTATTGAATGGCCTGCTGCAATTGTAGAGATGCATTATAATAATACCGGCCCGGATATGAATGAGTATATTGAAGTTCATTTTCATTATTCGGAAAACCCATTTTATTTCCCATGTCCATGCCATATCCTTAGTGAATTAAGGTTTTTTAATCAATCCGGCCTTTTATATAAGACTATAACACCGGCTATGATGTCAGGTTTTAATTCCGGAGGATGGGGCAGTGGGTATGGCCCTCATAGTTTTGGTTATTACCAATTCGCTCCGGGAGAAGATTTTGCTGATGAAGGCAAAGTGCAACTCATCAATATTTTCAACGGCGTTACAACAGTAATGGCAGAATATATCTACAACGGGTCAGGTATAACAGAACAACGATCTTCGCAGACATGATTTTTCCCAACAGGTGAAAATGAAACAACTCCCATAGGTTCTTCTTTGAATTTTTGCAGGTATTACTATAATTCTTTATGGAATGCTTATATAATGGCCAGTTCATATGGGTCATATAATTCATGCTTGATTTTGCCTGTTAGTATTACAGCTTTTGAATATACCTTGCTTAATAATTCAGTGAACCTTAACTGGCAAACAGCATCTGAATTTAACACTGACCGCTTTGAAGTGGAAAGAAGTACAGACGGCATTAATTTCAATCAAATAGGAATAGTAAGAAGTGCTGGCACCAGCAATACACCAAAGGATTATAGTTTATTGGGTACTAATCCTGCTACCGTTAATTACTATCGGATAAAACAGATTGACATAGATGGCAAAGCAAACTATTCAAAGACATTGCTGGTAAAATTGAAAGGTGCAAATCCGCTTACGCTTCAGCCAACGATTGTAACCAATCAGTTAAGGGTCAATATAGGTTTGCAACAACAGGAGATAGGCCATATACAAGTCTATGATATTTCCGGAAAGGTTGTAATGAATTTTACCGGCAGAAGCGGCTACAATGAAATAAATGTATCCAGCTTTAGTGCAGGCAGTTATTTTATCAGGTTGCAAAACAGTGTCGGCGAATCTTTTACCGGGCGGTTCATTAAGCAATAACTATACTTTAGTTTTACGATAAAATGATGTAAGTTGAGTAATATATTTACTCACAAAAACTGACCATGCCGTTACAGAAAAAAGATACCGGAAGCAAAATGCCGGGTAAGAACGGTAAAGAAGAAAAAAAAACGCCTCCTGATGAAATAAAAACACCAGCAAATTCACCTGTCCGCAGGTATGAAGAGATAGAATTCGTTGACACTTCCAAACCAGTCTGGAACTATTCTCTTCTTACAGATGAAGATGTAACTAATTACCGGAACGGAAGCAACTACCAACTCTACAAAAAATTTGGTTCACATTCTATTCAGGTAAATGATGTGTGGGGGATGTACTTCTGTGTATGGGCACCCAATGCAACTAAAGTTTCAGTAAAAGGAAATTTTAATGATTGGAAAAATCATGAATATGAATTAAATCCGCGGTGGGATAAAAGCGGCATCTGGGAAGGTTTTATCCCGCATTTTAAATTAGGCGAAGCCTATAAATATCATATTATTGGCTACGCTAAAAGAAAAATAGATAAAGGCGACCCCTTTGCCAACTTCTGGGAAAAGCGGCCACAGACAGCCAGCATTACCTGGGATATGTATTACGACTGGAAGGATGGGCAATGGATGAAAAAGAGAAAAAAACACAATGCCCTGGATGCGCCGTGGAGTGTTTATGAAGTTCACCTCGCCAGTTGGCAACGCCCCGATGCCAATGACGAAGAAACCTATAATACTTATGACCAGATAACAGAACGCTTAGTTCCTTATGTAAAAGAATTAGGCTTTACACATGTAGAGTTTATGCCGGTAACAGAACATCCCTTTGATGGAAGTTGGGGTTATCAGTGTACCGGTTTCTTCGCTGCTACATCAAGGTTTGGCGATCCGCAAGGATTAATGAGGTTGATTGATGCTTTTCACCAGGAAGGTATTGGAGTATTGCTGGACTGGGTGCCTTCGCATTTTCCGTATGATGCACATGGTCTGTTTATGTTCGATGGCACACATACCTACGAGTATGCCGATATGCGAAAAGGTTATCACCCGGATTGGAACAGTTATATTTTTAATTATAAAAGGGGAGAAGTAAAATCATTTCTTATCAGCAGTGCCAGGTATTGGTTCGATTTATTTCATATTGATGGGATTAGAGTAGATGCTGTTTCTTCAATGCTGAAATTAAATTACTCCAGAGAAGAAGGAGAGTGGGAGCCGAATGAATTTGGGGGGAATGGAAATATAGAAGCTATCGCTTTTATTAAAGATTTGAATGCAACTATCTACAGGGATTTTCCTGATGTTCAAACCATTGCTGAAGAAGCTACCGACTGGCCGGGAGTTTGCAAACCCACCTGGCAGGATGGGTTAGGTTTTGGTATGAAATGGATGATGGGCTGGATGCATGATACACTGGATTATTTTAAGACAGACCCCTTGCTCCGCCAGTTTCAGCAGGATAAGTTTTCTTTCAGTATGATGTATTACTATGATGAAAACTTTATGCTGCCCCTCAGCCACGATGAAGTGGTGCATGGCAAAAGCCCGATGTTGTATAAAATGCCGGGAGATGAATGGCAGAAATTTGCCAACCTGCGGTTGATGTACACTTATATGTGGACACATCCGGGAGCCAAGTTATTGTTTATGGGAGATGAGTTTGGCCAAACTGCAGAATGGAATTATAAATCAGAATTGCAATGGGAACTTTTACAATATGATGGTCATCGTTTATTAAAAGATTGTATCAGCGAATTAAATAGTTTATTAAAGTCGGAACCGGCCTTGCACCAAAACCAATTTAATCAGGAAGGCTTTGAATGGGTAGATTTAGACCATCGGGCTGAATCAATCATCGTTTTTAAACGAAAAGGAAAGAAAAAGGCTGATGATCTGCTGGTGATTTTGAATATGACACCGGTAGTAAGAAATGACTGGGATATTTATACCAATGGAAAAAAGTATGCCCGGGAAATATTCAATAGCGATAAAGTTATCTACTGGGGCACCGGAAAAGTGTATAATCCTGATATAAGAACTGAATTGGTTGATAAGAATCAAAAAAAATACAGGGTTACAGTAAATTTACCAGCACTCGGCGGAATCATTCTGAAATAATACGATTTTGGAACGATATTAGTATAGTTGCAGCCCGATAAGCTTTGATTATTCAACTGCAAATTCTACTTTAGTGATGAGAAACACTATTTAATCCAATCTCAAACGAACCCCTATGTTACGTAAAATCCTTTCCATCTGTCTTGTGCTAACGACTACGTTGGCAAATTCGCAAGTTGCTTTTACCCCTGCAATAAATATTGGTGCCGACAGTGCTGAATATTTCCTGCAAAAGGGATTGCTGGAAAAGCAAAATGGCCGCCGCCTTGAATCATTGAAAAATTTTGAGAAAGCTGAGAAGTATGATGAGAACAGCAAAGCCATTACTACGGAACTGGCTTTCGCCTATCTTGATCTTCGCCGTTATGGCCAGGCCAGGGAATCTTTTAAAAAGATGGTGACACTGGGTGATAATTCTGCCGCCGTTTACAAACAACTGATGACGTTGTCATTTCAGTTAAAACAAAATGAAGATGTGCTTTTATATGCCGATAAACTGAAAACAGCCGACCCCAATGAAAAGGTGTTGTACTATGTGGGTAAGGTAAGTTATGACATGGATAATTATGGTGATGCCATCAAATACCTGAATGGTGCGGCTAAAGAAGACCCGGCAAATGCTGAGATTCCTTATATGATTGCACACAGTTATGCAGATATGACGAATTATAAACTGGCTGTTCCTTATTTTCAAAAAGCAATTGAACTAAAGCCAACAGATGCTTACTGGATATATGAGCTTGGTCTTCTTCATTATGCTATGCACAACGATAAAGAGGCGTTGAAATATATGCTGGAAGCCGGTGAGAAAGGTTTGAAAAGAGATAATGATTACTTAGAAAATCTCGGTATTGCTTACCTGAACACAGGCAACCTGGATGAAGGAGTGAATATTCTGAGTGAGATATTGAAAAAGCGACCCAGCGATATAAATATCCTGAACATGGTGGCCGAAGCTTACTACTATAAAGGTAAATACGACCTGGCAACTGATTATTGGGATAAAGTACTGGGATTTGACAAGACAGATGCCTCTGCCCTTTATATGATTGGAATGTGCTACCAGAAAAAAGGTGAAAAGGAAAAAGGAGTTGCCCTCTGTGATAAAGCTATTGAGATGGACCCCAGCCTTGCTGCACTGAAAAAGAAGAAGGAAATGAGTTTCTAAAACGTTATGTGATATAAATCAGAAAATAATTAGCATACCCAAAAAACTTTGCAGCGATTACAGGATAACTGTAATCGCTGTTTTTTATATTAATCACTCACCGCTACATTCTTTCCGGAACCCTGATTCCAAGCAAACTCATCCCGGAAGCAATTACATTCGCTGTCATGGCAGAAAGCTGTAACCGCAGTTGTTTCTTTTCTGCTGACTCTGCATTCATTACTGAGTGTTCAGTATAAAAAGTGTTGAATGACTTTGCCAAAGTGAAAACATAAATAGCAATCACTGATGGATTATGTTCAGAAACTGCTTGCTCAATTATTCCCGGATATTGCTCCAGCAAAATAATAAGATCTTTTTCTAGCTTCAGCAGCGGACTGGTAACTCGTAACTCACTGCTCGCAGGTTGCTTCCTCAGTATTGACTTAATTCTTGCATGAGTATATTGCACAAACGGCCCGGTAAAACCATGAAAGTCTATTGACTCTTCCGGATTAAATATCATTCTCTTCTTAGGGTCAACCCGCAGCAGGAAAAATTTCAAAGCACCGAGAGCAATTATATCGTACAACTCTTTGAGTTCTTCTTCTGTAAAGTCTTTTACTTTTCCCAGTTCTTCGGTTTTGTTTCTCGCCACCTTCACCATTTCTTCTATCATATCATCTGCATCCACCACGGTTCCCTCCCGGCTTTTCATTCTGCCGCTTGGTAGTTCCACCATACCATAGCTTAAATGATAAATTCCATCTGCATAAGGCTTCCCTAATTTTTGCAAAATCAATTTCAGCACTTTCATGTGATAATTCTGTTCATCAGCAATCACATAAATGCTTTCATCGTATTTAAAGTCTTCATATTTTTCCTGTGCTAATCCTAAATCCTGGGTGATGTAAACGGAAGTCCCATCTTTTCTCAACACTAATTTTTCATCAAGCCCTTCAGAAGTCAGGTCAATCCAGACACTGCCATCTTCTTTTTTAAAAAACACACCGTCTTTTAATCCCTGTTCTACAAAGCGTTTACCCGGCAGGTAGGTTTCACTTTCATAATACATTTTGGCAAAGTCGGAACCAATACGTTTGTAGGTAACGTCAAAGCCTTGGTACACCCAGCCGTTCATAGTCTTCCATAGCTCTATCACATCAGGCTTACCGGCTTCCCAATCCAATAGCATCTGCTGAGTGCCTTTCATGATAGGGGCTTCTTTTTCCGCCTCTTCCTTTTTCATTCCGCCAGTCACTAATTGCTCTACCTGTTTTTTGTATTCATCATTGAATCTTACATAATATTCCCCTACAAAATGATCGCCTTTTGTATTAGTTGATTGCGGAGTGGCTCCGTTGGCAAACTGTTGCCAGGCAATCATGCTTTTGCAGATATGAATGCCCCTGTCATTTACAATGCAGCTTTTTATTGTTTCATAACCGCTTTCTTTTAATATCTGTGCCACACTCCAGCCAAGGAAATTATTTCTTAAATGACCAAGGTGTATCGGCTTGTTAGTGTTAGGAGAGGAGTACTCCACCATCACTTTCCGTCCGTTGGCAGGCTGATTACCAAATTTTGTATTGGAGAAATTGGATTGCAAAAAACCAAGCCAGTAATTATCTGAAATGGTCAGATTTAAAAAACCTTTGATAACATTATATGCTGTAAAAATATCCGGGTTGGCTTTCACCAATGCTTCACCAATTTCATTGCCCAATTGCTCCGGCGATTTTTTCAATTGTTTTACAAACGAGAACAGTACCAGGGTATAATCGCCTGCAAACTCGGGTTTGGTATTATTAATAGTGAGTTCAGATTCCTGGAATACGATAGCTACCTGCCCGTCGGCAGGCACGGTCGGGTCTTGCCCGTATAAATTCTTCAACTCCTTTACCACAAGTGGTTTTATCTCGCTTACAATGCTCATCCTGTCTTTTATTTATCCGGCAAATTTACAACAGGAAGGTGCTATTACCTAAATACAGTTTCAGTAGTGCCTCAGTTTAAATTGTTGTAGTATATAAAATAAACCACAGAGACACCTGGAACACTGAGATTCACGGAGTTTCTCTGTGATGCTTTGTGGACTCCGGGTCTCTGTGGTTAAAAAAATTTGAAACTTAAACATTGCAGTTTTATGCAGTGTACACCAGGAATACAGAGAATGATATACAATTTATAATAATCCCTCTGCGAACCCAGCGGCCTCTGCGTGGGTTTCTCAAATCACCTCTTAGCTATTACCTTTGCCCACATCTATGCGAAAACATATACATAGTGCAAGAGACCTGGTGCTGCCCATCATTGATTTTTTTTACCCGCCGTTTAAGAAATTAATGAGCCTTCAAACATTTCGCTACGTTGCTTCGGGGGGTGGTAATACTTTGCTGGGATTGATTGCTTACTATATAAGTTTCAAATACATTTTCGGGGAGAAAATTTTTCAATTTGAATTTTATGCTTTCGAAGGCCATATAGCAGCACTGATTGCTTCGTTTTGTATCACTTTTCCTGTAGGTTTTTTTATGGCAAAATATGTAGTGTTCAGCGATTCAAAAATGAAAGGACGGATACAACTGTTCCGCTATTTTATGATATGCCTTTTTAATCTTGCCCTTAACTATTTACTTCTAAAGGTCTTCGTGGAGAGATTCCATATTTACCCGGTATTTGCACAAATGCTTACCATTTCTATTGTAATAGTGTTCAGTTATGTAGCACAACGGAATTTTTCTTTTAAAGCCACCCCGGAAGAAGAAGTTACAGACTGAAATTAATTGACTCTACTTTCACAGAGAGATCGCCGGCACAATTGCTTCTTATAATAAGATGTTGCTGCATCGGGTAGATACCAATCAGTGAAATGTCTTTTATATTGCCATAGCTGCGGATGCCTTTTACCCACTCTTTATTCAACTCTTTGTTGATAGTTAGTTTAGCTGTGTCAATATAAGCACCTAATTCAAAACGGGCATTCTTACTTATTTCTTTGGTGATTTTTTTATTAAATATCCAGTCGGCTGAGCCAAGCAGTACATTTTTAGATTTTATGTCAAAGTCAATATCAGCCACTTCAATAGTACGTTTCTCTTTGTTGTAAACAGGTTTGCCGACCAGGTACACCACACCATTGTTTGTGCCGGAGAATTTGATCTTAATGATCAACTTTTCAAAACCTCCACCATATATTTTACATTCATCAATGATGAATTTCTTTTTTATAAATCCTTTCTTAAAGTCAAATTCTTGTCCCTTCACTTGCTGGTTCAGGATATTGCCGAGTGAATCATAATTAAGCACCGCATCCAAAAAAATGCTGAAACCTGGTTGACGGCTGAATGTGCCAAGATTAGGTATAGCCGAAGTTTGTTCAGCCGGTTTTTCAAATCCGATGGAAGGCTTTGCAGATAAACCGATAAAAATATTTAATGAATCATTCAACGCAAAGAGGTTGTTGATACGGATTTTCTGCGGATTTATCTTTAACCAGCCGAGACCATATATATTATACACTTTATTTAGCTGATTCCATACCTGCTGAAAACGGGGTTTCAGATCAACGGTTCCATAGCTTTTATCCAAATCCTTTTTGGCGGCATCCAGTTCTGCCGTCAATCCTTTCAGTACTTCTTTGGTTATGTCCTGTCCCCAGAAACAAACTTCACATTTATCCAATGCCTGTGGCTCATTTCTTTTGATACCAAGCTTGACTTTAAAGTCGGGCTGAATGCTTAATGAATTGGTGAAAGAAACATTTACCCGTCGTTCACCCTCATTGCCAAAGCCACAGCGGCAGGCTGGAGTCCACGGAGAAATGACCGTACCATTAACACAAACCCTGGTAGAACCAACTATTTTATAATAACCCGTAAAACCAAGGTTCATAGAAGTCCCCGTGGCTTTCATCTGCAACTTGCTGCGACGGAACACATATTTAAAACGTGTAGCACAACCGTCCTGCACCCAGCCATCAGGATAACCTGGAGAAGTAAAAAGGGTATCTACACTTTTCTCCGCCATGGTAAAGACGGGTTTCAGGTTTATTTGTATGGGAATATTGATTTCGGAATTGGGTAATGAATCTAATTTGAAATTGCCGGGAGATAAATCAGGATTCTCAGAATTTATTTTTTGAGAATAAGAAGTAAAGACAATAAATAAAGAGGCGAAAAAAAATATTGCTTTCCCTTTCATATTTGCTATTATTTTTTGCAGGGAAGAAAATAAGGCGGAAAGAAAACTTACCGCCTTTCCGTCTTACCGGCTTTATGTCTGTAAAAATAGCCAAAGAATAGAAAAGGAATTGTGAAGATATTATATCAGGTAAAACCCGGAATTTTAGCCCGGATTTATACTTTTTTAATTTTTGAAATCGTTTCTCCTACTGATTTAGCCGGTTTTTCCATATCCGCAATTGCAAAATCAACGGCTGATTTTACCAGCTCTTTTACTTTTTTATTCCTATAATCAGCCGTGGCTTTAATAGGAATATGTCGTATCAGGTTTCCAGTTCCCGTCAGCAGTTTATGAGGGTCTATAATTAATGTTCCTTTATTGAAACCTAAGTTCAAATGATTGGTGTAAATGGGTATCATACAAAATGCATCACCCAATTTATCTGAAATGGAGAATACACTTGTTAACGCATGGGTTTGATACAGCAATTCATTACTGTCCGGATAAATTTCGAGTATAAACTCTCTTAAATCCTTAAATAGTTCAATTAATAACTGCTCCTTAAACTCCAGGAGAAAAAGAAAATCGGGATGTATGTTTCGGCTTTTACTCTTCATTCCCTGCTATTGTTGCATTTCCTTAGGTTGCGTCATACTGAACCAGTTGCCGCAGCCATCTTTTACGACACATTCAATGCCGTAGAATTGGTCTTTAGGTTCAGTGATAGTGACACCTTTTGATTTTAATTCTTCATAAGCTGCACGGCAATCAGGGGTGTACAGTACGCCGGCACCCATTATTCCTTTTTCCAGCAATACTTTAAAGGCATTGCGGCTTTCTTCATCAAACCCATCGGGGCAGGCATCACTTTTTATCATGCTTTCATGCAGCACTGGCATCAGCACTACTTCAAGTTCAGGTTGCTCCGGCGGATTTACAGTAAGCCAGCGATAACCACTTTCCATAGTCGCATCAGTGTTTACTTTAAAGGCAAGTGTGTTTACATAAAAATCATAAGCCTTTTCCTGGTCAAGTACGAAAAGGGTAGTGTGGGAAAATTTCGTTACCATAATATTGATTTAATAGTATGAATATAGTTGGGGAAAAGCAAAATGACTTCTTGAATCTTGCTTATTTGGCAAATTTGCATTGGTCAATAAAACAATGCGGAATAAACCGCTTTGGCTGTTCTTTAGTTAGTTTCTTTTTTAGCCATGCAATATTCCGGTAGTACTGTGGCGAATAACCACTTTGTTTACGAAACAGGCTGCTGAAAGAACCCAGGCTTTCAAAACCGATACTGTTACATACATCAGTAATACTGATACCTTCTTTCGCCAGCATTTCTTTAGCTGCATCCATTCGTATTTGTGTAAGGTATTGATGCGGGGTTTTTTTATACACCCTTGTAAATATCCGGTGAAAATGAAACCGGGATAAAAAAGCCTGTTGCGAAATTTGTTCCAGGTCTATTGATTCATGATAGTTTGAATCAATATAAACTTTGGCAGCTACTATGCTTTGATATATGTCAGTGGTTAATTGCAATTGTTCTCAATTTAATTCTTTTTTCATACAGATGCTGGTTTCCATACCGGTATATTGACCGTAATTAGGAATAACAGTAAAGCCCTGCTTCTGATACAGCAATGCGGCTTCTGGTTGTCTGTTGCCCATCTCCAGTACTATTTCTTTATTACCCAGTTCTGCCGCCCATTTTTCCAGTTCACAAAGTATGGCCCTGCCAATTCCTTTTGCCCGGTGTTCTCCGGCCACAAACATTCTCTTTATCTCTACTGATAAATCATCAAACTTCTTAAAACATCCGCAACCAGCAGGCTCTCCATTTGCATAGGCAATTACAACATTGGGAATGTTGTCAATCTTATTGAACTGGCTATAAAAATCCTGCAGGCCACCATACTGTGCAAGAAGGTATTTATTGAGTTTTTCAACCAATAAATGAAAATCTTTGTCACTGCTGTTTGTCCTCCGTAGCTTTAGCGAAGGAGGCTCAGTTGTTTTAATCATAATCATAGTAAAGAATCTTTTATGATTAGGGTTGCCAACCTTTAAAAGGTTGGCAACCCTGGTTAAATTTCTATCCTATGTTGGCCGGATTCTTCCATCCTTTTCCTAATCGTTCAATTGTTCCTTTGAGCCTTTCTGTTCTTGTTTCTTCTCTTTTCGCCGTTACCACCCATTCCAGGTATTCTTTTTTATCAGTGAAAGAAAGAGCATTGAAAGCATCAGCTTCTTTTTTATTTTTCTTCAAAGCATCAGCTACATCATCCGGCAGTCTAACTTCTTTGGTTTGTGCATTTACCCATTTTAAAATTTTTCTTTCTTTTTTTGGTTTAGCTTCATTCTTTTTATCTGCTTCTGTTTTTGCCCTAAAACCAAACACACTCCATCTATCATTAAAGGAAATCAAACTTATCCAGGTCAGTTTATCGCCTTCGGCCAATAAACAATCCCAGCCTTTATCTCTTGTCAGCTCGGTTTGAATTTTCGATATACCTTTTGGATAATACACACACACCACTACTCCAGATTTTAACAATTTCATCACTTTACTCATTTCCTTTTCCATTTGTGCTTTGCTTTTTACAAACCAATGCACCTGATTGTAAGCCTTTCCTGAATCTGAAATTTTTACACCGGCAGGTTAGCCTTGTAACCTTTTTTAAAATCACCTGGGGCATTAAGCGTCAGCAAACAGTATTTGGGTTTTATTTTCAGCTTATCGGCAATGGAATTGGCCATAAAAGAAGATTTATAACAAATGTAAGATTCCGGCAGTGCCCCTGTTTGTCCAAACTTGCTTTTCAGCAATAACGGGAAAAAACAGAACTTTAATATCTAAACTTTTTGGTATGAAAATACAAATACCGGTCTTTATTTTCAGTTTACTGATAATATGCTATACCGCTACAGCGCAGAACGAACCTTCTGCCGAAGCGGAAACCCTCTTTTCCAAAGCCATGTCACAGATAAATGCAAAACATGTTGGGTGGGTAAAAAGTACAGCAAAGGAAGCTAATCAAAAAAGCCTGGCAACAGATGATGTGATGGCTAAGGTAAGGACTTACGGCGCATTGGGTAATTTGAGCAATTCAGATATTGAAGCTCTTTGCTTCCTGGTATTGATGCAGGCTTCCAAAAATGCAAAGGAAGACCTGAAAGCCATTATGGCCAGGGTAAAATCTATAAACGAACAAAAGCAACAGCAGCGGGAAATGCTTGCCAAAATGAAACAACAGCGTACAATGACGAAGCTGCAACTGGATTCGTTCCAGCTATTAAAAAACAAGACCTTTGCCCTGCAAAAAAACCAGAACCCTGACACGGTGAGGCTGATAAAATCAGCGGATCAAAAGGTACAGATTTCAAAAACTGACCTTGATGCAAAAGCAGTACAAATGAAAAATGACCTTGACTCCATGAGTGAAATGGGCGAAATGGAATCACTCCGCCTGCAAATGGCTATGGACAGGAAAAGTAAAATGACGAGCACCCTGTCCAACCTCCTTAAAAAAATCAGTAAAACGCAGGAAGAAATTATCAAGAACCTCAAATAGTTTTTACCACTACATCGGGCATAAACTCACCTCACCTATGGGTTGGAAATAGAACGTCATGCGGCAAAAGCGGTGCAAACTAAACGGGCCCTAAAAACCTGACATTTTTGCACTTTACTGGCGGGCGGCACAATCATTGACTACTTATATCGAACCCTTTAAAAATTAATATTATGGCAAAGATTATAGGAATTGACTTAGGAACAACCAATAGCTGCGTTTCTGTAATGGAAAACGGCGAACCAGTGGTAATTGCCAACGACGAGGGCCGCCGCACAACCCCGTCTGTAGTGGCTTTTCTGAAAAACGGCGAACGTAAAGTAGGTGACCCTGCTAAACGCCAGGCCATCACTAATCCGCAAAATACCATCAGCTCGGTAAAGCGTTTTATGGGCCGCCAGTTTGATGAAGTAACGGAAGAAATAAGCCATTGGAGCTACAAAGTGGCAAAAGGTGACAATAATACTGTCAGAATTGACATAGATGGCAGACTTTATACGCCGCAGGAAATCAGTGCGATGGTGCTTCAAAAAATGAAAAAAACTGCCGAAGATTATCTCGGGCATGAAGTGACCGAAGCGGTGATTACCGTTCCGGCTTACTTCAATGATGCGCAACGCCAGGCGACTAAAGAAGCTGGTGAAATTGCAGGATTGAATGTTCGCCGGATTGTAAATGAACCAACCGCTGCAGCCCTTGCTTATGGCATGGATAAAGACAAGCATGACCATAAAATAGCCGTGTTTGACCTTGGTGGTGGTACGTTTGATATTTCCGTTCTCGAATTGGGCGACGGAGTATTCGAAGTAAAAAGTACCAATGGTGATACACACCTTGGCGGTGATGATTTTGATAAAGTGATTATGGACTGGCTGGCTGATGAATTTAAAAAAGATGAAGCCATTGATTTGAGAAAAGACCCGATGGCTTTGCAACGCTTAAAAGAAGCATCTGAAAAAGCAAAAGTTGAATTAAGCTCTTCTAACGAAACAGAAATAAACCTGCCGTATGTAACAGCAGTTGATGGCGTGCCAAAGCACTTAGTGAAGAAACTGAGCCGTGCAAAATTTGAGGCATTAGCTGATAATTTATTTGCCCGTTGCCTGAAACCTTGCGAAGCTGCCTTGAAAGATGCCGGTTATGATGTTTCAAAAATTGACGAAGTGATACTGGTAGGAGGTAGCACCCGTATTCCTAAAGTGCAGGAGATAGTAGAAAAATTCTTTGGTCGCAAACCGCACAAGGGTGTAAATCCGGATGAAGTGGTAGCCATTGGTGCAGCTATACAAGGCGCCGTATTAACCGGTGAAGTAAAAGATGTATTACTGTTGGATGTAACGCCGCTTTCTCTAGGTATTGAAACAATGGGTGGTGTGATGACTCCATTGATTCCATCTAACACAACTATACCAACCAAAAAATCGGAAGTGTTTTCTACTGCCAGCGATAACCAACCCGGAGTACAGATACATGTATTGCAGGGGGAGAGGAGTATGAGCAAGGACAATAAAAGCCTTGGTATGTTTAACCTTGATAATATACCACCGGCACCAAGAGGTGTACCGCAGATTGAAGTAATATTTGATATAGATGCAAACGGTATATTACACGTTACTGCAAAAGATAAAGGAACAGGTAAAGAACAAAAGATACATATTGAAGCAGGCAGCGGCTTAAGCAAAGAAGAAGTAGAAAAAATGAAAGCTGAAGCAAAAGCAAATGAAGCCACTGATAAAGCAGAAAAAGAAAAAGTGGAAAAGCTGAATGCTGCTGATAGCCTGGTGTTCCAGACAGAAAAACAATTGAAAGAATACGGTGAAAAAATACCGGCTGAAAAGAAAACAGCAATTGAAGTGGCAGCAGAAAAATTAAAAGAAGCCCATAAAGCACAAGACATTGCTGCTATTGATACAGCGATGGCTGAACTGAATGCAGCATGGACAGCGGCGAGTGAGGATATGTATAAGAATACACAGGATCAGCAACCGCAAGCAGAAGGTGATGGACAGGATAATGGTCAGGCTTCTGCTGAAGCAAAGAAAGAAGATAATGTGACGGATGTGCCGTATGAAGAAGTGAAGTAAGAAAAAAATATAAAAATGGGTCTTTTTATAAGACCCATTTTTATGAATAACAATTCAGAATATTTTTAAATTATATCATGAAGATTAAAATTTTGTTTCTCTTTCTATTATTACTTAACGGAATACCAATAATTGGGTTATCTCAATCTGGCTCCGTTATTGAAAAAGACTTTATGGCTATGAGAAATTATACAATTTCTATTGGAACAGTTATTAGAGACTCTGTCATAGTTAATAAAAAGAAAACAGAAGTAATAAGATTTGCATCTGTTGGTTCAGGTTTAGTAACATATGTGAAATATAAAGACAAAGTTTTTCAAAATATTATTACCGCAGGTCATGTAATTAAGTTTTTTACTGAAAATAAACGAACAAGTATCTTCCTAAGACCTTCTTGGTCCGATACTATTAAAACAACAGATTATTTTGGGACTGAGATTCCACTTTTTAATCCTGATAAAACACCTAATTTTTTTTTATATCCAAGCGAAGAAATTGATCTTGGATGTATTGTGATGTTTCCAGCATATATTGATTCCGAATTTATTGAGATGAATAATAATCATGTTGAAGCCAGAAGTGTTTTTCCAATCAATAGTATGACAACACCATTTATCGGACAACAAGTATGGATTTGGGGATACCCATCCCACATAGAAAATAATACACAAAATCAATCCTTGTATAATATATCGACTTTTAAGCCAGGATATTTAACCTGGAAACCTTCCCCAAACATGATTTCTGCAGATTTAAATCATATTTCATTAGTAGAATCAAATGCAACATTCGGAAATAGTGGTGGTCCAGTTTTTTCTTTTGAACCGGATAAAATAGCACTTATAGGAATTCTTGTTGGGGGATATGATGAAATGGATACTGTTTACATAAATAATAAGCCAGTTGTTGATCCCGTTTTGCAACAAGTATATTTATCAAAAGGTAGATCAGGTGTATCAATAATTGAAAAAGCAGAATATGTAAAGAAACTAAATGAATATGTTGAGAGCAAAATTCAAAGTTATAAATAGATATTCTTTTCCCAGCAAAGTCGTAGTTGTGGTTAGTTTGTGATTAACCATCGGCTCAATAGAGCCGTAAAAAGCAAACAATACAAAGTCTTTGCGATTCCTCGTTCCTCGGAATGACAAAGACTCCGATAGTGTAAGAACATTTCAAACTTTAAAGACTCTTGTCTTGCCGACGGAGGAGGCATCTCCGAGATTTGGCTTTTGCAAGTTTTTATGTGATAGTATTATGACATTGTAGTTAAAAGTAGCAGCCACAAAGAGGCAGATTCTAGAAATACAATAAAAAATGTAACTTTAATCCATGACAGCAATTGTAATAGATAAAAAGAAATATGTGCTGGTTACTGAAAAGGAATATCAGGCACTACAAAAGAAAGCGGCGCTAAAAACAAAGCCTGAAAAATTGTTATCGTTAGAGCAAGGTCGGACATACAGCAAAAAATTAATCCACAAATGGGCAGCAGAAAAATTAAAGTAAAGCAAACTGCTGCTGAAAACATAGCTGCTATTTCCTGGTATATTGAGTCAAAAGGACTGCTGACTACTGCAGAAAAATTTGCTGATGAAGTATATGATTTTTTTTTAAAAACTGGCTGATGTTAGAAAATATTATGCCATATGCCGTGAACCAGCAAGAGCTGCTTTAGGTTATAAATGTATTCCGTATAAAAAGAAATACACCATAGTATTTATCGAATCAGACAATGAACTTATCATTTGCGAATTCATTTCTTCAAAACTGATTCGTTGGTAAATTGGCCTTTTACATCATCCCATTTTTTCCACCGTTGTTGGCGTTCATCAATCAACTCATACTTCTTTAAATTTGACAAACTAACAATATGAAAACAAAATGTATTGGATCGAGAGAAATGCTTTGATATTAAACCAACGTATTTTCCCCTCGGTATAGTACACTAAAAAATAAAAGAAGCAATCGGCATTTCTTTACACAGTTTGGTGAAAATAATGCCCACAAACAATGTATGTGTAAGTTATAATTGTTGATCACTTCTTTAATCACCCTGTAATCATCTCTTTTCCAATCTTATTTAATCAGAGAGGCGTTTTTGTGGCAAATTTCTATTATGGCATAGTTATTTAATATAGAAAGAAAAAAATAATATGCAGATTAAACAAATCTTTTCGCTATTAGCCCTGGGTACAGCTTTATTTTTCACTTCTTGTAAAGAAAACGAAAGTGAATACGCTAAAAAAATAGCTGTCATGAAAGTGGGTGATAAAATGATCATTACCCGGGATGAAGTTCCTGATAATATAATCGTAGTGGCAGAAAAAAAGTATCCGGAAAACAAAAAAGTTGTCTATACCATAGAAAGAGTGCCTAATAAAAGCAATACAGATACAACTTACCAGTATCATTACTATTTTGATTATGATGAAAACGATAATCATTATCATTATGTGTATGATCATACAGGGAATGAAGTGGTGGTTGAAAAAGAAATGGATTTTCCAAGAATTGCCGGTTTGCCAGATGCGATCAGTAAATCAGTTGCTGTAAATTTTCCCGGATATACGGTAGTAGAAATGGATAAGGAAAATGATAAGGATATTGATATGTATGAACTGGAACTACATAAAGGGGAAGAGAAAAAGAAAGTAAAATTTTTAATGGACGGTACATTATTTAAAGTAAAATAATTTTTTCCTTTGTAAGTGTTCTCTAAATAACATCACCCCGTTGGTCTTCCTTATAATCTTTTTGTTGATTTAAAGCCACCACACCAACAGCATGAAAAATTGGGAGATTTGTTACCAGGCAAATCAGACAAAATCGCTTCACCATTTCCTTCTTATCTTTCCTTCATGTTTGAATTGTTCAGCAAAAAAGAAAAGCCGGTTCCTGTTACGGATCTTATTTGGATAAATGATGTAGCAAAAAAAGCCGGACTTGTGCAGTTGCTAAAGAAAAAACCCGGAGCAGTGCTTTGTGCCTGGTTTGATGATACCGCCACAGAAAATGTAACATATTTACAAAGTAAGGGGCTTGAGCATACAATACACTTTTACCGGCAGTTGCATAGCAGAAATACCAATGGTAAAGAAGTGATCTTTCTGGAACATTATCCTCTTTACAAAAAGGAACAGGAATTATTCCTTTCGCTTCAAGCAACTTCGATTACCATACTCAGTTCATTGGAAGATCCGCTATTAAAACAATTTGGTGGTGACCGGATTTCGAACCTGATGAAAGCATTGGGCGTAGATGAGGAAGAACCAGTTTCTCATAAATTGATAACATCCTCTTTATTAAAGGCACAACAAAAACTCGATAAGGAAATAACTACCGAACTTCTCGCATCATCAGCAGATGAATGGTTTAAAAAAAACAGACCCCTAAACTAATTTCGCCTGTGCAATTGTTCGCCCAAAAAGCATCACGCCGTTGTGTCTTGTGCGCAGGTAACGGGTAGAGCAAGAGATCAACAGCACAACGGTAAAAATTATAATCCACTCAATAAAAAAAGAAAGAAGCCATCCTTTCGGGACGGCCTCTTTTTAAAGAATCCGGAAAGGCTCGGCTTAATTCAATACCAGTTTATGTGTTAATTGTTTTTGGAATTTATCTGTTATCCGAAGCATATAAATGCCCTTGGGCATGTTTTGGATTTCTACCTGAAATACAGCTTTATTACTCAACATTTGCTTTTTTACAATTGCGCCACTTAAATTAAGTACTTCATAGTATAACGGCTCAATGGTTCTGGGAAGTGTAACATTAAAAATCCCATTGGATGGATTTGGGCTGACAGTAATTTTATCAACCTTACTATTTTCTACAGTTACTACTTCAGATCCGCTACCAGTACCCCGTAAAGATGAGGTTACAAGATTAACCAGATAGTCTTCTGTTTCACCATTAAAACCAGTCATACAAGGTGAACTAACGGCACTGGTGCGGCGCATCATTATTCTCATCATAGTTGACCCAGCAACAGCCGTTCCGGGAATATTGATTGAAAAATTAATTGTACCTGCAGAATTAATGGAACCACCATTGATTATCAATTCACCGGGATCATTATAACTGCCATTTCCATTCAGGTCTATATAAATGTTGAATTTTTGGTTTCTGACATTTCCGGAAAATCCGGCACTGATCTGTCCGCTATTCGCAACAGAACCAATAACCAGGGCGGTTGATAATCCTGTATTTACATATCCTACGGATTCTGCACCTGAAGAACGATTAATAGAACCCAATTTGAAAAAATCAATCCATTCTGAATTGTTGTTTCCATAAGAAGGACAAGCCGCAGTGGTGAATTGTGAGATAGAATATCCACTTGTGCTGCCATTACAGTTTGCCATCACTTTCCAGTTATATTGTGTGGATGCAGTTAACCCGGTTAACAGTAAACTGGTGGCATTGGTATTAACAGTAGTCCATGAATTTGAAGTCGCTTTTTTGTATTGCACCGTATAGGTAGAAGAAAGTGATACACCCGACCAACTTACAGTTGCATTCGTTGCGGTTATATTTAAAACATTCAGTCCTGCTGGCGTACCGCAACCTGTTGATGTTGTTGTAAATTGTCCAATTACCGGATTACTGTTAAAATAAGTACAGGTTTGATTTACACAATATTCATAAGAAGTGCCGGGAGTAAGTCCTGTAATAGTACTAGAACTGCTAAAAGTACGGCCTGCTGAAATCCATGCGCCGTTGGAATTGGCAATGCGATATGCAATTGCAAAATCAGAAATATTAGTGTTCAAACCAGGTGCCGGTGTCCAGTTTACTATTACACTTGTATTGGTAATATTGGTAACAGTTAATGCGGAAGGTGAAGGACATGGCAATGTAAACTGGGATTCTGTATAAGGACTGTAGCCCGACCCGCAATTGGCCCTTACCCTCCAGTCAAATGTGGAACTTTGTATTATACCGGTAAGGGTTAAGGAATTGGTTGAAGTGACAGTTTCATATTCGTTATTTAACCAGGAATAGACCGGATATTTGAATTGAATTTCATACTCTATCGCACCCGGTACAGCATCCCATGTAAAAGTTGACACATTGTTGTTATAAACTGCAGATAAACCTGTGGGTGGATCACATTGTCCAAAACCAGTCATTGATAATGATAAAAATCCTGACATCAGCAATAAGGTAAATAGCTTTTTCATTTTTATACTTATTAGGGTGACGGTAAGCTTTTTAGTTTAAGGGTAAATTGATTAAACCTGCTTACCGGAAATTGAGGATTAACCAGAAGTCAAATCTAATAAGCTAATTTGTGCGAAATCAGCTGAACTTACAACCGTGTACTCCGGCCTGTCAAGTGTAGGTGATTTTTATACAAATGATTTTTCAGCCCTTGCAGGGATAAAAAAATACTTATGAATTAATAAATAAACTAAAAAAAGCAAAAAAAAATCTAATCATTCTTTCCCTAAGTTTGTAAAAAGTAATCAGTAATGAAAAGCCTTTTTGATTTAATAAATGAACTAGACAATAAGACACCATTTATAACCCAAAAGAATACAGCCGTGTCGCAGGTATCTATTGGCTGGCACCTGGAGCATGCCTTGTTAGCTTTAGTAAAAATGATAAGTGCTGTAGAAAATTCAAACCCGGAAGATTATAAAAAGGAATTCAATCAGAAACGTTCCATTGTTTTATTTTGGGGAAAAATTCCAAGAGGTAAAGCCAAAGTACCCGATTCTGTAAAACCCGGTGAAGAATTAAGTATGGCTAATATCAAGGGCTTGATAGAAAAGGCAAAACAAAAAGTTGACAGCTTTGAAAAATTAAGCAGCGATAAGTTTTTTAAACACCCTGTTTTTGGCGATTTACAGATAAAGCAGGCCCGCAAAATAATTGCTATTCATACGAACCATCATCTTCAAATAATCAACGATATTATTAGTAAGTAGGAGTGAGAAGCTCTCATCAATTCAGGCTCTGGTAAATTTACTTTTACTGCACCTATGGCAGTTTTTTTATGCTTCAATGACAGGTGAGTGGCTTTGAAAATCATAAATTGACATTCAAAAAGGAAATTTTTCGTCCGGCACGGTTCTTCGATGCATTAACGACCAAACTAAATAAAACATAGCTTTGCCTCAATTATTTAATAAACACAATCATGGAAATCGAAATTTTCACCTTATCCGACTTTGCCCAAGATAATAATTCAAAACTGACCATCGTAGGCACTTTTGACAGTATTAATGTAAAACAGTTCCCCGTAACACATCCTGCCTGCACACTTGCCTGCCGTTTGCGGTTTGCCGCTAAGGAATCGGGTAGTCATGATTTTAAACTGAGGCTGATAGATGCTGCCGGTAAAGAAACAATTCAACCCATAGAAGGAAATATCAATATCGGTGCTCCACCCAACGGACAATTTACGTCTATCAATATTGTAGTCAACTTCAATCAGCTACAGTTTGCATCTGCGGGCCGTTATTCTTTTGAATTATATATAGATGACGATTGGAAATCTGGGTTACCATTGTTTTTGAACCAGACGGCATAAAAGTTGTTATCATTATAATTCTTTGAGTTTTCAGCAATATTTTACCGGAAGAAATTTTTCAATTGTAACGCTTCAGATGAAATGGGACAATGTATTTATTTATACGTCATAGTGGTATATCTGAAGCATTGCATCACAAGGATTAGCATCAAGTAATTATTGGAGAAAAATATTTTTTATAAATTCATTTACATTTTTTTCTCTAATTCCGTTGCAAAATGAGATTTTTCCCTTATTTTTGTGTCTCGAAACTGAGCATTTAGCATGCATGCTACGGATGATTGAATTCAACACTTCTTCTAACGATTCTTAGTGTTTTCTACCGGTTTTTTTGCTCGGAAAATATTGTGTAATTTATTAAACCATAATATCATGAAAATTGATTTGAAGCCGTCTATTGTACAGATGGAACCAGAAGTGTTAAACAACCTGGTAAGAGAAGTAAAAGAAACATTGGCAACTGACATTGAAATGCCTGGGGTAAAGCAACGCTTATTTACTGCTGCTGATCTGTGGAATATCCGCAGAAATGCAAGAACTGCAGAAAGCCGTTTTAACAGGTAATAACATATAGTTTATCCGTTTCCAATGTAATGGCAATGCCGGTCACCCAAAATGGGAGAGACCGGCATTGTAGTTTTAAAAATCGATCACAAAAAAACAGCCCCGCAAATGCAGGGCTGTTCAAGAATATGTGTAAGATGCAATTTTTACATGATATCCATTGCCTTTACAAAAGCAGTGGTTTGAAAGGGGAGAATCAGTGTGAGCCATTCCCAGTGTGTACAAATGGCAAAAATTAATGCAGCAGTAGAAGCCAGGCATACTAACCACCAAAAACCTTTATTCTTTTTCGTTTGTTCCATTGCTTTTAAAATTTATGTTTACCTGCCTAAGCCACGGCAAAAATAAGGCGACAAGACTAAAAGAAAAAAAGAGTTTTCAATTTGTCCGCATATCATAATCGCAGGCGAAGTATTGTTCACACCTGTTTTCTTTTTTTGATGGCGAATGGAATGGCAAGCAATGCAGCAGCTAATGCAATAATCCATTTGGCCGCTACAATAAAATGATACGGGCCAAATTCATTACCAATAGTAGGGTTCTTTATCCAATTCAGCAAGTAACAGTTCTCGGCAATATCACAACCCCATGCTACTATTTGTAATAGTGCAAATGCGATAAGAATTTTCTTTAATACGGAATTGCCTGATTTTTCTCTAGCCATCATACAAAGTGCGGCTATGCCCGGATACACTCCGGCCATAAACGCAAAATCGAAACTGAGGTGATAACGGAGGATAGACTTTACATGCCCGTCCATCCCGGCAAGGATAGCTGCTACTTTTTCCTTTGAATAGCTTATCTCCAGCCCGATAATGGTGAATTTTTGACCTCCCTGCCAAAAATCACCTTCCATCCATTTCATACAAAAGGCGGCAGCGATAAACAGGCCAAAACAGAATAAAAAAAACTTTTGCCAGCGTTTATAATTAATACTCATACGTTTGCAGCAAATTTTTTAGAATTTCTTTGGAATAAAAGTACGAACCTTGATAGGTTTTTTCTATTTTCGTATACAATGTGTTCTAAAAACACAATCTCATCCTTATACTACAGAATTAACGATTGCAATGAAGCTTCAGTTTTACCTACGTTTTCATACCCGGTTTGGGCAGAGTTTATCGATTACCGGCAATACCGATGAACTGGGAAATAATGATCCGGTCAAAGCCTTGCCGCTTGAATATCTCAACGAAGAATTTTGGTCAGGTAGCATTGAAATAAAAAAGAAAGAGGCCTCTAAAAGCATTTCCTACAAATATATATTGAAGAACGAGGCGGGTGAGCTGCTCTACGAATGGGGAAATGACCGCCAGCTTGAAATGTCATTGAAAGACCTCCAGGAAATACAACTGGTGGATACCTGGAACCATGCAGGCGAATATGAAAATACTTTTTACTCGGATGCTTTTAATAAAGTATTACTTAAGCAAAACTACACAAAGGGCAAAGATTCATCAGATAAGAGCTTCACTCACATTTTTAAAGTAAAAGCACCGTTACTGACAAAACATCAAGTTGTTTGCCTTGCTGGTGGCAATGAAAGGCTGGGTGACTGGTCAGAAGATAAGCCGGTATTGCTAAGCCGCAATAATGATTGGTGGACCGTTAAATTAGATTTATCGGACAGCAGTTTTCCGGTGGCATATAAATATGGTATCTATAATATTAAAGAGAAAAAATTCACCGGTTTTGAAGAAGGAAATAACCGCTTGCTCTATAGCGATGCCGCTAAGAAAAAAGTAACCATCCTGCATGATGGATTTGTTCATTTGGTAAACAATACCTGGAAAGGTGCTGGTGTTGCTATTCCGGTCTTTAGTTTGCGGAGCAGGAATAGTTTTGGGGTAGGAGAGTTTGCTGATATAAAATTATTGGTTGATTGGGCAAAAACTGCCGGATTGAAGCTGATACAACTGCTCCCTATCAACAATACGATGGCTACGTATACTTGGGTAGATTCTTATCCATATTCAGCCATTTCTGCTTTTGCCCTACATCCATTATATATTAACCTGGCAAAAGTGGCGGGTAAAGAATATGCTGACCAGCTTAGTTCACTTAAAGTAAAGCAAAAGCAACTAAATGAACTTGCCGAAGTGGACTATGAGGAAGTAATAAAATACAAATTTTTAGTATTGAGAGAGCTTTATGAAGTGATGGGAAAAGATTGCCTGGAATCAGATGATTATAAACAGTTTTTTAAGCACAATAAGCACTGGCTTGAGTCATTTGCAGCCTTTTGCTATTTCAGGGATAAATATGGCAGCTCCAATTTTGAAGAATGGAAAACCAACGGAATTTACAAGAAGGCAGAGATTAATAAATTATGTGCTCCAAAGTCAACTGTTTATAAAGAGATATCATTTTATTATTTCAACCAATATCACCTTCATCTGCAGTTGAAGGAAGCAGTTGACTATGCACATAAAAAAGGAATTGTGCTGAAGGGGGATATTCCTATCGGTATTTCAAAAAACAGTTGTGATGCCTGGGTGGCACCTGAAATGTACAATATGTGCTGGCAGGCGGGTGCACCACCAGACGATTTTACAGCCGTTGGTCAAAACTGGGGTTTTCCTACTTACAACTGGAAAAAAATGCAGGAAGGCGGCTTTGCCTGGTGGAAGCAACGCTTTGAGCAGATGAGCAATTACTTCGATGCTTTCCGTATTGACCATATATTGGGTTTCTTCCGCATCTGGAGCATTCCCGCCAATGCTGTGCAGGGAATAATGGGGCGGTTTGTCCCTTGTCTTCCTGTTCATATTAATGAGTTTGGAGAAAATGGTATCTGGTTCGATTACCAGCGGTACTGCCGTCCTTTTATTACGGATGAAGTATTGAACGAAGTGTTTGGTTTACTGGCAGCAGATGTAAAAGAAAAATTCCTTATCGCTAATGAATTTGGCGGCTATGATTTGGAAATGGAATACGAAACCCAGAAACAAGTAGAAGAATATTTTTTGGCTATAGAAAATGAAACAGGCGAAAATGAAAGATTAAAGCTTGGCTTGTTTGATCTGATCTCTAATGTGATTTTGTTTGAAGAAAAAAATTCGAAGGGAGAACAATTCCATTTCCGCATCTCGATGGAAAAAACAATTTCTTATCAGCACCTGATTCCGCATGTGCAGGAAAAATTGAAAGCACTATACGTTAACTATTTTTACCGCCGCCAGGATGATTTTTGGTTTAAAGAAGCCATGCACAAATTGCCACAATTAAAAGCCGCAACCAATATGCTGGTATGTGGTGAAGACCTGGGCATGGTGCCACATTGCGTACCGGATGTGATGAACCAATTGGGCATCCTTAGCCTGGAAATCCAACGGATGCCCAAAGACCCGAAAAAAGAATTTTTCCATCCTAATGATGCGCCATATATGTCGGTGATAACTCCATCCACACATGATATGAGTACCATTAGGGCATGGTGGGAAGAGAACCGGGAACAAACGCAGCATTTTTATAATCATGTGCTGGGCCAATGGGGTGATGCACCATACTATTGTGAATCATGGATAAACAGGGCGGTGGTGTTGCAACATTTATATTCCCCCGCCATGTGGAGCATCTTCCAGTTGCAGGATATTATGGGTATGAGTGAAACACTGCGCCGGGAAAATCCGTATGATGAAAGAATAAACAATCCTGCTAATCCCAAAAACTACTGGCAGTACCGGATGCATATTTCATTAGAAGATCTGATTAAAGAAAAGGAATTTAATAAAGAACTGAGTGGATATGTGGAGCATAGTGGGAGGGGATAGAAAATATTGAGCAGAGAAACAAGGAATATCGAATGATGAAATTCGCAAACTTCGGCGTTCAGAATTCCTTGTTCGATATTCAGTATTTTGCATTCTAAATTCTTCAACTTGAAAGTTTCCTACTGGCCCTACAGCCTCAAATTCCGTCACCCATTTACCATTTCCAAAGGAACAAAAACACATCAGCCAACGTTAATTGTCGAGCTGGAACATTTTGGCGTTAAAGGTTGTGGCGAAGCACCAGCCATTGCTTATTACAATATACCAGTTGAAAAAATGATTGAAGACCTGGAGGCAAAAAAACCGTTTATTGAAAAATTTGCCTTCACCGATCCGGAACGCTACTGGCATTACCTGCATCACCTGCTACCGCAAAATCCTTTTTTGGTTTGCGCCTTAGACATTGCCGCCTGGGATATGTATGGCAAAATGAAAAAAAAGAAATTGTATGAACTATGGGGTGGTGATATTTCTAAAAACCCCATTTGCGATTATACCATCGGCATTGATACCATAGAAAAAATGGTAGCCAAGATGAAAGAAAAGCCCTGGCCCATCTATAAAATAAAAGTGGGTACGGCTGATGATATTGGCATTGTTAAAGCAGTAAGAGAAAATACAGAAGCAACATTAAGGGTAGATGCTAATGCAGCATGGAATGTGGAGACTGCATTAAAACTGATTCCTCAGTTAAAAGAACTGGGAGTGGAGTTGGTAGAACAACCATTGGCCAAAGATGACTGGGAAGGAATGAAAATTTTGTATGCAGCATCCGAATTGCCATTATACGCCGATGAATCCTGTGTGTTTGAAAAAGATGTGGAAAGATGCCATAACCATTTTCACGGTATCAATATCAAACTCACCAAGTGCAGCGGCATTACCCCTGCAAGAAGAATGATTGATAAAGCAAAAGAGCTTGGCATGAAAGTGATGATTGGTTGTATGAATGAATCTACAATCGGCTCAGCCGCCATTGCACATTTACTTCCCTTTATTGACCATGTGGATATGGACGGGCCATTATTGCTGGAAGAAGATTTAGCAACCGGCATTGGTTATGATTATGGCAAAATCAGTTATTCCGATGCGCCGGGTTTGGGGATTAATTACACTGGTCTATATACAAAATGAGTCATGCTTTACAACATAACTCATTTTGATAAATTATTTTTAGTGTTTACCAGATCTTCACCCTCAAACTATCCGCCCGATACATTTTATCTCCCGGTTTTATATTAAAAGTCGTATAAAATTCATCCACATCAACAAAAGGCCCGTTCACCCGGTATTTAGCAGGAGAGTGTACATCTGTCAGCAAGCGGTTTCTTAAACTCTCTTCCCGGATATGCCCCAACCAACCAAGTGAGTAACCAAGAAAATATCGCTGCATAGGAGTAAAGCCGGCCACAGGTTTATTCGCCTTATATTCGGCTGTTTTTTTAAACGCTTCAATGCCTAATAAAATACCCCCGAGATCAGCAATATTTTCACCCAGCGTAGCTTTGCCATTAATGTGATAGCCGGGCAAGGGTTCATAATCATCAAATTGCTTCACCATAACATCAGCCTTCTTTTTAAATTCTTCCTCATCTTTTTTTGTCCACCAGCTAACTAAATTTCCTTTATCATCAAACTGCCTTCCTTCATCATCAAAGCCGTGTGTAATTTCATGACCAATAGTAGAAGCACCTGCGTAGCCATATACTGTTGCATCATCCAGTTCTTCATCCCTGTATCCCGGCACAGTGAAAATTCCAGCCGGTAATACAATCTCATTGTTGGATGGATTGTAATAGGCATTATAGGTCTGTGGTGTCATCTCCCATTCGTTCCTGTCAACCGGTTTTCCCAGTTTATTGATGTTATAATTGTGCCACCAAAGACTTGTACTTACAACGTTTTGAAAATAGCTTTCCTTGCCTATTTTCATACTGCTGAAATCTTTCCACTTTTCAGGGTAGCCTACCTTTTTTTTAATAGAAGCCAATTTTGCATAGGCTTTTTGTTTAGTGCTGTCAGTCATCCATGGTAGTCTGCCAATCCTATCTTTTAAAGCTTCACGGATGGCTTCCACCATGTCTTCATATCTCTTCCTGGCTGTTTCGTTGAAAAATTCTTTTACATACAATTGCCCGAGCATTTCTCCCATCGCATTTTCTGAACTTTGTATGGCCCTTTTCCACCTGGGTCTTCTTTCTTTTGCGCCACTAAACAGTTTATTGAAATTGAAAGAAGCTATACCAAACTTATCCGGCAACACCCCGGAAAAATCGCTGATAAGATTAAATTTCACATAGCTCTTCCAGTCAGCAACCGGAACCGTTTTCAAAACATTATCTAATGCTTTAAAAAATTCCGGCTGACCTACTATTACCGAATCAATACCTTTTACACCAGTGTTGGTTAAAAAAGCTGCCCAGTCAATCTTTGTATTCATTTTACTCAAATCGGCAATCGCCATTTTGTTGTAATTCGTATAAGGATCCCGAAGGTCTTCCAGTTTGCGGCTGGCTTGTGCCAGTTTTGTTTCTACAGCAAGAATGTTTGTTGCTGCAGTAGCAGATGCCGCTGAGTCTTCTCCAGCCATTACTAACACATTAGTTATATACTTTAAATATTGATTGCGGATATTAATAGTTGCAGTATCCGTTTTGAAATAATATTCTCTTTCTGGTAAACCAAGGCCACCTTGCCAGAGTTTGTAACTCATTACTTCGCTATTCTTATCATCTTGTGTCACAAAATTGCTGAACAGGGTAGAGGAGCCAATTTTCTTTAATTCAGTGACTGTAGCCAACAGGCTTTTTGCATCGGTAATTGCATTTACTTTATCTACCCACGGCTGCAATGGTTTTAATCCATCGGCTTCAATTTTAGCACTGTCCATTGCCATGGTCCAGAAGTCACCAATCTTTTGCTCTGCACTTCCATTTACTCCACCCGATTTTGCTGCTTTTTCAGAAATTTCACGAAGCCGTTTTAAGTTTTCTTCATTCACCAGGTTGCCAATTCCCCATGAGGATTGGTCGCCGGGTATCGGGTTATTCTTTATCCATCCGCCATTGGCATACTGGAAAAAATCTTCACCTGGATTTACTGTAGTGTCAAGGTTTACAGCAAGGGCATCACCTTTTTTACTGTCTGTTTTGGATTTGCCACTTCCGCATGAAATAATTGAAAGAGTAGCAACAGTAATTGCAAGCATCGTTAAAATTGAACGCATAATTTGTAGGTTTTACGATTTAAAAATAGGAAAAGCACTTACTTGAGGCATATTTATTTGATAGACGGATACGAATACAATATTAGTAAACGTTAGCATTTATAGATCGTACCTGATTCTTAACCCAGTACCCAATTTTTAATCCTTGTCTGAACACGGTAATAAAATACAGTGTGCAGAACAGGTTAAATCCAAAACCTATGAAACCTATCAATCTTCTGTCTGTAATGCTTTGCGTATGCATTGGCATTTCTTCCCAAGCCCAGGAATTGGACAAATCTGCCACTTTTTCCCTTTTTAGCGGTGGTATGAACTACCAGGGAGATTTAAAACCAAAAACTTTTACGATTGAAAATTCTAGTCCTGCAATTGGAATTTCTATTCGTAAGCCACTGAACCGTTGGTTCTCTTTGCGGGGCGGTGTTAATGTGGGCACTATAAAAGCTGCCGACGCATGGAATAATGAAGACCTGAAGGTTCGAAACCTGAGCTTCACTACAACCATAAAAGAAGCTTACCTCGGATTAGAAGTGGCGATACTTGATATCTCCAGCGGCAGGTTTGCCCCATACATGTATGGCGGTATCGCAGTCTTTCATTTTAATCCCTGGGCAAGAGATAATAATGGTGTAAAAACATATTTGAAACCACTTAGTACCGAAGGACAGGGATTGTCTGCATATCCTGACAGTAAGCCATATAACTTAACGCAAATAAGTATGGCCTTTGGCGGCGGCTTCAGGTTTGCAATCAGCGATGGTCTTAATATTGGGCTTGAGTTTAATCAACGAAAATCTTTTACCGATTATATAGATGATGTAAGCGGCAATTATGTAGAACGGGATGATCTTTTGCAGGAAAGAGGCATTAAGGCAGTAGAATTAGCCTACCGTGCAGACGAAATACCCGGTGGAAGGCCCCTCTTTCCGTCTCATGGAGACAAAAGAGGTACTCCAACTGAAATGGACTGGTACTACTTTTTTGGGGCAACTATGGAAGTTAAATTGAGCAGCTTCGGAGGCCTTTTTAAACATACAAAATCAGTGGCTAACCAGCGTTGCCCACGCAATGTAAATTATTCCAGCAAAATATATTGATTGGTAAAATATAAAAAACAGGCTATCAATATATAATGGGCGAAATCTTGTCTTTAATTTTAATAAGTTACAACTTCCCATTTAAATTTTAAGTAGAAAAAAAGCCTTATCGGCCTTAAATTTGCAAACGGTAGATCCAATGCAAATGAAATGTCTTAGTTCACTGGCTATTTTTCTGATAGTAGCCCAGGTTGCAATAGCACAACGTGGGCATATTGGTATTTTTGGAGCCGCAGCCGCATATTCAGGCGATCTTTCCAGCCAACCTTTTCCCCGAAAATTAACAAACGGTGCTCTGGGCATTACGTATAATTATGAATTGTCTGACCTTTTGATGCTGAGGACTGGATTCACCTATTCAATAGTTGGTGGGGCAGACAGGTATAATGAAAAACCTACATTATCGTTGCGCAACCTGTCTTTTGAAACCCAGATTTTTGAATTGAGTATGGTAGGTGAATACCATTTGCTAAACCTGAATTATAACCGCTATTCGCCTTATTTTTTTGCAGGCCTTGCTGTGTATAAATTCAATCCTTATGCTTATGCTGCAACAGGTGAAAAGTTGTATTTGCAGCCATTGAGTACAGAAGGGCAAGGACTGGCAGCTTATCCTGATCGTAAGCCATATAAACTTACCCAGTTAGCAATTCCTTTTGGTGCTGGTGTTAAATTCAAACTGACAAAAAAATTGAGGGTTGGTGCAGAACTCGGGCTAAGAAAATTATTTACCGACTATTTTGATGATTTAAGTACCAAATATATTGACCCGGCTGATTTGCTGGCAGCAAAGGGGCAATTAGCTGTTGATATGTCTTACAGGGGTGATGAAGTGGAAGGAGGCAGCCAGCTTTACCCCACAAAAGCTGACAAAAGAGGAAATCCTAAAAGCGACGACTATTACTATTTTGCCGGCGTTCATGTTACTTACCTGTTGGCACCGGGTCGCAAAAACCAAACAAGTTGCCCTGTTAACGTTTACTAATTAATCATCGGTTTATTTCTGAACATTTACTCACAGCCTGTGTTGTACCTTAGCTATTCCTGTACACCTAGTTAATCGAATCACAGGAATTATTATATAATATGGCCTGGAAAAATCAGCAACAATTTATTGATGCATTAGAAAAAGCCGGTGAGCTGTTTCGCATTACATCCTACGTCAATCCCAATTTAGAAATAGCAGAGATTACCGACAGGATAAGCAAATCCGGAAACGGCGGTAAAGCATTATTGTTTGAAAATACAGGATATGATTTCCCGGTGTTGATGAATGCTTACGGAAGCGAAAAGAGAATGTGCATGGCATTGGGAGTGGAAAATTTGGATGATGTGGCAAAGGAAATTGAAAATCTTTTCAAATTATTATCGGCACCAAAAGAAGGCATACTGGATAAATTAAAACTCCTTCCAAAACTTGGTCAGTTTGCCAGTTGGATGCCGAAAGTAAAAAGCGGAAGGGGAGAATGCCAGGAAGTAGTAATGATTGAACCTGATATTACAAAACTGCCTGTAATTACCTGCTGGCCAAAAGATGGAGGCCCGTTTCTTACACTGCCCATCATTCATACAAAAGACCCGAATACAAACTCCCGAAATGTAGGAATGTATCGTATGCAGGTGTTTGGTCCAACACTCACCGGTATGCACTGGCATAAGCATAAAGTATCTGCCAAACATTTTGTTGAGTACAAAAAATTGAATAAAAGAATGCCGGTGGCTGTTGCCCTTGGTGGCGACCCGGTGTATGCTTACTCAGCTACTGCACCACTGCCGGAAAATGTGGATGAATACATGCTGGCTGGTTTTTTAAGAAAGAAAAAAGTAGAGTTGGTAAAATGTATTTCGCAGCCGGAAGTGGAAGTACCTGCCGACTCAGATTTTATTATTGAAGGATATGTAGAGCCTGATGAAGAATTAATATGGGAAGGGCCATTTGGCGACCATACCGGCTATTATTCATTGCCCGACTGGTATCCAAGATTTCATATTACTGCTATTACACATAAAAAAGATGCAGTGTATCCTGCCACTATTGTGGGCATTCCACCACAGGAAGATGCCTGGCTGGGAAAAGCAACGGAAAGAATTTTTCTGGCTCCCATTAAAATGACAATGGTACCTGAAATAGTGGATATGGATATGCCGGTGGAAGGAGTGTTTCATAATCTTGTTATTACAAAAATTAAGAAATACTATGCAGGGCAGGGGCAAAAAGTAATGAATGCAATGTGGGGTGCAGGACAGATGATGTTCAATAAAATATTGGTGATGGCCGATGAAGGCGTAACAATTCAGGACTATGAAGCATTGGCCAAATATGTTTTTAAAAACTTAAACCCTGCTACTGATATCTATTTTTCTACCGGGCCAATGGATGTACTTGATCATAGCTGCAGTAAACTTGGTTTTGGCGGAAAGATGTGTATTGATGGAACGGCGAAACAGGAAGAAGAGATGGATGAAAGCTATGAGTTTCAGTCTCGCCAGAGGCAAGAGGGTTTGGTGTTAAGCGAAAGTCTGATTAAAGAAAAGTTTTCAGAGGTTCATTTAGTCAATACATCTTTATTAAAAAAAGAAATTCCTTGTTTGATTATTTCAGTACAAAAAAACAGGGTAGGACATATTAAAGAGCTGCATGAGAAGTTATGTGCATTAGAAGAGATGGAAAGTGTAAAGATGATTTTATATGTAGAGCATACTGTTGATGCGAACGATTTAACGACTGCCTTGTGGAGATTCTGCAACAACCTGGACCCTAAAAGGGATAATTTCCTCTGTAAACGACCAGCTCACAACTCACAACTCACAACTCGCAACTTGTATTTCGCCTGTATGGGATTTGATGGTACCCGTAAAACAAAAGAGTTCGATAATTTTCAAAGAGATTGGCCGAATATTATTGTAGCTGATGATGAAACCATAAAATCAGTGGATAACAAATGGAATGAACTAAGAATCGGGGCATTCCTTCCTTCGCCTTCTTTAAAATTCAAAGACCAGATGTATGGGGAAGAAGCTGTAGTAAGTTGATTTAGATTTTAAATTCTACATTTACCCTGTGACCTTCGACAAAATAAATATTCTCATGACCGGTGGCGGTGCCCCCGGTGCCGCAGGTATCCTAAAATGTTTGCAACAAAACAAATCGTTTCATGTAATAGCTGCTGATGCCAATCCGGGTGCTGTGGGAAGATATTTGAACAAAAATTTTGAAACTATTCCCTTAGCTACCGACCCATCTTTTATGGATGTAATGCTATCACTCTGCCGGAAAAGAGATATTCATATTATTTTGCCCCTGGTAACAAAAGAATTAATTCCATTATCCAAACATACCAAAGAATTTGAACTGGCAGGAGCAAAATTGTCAGTGTCTTCAACCGCCTCACTGGAGATTGCCAATAATAAAAGCCGGTTATATGAATTTATGCAATGGAGTGGGATGACCGTTCCAGCATTCAGCGTAGTAGAAAATATAGAACAATTTAAAGCTGCTGTCGAAGAATTAGGTTATCCCGAAAAGCAAGTGTGTTTCAAACCATCTGTTTCAAATGGTAGCCGGGGTTTCAGAATCATCAGCAAACAAACGAATGAACTGGATTTGCTGTTTAATCATAAGCCAGCTTCTACCTATCTCAGTTTGCAGGATGCCATTCGTATTCTTTCATCAGGTGTATTTCCTGAATTATTGGTTAGTGAATATTTGCCCGGAGAAGAATATTCAGTTGACTGTGTTGCTAATCATGGCGAACCATTTCTTGTTGTTCCCCGGGTAAGAAAAAAAATGATTAATGGCATAAGTGTGGAAGGAGAGTTCATAAAAGACGACAGCATTATAAGTTACTGTAATCAAATCATCCATGAACTTCAACTGCATGGCAATATTGGCATACAGGTTAAAAAATCAGCCGCAGGCCAATTCCTGATTCTTGAAATTAATCCCCGTGTGCAGGGAACAATTTCCGCAGCATTAGGGGCAGGGGTCAATCTGCCCGAACTGGCAGTAAAGCAGGAATTAGGTCTGCCAATTTCTCCCAATGAAATGCAGGTAAAATGGGGCACTAAATTCTCCCGTTATTGGGATGAGGTTTTTTACTGACATGAAGTCATTTATATAGTTTGGAAAGATGTTTGCTTTGCAACGGCTGAACTTATTTAAGGGTCTTCCATTCATGTAACATAAGCATGAATGAGTTCATCTTTCTGTAATTTGCTTAAAATTTAATCGCAATGAAATGAGCCACAAGCAAAACTCGCCTATCGGTAATGAAAATTTATAGCGAATTCCATAGCCTGCCCCGCAAAAAATACGGGGTGGCTGATTAAAATAAAAATAAACACATGAAAAGACTTAGTGCAGGATTATTGGTAACGCTGGTGGCTCTTTCATCTTTAGCACAGGGTGATAAAGAAAATACTTTGTTGTGGAAAATAAGTGGCAATGGTTTAGAAAAGCCATCTTACCTGTTTGGAACTATCCACATGATATGTGCTGATGATGCTGGTCTGAGTGCAAACATGAAGAAGGTAATCAGCAATTGTGATGAAGTTTATTTTGAAGTGGATATGGACAACATTTTTGAAATGATAGGTGCGATGAAGAAAATGAAAATGATGGGTGATACTACACTAAAAGACCTGCTTACCGAAACAGATTATAAAAAAGTAAAAAAATATTTTGAAGAAAAGGGTTCAATGCTTCCTTTCTCGATGCTGGAAACGTATAAACCAATGTTGGCGGCTTCTACACTGGAGCAAGGCTCCATGCCCTGCGATGATACAGAGATGATGGAGCAGGTGATAATGAAAGAAGCAAAAGAGTATAATAAAAAAATTAAAGGTCTTGAAACCATGTCGTACCAGGCAGGAGTGCTGGACAGTATTCCGTATAAACTGCAGGCCGAACAATTGGTTTCTTATATAGATAAAGCTAATAAAGGCGAGGAGGATGATACAGAAATGAAAGAAATGTTTAACGCCTATAAAAACCAGGACTTGAAAAAATTAGAAGAAATGCTGATGACAACTGATGCTGGCATTTCCGGCTTTGCGGACATCCTGTTGTATCATCGTAATCAAAATTGGGTAGAGAAACTAAAATCATTGTTGCCCGAAAAATCTTTGCTGATTGCTGTTGGTGCCGGCCATTTACCCGGACAGAAAGGGGTTATTAACTTGCTGCGCAAAGAAGGTTATAAAGTAACACCAGTTGAGAATAAGGTGAGTAAAGCGAAGGAGATTTAGTAGCCTCTGTCTGTATAAAAATTTCCGCATCTTCTTGAAAATGAATCTTCAACTCGCCGTTGAGGATTTTTTTTGACAGGGAACGGCTTATTTATTTTCGTAAATTTCCCCTAGTCTATATTAGGTATAAGCTATAAATAAAGTAATTTTAATCTGTTCAAAACTGGGAAACCTGAACTATTGGGTTTCATTTTAGCCACCAATTCTAAAACCTGGTATATGAAAAAGATACTTTACTCATTCCTGATTGCCATTACTACAATCGCCATTGCGAACGCAACAGGAACTCCCGTAAAAAAATTCAATGCTGCCCAGCCAAGTGCTTCAATGCAAAAAATGTGGGTTGATTATGATGCAACTGAAGATGGCAGGGCGGGTATGCTGATCCATATTGCTTTAACAGTGTATGATATGAAAGGACGGGAAACACTGCTCGGATTTTATTTTAAACATGATGATGGTAATCCAAACTCCTATATTAAGGAACCAGGTAATACAAATAAATATCATACTGCCAGTGGGATTTTATGTGTGGCCAAAATCCTTGTACCCAATTATGATGTGTCAGTATATGATGACATAACAGTTTTTATACCATATGATGAATTTAAACTTGATCCGGGTGAATACGATCTTACTATAGATGTGCAGATGCATAATAAAAATACGGATACCGGTTTTGCCTGGTTCGATATGTATGACTTTACATTTTCAAAGGGAGATAATAGCCGGTCTGTCAATAAGCAGGCATTTATTGTAAAAAATAAACCGGCCTCTACCACCGGCCCCCGTGCCGTTTTTGATACCTTATGGGTGGACTTTGATGTAAAAGAGAATAACGAAATGGGTATGCGGATTCATTTCAAGTTCGCTACGTACAATATGAAAGATACACTGGCATCTGTGGCCATCTATTTTTTGTATAATACCAATGAAATGAAAACATTGAAAGATAAAAATCAAAAATTTGTAAGTGGCAGTGGAGATGTAACCGTTTATATGGACATTAACCCCGGTTATGATACTGCATATTTTAATGACCTGGTGCTTTTTATGCCTTACGATGAACTTGATCTTACACCCGGAACGTATGAACTTTTAATGGATACCAAGGTAATCTATAGCCGGGGAGGACTTATATCGAATTTTGTTTACCAGCCATTCAGGTACACGGAGCCTGCCAGGTAATAAGGCCTGCAATTTTCCGATAATGATGATTTTTTGTAACTTGGGCTTACAATGAAAAAAATCATTTGCCTGTACCTGTTTTCCGTTATTGTAACGGTCGGTGCTTTAGCTGCTGACCACAAGTCTGCAAACAATATCAACCATGTACCAACAGATCCGGGGGCCAATTTTGATTCAATATGGGTGGAGTATGATGTGACAGAAGACAACTTACGGGGAATGAAAATCCATCTTAGTTTTTCTGCTTATAGTATGAAGGCAATGGAAGCTTATGTAGCTATCTATTTTGAATATAACGATGACCTGGCCGGATTTTTAAAAGATAAGAATAAGAAATACCAGAGTTCTGAGGGAGATGTGGCAATTTATAAATTGATTAATCCGGCTTATGACCCCGCTGTATACAAAGACCTCCAGCTTTTTATGCCCTATACCGAACTAGACCTGGAGCCGGGCATTTATGACCTGACAATGGATGTAAAGCTGATTTATAAACAAGGAGGAATGATCAACCGGCTTACCTACTATGATTTTAAATATACTAAACCCGGTAGCCCTGCCGATGTAGAATCAAAAGCTCAGGCCGATGCAAAATTAGATAAGCTATGGATTGATTATAATGTAACTGAAGGTGGAAAAAATGGTATGTTGATACATGTAAACTTCACCGCCATGAACCTGAAAGATGTGGACTGCTACCTGGCTATTTATTTTGAAAAGAAGAACGGTGAAAAGATTGACGGGATAAGTTCTGCATATCGTAGCAAAGCCGGGCAATTAGCCGTTTACAAAAGTATAAAACCAGCTCATGCAGATGCGATGTTCACCGATTTCAAATTATTCATGCCCTATAGCGAAATAAAACTGGACAATGGCCGGTTTGATTTAAAACTGGATGCCAACCTTATTCTTAAGAACGGGGATATGATAAAACATCTGAAAGACCATGAGTTTTGGTTTGAACAATAATCCTGTCTTTTATAAAAATCACTTTAGAACAGAACTAATCTTATTGATGCTTGTAGTTTCTGTGATAAATCATAGTAATAAATGATAAAATACTCTTCCAGGCTTTTCATTGCAACACTCCTGATAGCCTCATTTGCTTCTTTTACTCCTATCATTAATCAGAACCTGAAAGTAACTGTAATAAAGCTTGATAGTAATGATGGGGTAGTGCTTGTCAGCCTTTTCAAAGATGGGAATGGCTATCCCGACGATGCTGCAAAAGCAGTTGGAAAAGAAAAAGGATATATCGTTCAAAAAAGTGCAACCATTATTTTTAAAAGTGTTCCTCCCGGCAGCTATGCCGTAGCCATCCTGCATGATGAAAATAACAACCAGAAAATGGATAAAAATATGCTGGGTATACCTAAGGAGGGATATGGATTTTCCAATAATGCATCAGCACCTTTTGGCCCGCCTTCTTATAAAAAAGCAAGCTTTACCCATACTGCTTCTAAACAAACTGAAATTCAGATAAAAGCAAAGTATTTTTAAGTGCTGACTTAGCCTCAATAAAAAACCGGCTTCATCGAATGAAACCGGTTTAGAAATAGTATTGCTTGTTTTCTATTAGAATTGCTCCAGCATAGAAAACATAAAGTCGCCTTCTATTTTTGCATTATCATCGCTATCACTTCCGTGAATGGCATTTTCACCTACTGATGCAGCATATAATTTGCGGATTGTTCCTTCGTCTGCTTTAGCCGGGTCAGTGGCACCAATCAGTTTTCGGAAATCATCAACTGCATTATCTTTTTCCAGAATAGCCGTAATGATTGGCCCTTCACACATAAAATCAACCAATTCTTTAAAGAAAGACCTCTCTTTGTGAATAGCATAAAACTCAGCAGCTTTTTCAGGAGTCAGCTTAGTCATTTTAAGAGCCTTAATATTATAGCCTTCTTGTAAAATGCGGTCAAGAATAGCCCCGGAGTGCCCATTTTTAAAAGCATCCGGTTTGATCATGGTAAATGTTCGATTACTCATAGTTACGTTTATTTGTTTTTTCGGCGGCAAAGGTAGGGGAAAGGAGTGAGGAACGAGTCTTGAGTCGGGAGTCTTGAGTCAGTAGAGGTCTCCGTTTTAAAAGGAGTATTTGTTTAACTAATCTACGTACCCAGCGACCTCTGCCTGAGACAACACTACCTTCCTTTAGTTCACTTCTCCCGACTCCTGACTAAAGACTCCTCACTCTAACCTGATTTGCCTACTTTTGCACCCGTTTATGATGAAGCCCATACAAGAAATATTTCCACTGCTTAACCAGCCCAGGCAAATTGTAATTACTATGCACCAGAAACCCGATGCAGATGCAATGGGTTCCACATTGGCATTAAAACATTTTCTTGTGCAGTTGGGGCATTCTGTTACAGTTATTTCGCCTACCAATTGGGCGGGATGGGTAAACTGGTTGCCGGGGGTGAAGGAAGTAATGGATTATGAAAAGGACAAGCAAAAAGCCGAATCTTTCCTCAACAAAGCTGATTGGTTATTCTGTCTGGATTTCAATATTTTTCACCGCACCAAAGGATTGACGGAAAGACTGAAGCAACTTACCTGTACCAAAATATTGATTGACCATCATCAGGAACCTGATGTGGCCTCTTTCGATTATGGGGTTAGTGATACTGCAAAAAGTTCTACCTGTGAAATGGTGTATGATTTTATTGTGGATTCCGGTCATGCAGATAAGATCAATACTGAAATAGGAGAGTGCATCTATGCAGGGGTTATTGGTGATACTGGTTCTTTCCGGTTTGCCTCTGCCCATGCAGGTGTACATACATTGGTGGCCAACCTTAAATCAAGAGGGCTTAATCATGGTCTTGTGCATGAAAACCTGTTTGATAATTTTCTGGAAAACAGGTTGCGGTTTATTGGTCATATATTGCTGAACAGGTTGGAAGTATTTTACGAATACAATACGGCGTTGATTTCCATACCTAAAAGTGATTTACTCAAATATCAAATTAAAACCGGGGATACGGAAGGTCTTGTTAACTATCCGCAAAGTATTCAGGGTATAAAATTAGTGGCCCTTGTAATTGATAGGGATGAAGAAAGGAAATGGAGTTTCCGCAGCAAAGGAGAATTTGATTGCAATACCTTTGCCCGTAAATATTTTGAAGGCGGCGGGCATTTCAATGCGTCGGGCGGCAGAAGCAGCGATTCGCTGGAAAAAACGGTTGAACATTTTAAACAAGCTATGAAAGAAAACGAAAAGCTTTTACAATAAATAAAAAACAAAGTATGAACACAATTAAAAATTGGTTATTATTTCTTTTTGCAGGGATGCTGCTTATCGGTTGCAGTAAAGCAAGCTACAAAAAATCAAAAGGTGGAATGCCTTACCAACTGTTTAAAGGGAAAGATACGCAGCAAATTAAAGTTGGCGATTTTATAAAAATCCAGATCACACAGAAAATAAAAGACAGTGTTTATTTCACCACCGCCGGGGGAATGCCACAATATCAGCAGATATCTGACCAGCAATCGCCGTATGATATTTCTGAGTTATGGACAAGCCTGCGTGTCGGCGACAGTATTGTTACCACTCAAATGCTGGATACTTTTATTAAAAGAGACCCACAGCGAATTCCGCCACATTTAAAAAAAGGCGATAAGATTACTACCTATATAAAAATACTTGCAGCATTTAAGAGTGACACGGCTGCCCGTGCCGATTACGAACAAGGAAACATAGATTGGCTTGCCGGTGAGGTAAAAACAATAGAGAAATTTTTGGCGGACAAAAAAATCACTGCGCAAAAAACACCTTCCGGTGCTTATGTAGAAATTATCAACCAGGGTACTGGCAACATGATTGACTCAGGCAAATATATTTCTGCAAATTATACAGGTACAAGCTGGTCAGGCAAAAAATTTGACAGCAATATTGATTCTGCATTCGGTCATATGCAGCCTTTATCTTTTGTTGTAGGTTCTACAGGTCCCGGTTCTATGATTAAAGGATTTGATGAAGGGGTTAGATTTTTAGGATTAGGTGGAAAGGCAAAAGTATATGTTCCATCCTTACTTGGCTACGGAGCCAGCCCGGGTTCGCCACTAATTAAGCCTTACGAAAATTTAATTTTTGATATTTTAATTACCGACATAAAAGATAAAGCACCTGTAAGGACAGACATGGGTAATCAACAACCGCAGGTTCAAAATGTTGATATACCTCAACCAAATAAATAAACATTACATCAAATAATATTGCATATTTGTACCCGTCTCGCCTTGGGCGAGACGGGTATTTTTGAATGGCTCCGTTTTTAGTCCAGCATCTGTTTAACCTTCTGCACCCATTGAAAACACCGCACCACGAAACACTACTCACCCCGTACTTTTTGCTTTGCCCTATAAATGAATAATCTTGTGCCTCTTGACAAATAGTTGAGAAAGTATCACAATTAATAAAGTGACTAAAATCTCCCTGAAGGAGCTTCGCATATAAGTGGGGCTCTTTTTATTTTCCAGCCAGTGTGTAAGCGGTAAACAATTTTATTATTTCAACCGCTTCTTTTACATCATGCACCCTTAGTATGGAAGCCCCGTTCATCAACCCAATAGTGTTAAGAGCCGTGGTACCATTCAATGATTCATCTGTAGTTGTTCCGAGTGTTTTATAAATAGTTGATTTGCGGGAAATGCCCACCAGCACAGGGCAATTAAGCATATTAAAAACAGAAAGATTCCTGAGCAATTCAAAATTGTGGTCAATCGTTTTACCAAACCCAAATCCAGGATCAACTATTACATCTGTGATGCCTGCTTTGCGTAACTCATTTACCTTCTTTATTAAAAAGTCAAGTACTTCTTTGGTTACATTTTCATAGCTGGGTTGCTGTTGCATGGTCTGCGGTGTTCCCTGCATGTGCATCAGTATATACGGTACTTTTAATGCCGCCACGGTTTCAATCATTGCAGCATCAATACTGCCTGCACTGATGTCGTTTATAATGCTGGCTCCTGTTGCCACAGCATTGGTTGCAACTTTTGAGTAGTAGGTATCAATAGAAATAAAAGCTTCCGGAAAGTTTTTGTTGATTATTTCGATAGGAGCAATCACCCGATGTAATTCTTCATCGGCACTCAGTTTTTCACTGCCAGGCCTGGTACTTTGTCCCCCTATGTCGAGTATAGTGGCTCCGTCGTTTAGCATTTGCTCAGCTTTCGATAAAACTGCATCAACTGCTTGCTGCCTGCTACCACTGTAAAATGAATCGGGTGTGGTATTGATAATCCCCATCACCAGCGGTTTATCCACCACCAACAGCCTTCCTTTACAATTCAGCGTAAACATTAGTCTTTGTTCGTTATTTTTGAAGCTAAGTTAGGGGAGTGGAAAATAGCAAATGGAAAAAGGGGGTAAGAACCTCTTTAAACCCATTCACCACTCACCATTTACCATTCACTTTATGACTGACACAAATAAACAGTACGACAAGGCCATAATATCCTGCAAAGAAATTTTTTTGAAGAAGGCCAAAGATTATGGCACTGCCTGGAGAGTATTACGTACCATTTCAATAGTTGACCAGATATTTATCAAAGCACAGCGTATTCGCACCATTCAGCAAAAAGGGGAGCAAAAGGTTTCAGATGGAATTGCAGCAGAGTTTAAAGGCATTATTAACTATGCGGTAATAGGATTGATACAACTGGAACTGCCTGACGATGCCCCGGAAGAAATGGATATGAACGAAGTGTCTGTTTTATTCGACAAAAATGTGCAAACCGCTAAAAGCCTGATGCAGGATAAAAACCATGACTATGGCGAAGCATGGCGCAGCATGAGCCAGGAAAGTTTTGTTGATCTAATACTGATGAAACTGCAACGCATCCGTCAGATATTAAATAATGATGGGAAAACGATAATGAGTGAGGGCATTGATGCCAACTATCTTGATATTATTAATTACGCAGTCTTTGCTTTAATACTAATGTAAAATGAACCCAGCCATGAAAATCACAGTTCACGCAGTAAGAGTAATTGTAGGACTTCTTTTTATTTTTTCAGGCCTGATAAAAGCTATTGACCCGTTGGGTCTTAGTTATAAGATGCAGGAGTTTCTTGAACTGTGGGGAATGTCAAAATTCAATTCATGGACATTGCTGATGTCGGTGTTGATGAATGCATTTGAAATAATTGCAGGCTTCGCCTTATTACTTGGCTGGAGGATAAAATTGTTTAGCTGGTTACTATTATTATTGATCGTCTTCTTTACTTTCCTGACGGGTTACGCATACCTGTCTGGTAAATTCAGAAGTTGTGGATGCTTCGGCGACTGTATTCCAATTACTCCAAAAACATCTTTCCTCAAGGATTTATTATTACTGGTTCTTATCGGGTTTCTTTTCTGGAAGCAAAAACTCATCAGGCCATTTATGCCGGAAAAAGCAACAACAATTGCTATGCTGATAATAACGGCACTTAGTTTTGGTATCCAGTGGTACAGCCTTACTTACCTGCCGGTGGTGGATTGCCTTCCGTATAAAAAAGGAAATAATATCAATGAGAAAATGAAAATGCCGGCTAATGCAGTGCCCGATAGTACGGTTATTACCTTTGTGTATGATAAAGGCGGACAACAGGTGGAGTTTACTGCTGATAAGTTCCCGGCTGATTTTAATGGAACTACCTACAAACTCATAAAGAGGTATGATAAGATAATCAGAAAAGGAAAAAATAACCAGCCACCGATAGCAGGGTTTAATCTGTCAGGAGTTAGCAACGAAGATTCAACGCAGGTTGTGCTGCAACAGCCCTATGCTGTTATTTTATTCTGCGAAGATTTTTCGGTACCTGTTTCCAAATGGCAAAAAAATTTTTCCGCTTTATATGCGGAAGCAAAGGCAAAGAATATTCCGGCATACTTAGTAACTACACAGCCGGGTGAAGCCACAGCAAAATTGGCCGGCACTTCCTTCAGTAATATCCAGGTGTTAAAATGCGATAACACAGCAATTAGAACCGCTGCGAGAACAAACCCATGTGTGTTTGTTTTAAAACAAGGAACCATTTTAGGAAAATGGAGCAGGCACAATTTCGGTGCTGCCAGTAAATTACTTAACGGATTTTCGCAACAACCAATAACTAATACCCAGTAAACAGGATGCTAAAATACATCACCAAAAAAATTCTGTATGGCCTGCTGGTGCTGATAGGGGTGGTGGTATTGGTTTTCTTTTTGTTCCAGGGTTTTGGAGACCCTTCAAGAATTGTAGCAGGTCAATCAAGCGACTCCACTACACAATCGAATATCCGCCGGGAATTATATCTTATAAATGAAAAAGGGGAGAAGATTCCCAAATTCAAACAATTCCTTTATTACCTGAATGATGTTTCTCCTATTTGCTTTCACAGTAAAGAAGATATTGCCAATAAAAAACTGAAAGGGATTTTTATCGGCGGCGATAAAAAATTGGGCGTTAAAATTCCTTACCTGCGCAAATCATACCAAACAAAAAGACCAGTTTGGAATGTGCTGATGCAGGCATTACCCGGCACCTTAATGCTGGCAATATCAGCCATGTTCATTGCGGTACTTATTGGTGTTCCGTTAGGGGTAATGGCGGCCGTCAAACAAAATACCTGGGTAGATACTTCCGCCATTTTTTCAAGCATTGTAGGTATATCTGCACCGTCTTTTTTTATGGGCATTATCATGGTGTATGTGTTTGGTTTTGTACTTAGCGACTGGACAGGTCTTCACATTGCAGGTAGTTGGTTTGCTATTGATGATCAAGGCCACCGGAGATTAACGATGCAGAATTTAATTCTTCCTGCTATTACATTGGGCATTCGTCCTTTAGCAATCATTACACAACTCACCCGCAGTGCCATGCTGGATGTGCTTGACCAGGATTATATCCGCACCGCTTATGCAAAAGGACTGAGCAAAAGACAGGTTATCTGGAAACATGGTTTACGCAATGCACTGAATCCTGTTATCACTGCTATCACCGGTTGGTTTGCAGAATTACTCGCCGGTGCATTTTTTGTTGAGTATATTTTTGGCTGGCAGGGTATTGGAAAAGTAACGGTAGATGCTTTGGAGAAATTGGATTACCCGGTGGTGATGGGTTCAGTATTAGTAGCAGCTACTTTCTTTATTGTGATAAATATTTTGGCGGATATTTTATATGGTGTTGTTGATCCGAGGGTGAGGGTGGAGTAAATTCAACGTCATACCGGGCTTGACCCGGTATCTTTTTCAAATAATTTTAATGGTGCTAATCAGTTCATATTCCGTTTACTTTATGTCAAACTTTGCGAGAACAGTTTTTTACATAGGAGTAACAAACAATATTGAAACAAGAGTTTGGCAGCATAGAAATAATGAAGGCAGTGTATTTACTACAAAATAAAATTGCCATTATCTTGTTTATTATGAAGATTACAACAGCATTGAAAATGCTATAGCAAGGGAAAAGCAGCTAAAGAATTGGCAACGAAAATGGAAAATTGAATTAATCAGAAAAGAAAACCCTGAACTGATTGATTTGGCCAAAGACTGGTATTAGAACGAAAGAGATTCAACGTCATACCGGGCTTGACCCGGTATCTTTTTCAACAGTTTGTTATCAGGGAAAGATGCCGGGTCAAGCCCGGCATGACATTACTACTGTATAATCACTTCTCCCACCACCTTCTGCCCCAACGCTTCATTCACCCGTTGTTTAATTTTTTCTTTCTGGTAAAGCAGTTCATTCTTTAACGGAGCAACATTGGTAGTGATGATTAATTTATCACCGATGATCTGGAGTTTGTCGGTGTAACGGGCCACTGTCTTTCCCATAATCTCTTCCCACACATCTTCTATCTGCAAAGCCTGTATGCCACCTTTAATGCGGCTGCCTTCCAGGAACTTTTTCATTGCATCACCGATAGAATATTCACCCATGTTGTAAAGGTAGAAAAGTTTATGGTTTATTGTTGTCGTGGTGTGGTGAAATTCATCATCAATAAGAAAATTTTGATTTGAAGAACCATACACCAAAGACTAAAAACAATAAATGCTAAAGCTCAAGCAACTGATAACTAACTGACAAAGAATCAAGATGACTATGCAGCCTTTCTTCATTCGTATCCGTAATAAAAACCTGTCCGTCATTCTCCACACAAACTTTATTCAGCAGGTTACTGATACGATCTTCATCTAATTTTTCAAAAACATCATCCAGCAGCAGGAGAGGGGCAAACTTTTTTTCTTGTTTTAATACTTCCATTTCTGCCAGTTTCAAAGCAAATAATAAACTCTTCCGTTGGCCTTGCGAAGCAATATTTTTTAATGGCTGATTACTTAATTGAATATCCAGGTCGTCCCGGTGAATACCGGAAGTTGTTCGCTGGGCAAAGCAATCCTTAGTTCTGTTGATTTTTAATAATTCAGCAAAGGAAGCTTGTAACAATTCACTTTCATAAAACAGGTTCACCTCTTCCTTGTCAGCCTTAGCCTTGACGACGGCTGGGGTTTGCGCAATAT
>Ga0163150_10001094_pt1 | contig 47777 bp, 34 predicted proteins | sample OliLakLV19P2IB_FD_148628 | JGI IMG/M metagenome (GOLD analysis project Ga0163150, IMG submission 148628) | Freshwater microbial mat bacterial communities from Lake Vanda, McMurdo Dry Valleys, Antarctica - Oligotrophic Lake LV.19.P2.IB | ecosystem: Environmental > Aquatic > Freshwater > Lake >... | reverse complement strand
GGACGGTCTCGAGCAGAATTCGCAGAGAGTCGTCGGCGAGAGTCTGTTTTCGGGCGCCGGAACGATTTGAACTCGGCGCTTTCGAGCGCGAAGTTCGACCGACTCAGCCGGGGTAGCGACGGCCCCGAGTCGGCATTCCGGTTCGCGAAATAAGAGTGCGAGGTTTTGTGCCTTGCGCGGCTTGCAAACCCGCGTCCCCGGTGTACATAAACGTCGTCATCTCCTGTCGCCTCAAGACTTTGACGGACGGACGCTCATGACACGGATGTTCCAATCGCCGTTGGTTGTTCTGGCCGCGGCCACCGAACGACGACTGGCCAAGTACGTGCAGTTCCTCGAGGCCGAGAACCGCATGCTGCGAGGCCGCTTGCCTAAGCGGTTGGTTGTCACACCCCAGGAACGGCGGCAATTGCTGAAGCTGGGACAACCGCTGGGATTGGCCCTACGTGAGATGATTACCATCGTCAGCTATCCCACCTTCCTGCGTTGGGTCCGAGAGGCCAAGGCCACGAGGAACGACAAACCCAAGCCGATCGGTCGGCCGAAAAAGCCCCTCGCGCTGCACGAGCTGATCCTGAAGGTCGCCCGCGAGACCGGCTGGGGCTACACCCGCATGCCGATAGTTTGTGGCAGTGCGACTTTTTCTGCAAGCGCGTTTGGACGCGCAAGGGTTTGCCAGACTTCTACGTGCTGGCGTTTCTGCACGTGGGAACACGGCGGGTGTGGACTTCGACCTGCACCGCGCATCCGGATAAGACTTGGGTTTGCCAGCAAGCCGAAGACTTCGGTGAGCATGTGCAGAGCAACGAATTGTCGGCAACCCTCGTGTTCCATGACGCCGACACGAAGTTTGGCAAGGACTTCGATGCGACGCTCAAAAGCACGAACTGAAGCCACGTCGACTGACCCCATTTTCATCCAATACGAACGCCTTCATTGAACGCTGGATTCAATCGACCCAGGTCGAGTGCTTAGATCATTTTGTGGTACACGCGAAACGACTCGTCGCGATTCTGCTATCCGAACGATTTGGTACTCCGGCGATCTCGAAAAACGCCAAACATACTTTTTGGACCGGACGTCCTGAATTCCTCCCACCGTAGATGGTTTTCCATGCAGACCTTTTCGACTCGGCGGATCGAGCCGACGAAGATTCTTACGCGGCGTGAGCTGGCCTGTGTATTGGCCGACCTGCGCGAGCGATCGCGGCGATCCTAAAGCGCGCGGCTGAATTTGATGATCTTTCGACTCGCCTGTTGCTGTGGGATGCGAGCCAGCGAGATCGGCGGGCTGCGCTGCGATGACGTGGCCGAGGTCCGTGCGGCCGCTGGACATTCGAGCCTCGTCACGACGAGCGCCTATCTGCAAATCGCGGTCGACGACGAAGGGCAAGTTGGATGTCTGTTCGGTGATGATCGGTCGGACGAGCTGAATGGTAACCGCGCTCCGGCAGTCGCTCTTAGTGGAACCTCGAGACGAGATTTCAATTCGCTTACGATGAACTTGCTCTAAATGACTTCTGGCAGGCCGTAGGGTTTTCGGTAGGACTTCGTCAACAGCGCGTTGGCTTGTTGGCAATCGATGAACTGCTCGGCCTGTGGATCAAGGTCCAACCGACCGCGCGTGAGATAGGCGATGTTTGCGAGATGGACCAATGCGCAACTGCGATGGGCGATTTCCGCCGCCGCGCGTGTTGGTGTACGATGCCGCACGGCGTCGAGAAAGTTGGCCATGTGTTCCGGATAACCTGTCTGACCACGAATCTCTTTGCCTTCGGTGGGGCCGGGCTTTCCCTTGGGTCCGAGGAAGACGCTGAATGCTCCACGGCGCGAAAAGATCATGTAGCCTTCCGTTCCGTAGAACACGTTGCCGTTGTCAAACCCATGCATGCCATAGGCCGTGAACGGATAGTTTTCGTACACCAATAGTCGACCATCGGGATACTCATACGTGACATTGAGATTATCGGGGTACTCGCTGACATGGTCCTTGAGCATCATCCGGCCGCCACGAGCCGTGATTTGCTTGGGGAGCGTGTCGATGCCCAGGCCCCAGGCCGCCATGTCCAGGTCGTGAATGCCGTCGTCGCCGATCTCACCGTTGCCGTAATCGCTAAACATACGCCACGTTCCGTGAAAACGCAGAGGATTGAAAGGCCGCTTGGGGGCGGGCCCCAACCAGCGATCGTAGTCCACTCCGGCCGGCGGCTCGCCATCGGGCACTGGCTTGACCTCATCGCGGGTTTCGGCCGTCCAAGCGCGGGCGACTTTCACCTTTCCAATGATCCCGTCTTTGAGCAGTTGCCCTGCCTTGGCGGTGACAGGGCTGCTGCGCATTTGGCTGCCCTGCTGGACGACGCGACCGTGCTTTCGAGCGGCCTCGATAATCCGACGCCCTTCGTTGAACGTGTGCGAAATCGGTTTCTCGATGTAAACGTCCTTGCCCTGCCCCATTGCGGCCAGCGCGATCGGGGCGTGCCAATGGTGCGGCGTGGCGATGATGCAGGCGTCGACGTCCTTGTCGTCCAACACGTCCTCGTAGCGTGCAGCCCGTTTCGCCGGAGCGGATTGAAATCCGGACATCATTCCGGCGAGCCGTTCGATTTGCCGCGGATCGACGTCGCAAAGCCACGCTATCGAAACCGCCTCGCGTCGCTCAACCAGGCCCTTGACGTGTAGTCCCATGATGCCGCCACAACCGATGATTGCCAATCGCACGGTGGCAGGCGCCTGGGCGCCGGAAGTGTGGACGGCGCGCAGCGCCGAGGTGGCCACGATCGCGGCAGCCGTCTCGGTCGAGTGCTTGAGAAACTGCCGTCGCGTAGCTCCTCGGTTCATCAGTGGCCTCCCTTAGGCAGAGTTTGCGAGCGATTCAGTCAAGGCTAACCGATTCTTGCGAGCTTCACAAAGCAGCTCGATCCACTTGCCGACATATCGTCCATGATCGTGGAAGGTGCGGCCGCTGACCAGGTTGCGATCGACGACACACGGAGCGTCGACATAGATGCCGCCGCACACTTCGAGATCGAAACGGCACTTGGCAACCGTCGCCATGCGCCGGCCGCGCACGCAGTCGGCATAGGCCGGAATTTCAACGCCATGGCAGACACAGCAGATCGGTTTATCGGCGGCGAAGAAGTGCCGCGTGATTCTCAACAAATCCTCGTCGTAGCGAATGTACTCCGGCGCACGCCCGCCGCTGAAGAATATGCCCGCGTACGATTCCGGAACGACGTCCTTGAATGCGACGTCCGCGTGGATCGTGTAGCCCTCCCATTCCCGCGTGATCGTCCAGCCGGGCCGCACTTCGTGCATCACCATTTGGTAGTTTCGCTGTTCGGGCGCCGCGACGACGGGGCGGAAGCCGTCTTCCTGCAACCGATAGTAGGGGTACAGCGTGTCGACCGTTTCCACGGCATCGCCCACGATGATCAGGACGTCGTTGGTCATGTCGGCTCCGAAAGTTCTCAAAGGTACACAAATCGAACGGCTTCCAAACGTGCAAGTAGCGCCCCAAATCCAATGCCGCCTTTCAAATCCACCCACGCTACCCTCTCCCGCAAAGGGCGGCGGTTTGAGGACGAAGTAGCTTTTTGGGCGCGCCAAGCTCCTATTTCACAATGGGCTTGAATCGAGTCATGGAAACGCTCTGGTCGACGCTGCCGTCAAAGGGGTCGTCGGCTCCAACGTGTGAAAACACGAAAACATTGCCGTCGCGAGCTTGTACGGCCGTGGGGTAATAACGAACGCCCGCGAGCGGCGACTTTCCGTCGTCCGCCATTTGCACAGCTCGCCAGGTCCGACCTCCATCGGCAGTTGCTTGAACGCCCTCGGGAGCAAAGTGCAGAACCGCGCCCTCGGCGGTTGACAACAGATTCGGGTGTCCGTGGACTTTAAACGGGACGGGCTTGAACTCCTCGGCAATCGGCGTCCAGCTCGCGCCGTTTTTCCGCAGTAACCCTTGCCAATACACTTCCTGATCCGACCCTTGCGTGGGGTCCAAGGTGCGAAAGACGCCGAGCAAATCGCCGTTGGACAACTCGGCAAAGTCGCACTCTTCGCCACTCCAGTTGGCACGGAGTTCGTCGGGGATGGCCCGAATCGGCGGACTCCATTTCTCTCGTTTGCCGTCTTCTGAAATCATCAGCAGCGGTTCCGAGACTCCGCGGACAAAATGCTGCGTACGAGTCGTGGTATCAGAGGGCGCGTGCGAAAGACCGCCGCTCACGATCCAGCGACCATCTCGCAACTGACGCAATCGCGTGGGCCAGGTGGTGAACGTCTTCTGATCGAGCAGCACCTCGGGCGGTCCCCACGACTTTGCCCCATCCTTAGACCGCTGGAGATAGCCTGTCTTCGGCCCGTCATCGAATGGGAGATATTGTCCCCATACGGCGCGAACGATGCTGCCATCGGGCAAAGCCGCGTGCGCATGAACGACGCCGTTCATGCAGGAGCGGAGGGGGTTTTCGGCGACCTTCTCGCACTTGCTCCCCCCTTCGGTCAGGCGTAAATAGACCGTGCTCATTTCGGATCCGTTCATGTCGTAGCCCGCTTGCCCTCCCTCGCCAGCTCTTGCGCCGGGAGGCCAATCGAGCATTGCAAGCACGCGCTGGTCCGTCCGCGGTCGGTTTTTCACTGGGCCAGTCGCCTGAGTGAACGCCACCATGACGCTATCGTCCGGCATCAGCCAGGTGCTCGTCCAGCAGGTGTATCCTTCCTTTTGCGGTGAATGGTAGACCTGCTTTGAGGAGGAATCGACGGCTGAAACTTCCGCCGACTTCGACGGCGCCGCCCTGGCCGCAATGACGGTAATCGCGACACAGTAGAGAACGCGACGGCCTGGGCAGATTCGTCGTGAGGTCGACGCAACAGTTCGGCAAAGCTGATTGTCCACTTGCAGTCTCCAAGCCTTTTGCATCATCCACAAAATGGGGCGCTTTTTTAGCATACGGCCAACTCGCGTGGCGACTGGGTTAATACTTCACAGCCACTGCTAGTAATGAGCATGGTATCGCCGCACGCAACGCCAAATTCGCCGACCTTGCGCAGTGAAATGCTGCAATGAAAGACCATGCCAGGCTCCAAGATCAGCGACGAGGATTCGGCGATTGCCACATCGGTCACGCAATCGGAACACATCGGCGGAAATGTCAGTCCCACCGAATAGCCGTAAAAGCCATGCCACAGTAAATCGACGCCCGTGGAGCGCAGCACGCGCGAAGCCTCTTGTGCCACATCGCGAGCGACACGGCCGGGACCGATTGCGGACATTAGGGCCTCGATGGTGACACGGCAGGCGTCCGCTGCATTTCGCACTGGATCGCTCGGCGGGCCAATACAAAGCGTCCGCATGGCGGGCGCCGAATAGCGATCCACACAGGCGGAGAGCTCCAAGAACACGGGGTCGCCGGATTGCAAGGCGGCGCGTCGAAACGTCGAATGCGGAATACCCGATCGCGCCCCCGCGGTCACGATGGGTTGCAGGCTGAAATACTCTCCGCCCCGGCTAACCACGGCCTGATACATGGCGGCCGCGAGTGCATTGTCGTCGCAGCCTTCGCGGGCAACTTCGCGGGCCGCCCGCAATCCGGCCGTCGTAAGGCTGGCGGCTCGCCGCAGTATATCGACTTCGGCCGGCGACTTGATTTGTTTTACCTGGTCGACCAGGTCCAACGCGCCGACGAACGCGATGTCCGGCAATAGTTCTCGCATCCGGCGCCATTCTTCGACGGTCAAACTGTAGTGCCCCGGCTCAAAGCCGATGCGGCGACTGCGAAGGCCCATTTCTTGCAAGCAAACCGCCAATGTATCGAGTGGCCGCTCGCGCGTGTCCGCGACTGGGTACGTCGCCAGGCGATCGATCCAGGCATACAGTCGGGCGTTATGACTCTCGAAATCGGATACGAACAGGACCGGGCTTCCCTCGCGCGGAACGATCGCGGCGTAGTGACCATATCCGTAGGAGCCGAGGGTTTGAAATCCCGTCAGATAGCAAATGTTCGCCAGGTTGTGGCATACGTGCAGATCCAATCCGCGTGCAGCCATTTCCGCGCGGACTCGCAAAGTCCGTTGCTCGTACTCTTCTCGAGGGAATGCCGGAGTCAGCGGCGCGGAAATCGAAGTGCTCCACATGTGCTTCATTCCGACGTGCGAATCGTAACGCCATTATGCCCTAGAGCATGATGACGCGCTCCAACCTACATGCAATGCTCCGACAATGCTCGACCACCGGCCGACGGCCGACTGCGACTTACGGCCAATCAAACGGAGCGCCGTCGCGCGGGTCGCAAGCCGTGGCCCAGACTTTCTCGTCGACGTGAATCCCCACCGTGCGCACGCTTCCGTCCCCCAGAGCGACCTGCATGCCACCGGGGTGCATGGTTTGCGTCCGCGTGTGATCGCAGTCGCGGAACCAGTCGGGCGAAATCTGGAACTTGGCACACGGGATGTATCCCGCCACTTGCGCGACACGACTTGGATTGGTAATACAAAACACCGGCCTCCAGCCCGAGCTGGAATCGGACCAAAGATTGCCGAGCGTGCCCTTGGCATTCGGATCGCCCATCGACCCGCACGTGCCATAGTGCTCGGCGTAGCAGATGGTATTCGAGGTGCCATCGGGGAATGAATTGGGAATGACGGCCGCTCCTTCGTGTCGCCGAGCCAGGATCAGTCCCTCGTAGATGTTGGTGACATTGTAGCTGGGGTTGCCGAAAACGTGGTAATTCGCCGCGTAGCTGCTCACGGCCCAGCGAGTCGCGTTCCCGTAGATCGTGCCGCCGCGGCCGTCTTCCAAGGCGGGGTCGCTGGGGCAAACGTAGGTGGGGACGATCTGCGCATACAACTGCGGAGTGGGCGACTGGACAACGGCCGTGCTGACATCGAATCTGGCCGCGGTATACAGCGCTTGCTGTTCAAGGTATGGAAGCAGCCAATTGAAGACGGTAAATCCCAGCGCGCCTTTGCTAGCGTCCGGCGTGTAGGGGCTCGTCGCACTGAGCCTCTCGTAATAGCTCGGCGCGACCAACGGCGGCAGCGCGCCGTAGACGTCGTGGATCTGGTGGGTCGCCAAGCCGACCTGCTTCATCTGGTTCGTGCAGTTGATTCGTCGTGCCGATTCGCGGGCCGCCTGCACGGCCGGCAACAGCAAGCCGATGAGAATACCGATCACGGCAATCACGACAAGCAACTCGACCAGCGTGAAACCACTTGGCGATCGAAGCGCCGTCGCGCGAGAACGACTTTGCTTACTTCGATGGAGCAAAACGATGGCGATCGTCGCCGTACCCAACAGGGTCAATGTCGCCGGCTCAGGAACCGCGGCGCCGGCGCTCGCCGTCCAATTGGCGCTAACCAGGTTGATGTCGAAGATATTGACAATGCCATCGAAATTGGCGTCCCCTGTCGGCCCCACTGTGCCCCAGCTACTGGAGACAACATTGATATCGAAGATGTTGACTACGTCGTCGAAGTTCACGTCGCCCAGCAGCGGCGGCGGCACGACGAACTGACCTCCGTCGTCGAACTTGAACAAGTCGCCCGTGCCGCCGTCGAGGATTACGTCCAGAGAATAGAGCGACCCGCCGGCATATATCAAGGGCACGTCCTCGACTTGACCGGTCAATCGGCTCAGACGCAATAGGCTGTCAATGCCGCTCGTGCCAAAGTCAAAGTCGAGCCGAATGCGCTGCTGCGTCGCTGCCGCCGTTCCGTTTTCATCGCTGAGGCCATTGACGATCATGAAATAGGCGTCACTGTCATGTCCGGCGTTGGTAAAGGAGGCATCCAGCGGCTTGAAGCCGGCCACGATAACGTCGCCGCGCAGTCCGCCGTTGAGACTGCCAAGGTTTTGGGCCGTGACCCCCGTGAGAAAGGGAACCGTGCTCGTCGCCGTCGTCCATTGCGGCACGCCGTTAGGTTGTGGGTTGGGGACGTCGAATTGATTCATGAAGCCGCCCTTGTGCTGTCCCATGACCATCCGCACGTCGGTGCTGATCAGTCGCACGAGGGCCGGCCCCAGATTGGCGCTTTGCCGATTCGTTTCGGCGATTTGGTTGAACAGCGCCGTAGGACTGCCGGTGCCCGCCCCTGTGAACATGACTGGTTGCTCGTCAGAGCTGAACGGGTTCTTCTCGTAGATGTAGCTATTCACCAACTTGCAACCGAAAGCCCACGCGGCGAAGTTGTTCAGCCGCGATTCGGAATCTGAAACGGCGTGATTGTTGACGCCCGGATACGTAAAGGTCTGAAGATAAGTTCCGACTGGAATCGGTTGGTTTCCGGTGCCGTCGACGCCTTCGAGCCCAAGCTTGCGATAGGTTTCGATGTGCTCGTAGAAGAGCTTCGGGCTGCCGCCGAGCAGGTTTCCATTGAACGGATACGTGTCGAACATGAGCAAGTCCGGCTGGATTTGCTGCATGTAGTTGCGGATATCGGCCGCGGGATGCCCGCCCGACTGCGTCGTATGAACCATGACCTGCGGGTACTTCGTCTGTAGTGACGTCGTGGATGCCGCGATCGCCGCAAGAATGGCGGGATTGGTGATGTCCTGCTCGTTGCCTATTTGCAAACGAACGAGATTGGGCACAAACGGAGCTTCCTGGGGCACCACCAGGTCCAAGGGGTACTGCTCCTGCGCGTTGGGTGGTAGCAGCCGGCTCCAGGGAATGCTCTGCGCCGCTACCGGAACAAACGCCGACGGATAACGCTGACCACCTCCGAAATCGATCGTCGTAAAATTCGAGGCATTCCAACGCCCAAGATTGAAATTGCCCGTCAACGAGGTGAACACCAGCGCCTCGATCTGCAAGCCGCGATCGACCAGGGTCTGATGTCCACTCGACAGGGTCTGGGCCCCGACGGCGCGACAGAACGCCAGCAGTGCAAGGGCGATCAACCATACGTGAGAGCCGCGCCGAATCATGACATCCCTTAGCGCTCTAAGTCGAAATCGTGAACGAGTTGCTTGCCGCCCGCCGCGATCTCAACTGACAGTTGCGAGTTCTTGTTGTATTTGGCCGGCAACAACTGCCGTGGCGCCGGCTGTCCGAAGCCGGGCTGGCGGCTGGCCAACTCCGCGGGATCGTAGGCCAGGATCTCGGCCCGGTGATGTCCTACCGGTACGCCCCCTGCGTCCGCCGTCGAATAGCTCCCGTCCTTGATGAACGCGATCGAAACCGGTCCGGTCGTCTCGGCCAGCGGAATGAATCGAAGGCGTCCCTCGTGTACGGGCTGTCCGTTATAGGACACTTTTCCAGAGACAATGACCCGGTCTGGTCCACCGCGCGCATTGCAACCGTGCAGCGCGCCGGCAAGCACGATCAACGTCGCGCCAAGCGCCGCCATCCGCGGACGCCACCATGCCAAGATGTGGGGCGGTGCGCTCTTCATACTAGAAGGGAGACTCCGCGACCGTCTCGCTTCCGTTGCGAGTAGTCAAGGCGGCCAAGACAACCGCAGGGATGTTCTGCGATAGGAAGTGGACGCTTCCATCGACATTCAGAAACAGGCAGCCGTTGGGATGATAGCTGCCAAAGCCCGCGTCGTTGGCCAAGAATGTAAAGCTCCATCCAGGACGCAAAGGAAAGTTGATTCCGTTGTGCGTGTCGCCCACGTTCCAGGTCGCCCAGAAGTACCCCAAATACTGACCGTCCTTTCCGAAGGCCGTGGTGCCGGGCACGCCGTTAATGGCTTCACCGACCAACAGCGTGTTGCTGGTTCCGTCGCTGACGTTCCTCATCCCGATCTGAGAGCGCTGAAAGAGCATGCCGTTGCCGTCAACCTTGGGCCAGGTCCCATCGCACGAGAAGTCGACGCTGTCCGCGACGCCCACGTAGTTGGTCGCTGCGGCGTCTTCGTCGGGATGTTGTCCGTTCTGTTTGCCGCTGTCGGTCCAGACCAGGCGATTTCCGAGCGGATCGGACGGGCAGACGTACCCTTGAATGAACTTTCCCGTGGCGGGAAACGACGACGCGCCGTTGTAGCCGTTGGCGTCGAACGCGATCAATCCGTGAATACCCGTCTGCTCCATGTACGGCAAGATGAACGTGCTCCAACTCCAGCCCTCGTACCGCGGTGGAAGTGCGGGTTGCGGCGACGAGCACGAGTTGGGGTTCCACATGTTGATGCCGGTGGGAAACACCCCTTGCGCCGTCTCGTAGTTAAGCGCCGCCAATCCAACTTGCTTGAGGTTGTTCGAGCAATTCGTGCGGCGGGCCGATTCGCGCGCCGCCTGCACCGCCGGCAAGAGCAGCCCAATCAACACGCCGATGATGGCGATGACAACGAGCAATTCAACTAGCGTGAACGCTCGCCGCATGCAAACAGACCGCATGTGAATGGCGCTGGCACCAAGCGGCTCTCGAGCAGGAAAAGCAATCTTCTGTACCACGTTCACTTTCGACACTCCGCAACGCATCGCAGGTTCGCACCCGCTGGGGCCGTCGTCTGGAAATACGGCGCCCAGCGGGCGCGATTTGAAGTTACGCTTACTATTTCCCGCGATCGAGCAATGTTCGCCCCGGCACTTACTTCTCGATCTCGGTCGCCAATCGCTTGCCATTTCGGCGTCGAACCATGTGTCGCTTGATTCCTGGAGCGAGCACCAGTGCGGCGCCCACGACCAGCAGGGAAATTGAGCCCGGCTCGGGCACGGCGGCTACTCGGAAGTTATCCAGCCCGACGGCGTTCGTTCGACCTCCGCCGACAAACTGGTTGCCGGCGTTGTGTGAAGCCCGTCAAGTTACCACTCACGTCGTGCAACACCTGGGAGAACGATTTGGGCGTGCCGCTTGGAAAGACGCGCGTCCATCCGGCGGCGTTGGCTTCCGCGTCCGTCCAGTTGACGTTGATCGGATAGTTGATGGTTACCCAGCTGTCGCCGCTTTCGATGAATGGAAAGGGCGCCACGCCAGAGAAAATATCCCTTCTCCAAATATCGCTGAACGTGGGATTGCTAATCTCAAACCGCAGGGTCTCGATATTCCCCGCGTCCTCAACTCGCAGATCAACCGAAACGAGCAATTCCGTGCCGCCGACCAATGCGCCCCAATCGCCCGTGTATTTGGTGCTGAGATAGTGCGAAGGATTCCCCACGTCTCGGAACGCCTGCACATATCCGCCGAGATTGCCACCCGCCCCGGGATTACTTAATGTCGCCGCTCCCACGTTTGGGCTGGGCCAACCGGCCAGCGTCCCATCATTGAAATCGTCGAAGAGCGGCGCCGCGAAGGCACCTGGGGCCATGATGCCCATTGATAACGCGATGGCCAACGCACCGTACTTTGTCATGAGCGTTCTCCTTTTTTCTGCTAGTCAAGGTCGGAACGAAAAATCCCCGAGATGATGGACACTTTCAATCGATCAGTTACGCGCTAGGCGGACGGCGCCGCGCCAACGAACGCTGGCCGAACAGTCCAGCGGCCGCTAGCCCCAACAAGACAATCGTCGATGGCTCGGGCACAGGCACGGCCGTTGGATCCCAATTGGCTGAGATCAGGTTGATGTCAAAGATGTTCACCGTGCCGTCCTTGTTGGCGTCTCCGTCTGGGCCCGAACCGCCCCAATTCGCGGAAACGAGATTGATGTCGAAGATATTGACGAACCCGTCCATGTTCACGTCGGGCATGGCCGTCGGCACGGCGGGTTCGATCTTGAAATTGTCGATTCCGACCGACATCGTTCGCCCCTCGCCGACAAACTGATTGCCGGCATGCGTGATGCCGGTCAAGGGGCCATGAACGTTCTTAAGGACGTCGACAAACGACTTGGGCGTCCCGCTCTCGAAAACGCGAACCCAACCGGCGTTCATCGCCTCTTCGTCGGTCCAGTTGACGTCGATTGGGTAACTAATGTGAACCCAACCGTCGTTGCTATCGACGAACGGGAACGGCTCGCCGTGGAATATCGAGAAAAAATCCCTTCGCCAAATATCGCTGAACGAGGCATTGCTGATCTCGAATCGAAGCGTCTCGATATTCCCCGTGTCTTCGACTCGCAAGTCGTAGGAGACGACGATGCCGGGGGAGCCGATCATCGCGCCCCAATCGCCGCTATACTTTGTGCTGAGATAGTGGCCGGGGTTTCCCACGTCGCGAAACGCCAACAGGTAACCACCTGGGTTGCCGTTCGTGCCGGGATTGCTCAGCGAGGCGCCGTTGACGTTGGGGCTGGGCCAATCGGTCAAGGTGCCATCGTTGAAGTTGTCCTCCAGCGTCGCCGCTCGCGCACCCTGGGCAAGCAATCCCATTGCCAGGGCAATTGCCAATGTGCCGTGCTTTAGCATGGGACCTGAATCTCCTAGTGCTTTGCTTGGAAAGTGAAACTTCGCGTGAACTGCTGCTTGCGCCGATGGTTTTCTTCGCGCTGGCTATTTCGCGGACTTTGATTGGTCTTTTCCCGTCTGGCCGTCCACGGGCGACCGGCGAACAATGTTTTGATCGCCCTCGAAGTGGAGCCGGATCATGACGCGAGCGCGCTCGATATCGCGCCCGCGGATCGCCGCCGCGATCGCGTGATGCTGCCAAACCGTCTGCTGATCGGCCTCGACCGGGTCGCGCGAAAAGAAGGTTGCCAGCACCTGCTGCATGCCGGCGATCAACGGCGAATGCGTCATTTGCAGGATGACGCCGTGGAATGCGAGCTCGATCTCGTTCTCTCGAACCAAGCCCACGCGATCGTTCACGGCCTGCTCAAACTCGTTGGCCAACTGGTCCAACCGCTCGATCTGTACGTCGGTGGCATTGATAACCGCCAGCTCGATCGCCCCGACCTCCAGCACATAGCGGAGCCGGGCCAACTCATGGATGTCCTTCTCGGAGTTCGCCATGGCAGGAATACTTCGCGAGAGCAGCTCCACGGGACTCGAGCGGCGAACGATCAGGCCCTTCCTCTTGCGGCCTTCCAGCACGCCTAGCTCTTGCAAGCGACTAACGGCTTCGCGCGTCGTGCTGAGCGAGACACCGTACTCTTGCGCAAGTTGAGCATGCGTCATGAAGAAATCGCCTTCCGACCACTTGTCGTCGATCAAGCGATGGCGAATCTTGTCGGCCAATTCGTCCGCACGGTAGCGAGGGGAGGCGGTTGAGGTCATTGGTTAATAAATCTGATTTATTAGAAGTTGTAGAAAACTGATCACTTGCTAATCACCCGAAGGAAAATCGCGGCAGCACCCTGCCACTTCCGCAGTTTACCGACATAAACTCGGCATTGCAACTGTTTTCTTCAGAATCTTTCCCTTTCTAAAAACTCGGCGATGGACGCTTGCGTCGGCGCCAGGAATCTAATAAAACTGATTTAATAAGAATCCAGTCGAATCAAGGGATCGCGGAGCCTGCATGATTGAGCTCGCCCCCCCAGCCGTGGAGAAGCAGTCAATGTTGACAAGGCGGACGTTCAAGGGGCCCTGGGCAGGGCTGCCAATCGCATGGAACGCACACGACGAATTCGACGAAGCCACCTACCGCGCCGATATCACCCGCTGCTGCGATGCCGAAGTGCCCGGCATCTACACCGGCGGCACGACGGGCGAGTTCTATGCCCTGGAAATCGACGAGTTTGAAACGATCACGCGGGTGACCGTTGAGGCGTGTCACGAGCACCGCACTCCCGTAATGATCGGCTGCACGGCGACTTCAACCCGCGGCGCCGCGCGGAGAGCCGCCATCGCCGCGAAAGCCGGCGCCGACGCCATTCAAGTAGCCCTGCCTTTCTGGCTCCCGCTGCAGGACGCTGAAGTCTTGCCGTTTTTCCGTGAAGTCTCGCGTGCTTCGGGCGGGCTTCCGCTGTCGGTTTACGAGACGACACGGGCAAAGAAGTGCTTGACTGTCGATCAGCACCGGCGGATTCACGAGGCGATTTCTCAGTACCTCATGGTCAAGGCCAACGCCGGAACCGTGGCCGCCACGCCCGAGGGCTGCCAGGCCCTCTCGTCATTTGTGAACGTATTTGTGGGCGAATCCCTGTGGGCCGAGCTCGGCCAGCATGGCGTCACCGGTTCGTGCAGTGCGATGGTGTACTGGAATCCTTGGGTTGTGCTGGCGGCCTGGCAATCGCTCAGCCGGCAGGATTGGCTTGCACTGAACGTTGCCGGGAAAAAGATTGTGATGCTGCACGACTTCCTGATGGAAGCATTTGGCGACAGGAACTTCAGCGATTCGGCTGACGATCGCAATGCGGCTCGCGCGACGGGATTTCTGCGCACCAGCCTGCATACCCGTGGTCCCTATGCCTCGCCCACGGAAGAAGACGCGATCGTGCTGCGTCGCTGGCTTGAGCAACACTATCCGGAGATGTTAGATTTGCGTCCCACGTCCCAGCGTCACAAACTGCAGCCGCACTTGCACGATCTTGCCAAGCGCGACTCGGCGATACCGCAAAAATAACCACCCAGTCGCATGCATGATTCGAGCCAGGACATGCCCCCCGGCGGCGACGGCGAATTGACCGCCGCACAGCAGCGCCGCAACGTCGCCGTGTTTGTCGTCACCAACGGATTGGTTTACCTTTCGGCGCCGGTTATTTACGTCGGTATTACTCAGGCCAGCTTGTGCAGCGCCTTGGGATCCTCGGACACGGTAGCGAACCTCCCCGCCTCAGCCGCATTCTGGGGCGCCGCGGCCCCATTGGTCGTCGCCTGGCGATTTCATACCGTGGCGTCGATTCGACCAGTACTGGTTTGCGGATATGCGGTGCTTGCGCTGGCGGGCGTACTGGTGGCCGCCGCATTGCAGTGGCCCGTATCGACGAACTTGCGATTGACAACGGTCGTACTGTATGGCGGCCTGGTCGGCGCGGCGCTAGCGGTCGTCAACGCGTTTCTGTGGGAGATGGTCGGCCGCGGCATTTCGCAACGTCGTCGAGGACTGGCCTACGCCCTGGCGTTCGGTGTCGGACCGTTGTTGGCCGTGGTCGGTTCGCTCGGAGCACAATGGCTGCTGTCGGGCACGATCGAGTTGCCGTGGGTTTCCCACTCAGGATTCTCCATGCGGACCTTCGCGATGACTCCCCTGGAATTCCCGCGTAATTTCGCGGCGCTCTTCGCGGTTAGTTCGCTCGTCCTGATCGTCTGTGCTATCGCCGCCATGCGATACGTCCTGCCGACGGTCTACGACGAATCTCCCAGGCCGCCATTCGTATCGAATTTTTTCCTTGTGGGACGCGAGCTCATATCAGATCGTGTTCTGCTGCTAGCCGTGGTCGCGTATTTGTTAGTCGACGCGGGGTCCACCATTTCCAACAATATGGCGCTTTACACGCCGTTGGCGTTGGGCCACCCAGCCGAGGATTACGCCGGCTATCAGAATGCAATTCGCTTTTCGTTCAAGGTCGTCGCAGGGCTCCTCTTAGGCTGGGCGATCGCACACACGCATGCGAAGATGGGCCTGTTAGCCACTTGTGGATTGTGCGTGAGCGGCGTCTTCTGGTTGTTGCTATTGCCTAAAGCGTGGTTTCTGGTCAGCTTCGGACTGATGGGCGCAGGCGAACTGTATGGCGTCTACTATCCTAACTACATCATGGATCGCTCGCGGCCAGATCGAATTCGCCAGAACATGGCCGTTCTGCAACTGTTAACTCTCGTGACCTGTCTGGCGCCTCCGGCGTTTGGAGCGATCTCGGACAAGGTCTCGCTGACCGCGAGTTTTGCCGTGGCAAGCTGCATGCTCTTGGCGTCGCTACTTATCGTAGCCGTCGGCTTGCCGGCGAAACCGCGGTTGAACGACGGTCAACCACAACTGCTGACTGAAACGACCGAGGTTCGTCGATGACCATGCCCACGATTTCCGCGATCGACGTTCACGCACATTACGGGCGCTACGTGCGCGGCGCGCCGGACGCGCTGGTCAATGAACTGATGTCGGCCGACGCCGTAGAGGTCCAGCGGCGTGCCGAATTGGCCCAAATTGAGTACACGATCGTATCTCCGCTCGAAGCCCTGTTGCCGCGCGGCGGAGGAAACGCCATCGCGGGAAACGTCCACGCCGCGGAAACTGTTCTACAGCAGCCGGGCTTGTTGCAGTACGTCGTCATCGATCCACGCGAACCGCGCACGTTCGATCAGGCCGATGAGATGCTACGACAGCCTCGGTGCGTCGGCATCAAGATCCATCCTGAAGAACATTGCTACCCGATCCGAGACCACGGCCGAGCGATCTTCGAGTTCGCCGCCGCCCGCAGGGCGATCATCCTGACTCATTCCAGCGAACAGAACAGCCTGGCGGCCGACTTCGTCCCGCTGGCGAACGAGCATCCCGAGGTCACCCTAATCCTAGCGCACATCGGATGCGGTTGGGATGGTCAACTTACGCATCAAGTTCGAGCCGTACAGCAGTCGAGGCATGGAAACGTCTACGCCGATACGTCGAGTGCCCAATCGATTACACCGGGCCTGATCGAATGGGCAGTGCGCGAGATGGGCGCCGATCGTGTGCTGTTCGGCACGGATACGCCCCTCTACCATGCGGGAATGCAACGTGCTCGCATCGACCAGTCGGACTTGCCCGACGCCGTAAAGCACCAAATCCTTCGCGGTAATGCGTTACGATTGTTCGGTCTCGATCGTCTCTTATGATCGTCGCAGGTGTTTATGGCGTCTCAGGAAAGTGATGAGAATTGGACAGTCGACGCAGCGGCGCGGCCCGACGGTATCGGCGCCGCAGCGGCGCCGAAGCGCTCCACGAGTGAATCGCAATATCTCTATCGCCGGGCGAAGCAAATCATTCCCGGCGGCACACAGTTGCTCAGCAAGCGGCCCGAGATGTTCGCGCCTGACCAATGGCCCGCGTACTACGCTTCGGCGCATGGCTGCGAAATCGTCGATCTCGACGGCAACATCTATCTCGACATGTCGATCATGGGCATCGGGTCGTGCCTGTTGGGTTATGCTGATACTGAAGTCACCGAGGCCGTCGTCCGCCGTGTCTACAACGGCTCGATGTGTACGCTGAACTCACCCGACGAAGTCGCGTTGGCCGAACAACTGATCGAATTGCATCCCTGGGCCGACAGCGTGCGATTCGCTCGCGCAGGCGGCGAGGCGATGGCCGTGGCCGTGCGCATCGCGCGGGCCGCAACCGGCCGCGATACCATCGCGTTCTGCGGATACCACGGATGGCACGATTGGTATCTTGCCGCGAATCTGGTACCGACGGATGACCGCGATCCGCTGGCAGGCCACCTATTGCCCGGCTTGTCGCCGGCGGGCGTCCCCTCGCAGTTGGCGGGCACGGCCTTGCCGTTTGCCTACAACAAGCTGGAGGATTTGGCGGCGATCGTTCGTCGGCAGGGGCGTGGACTTGCGGCGGTCGTCATGGAACCCACGCGCAGCGTCGATCCCGAGCCCGGCTTTCTCGAAGGCGTACGCGAGCTATGCGATGGCTGTGGCGCAATTTTGGTGGTTGACGAAATTACGGCTGGTTGGCGATTCGGGCTGGGCGGTGTCCATTTGCGTTATGGACTACAACCAGATGTCGCGGTCTTCGGCAAAGCATTGGCCAACGGCCATCCGATGGCTGCCATCCTAGGTCGTGGCCGCGTCATGCAAGCGGCACAACAGTCGTTCATATCGAGCACGTACTGGACCGACGGCGTTGGTCCCGCCGCGGCCTTGGCGACGATTCAAAGGCTGCGCCGCACGGACGCGCCCTCGCACTTGCACGCAATCGGCATGCTGTGGCGAAACGGCGTGCAGCAATTGGCGGGGCTGCATAAGCTGCCGCTGAGGATCACCGGTCACCCCGCAATTTCGTCGCTCTCGTTCGATCATGCCGACGGCGCGGCGTTGCAAACACTGCTCACCGTGCGGATGCTAGAGCACGGAATTCTTGCGGGCGCGGCTTTCTATCCGTCACTGGCGCACGAGTCGCGCCACGTCGAAGCCTATCTGGCGGCCGCCGAGAGTATTTTCGCGGAACTGGCCGACGCCATTCGCGCCGGCGACGCAACCCGCCGCATCGGCGGCCCGGTGAAACATACCGGCTTTGGAAGGTTGAATTGAGGTACCGTGAACGCCGTCCCGCTCCCTCGCCGCCAGCAGATTCGCAACGTTGCGCTGTATTCGACCACCAACTGTCTGGTATATTTCACCGCGCCAGTCGTCTACGTGGGCATTACGCAGACGTCTTTATGCGCCGGACTCGGAGCATCTGACACAGTAGCGAATTTGCCCGCGTCCGCGTATTTTTGGGCAGTGATTGTTCCCGTGTTTGTCGCGGCGCGGTTCCAGAAGGTTTCGGCCACCGCGCCGGCCCTAGCGATCGCCTATTTGGCGATGGCACTGGCTGGTCTGCTAGTGGCACTGTCGCTGTGGTGGCCAGTCTCGACGCAGTTCAGGCTCGCCGCAGTCATCGTTTACGGCGCCATGATCGGCGCTGGACTAGGAAGCCGCAACGTCTTCGTATGGGAAGTCGTGAATCGAGGCATGTCGCTCGAGTTGCGCGGCTGGGCTTACTCCCTGTCATTTGGTTTGGGCCCCTTCTTCGCGGTCATCGGCGCACTCCTCGCCCAATTGTTGCTGTCCGGTGAGGTCGTCATTCCGGACTTCACATTCGCCCAAGGACTGTCGTTGACTCATGTGAACATCACGCCACTTGGGTTTCCCTTGAACTTCGCAGCGCTGTTTGCCGCAACAACGCCGGTCCTCTGCCTGGCCGCGATCCTGTCCAGCCAGTTCAAATTGCCGGAAGTGCATGACGACGCGCCGAGAGCCGCATTGCTATCGACACTTCTGGAATCGGCGACGGAATTGACGCGAGACCGCATTCTCGCCTGCGCCATTCTTGCCTACGTCTTGGTCGATGCGGGCTTCACGATTACCAACAACATGTCGCTCTACACCATCGAAGCGTTGCATCGCCCCGCCGAAGAGTACGCCGGCTACCAGAATGCCCTTCGGTTTTGCTTTAAGATGACCGCTGGCTTCATGTTGGGTTGGCTACTCGTGCGCACGCACGCCAAACTGGGTGTGTTGGTTACCGGGGCGTTCTGTCTGGCAGGCATCGTATGGGCCCTCGCGGCGCCCAATCGCTGGTTCTTGCTAAGCTTCGGATTGATGGGCGCAGGCGAGCTCTACGGCATCTACTATCCCAATTTCATTATGGCACGATCGCGAGCGAATCGGCTGCGCCAGAATATGGCCATGCTCCAACTGATGAGTCTCGCGACCAGCCTCGCGCCGGTTGGATTCGGGGCCTTGTCGGACGAATTCGGGCTGCCGGCGAGTTTTATCGCGGCCGCGGTTATCACGTGTTTATCTCTGGCCCTGGTCGCGTGGGGCCTGCCCGCGAGGCCAACGCCTCCGGCCGATTCGACGGCCGGCGAATCGTCGCCGCGATTGGAGGACGCCTGTTCCAGTCTTTGAATATTACCGCCATCGCTTCCACTACGGTACTAATGGGACCGGTCCGCCGATTGTCGACCGTCACGGACTCATCAGCGACTCGGTCGTGATAGAGTCGGAACCCTGCAAAAGCAGTATGCTGCTGCCAAAGCCTCGCGCGATAAGGTCAGAGCACATCGAGATCTGCATGCCAAGGCGTAACTCATTTCGAGTGGTTGTCGCGATCGAAGTGGCCCATGGGTCACCTCGATCGCTTTTTTGGCGCGCATCATCACCGTCATTCCCGCGCAGGTGGGAATCGAGTACACCGTAAGTCGACCCTGCACGACGAGATTCACCGCTGCCGCGCAAAAGTCTCGTTCGCAAACGCCCTCCCCCGAGCCCCTGGATTCCCGCCTGCGCGGGAATGACGTCTGGGTAGTAAAGTTAGGCTTAACGGTCGCGCTCGCAAGCACCGGCGTTTTCTATGGGATGGCTGCCCAAACTCAAGTGGCCTGAGAGAAGGTGCTCGCGTCCTGGCGCGCTGGGCCTGTTAGGTATATTAGTCCGTTCTGGGGATATTGGGAGCGCTTCTGCAACAATTCAATCTGGGCTTCTATCCCCACGTATGAGAGTCAGAATTTCAGTTTTGGTCGATTCAGACAGTGAAACCCAGGCCGAGATACCTGCTGCTAGGTTGGGGTCGTTGCGGGCATCACGAACCCCGAGTGCGCCGGTTTCCGCGCCGCTTCCGGTGGGACTATCGGTTTTTCGAGCATTTTTCGCGATCGTTCGATTCCCAGGCACTTCCGTTCATGTTTCGGGACCGTAGACGCCAATTTCCTCGCATGATCCGCGCCAGGGCGGTGCGGGCAAGTGGGGCAGGTCAGGGGGGCAGTTCTTCTGTTTCGCGGAACCCGGCCTTCCGCAGCACACCGTTTCTCGGTACCATCCCCGACCGATTTTGTCCTGCGGACGTGATCCGCGGCGCAAAGTCGAGGGGGCGCCACGACGGACCGTCGGCCATCGTTTAGACGCGCAAGAACATCGCGCGTCCTGTCAGCGATTCTCCAACTTATCGGGAGCCAAAGCATGAATAGCAATGTAGGAGTCTTCGCCTGGATTCGCGACAGCGTTCGACGGGCCGTGCTGTTGGGTTTTTCCGACGCCGTCGAGCAATTGGGCGATATCAGCGACAAGGAATCGTTGCATCCGCAGCTTGCCACGGTCCTCAGGCAATCGCCTGCGCTGAAGTACGAGGCTTCATTGAACCGAGAACCTCTCGCAGCGGCTCCACGTGCCGATCGCAAGCGGCTGGGCCGGTCGCTGGCACAGTTTCAGACCGAAGAGACGGCGACTGGTGCGGAGTAAAGTGCGGAGCCAATCAGTCGAAGTGAAGCCTACGGCTTGGCCGCCTGCACATCCTTCGTCTTACCGATGGCGTACAAGTGCCGGTCGCTGCGCACTAGCAGCCGGTCGCCTGCAATGGCGGGCGTCGCCAGGTAAATCTCATCCGCCGGCAGCATGTTGGTCCGTAGGACCTTGAACTCCGGGCCGGACTCGAGAACGATCGTCGTGCCGTACTCATTCAGGCAGAAGATCTGATCGTTGTATGCCCAGGGCGATGCCGTGAACGCGCGACCCTCGGGAATTCGTCGCCGCTCGTAAAGCTCCTGTCCCGTCTTGGCGTCGTAGCAGGCCATCACGCCCAGATCGCGCAGCACGTACACCCGCCCCTTGTACAGCAATGGCGAAGGATTGTAGCCCGACGCCATCTTCTGTCGCCAGAGGACGTAGGCGTTGTTCGGCTCGTTCGCGGCCAGGCTGATGTCTCCCGTGGCGCCCGCGCGGACGGCCAACAGCGGCTTGCGGTTGGCCATGAAATTGCCGGAGCTCAGGTAAACGACGTCGCCCGCGGCGAATGGCGTGGGGATCGAGTTGCCCGACATGCCTCCCAGGCGCCACAGCTCGTTGCCACCGGTGTCGTATGAGCGGGCCATGTCGGCGCCCATGGTGACGATCTCGGTTCGCAGGCCGTTTTGCCAAACGAAGGGCGTTGCCCAACTGCTCTTTTCCTCGCGCGGCGTGCGCCAGAGCTCGTCGCCCGTCGCAGTGTCGAGCGCGGCCAGGTACGACTGATCCTCGTTGTCGTTGAGAATGTATAGCCGGCCATCGTGCAGCGTCGGCGATGCACCGGTGCCCCAACCATTGGCGACCTTGTGGGGATCGACCGGACGCGACCACAGAGGTTTTCCGTCCAAGTCGTAGCAGTAGATTCCCAAATTGCCGAAGTAAGCATAGACGCGCTTGCCGTCAGTCACGGGCGTCTCGGTCGCGTACGAGTTCTTCAGGTGAATCGATTCGACCGGTTGTCCTTCGTGCGCCGTTCGCTGCCATTGAATCGCGCCGGTCGCCAGGTCGAGGCAGAGCACGTACCAATGATGGATGCCGACAGGCGGCTTCTTGCGATCGCCGCCCAGATAGAGCCCGCGCTTCTGATCTTCGTTTGGCGCATCGCTGACGACGCTGGTGAGAAAGATCTTCTGACCCCAGACGATCGGCGACGACCAACCACCTCCGGGCACCTTCTGTTTCCAGAGCACGTTTTGTGTCGCGCTCCAGGTATCGGGCAAGCTCGCGTTCTCGGCCACTCCCAACGCCGCGGGCCCCCGGAACTGCGGCCAGTTGTCGTCGGCGATTGCGGAACTTGCAACGATTAGGCAAATCGCGAGGGAGGACGCGGCGGCGCGAACAGGGCTTTTGACTCTCATTGCAAGCGCTCCTTCGAATTGGCCGTTGGCGATTCCGCGCGGTGCCTCGGAAGGGGGATGGTAAGCGGATTGGGCGAGCATCTTCCAGTTGGCATTTAACTGCGCCACCGACCCGATTGGGTGTAGCTTCATCCACGGCCGCGGCGAAGTCAATCTGCCCTAGGCGCCGCTTAACTCACCATGGGCCGGAAAATACGGTGTATGCAGCAGCGACGCATCGCGTTCCCACACCCCGATTGGGTTAGATCGCAGCGGACTGACGCTTGCACTGTCCGCGGAAATGCGGGCGAATTGTGTCGCTCCATCCAGACGAGACGTTCTGAAAATACTGCGATAGGCGACGCTTTCTCCGAGATCTGCACCTGCATAGAATTGTGAACCCAAATCGAGAACGCCTCAAAGTTCGGCGCAAGGCGTGTATTCGCGCACGGCACTCTGTCGCCACGCGATGAAGGCAACGCGAATGTTGCCCAACGAATGTTCGACGCTGGAAATCAATCGCGTTGCCAACGTCCAGTCGACATCCATGACGTGCCTATTGACGCGTGGGAAACCTGGCGAGCCTTGAGGATTTTCAACGATTACGGCAAGCATTTTGCATTTACGGATTGCCGTGTTCGTCTCCACAGAAAGCCGCGAAAGTGGCTGGAAAGTTGTTTGAATCGACTTGGCCAACGTGGTAATCTGTTTCAGATTCTACTTCTATTGACGGTTTTGCTGAGGACGTTGTTGCTGAATAATCGCCGAATTGATCGCGTTACGCGGCTACGAATCGACGATGCGATAGGTCCGGCGCCCGCGCGAGTTCTGGCGCGTCCACACAGGATTTCAGCCTGAAATCGGCGGTTCCGCCCACCTCGCTGCATCCAGCGGATTGTTGCCTTGACTGCCTGAATGGTCAAATAGCTGCCGCCTTGGGCTGGCGACGAGCATGCATCGGGCACTCGCTGCAAAACTGGGAGTGAGAAAAGTCGTGCTCGATCAAACCTCGGGATCGTTCTTTGGTCCTTCATCTGTGGTCCAATTGTTGAGACACCGGGCGACGCATCAGCGCGACGAAATCGCCTATGTGTTTTTGGCTGACGGCGAGAGCGACGAAATCAGCCTTACGTACGGGCAGCTCGACGAGCGCGTGCGAGCACTTGCGGCTCGGCTCCAATCGCTCGATCTCGAAGGGCGACGTGCGTTGCTCTTGTACCCCGCGGGTCTCGACTTCGTAGTGTGTTTTTTCGCTTGTTTGTATGCCGGCGTCGTTGCCGTTCCTGCTTATCCTCCCAGAATGAATCGCTCGCTGGAGCGGATTGAAGCCATCGCCGCCGACGCCGATGCCCACGTGGCGTTGACGACTAGCGCCGTATGGGAACGGGTCTCCTCGCAATTGCAGGGGACCCCTGATTTGCGGTCACTTCGTTGGGTCTCGACGGATGATGCCGCCCAGGCCGTCGACGCCGCGTGGGTCGATCCCAAGTCCGATCGCTATACGCTGGCGTTCTTGCAATACACGTCAGGTTCGACGGGCACTCCCAAAGGCGTGATGCTCACGCACGACAACTTGCTGCACAACTGCGCCTTGATCGGGTTTTGCTTCGAGCCCAGTCGCAAGGCGCTCGGCGTTTTCTGGCTGCCCAGCTACCACGACATGGGATTGGTCGGCGGCATCTTGCAGCCGTTGTACATTGGCTGTCCGAACGTGATCATGTCGCCGGTGGCTTTCTTGCAGAGGCCGCTGCGCTGGTTGCGGGCGATCAGCAAGTATCGGGCGACGATGAGCGGCGGCCCGAACTTCGCCTACGACTTGTGCGTTCGGAAGACAACCCCCGAACAACGTGAAGGCTTGGATCTCAGTTGCTGGACATTGGCCTTTAACGGGGCGGAACCCGTGCGTGCCGAAACGATCGATCGATTCGTCGACGCCTTTGGCCCTTATGGGTTTCGACGCGAAGCATTCTTTCCCTGTTACGGGCTGGCGGAAGCGACGTTGCTGGTCTCCGGCGGCTACAAAGATGAAGCGCCTCGTATCCGTGCTTTCGAGGCGCGCAGTCTTGAGAACGGCGAAGTTCGGGATGCGAGCGGTGCGAGCGCCGACCGCCGGCTGCTTGTCGGATGCGGTCAGAATCTGCCCGACCAGACGATTGCGATCGTCGATCCCGAAACCCGCATTCCGCGTGCCCCTGGCCAGATGGGCGAAGTCTGGGTTCGCGGACCGAGCGTCGCACAGGGTTATTGGAATCGACCCGAGGAAAGCGACCAGATTTTCCGCGCGCGGCTGGCCGGAACCGACGAGGGGCCATTTTTGCGAACCGGAGACCTGGGTGTGCTCGAGGACGGCGAACTGTACATCACAGGGCGACTGAAGGACTTGATCATCGTTCGCGGTTTGAACCACTATCCGCACGATATTGAATTGACCGTCGAGAAAAGCCACGGCGGATTGCGGCCGAATTGCGGCGCAGCGTTCACGGTTGCCGAAAGCAACGCACAACGGGGCGACGCGCAGCGGCTCGTCATCGTCTACGAAGTCGAGCGCACTCAGCGGACCCACCTTGAGCCGATTTTCGAGGCCATTCGGCGCGACGTGGCCAAAGAGCATGAGTTGCTCGTCGACTCGATTGTGCTAGTCAAGGCCGGCAGCATCCCGAAGACCTCGAGCGGCAAGATCCAGCGACACGCTTGTCGCAAGGGGTATCTGGACGGGCATTTGGACGTCGTCGCGAAATGGGATTCCGACAGTGATTCCGCCGACAGTGATACTTCCGACGAACTGATCGATTCCAATGGCCACGATCCGACCGCTCTGGCTGTAATCGACGATTTGGCGGCGGCCAGTTCGGCTCAACCGCACACGGGCAACGGCATGGCGGGAAGTAAACACCGGAATGGCGGCGAAAATAAGAAGCAGTCCTCGATCGGCATGCCAATTTATGCGAACGGCGATCTCAAATCGATCGAAGCGCCCGCAAACGCCATCGCCGCCATGAGCAAAGCCGAACAAGTGCTCGACGAAGTCCGTCGCGTGGCCCGCGAACGCGCCAAGGGCCTGACGATCGATACGAGCATCGTCGATTTGGGGCTCGATTCGCTAGAGCGCATGGAAATCATGGCGGCCTTGGAAGAACGCTTCGGCGGTCGTTTTCCCGAAGACGTCATGGCTCAACTCGAAACCTGTCGCCAGGTGCTCGCGGCCGTCGAAAAGTATCTGGGCGAAGGGCGTCCGGTGCGGCCCAAGCCGCATGCAGGCGAGGTGCCTGTCGAGAACTATCGCTTTGACAAGTATCCCGAATATCTGAAACTGCGGGAGAACCTCGATCTGATTGAAGAGTCGGGCGTCGGAAATCCATTTTTCAACGTCCACGAACGGCTCTCAATGGACACCACCGTGATCGAGGGACGCGAACTGATCAACTTCTCCGGCTTCAACTACCTCAGCATGTCGGGAGACCCCTTGGTTTCCCAGGCCGCGAAGGACGCTATCGACCGCTACGGCACGAGCGTCTCGGCCAGCCGGTTGGTATCCGGCGAAAAGGTGCTGCACGTCGAACTGGAGCGAGCGATTGCCGACCTGGTCGGAACCGATGCTTCCATCGTCTATGTCGGCGGCCATGCCACAAACGAGACGACCGTGGGCCATTTGTTTGGCCCTGGCGATTTGATCCTGCACGACGCGCTAGCGCACAATAGCATTATCCAGGGGAGCATACTTTCGGGCGCGCGGCGGCGGCCGTTTCCGCATAATGATTGGCGTGCGGTCGACAGGTTGCTCACGGACTTGCGGGACAATTATCGCCGCGTCTTGGTGGCGATCGAGGGCGTTTACAGCATGGATGGCGACATCCCTGACCTGCCTCGATTCATCGAGATCAAAAAACGCCACAGAGCCTTCCTGCTAATCGACGAAGCGCATTCCATGGGCGTGCTCGGTCCCCACGGCCGTGGGATTGGCGAGTTCTTCGATGTCAATCCCAGCGACGTCGATTTGTGGATGGGCACATTGTCGAAGGCATTTGGAAGTTGCGGGGGGTATATCGCGGGCTGCAGGGCCGTGGTCGAGTATCTGAAGTACACGGCGCCGGGCTTCGTGTTCAGTGTAGGCATTGCTCCCTCGAACGCTGCTGCCGCCTTGGCGGCGATCAGGTTGCTGGAGGATGAGCCGGATCGCGTTGCGCGGCTCCACGACCGCGCTCGGCTATTTCTTAGTTTGGCCAAGAAACGCGGCATGAATACCGGCACCAGCAAGAACTCGCCGGTGGTGCCCATTATCCTGGGGAATTCGATCCACTGCTTGCAGATCTCGCGAGCCATGGCCCAGCGGGGGGTGAACGTGCAACCGATCTTGCACCCGGCTGTGGAAGAAAAAGCGGCTCGGCTGCGGTTTTTCATCACCGCCAGCCACTCCGTCGAGCAAATTCGCCGCACGATTGACCTGTTGGCCGAGGAACTGGCCAAGGTCGACGCAAAATACGTAGCCGGCGCGACGCACAACGGCCACCATTATGGCTCATCGCCGCAGGGCGTGCCCCGTTTACCCGTGCAGCACTAGCGTCGAATGGCATTGCAGGCTTGAACCAACAGTTTGCGGGCTGGCGGGATGCCATCACCGAATGCGATTCAATCGCGATACGGTGGATCGCGGCAAGGCCACGGCCAAATCAGCCCAAACGCCCAATCGATCGTCCAAACTCGCCGAATTCGCGCGTTAGGCGGCAAAGTGTATTGATCGCACCGCCGGTTGGCAGTAGCATCAAGCGTGGGCATCCGCGGCGAAGGTCATGCGCTCGCCGCGCACGCGGAGACCGACTGGTTGCGGTCCGCCGCGGTCTTGGTCGCTGACAGTCATCGAGGGAGACAACGGCTTGTTAACCGAACAAGAGGTTGCGCGAAGCTGGCGGAAGCTATTCAAGAGCGGCGACTGGGACAGCGACGTTTTCGACAAGGCCGAAGTCTTGCTCGAAGAACTTCGACCCGAAAGCCCCTTGCGGCATCGTCTCGGCTCCGAATTGGCCGAGCTTCGCAAGCTGCGAAGCGTCGGCTGATTCAATCGCGGAGTTGCATCGCTGGGCGCGAAAGCGTGGGCTAAGTTCATCGCGCCTACTTGTTGATCTCCACGCCCAATGTCAATCCCTGGATGAACACTTCCTGGCGATTGTTGTTCTCGTGGATGCCCATGTAGGGCAAGGTGTAGTCGACCATGTTGCTGGGGCGAGCGACGTTGTTGACGATAATGCCTGTCCAGCCGGCATTCAACTGCACGCTGCGGAATATATTCCAACCGACGCCGACGCGGAGTTCTCCGAGCGGCGCGAACTCTACTTGACGCGATGCGTGTGTGGACGCGGTCCGTTCCAGGTCGAGCGACCGAGGCGGATTCGTGGCGACCAATCCGGGAATCGCCAGGCTGCCGATTTCTGCTTGTTGCGATAGTTGTTGAATGTTCGCACCTGCCATGAACCGGCCCTCGGTCGTAAATTTGACACGACCGCGCTGCCAAGCCCCTCGTAGTCCAATCTGGCCGCCGACCATGTTATTCACGGCGCGGGTGTGCCAGAAGCTGTTTGCCAAGACACTGCCGGTTGTATTCACGTTGAAGCGTTCGTCGAACTTGAAATACCGGATGCCTCCCAAGAAATCCCAGTTTCCGCCGAGAATCGTCGGACCCACGCGCCATAACCGGCTGGCTTCCGTTCCCCAGATCTCCGTGTGCTGCAGGATCGACATTTGACTGAAGATTACGGGAAAGGTTCTCAGGTCGCCGAAGTCGGCTGGAAACGCAATGTCGGGAATCCCGTCGGGCGGAGGGATGAGGGCTGGCGGAGGATTGGGGTTGGGCCTTCCGATATCCATTCCATCGCGGCCGAACACCGGGAAGAGCACGTCGAACGGCACCGTGAACAGGTCCGGTTGAAAGAAGGTGTCGTTGTAGTTGTCGTCAAAGCCGTCGCCGTTATAGTCGGTGAATCCCTGTAGGAACGAAGTGCCGAATAGCGGATCGATGAGCGAATTGAACTTCACTCCCACATTGTTGAAGCGGAATCTCTGGTTGTTGGGGTAGAGTCGGAACGCGCTGAACAGCCACCCTACGTCGCCGTTCACGAAGCCGCCTTCCCAGCGATAACCGGCCTCATAGCCCGTGCCGAAGATACCGGTGTTCAACGAATTCCGCAGATTGCCCGAATTGGCTCCGGTGTCATAGAACCCCGACGCATTGGCGTCGCCGATGTCGGTCTTGTTGGGCACCGTCGTGCCCCACCGTAAGGCTTCCCAACTGCCGAACCACCCCTGATTGCGCGACGGACCGGATCCATACGTGCTGAAATCTCCGGGTGAGAAGATCTGCACGTCGTCCACAAAGGGGGCTTCCGCCACCCCCCCTGGTTCTGGAGTGCCCGGCTGGTCGGCAAAGGCCGAGCAAACCAGGGAAAACTGCAGGGCCAAGACAAGCAGCCATGCTCTCGTGCGGTTGGTCGCCATCGTTGGTATCTACCTTGTCTAACGGCTGAGTATTTTGCGCACTTCCGCGAGCGGCTGAAGTGTTCGCCGCTCGGATCGTGCCGGTAGTATCGGTCATGCCAGTCGCGTGAGTTGAGTAAGAAAGGCAAGACGTAGCGAAAATACCGCGCATTCCGATTACATCGGGTTTGCCGGGCGATAAGCTGGTGCAACGCGGTAAATTGGGAAGCCAATTTGGCCACTTTTTGAGTCGCTAGCACGCGCTGAACGCAGGCGTGGATGAACTTGGGCGCCGCCGAGAAGCCGAGATTTATTTTCTGGTCGAGCCGGCAAGAATCGCCCAGCTTACTTTTGCCACGCAATTTCCCGGTATCGGCTCCAGCCACCCGAGCCTGGCGTCCGAAAGCAAGTGCTGGCGCGCCTACCCTTGGCGAGTCGAGTGACCACAACGTCCTGTCCGCATGCCGCCATGCCTCCACGCAAACGACTCTCTGTCTCTGCCCCGGCTAAGTCGGCAGCGCTGGACGACGACGCACGGGCGCCCAGCGCAGGGACGGGCGACCATCCCTGGGTCGTCGCCTTTGCCAGCTACTTGAGCGGCGAGTGCCATCTGGCGGCCAATACGGTCATCGCGTATCGGCGGGACCTGCGCCGCTTCATCCAGTGGCTGGGCAAGCGTAAGATGCAGGCCCTTTCGATCAACGAGTTGGCCGTGTACGCGGGCTGGTTGCACGATCAGAAGTTGGCGCCGGCCAGTCTGGCCCGGCATCTAGTGTCGCTCAAATTGTTCTTTCGCTACCTGCAGCTCGAGGGAGTGCTCGCGGAAAATGCCGCGGAACTGCTGGGCAGCCAGAAGCTTTGGCAGCGCGTGCCCGTCGTGCTCGCTCCGCACCAGGTGAATCGCCTGTTCGAGTGCCCGCGGCCAGGCGACCCGAGCTGGCGGCGCGACCGGGCCATGCTCGAGTTGCTGTACGCAACGGGCTGCCGGGCGTCGGAGCTGTCGACGCTTGAAGTGCGCGACGTGCATCTCGACGCCGGATATTGCATGTGCCGAGGAAAGGGGGATAAGCAGCGGATGGTCCCCCTAGGACGCCGCGCCGTGGAAGCGGTGACCGCGTACCAAGAGCACGAACGACCGGCCGCCGCGGCCCATGCCGGATCGCTGCCTCCGTGGCTGCTCTTATCGCGCACGGGGCGTCGCTTACGTCGCGAGCGGATCTGGGAGCTGGTGAAGAAATACGCCTGCGAGGCAGGCGCGCCCTCGTCGGTCAGTCCCCATACCTTGCGGCATAGTTTCGCCACGCACGTACTGGCCGGCGGCGCCGATCTACGGCAGGTGCAAGAAATGCTCGGCCACGCGAGCATTGCCACGACGCAAATCTACACGCACGTGGACCTCGCGCGGCTCAAAGCGGTCCACCGCAAGTTCCATCCACGCGGCTGATGGTTCTTCGCGATCAATTGGGGAATTGGCGCCTCTTCAGGCCAACGTCGACTGGGGCTCGCGTTTGTCCAGCCATCACTTGGCCCAAGAACTGTTCGCGTAGCGTTCCTTGAGCAATTGGGTCGCTTGGCTGGCACGCTCGGGCTTACCGATATCGTTCCAAAGCGTGGCCAGATTGTGCAGAGCTTCCGCGTGCGCGTCCCGGTTGGAAAAGTAGAGCTGGTCGACGTGCAGGAATGCGAGTATCGCCGACTTGGTCCCGCCCGGTTTCTTGCGGTAACAGTTGCCTAACGTGACGTACGCTCTGGCCGACAGCTCGGCATCCTCGGGATTCGCTTTCTCGACGACCTCTTCGACGATCTTGATGGCCGGCTCGAAATCGCCCATTTGGGCCATGCACTCGGCCTTGCCGAGAATGGCGGCCAAGCGCTGTTTGTCTAACTTTTCATCCTTGGATTGACCGACGTCGGCCAGAACCTTGTCGAAGGCCGTCAGCGCCTCGGCGTACTTCTTCTGCGCCACCAGCACGCGGCCCTTGGCGATTCCGGCCCGCAGCTTGTGATCGGGCCAGGGCGATTTTTCCACCGCATCGTAACGCTCGTAGGCCTTATCGTAGGCGCCCACGGCGGCCAGCAAGTCACCCAGAATCTCGCTGCCCTGAAGGTAGTGATAGTTGTCTTTGTTTCCGTCGACGAAGGCCAGCATGAGCTTGCCGGCGTCGCGGATATCTCCGTTACCGGCTAGCGCCAGGTTCGAGCGACAAAGGGCGACGTAGAACTGCAAGTCTTGCTTGATCTCGGCGCGTGAGACGTTGGCGGCGTCGATCTTACCTAGGTTCAACAGGGCGTTCTCGAAATTTCGACTGGCAATCGCGCCGCGTACGAGCTTCAACTGCGGCGGTTCGGCGGCGAACGCAATCGACTCGATCTCGCCGACCGACACCTGTTTCGACACCCCCGCGGCCATTTCCACGGAGACTTCGGTGGGGCTGGTCATGCGCACGACGCCGCTCACGCGGCCGCTTGGCCGCAGGCGAATCTCATCGTCGGCGGCAAAGACGCCGACGCAGCATGCCGACCACACGATCAATAGGACGGGCAACGCGGTCTTTTTCATTTCGGAAATCCTCGATTTCGCATTGGGCACGATCTGCCGGCTGTGTCGCACTGATTCATTAGGGCACGGTCGGGAGACCGGTGCCCAATCAGACTGTTTCCAAAGCATTTTGATCCCAGTTACTTCATCGCCGCGGCCGTTTTTGCTTTGCCGACGTCGCTCGGCGGCTTCAACGGGCCCAAACCAGTCGCCGGTCTGCCGGCTTCCACTTGGATAGTTCTGAGCAGAAGGTCGTACTTTCGCGACCATTCGCTCCCGCCCATGTCGGGCCGGAGTCGAGCAACGATCTTGATCGAGCCCTCGGCACGATCCAACAAGATCTGCTTGTCCGCTTCTGATTGCTGCCGCGCCTGCAACAAGTAGCACGTAGCCAGATTGTATCGGGCCTCGTGAAAGACGTCCTGAAATTTGGCGTTCCGCCGCGTGATGTCGGCCAGGCGGCTCCACCCCCAGATGACGTTGCCCTCCTGGCCCCTTTCGTCTTTCGCTTTATGTGCTCCGGCGATGGCCAGCGTGTAGTATTCTTGCTTCTTCTTGCCCCATTCCTGATACGTGTAGGCGGCTTCCTTCTGCACGTCGAGGAGCATGGGCCTTTCGCTGAGAATCTCCACGAGTGAATCGACGGCCTGCTTGTAATCGCCAGCGCTGCGCTGGCAGCGGGCCATTCGCAGTTTAACTCCGAACATGGCTTCCGGCCGCACGAAATTCGGATTGGCCTGGGCCGTCGCCATGATCTTTTCATCGACCGCGGCCGCCTTCCGGTAGTATTCTCGTGCCTGGGCGGGCGTTTCCTTTCCCGCGACTTCGTAGCCGCTGGCCAGTCGATAAAACGTCTCGGCGACCCAGTTCAGCGAATTGAAAGTATTGCCCTTTTCGCGAGCCGAGATGCGGTCCAAAAACAGCTTGAAGCCCGCGGTGACGCGATCGAGCTGCGCTGCCTTGTTTTCCTTGCGGAGGATGGCGACTTGCTCTTCCAACTCGCGGCCCAGCGTAATGTAAATGCGCGTGAGCATTTCGATCCCCTGGGCGTCGCCACTTTTGGCGATGAGCGCCTCGAGGTCGTTCATCATTTTTTCGGCTTTGTCCAAGGCTTGCGTGGCGACGTAGGCCCGCAGCGCGATCTTGTACGTCTCGGTGGCGAAGTTGCCTTGCTCTGCGAGCGGGTTATTAGCCGCCACGATCGCTACCGGACCAATTGCAGGGTCTTCGAGCAAAGCCACGGCCTTGGCTGCTTCATCGGCCCCCACGTAGATTTGCGCAAGCGACAATGCGGCGGCAACAAGGCTGTAATCGACAACGGCGCCCGATTGCAATTGCTTGCGCATCCGATCGAGGCCCCGAGCGAGTGTCTCCTGCGCCTGCTTGAGCATGCGATCGAGTTCGACCTGTGGAGGGCGATGGGCTGCTTCCTTGCCGGCGGCCGCCAGATAGGCGCTCCACATGGCCTGTCCGGCTTTTAATTCGGCCTCGCCGCGCCGGGGGGATTCGGCCGGGACCTTCTCCAAATACTCGAAGGCCTTGTCCAATTGCTGCTCGTTGGCGGCCAGCACAATCAGTACGATCCAAGCGTCGTCGGCGTCGGCTTCGCCGGCAAAACGTCGAGTCACGTAGTCGGCCAGCGCGAGCATGCGATCGCGTTCAAACTGGCGATCCTCTTTCGCCGCGGCGTTGTAGGCTTGCAGGTACGCCGCCATGGCAATCTTGGCGGACGGCCGTGCGCCCGCGGCGGTGGGGTGCTTTCGGGCCAGAAACTCTCCCAGCACCGCCGCGTCGTAGTATTCGCCGAGCTGATAGTTGAGGTAGCAGAGGTAGTACCGCGCCGTGTTGACGTCGTCGAGGGGCGTGTCGGCGGCCTTCAATTCGAGGGCGCGGTGGAACAAATCCTTGGCGCGGTCGCGCGCCTCGCGACCTTCCTGCTCGTACTTGGGAACATTCGCCTCGTCTTTCATTGAGGGGGCGACTTTAATTTGCGCGTCTCGGGCTTGCATGATGTCGAGCGCTTCCTTGCCACGTTCGAGCGCTTCGGCGAAGGTGCTGACCGGCTTTTCATCGCCGTCGTCGACGCCGACCAATTCCTGATACAACTGCTTGGCTTGCTGCTGGTACTCGCCCGCGATGCCCGCGACTTCCTTGGCATTTCGACGAGCCTCGCTGAGCAGCTGCCGCTTCTTGGCGACTTCTTGTTTTTGGGCGTCGGCCTGTTTCTTCAGCGCCAGCGCTACGTAGTAGCGCACGGCGAGCCAATCGGAGGTGCGGCCCTCGACGCCACGGGCCTTGGCCAGCCACTGCTGTCCTTGCCGGATGGCTTCGTCGTATTTTTTCGACTTCTCCGACGTCCAGCATTGCATCGCCAGATGCAGGGCATTGGCCTTGAGTTTGCGCAACTGATCGGGTTCATCCGGCTGAGTCAAGACTTCGCCGTAGTAACTGAGCGCTTTTGCCGTATCGCCCAGATCTTGGTAACACTGGCCCTGGTAGACGCGGGCGAGAAGTCCCACCAGTCGCGAGCGGTATTTTTCGTGCAGCTCGCCGAACTTGGCTGCCGCGCTCTCCAATAGTTTTTTGGCGTCCGGAGAGCCGGGAGGATAGCTTTTGGAAGTCTCGTACAGAGCCCGTCCGGCATACAGCCTGGCTTGGAGCAGGTCATTGCGCGCACGATCGCGGGCCTCGATTTGCTTCGTATCCTTGGGATCGATCGATTTGGGATACTTTTTAAGAAGCTCTTCGTACTTCCCTTCGGCGGAAACAAAGGCTTTTTGAGACTCGGCAAACAACCCACGGGACTGTTTAGTCAGCTCGTCCTTTTGCGCGGCAAACGCGGGACGCGCAATCTTTTGCAACAGGGTCTTCGCCCGTTCGACGAGTACATTCGCCAATTGCGACTCGGCGCCTGCCACGAGCGGATGCTCGGGCGAGGACTTGACGAACTCCCTGAGTTTTTCGCGCGCCTGGTCGAGGTGCCTGGTCTTCAATTCGACATCGTGCTCGGCCGCAGCCGCCGCAATGAGCGTGATCCCCTCCTCATAAGGAATCGTTGGCTTGATGTCGGCGCGCGCTAACGGGCTGCCGCGCATCTGCTGGAGATACTCCAGCGCCATGTCGTGGTAGCCTTTCTCACGTAGCTTTTCCAAAAACTCGTCGTACTGTTCTTCGGCATGCACCGGACTCGCAATCGATGCGAACAACAGCAGGATGCCCACGGTACGCCAACGGCTACGACGGACCCGGCCGGAACCCCCGACGTGTTGCCGCGAATCGAGACCGGCGACGCCCCGTGCCCCTCGCCATAAAGCGCCAGGCGGCGCGGACCTTTCGGCGTTGGCTGCCTTTCCACCGAGCGTCATGCCGTCACTCATACGTACTGGTGCCGTTCAAAATCGTCCGCGCCAATTCCCGTGATATTGTCAAGACTCCACGCCCCAGCGAGGCGGCACTGACAGGAACTGCCGGGGCCTCAAAAATATGAACACGGTGCATCGGTTCATTACCAGTCGAGGTACCGGTGCGGGGCCAAGCGGGTTCCGGGGCCGCTAACCTGCGCGAGGGCCTTACTCTTTACAGGTTATAAACATCCGCCCGATCACGCAAGCAATTAGGCCCTTTGACCCGGCTTTCTTCGAGCGATTCAAGCTTCTCTAGCCGTCATAACCCCACCCCTGGGTAGGCCAAGCCGACGGCTTGCATGTCAGCGAAGGTCTGACTGAAATAACTTGGTCGGCTATCCCCTCGCTCCTAACGGGAGAGAGTAGGCCGACGGACGGAAAAGAGCGACGCTATTCCTCGGTTGCTGAGAGCGCGGGTCCATTTTTGGCACCGCTGCAAGTCAGTCGCCCGTTTGCCACGACTTCGTATTGCCGTGCCGCCGTAGCGACGCCAAAAAGTCAAGCCAGTGCGATGGTCAATCGGCGTGAACGCGAGCCGAGAATCGCTCTGGCCGATCGGCAGCTTGCCGACCACGGCGCGCCCATTTTTTGTAGGCAAAGCGCGGCCCTCGAGTCGATCGTCGACACTTGACGAGCCCCGCCGGAAGGGCCTATTCTCGTGCAAGTCGTGGGGGTGTCCTGCGCATCGCCTCGTTGCGTTGCAGAACATGCCGCCCCGTTGAGGGAATTGTTCCGTCCAATGGAACGGTTCGTTCTCGCTAGTTGAGCCCACTCCGCACGCCAATTTCAAAGGATCAATTATGCGTCGTGCCAAGATTACCATCATCGGCGCCGGCAACGTCGGCGCGACCACGGCCCACTGGTGCGCCGCCGCCGAGTTGGGCGACATCGTCCTGCTCGATATCCCGCAAACCGAGGGCATGCCCAGCGGCAAGGCCCTGGATCTCATGCAGGCCTCGCCGATCGTGGGTTTCGACTCCAACATCATCGGCACGACTGATTACAAGGATACGGCCGGCAGCGATGTGGTGGTCATCACGGCTGGCATTGCCCGCAAGCCCGGCATGAGCCGCGACGATCTGCTTGCGACCAACGCCAAGATCGTCGGCTCGGTGGCCGAACAAGTTCGCGCGAGCAGCCCCGCCGCCGTGGTCATTGTCGTCAGCAATCCGCTCGACGCGATGGTGCAACGGGCGTTGCAGGTGACGGGATTTCCGCCGCAGCGCGTGGTGGGACAAGCAGGCGTGTTGGATACTGCCCGCTACCGCACATTTCTGGCTATGGAATTGGGCGTGAGCGTCGAGGACATCTCAGCCCTGCTGCTGGGGGGCCACGGCGATACGATGGTCCCGATGCCCAGTTGCACATCGGTGGGCGGAATCCCTGTCACGCAGCTTTTGGACGAAAAGCGGCTCGCCGAGATCGTCGATCGCACGCGCAAAGGCGGCGCGGAAATCGTCGGCCTGCTGAAGACCGGCAGCGCTTATTACGCCCCCGCGGCGGCCACCACCCAGATGGTCGAGGCCGTGGTCCGCGATAAGAAGCGGCTTATTCCCTGCGCTGCCTTTTGCGACAAGGAATACGGCGTGGGGGGCTACTATGTGGGCGTTCCCGTCATCCTCGGGGCCGGCGGCGTCGAGCGGATCATCGAGTTGAAACTGACCGCCCAGGAGCAGGCCGACTTCCGCAAGAGCATCGACGCCGTCAAAGAGCTGGTCACGGCGATGGCAGGTCTGACAGGTTGATCCGCGCCGTATTTTTTTGCGTCATTTTTCCGCGCGAAAATGTTGGCGCGGAACTGCTGACGCGGGAATGTATGTTCGACACTATTTCCCCCAAGGTGCGTCGGCTTCGCCCTTAGTGCATTCTGCCTCGTTGACGCAGATGCTATCGGGTGACCGACGAGGAGCGAGGTTGACATTGCCTCCCACCGTCCAGTAGAGTCCGCTCCGTAGGATACCGCGCCGCGCGAGCAACGTACTTGGCCCATGCGTGCGGTCGACAGCTTCCAACTGGAACCACCGACCAATCGGATCCACGGCCTGTCGTAGGGCAGATTCGGATTCGCCAAGTGCTCTCGCGGCAAAACGAATCAATAGAACGTGACACCCCCAGGTTTTTCTTGATGAATCGACTCCAATCAACCTCGACATACCGTGATACTCAAGCAGCATCCGAGGCGTCCCACGGGATTCGCCTGGAAGTCGGGTCGGGCACGTACTCGCGGCTTGCCACGTGTACGCCGGCGTCCTACTTCGCGCCGCTGCACTACGAGCGCAACTACGCCTACCCCTTGGTTGTATGGCTACACGGGGCGGGCCTCGATGAGAGTCAGTTGAAGCGGATCATGCCCGAAGTGAGCCTGCGGAACTACGTGGGCGTCGGCCTGCGAGGTTCGGCAAGATGCACAAGTTCGCGAGGCATTGAGGGCTACACCTGGCCGCAGTCGGCCGAACACCTGGCGCATGCCGAGCAGGCTTTCTTCGACGCCTTGGACGAGGCTCGCAAGAAGTTTCACATTTCGCCGCGCCGCGTCTTTCTCGCCGGATTTGAATGCGGCGGGACGACGGCCTTTCGGCTGGCCATGCGGCACCCCACCCGTATTGCGGGCGTGCTCTCCATTGGGGGTTCGTTTCCCCAGGGCGGAACGCCACTCATGCGACTGGCCGACGCCCGGCGCGTGCCAATTTTCTTGGCCACGGGCCGAACCAGCCAGCAGTATCCACCCGAGACCGTCTGCGAAAACCTCAAGCTCTTTCACGCGGCCGGTATGAATGTCGACCTGCGACAGTACCCCTGCGGCGACGAACTGATGCCCATGATGCTCTCCGACATGGACCTCTGGATCATGCAGCAGGTTGCCGAATCGAGCCAAGTCACCCAGAGCTCGCGCTGACCTGCGGTTTGGAGTCGACCGCTGGGTGGCACGTCCTTGATCGCAGCGAAGGGCGTGGTGCCCTGCCAATGGGCGTTACGAACGCCAATGGCTCCAGGCAACATTTGTCGGACTAGTCCGCCCCTTTCGAAGCATCCCTCCACGCGCTCTCCGCGCGCCTTAACTCTCGCCACGTCAAGCGATTAACACGCATTGACATTGCCGCGAGATTTCGAGTACAACCTGCCGCCCTACCCCCGTCTCGCAGTTTCCCGTTCGGGTTGATGGCTGTCGTCCGCGCGATGGTCGCACGGACGGAAGGCCGCTTGTGTGGCGACATTTCGTGAAGGGATCGTTTCCGCGCGCTGACGACACCGACTCGTCGCTGCGCATACGAAGTACGAATTGCTATGGCGCCAACTGACAAACCACACGCCGACGATGCCAGCGAAGAGCTGTCGCTCATTGCGCGGCTGCGGGCCAAGGTCGCCGGCGTTCGCAATCTGCCGGGCTGGATCAAGTCGCATCGCATTTTAGCCGTCACCATTTTCGGTGGCATGCTGGTCATGGCGACCGTGCCTTTTGTTCTGCTAGCCTTGCTGGGTCATGAAGAGGAAGTGTTGTCGCCTGAAGAGCGACTGGAGCTGGCTTTCGCCGCGCTCGATTCTGGCGACCGCGAAACGGCCGAAATGCACGCCGAACAACTGCGAGCGGCCAATCACCTGCACATCGAGGACGCGAGCGGACCGTCCTATATCCTGGGCGTGCTTGCCGGAGAGCGAGCCGACGAAAACTGGAGTAAGAGTCAACGGGCGATGCACCTGCTGGCCGCGACGTTGCTCGAGGAAGCCCACGACCGAGGCTTTCCGCGGTCGCGCGAGAGCGAGGGCGTCTATTTGCTCGGCCGGCATCTCTACCTAGCCGGCAAAGTCGCCGCGTGCCGGCTGCCGCTGAATGAAGCGATCCGGCTGAAGCACGCACGCACGCCCGAGATTCTTGGCCTGTTGGTCGAGGCAAACCTCCGCGATCCGGAACCTCGGCTGCAAGAAGCGCTCGCCTACAACTCGAAGTATCTAGACCATCCAGGCCATTCGCCCGACGATCGTCAGAGCGCCATTCTGCAGCGCGGCCGTATCCAACTTCTGTTGGGCGACTTTCCGGGCTGCCGAAAAACGCTCGAGCAGATCCCCGCGACAAGCAATTTGCGTTCGGAAGTCGCCATCCTGCGTGGTCAAGCGTTGATGCACGAGGCGGAAGCCATGCACGACGGCGCGGCTGCGAAAGCCTCCGCCGCCGCGAAGTACCGCGAGGCGATCGCCATCCTCCGCGGGGCCCAAGAGCGCGATACGCTGCGCAACCAATCGACGCCCAAAGCGATGTACCTGGTCGGGCGATGCTACGTAAAACTTGAGGACTCCCGCGCCGCGTTGGCCCAGTTTCAGAGCATCTTGAAGCGTTACCCCGATAGCCCCGAAGCCGCGGCCGCCGACTTCCAGGTCGCCGAGCTCCAGCGCAACTTGGGACACGCCGAGGAAGCGGTCACCGGCTATCGACGCGCTCTCGAAGTGGTCGGCCAAGGAGATGAAGAGAGCCATCCGTGGCTCTCTCTCGGCGAAGTGCGCACGGCCTGCCAGGCAGCCTACGAAGAGTTTCTCAAGCAGCGGCACTTTGCGGCGGCGATTGAGATGGCAAAGGTGCAAGCGCCGCTCGTCACTCCAGCTCGCGCGCTGCAACTAGAAGCCGGCGCGCATCGAGCGTGGGGGCGATCGCTCTCAGAACAAGCCCTGGCCGCCGCGCCGGCGGAGGTGCCGACGCTCGAGGAGCAATCGTACTCTCAATTCCGCCACGCGGGCAGGGTCTATATGCGGCTGGCCGCGGCTCGCTTCACGACGCGCGATTATCCCGACGATCTCTGGAACGGCGCCGAGAGTTACCTGGATGGCCACGACTACAAGAATGCCATCAAGTTAATCGAGGAATACCTGAAAATCGAACTTCGGCGACGGCGAGCGATGGCACTCGTGGGACTGGGCGAAGCCCTGTTGGCGCAAGACCATCCCGACGAAGCGCTCACGGCTCTCAAGCGCTCGATCGATGACTATCCCCGCGATCCGGCGATCTTCAAGGCCCGCTTGCTCGCCAGCGCGGCGTATTTGGCCAAGGGATCGGTCGAGCCGGCCGAGGCGGCGCTGCTGGCGAATCTCAACGACAGTCCACTTGCGCCGGCCAGCCAAGAGTGGCGCGATTCGCTCTTCGCACTGGGGCGGCTGCTGTATCGCGCGGGCCGCTATCAGGACGCGATCGCGCGGCTGGACGAGGCCGTCAACCGTTATCCCACGGATGGGCAATCACTCGATGCCCGCTACCTGTTGGCAGCTGCTTATGCCCAGGCGGCCTACGCGGCACAAAACGACACCACTTCGCAATCCACAACGCACCAGCGCCAGACGCATGGCCAACAGATCGAGCAGTCGTGGCGCGCGGCACTCGTGCAAAACGACAAGCTGCTGCAAGAGATCCTGAAGCGGCAGGATGAAAAGCCGCTCTCCGACGTTGAAAAAGCCATGCTCCGCAACGGCTACTTCGGCCGCGCCGAGGCGCTGTTTGCATTGGTGCGATACGAAGAGGCCATTCACGCGTATTCCGATGTCGTGAATCGCTACCAGAATGAGCCGGAAGTTCTCGATGCCTATCTACAGCTTTCCGAGTGCTACCGCCGGTTGCAACAACCTCTAGAAGCGCGCAGCGCGCTGGAGCAAGCCAAGATCGCGCTGGCCCAGTTGAAGGACAACGCCCCCTTCACGGAAGTCACCAATTATCGTCGCGATGAGTGGACCCACTTGCTGAATTCACTGACGGCCAACTGATTGCGGCTGGAAAAGTCTTCCGCCGCAGCAACCGAAATTCGACCAAGAATCGAATATGACCACGCAGGACACGGACGTTCTGGTGCAACTGATCGGCAAGCGGCACGACTGCCTCTCGCAGTTGCACGCGCTCTCGCAGCAGCAGCTCGAGCTGATCGACGCGGGAGAGATCTCCGAATTGCTGCACGTCCTGTCGAGCAAGCAGCAGTGGCTGACGACACTCGCGCAAATCGAACGTGGGCTCGATCCGTTCCGCGACCAACGGCCCGAGGATCGCCGCTGGCGCAGCGAAGCCGATCGCCAACGCTGCGGTCTCCTGATCGCCGAGTGCGACGCAATGTTTCGCGACGTGATGATGCAAGAGAAACACAGCGAGACGAAGCTGTGCGCATATCGCGACGAAGCCGCCCTGCGTCTGCAAGGAGCGCATACCGCCGGCGCCGCCCGTGGCGCCTATGTCGCCGACCGCGTTCGACCCCTCGGCCAACTCGACCTTTCTTCAGAACTGTGAGACCGACCATGACCGAGCAACCTTCCGTTCCATTGCAGGCAGAGCTGCTTACGGCCGACGATCACGATCTGCAAACGGTGCTCTCCGCCTGGCACGACGCCACGCTGCGGTTGGAGCAAACGCACGAAGCGCTGCGGTCTGAAGTCCGCCACCTCACCGACGAGTTGGAAATCAAGAATCGCGAGCTGGCCCGCGAAAATCGCTTAGCCGACCTGGGCCGCATCGCGTCGCACGTCGCGCACGAGGTCCGCAACAACTTAGTTCCCGTAGCCCTTTACATGAGCCTGCTGCGTCGCCGGCTCTCGGACGATCCTGGCAGTTTGGATGTGCTTGCGAAGGTCGAGTCGGGCTTTACCTCGCTCGACGCAACCGTGAACGACCTGCTGCACTTCACCGCGCAGCGCGATCCACAGCTTCGGCCGTTGGCGCTTCGCGAGGTGTTGGAAGACGTCTTCGCCGGTTTGGCCCCACAACTTTCGGCACAAGGGGTCGACATCACGACCGACGTGCCGCGGCAGTTGGTCATACTGGCCGATCGCGACATGCTCCGCCGCGCGATCATGAATCTCACGCTCAACGCGCTGGATGCGATGCCCGACGGCGGCGAGCTCGTTGTCACGTCGTACAGCGGCCGTCATGGCGTCGAGCTGGAAATCGCCGACAGCGGTCCGGGCCTGACCGATGACGTTCGCTGTCGCGCGTTCGAACCGTTTTTTACGACCAAGAGCGGCGGCACGGGGCTGGGATTGGCCATCGTGTGCCGTATCGCCGAGGTCCATGGCGGCGACGTCGTGGCCGCCAATTGTCCCGAAGGAGGCGCAGCCTTCACGCTCCGCTTCCCACGCCGCGCACTGGAGGCCGCCGCATGAACTCCAAATCGAGAACGACTTGCCTGGCGACACGTGCCCGCACGGCGACCGGCCGCGTGCTGGTCGTCGACGACCACGCACAAGCACGCGAATCGATGGCCGATATCCTGCGCCGCGCCGATCATCAGGCCGATTGCGTTTCCAGCGCCGTTGAAGGCTTGGCCGCTCTGGCGAAGGAGAGCTACGACCTGGTCATCACCGACCTGCAAATGCCGGGCATGACGGGATTAGACTTCATCCGCCAACTGCAGCAACGCAAGCACGGCGCACAGGTGCTAATGGTCACGGCTTACGCCACGGTCGCCTCGGCCGTCGAGGCCATGCGCTATGGGGCCTTCGACTACATCGAGAAACCCTTCGACGTCGATCGCTTGGAACGACTGGTCGAGCGCGCCCTCGCGCACGGTCGACTGTTGGATCGCGGACAGAGCTTGCCGCAGGTTGAAGTTGGCAATCCGGCGTCGATGATCGGAAATAGCCCGCAAATGCAGGCCCTGAGAGCGCGGATCGCACGCGCCGCCCCCACACCGGAAACGATTCTCATCACGGGCGAAAGTGGTACCGGCAAGGAGTTGGTCGCCCGGGCCGTCCATGCCGGCAGCCTCCGCGCGGATCGCCCACTGATTAGTCTGAACTGCCCGGTGCTCTCGGCCCATCTGATGGAGAGCGAGCTCTTTGGCCACGAGCGCGGGGCATTTACAGGCGCCGATGCAGCGCACACAGGGCGGTTCGAGCTGGCCGATGGCGGCTCGATTCTGCTCGATGAAGTGACCGAGATCGAACTTTCGCTGCAATCCAAGCTGCTCCGCGTGCTACAAGAAAAAACATTGGAACGTGTGGGCTCTAGCATCACGCGAAATGTCGATGTTCGCGTCCTGGCAACAACCAATCGCGACCTGCGCAACGAAATAGCCGCCGGCCGCTTCCGCGAAGATTTGTATTACCGCCTGGCCGTGGTGCCGTTGGCCGTGCCACCGCTGCGCGAGCGGCGCGAGGACATCTCCGCGCTGGTCGATCACTTTCTTGCCCGCAGCGCGCGCCGGCTGAGCAAAGTTCCGTGCGAATTGGAAGCGGGCGCGTTCGATTTGTTGCACGACTACCATTGGCCGGGCAACGTGCGCGAGCTGGAGAACATCATCACGCGGGCCAGCGTGTTGAATTTGGGACTGCCGATCGCGGCCGACGAACTGCGGCCCTGGTTGATCGATGCCCATGGACCTGCGCTCAGCGATGCCACCGAGGCGGTGCCGGTCGGTCTGAGCCTGCACGACATGGAACGCAAACTGATCGAAGCGACGCTGGAGCGATTCGACGGCCATCGCGCCCGCACGGCCGAGGCCCTGGGCATTGGCCTGCGGACGCTTTCGGGCAAGTTGAAGGAATACGGATATGCCCCGCGGGCAAAACGCTTGGCGCGAGCAGGGTAAGGGGAAGTGCGGAGTGAGGAGTGATAGGTGAGAAACGCGGACAGGAAGTAGTGGTCGAGCGAAACGATCCCCGGTTGGCAAAGCAATGAAGAGCGATCAAGAATCCACGCGTAACCGGATCGGCAGTTTCTGCCGATTGCCAGCGGCAGGTTCTGCGGGCGGTGGATGCGGAGTTCAAGCAAACGTGGCCAGTCGAATAAAAACTCTTAGCGTCGCTAGCACGAAGAACGTCAATCGAAGTGAAGGTTTAGCGCGCCGAGTCTCTCACGGTTCTTGTCGGCATTCAGCGACAAGTAGTGGCCTCGGTACAACAGTTGCATCCGTGAGGATGGGCTTGCGCCAACCGCGCATTCGCCCCCGTGCCCACGAGTGACCAGCGTTCCCGAGTGAAAGGTTCTTAACATGCTTTCGTCGCTGTTTGCCTCGACGCAGATTCCCGTCCTCGAACAGGTCGTGAAGTTCTCGCAGGCGCGGCATGGCGTGTTGGCGGGGAACATTGCCAATCTCGACACGCCTGGCTATCGCGTTCGCGATCTGTCGCCCGAGCTTTTTCAGTCCCGGCTGAAGGCAGCTATCCAGACGCAACACGCGCCACCGGTGAACACCCAAAACCTCGGCTCGCAAGGCGCCGAGTTGATGGGCCAGATCTCGCAGGAGACGGCCTCGCAGAGCAATTCAAGCCGGCTGTCGACGCCGAAGTTGGACGCAATCAAGGATGTCGCCAGCAATATGAAAACGATCCTCCGCCACGACGACGGCAACGTGGGACTGGACCAACAGATCACGGCCGTGGCCAAAAACCAGATGCAACACAACATGGCGATCGCGCTGCTCAGCAACCAGTTCCGACTGTTGCAAGCAGCAATCACCGAGCGGGCATAATCCGTTAGTTACAAATGGCGAGCGGGATGCGTAAGCTTCCCGGTACGTCGCGAGGGAGCGGGGCCGCAAGGAGGACACGTTATGTTCGGCATGATGGACATTAGCACGAGCGCCCTGGTTGCCCAGCGCACCCGTCTAGCCGCGATCGCCGGCAATATCGCGAACATCTCGACGACACACAACGAAGCCGGACAGCCCGAACCCTACCAGCCGCGATTCACCGTTTTTCAAACCGACGACAGCATCCGAGCGCCGATGGGCGCGGTCGGAGTCCGTGTCGAAAGCGTGGAGATTGCCGACGTCGAACCGAACTGGAAGTACCAGCCGGGTCATCCCGACGCCGTCAAAGAAGGTCCAAAAGCCGGCTGCGTCGCCTACCCGGCCGTAAACATGATGGCCGAGTTTACTGACGCTCTGGAAGCCACGCGGGCCTACGAAGCAAACATCGGCGTGATCGAAGTCAGCAAGGAAATCACCCAGCAATCACTGCGGATCGTGGCGTAATGGAAGAGGTGTCTGGAACCTTTGACTCCAAACAGGTTCGCCCATTGAGACCAGGTATAAGCGTCAAAGGTTCCTGACACCTTCACGACGCACACATCAATTGCACGAGATACCGCGATTAGTGAGGACCCACGATGCACAATATTTCCGCGAGCATGACGACCGGCGGAGTCCCGCTGCCGCCCGGCGTCGGAGCGCTCTCGAACTCCCCATCGAGCGCCGCCGCGAAAGCGACGGAGGGCACGGCGTCGTTCAAGGACGTGCTGCTCGATTCGATCGAACAAGTCAACACGATGCAACAGGATGCCAACAAGGCGATGGAAGCCTTCTCCACGGGCGGCGATGTCACGCCAGCCGAGGTCCTCACCGCCGTGCAGAAGGCCGATCTGGCGTTTCGCATGATGATGCAGGTTCGCAATAAGCTCGTGGCGGCGTACCAGGAAGTGCAAAACATTCGCGTGTGATGGAACGAGGAAGGGGTCGGGAGTCGGTGTCGGCAATCGCGTGACTTTGGGCAGTCCGCGTTGGCGACACCGACTCCCGACCCCCTTGGGGTGAACGCAGCTTACGAATCAAACCGCGGGAGCAAGTAGGAAATGGATTTCCTCAACAAGGCCTTCGCCCAACTCAGCGACCTGTTTCGCTCGATGACGCCCGGCGCCCGGATCACGGCCGGGCTGCTGTTGGCGGTCATCGTCGTCAGCGTGGCCTATCTCTTCAATCAACGGATCACTGGCACCGACGCGTACCTGCTCGAAGGTCGATCGTTCACCGGCGACGATATGGCGGCCATGGAGGGCGCGTTTGGCAAGGCCGGACTGAGCGATTTCAAGATCGAGGGCAACCACATTCGCATTCCCGCGGGTCAACAAGCGGTTTACCTGGCCGCTCTGGCAGACGCCGGCGCGCTGCCCGCGAACTTCTCGACCTACATGATGGACGCGGCCAGCAAGACCGGCCCCTTCACCAATCGCGAGCAGCAGAAAGACATCATGAAGGGCGCCAAGATGAAGCTCTTGACCCAAATGATCCGCGGTATGGACGGGGTTGAGGACGCGATGGTCGTATTCGATTCGGAAAAGAAAGGTGGGCTCCGTCCCGAGAGAATTTCCACTGCGCTAGTCACGGTCAAACTTAAAGGCGGCCGGCCACTTGACGAAGATCGCGTGCCCGATTTTCAACGCGCCGTGGCTGCGGGCATCGCCGGGCTTACGCCGGAAGAAGTCGCCGTGACCGATCAGAAATCGCGCCGTACGTTCGGCGGTCGCGGCGCCGACGGCACCACGAATACCTCCGAATTCCGCTATCTTGCCGCGACGAAAAAGTACAGGACTGACTACGAGGAGTCGATTCGCAAAGCGCTGGAATACGTTCCCGGTGTGACGGTGAGCGCCAATGTCGAACTCGAGAAAGAGCTGCGCAACCACCAGGAGAAGGTGACGGTCGACCCCAAGGCGGTGGCGATCACCACGCAAGATAGTTCGACCACCTCGACGACCAAGGGGCCCGAGCCGAATGGGCGACCAGGACTGCAAAACCAGGGGGGAGTGCCTAACTCGGGCGCTGCACTGGCCGGCGGAGGCAAGGGCTCGGAATCCACCGAAGAATCGAGCGAATCGCAGCAGCAGAATGTCGTCTCGCATGGACGCACCGACATCGACAAGGCCCCACTCACGCCCAAACGCGTTGCCATTGCCATTGGCGTTCCGAGCAGCTACTTCGAGAGCATCTGGCGCGAGCGGAATCCGACGCTCGCTGGCGAGGAACCCAAGCCGATCGACGACGCCGCCAAGGCCGTCATCGCGCAGATCCAGACCGAAGCGATCGCAAGCATCAAGAGTCACATCGTCAACCAGGTTCCGCTGCCCGCCGAAGCCGGCGTCGATCCGACGACTTTGATTGCCGTCACGCCGTTTACGAGCATCGCCGTGCCTGAAATCTCAGGCCCGTCGGTCACCGACCAGGCTTTGTCGTGGGCCAGCGCGTACTGGAGCACGGCCGGCATGATCGGGCTGGCGCTGGTGAGCTTGTTGATGCTGCGATCGATGATCCGATCCGGGGCATACGTCTCGGAAGCACCAGCGGGAGGTGGCGCGGCACGCGTCGCCAGCGAGCCAACGACCGAGCAGCCCGAGCCGGTGGAAGCCCCCAAGAGCCGCTTCAAGCGCAAGCTGGGCACGGGACCAAGTCTGCGCGATGAATTGGCCGACATCGTCCGCGAAGACCCCGACGCTGCGGCGAATATCCTCCGCAGTTGGATTGGCAACGTGAGCTAAGAGAAAAATACGTCACAACGCAGCGACTACATTCGTCACACGCAACTCGTCACTCAGCACGCGAAAAATGCCCAAAGAAAACCAAGCCCTACGACGAGTCGCCATTCTGGTCGCCAGTCTCGACATGCAGACCGCCGACGCGCTGTTGGCGCAGATGCCCGGCGAGCAGTCCGATCTGGTGCGGCAGACGATCCTTGAACTGGGAGACGTCGATCCGGTGGAAGAACGTGAAGTCATTGACGACTTCTTCCGCAACGGGCCGCCGGCGAACAAGCAGGGCCTTGGTGGCACCGAGTTCGACCGCCAGCCGCCCCGTCGTCCCGTTCGTGCCACTGCACCAACGCCTGCGCCCGCGCCAATGCGGCCATCGGCCTCAACAATGCGCGACGACGAACCGTTCACCTTTCTACGCGAAGCCGACAACGCAAAGCTGACGCTCCTGTTGCTAGACGAGCGCCCGCAAACCATCGCGCTGGTCGTATCGCACTTGCCCGAGGATCGTGCCGTCATCGTGCTCGGAAACCTCCCGGCGGCTATTCAGGCCGAGGTCATTCGCCGCTGGGTCGACCTGGAAGACGCCGATCCCGAGATCCTCCGCGAAGTTGGCCGCGGTCTCCAATCGCGGATTACCTCGCAGGCCATCGACGACAATCGGCATTCGCTCGGGTTGGCCCGCATGAATCGTATTCTGGCCGCCGCCGCGCCCCGGCTGAAGCATCAGATCCTTACCAATCTCGAGGCCTACGACGCCGACTTGGCGGCCCATCTGGGCCCTCGGCGGTTGGATTTCGAGGACCTGGAACAGTTTGACGACGCCTCGCTGGCAGTGTTGCTGAAAGCCTCCGATCCGCAAATCGCCATCCTGGCCTTGGCTGGCGCACGCGGCAGCCTGGTCGAACGCGTCGTTCGCAACCTTCCGCCGCGCGAGGCAAAAATTCTCCGCCGCTCGTTGGACCACTTGGGTCCAACCCGGATCAGCGACGTCGAGCAGGCCCAAGAAACGATGGCTCGTCTGGCGGAAAAACTGGAAGCCGAAGGACGCGTCAGTGGAGTCCGCGGCATGGCATTGAGTTTGGCAAGTTGAATGTGAACAC
>Ga0163150_10001092_pt1 | contig 47829 bp, 47 predicted proteins | sample OliLakLV19P2IB_FD_148628 | JGI IMG/M metagenome (GOLD analysis project Ga0163150, IMG submission 148628) | Freshwater microbial mat bacterial communities from Lake Vanda, McMurdo Dry Valleys, Antarctica - Oligotrophic Lake LV.19.P2.IB | ecosystem: Environmental > Aquatic > Freshwater > Lake >... | reverse complement strand
ATCCTGAGCCGCCATAAAACGCCAGGCTTCGAAATGAGACTGACGCCGCCGTGCTCACCTCCGCTGCAGCGGCCGCGGGCAGGGAAGATGCGGGCGGATCGACGAACAGGCTGACCACGTTCGTGGATCCAAAAGTGACGCGGACTACCAGTGAAGCTGACTGGCCGACCGTGATCGGGACCGTGGACCGCACCAGAGCGCCGTTCACCTTAAGGGACCAGTACTGTGTTCCGCCGAAGTACCCAACGGAGATCGTCGAGCCGGTGGCAAACCAGGCCGGGCTGGAACCCGAGTGCAGGGTGACCGACATGTCGTCGTCGGCCGCCGTATCTTTGCGCATCAGCAGGGAAACGTAAACAGTCTGTCCGGCGGTGCCTGCCGTAAAGCCGAGAGGACGGCCCGAGCTCTGCCAGTTCGACCCGCCAGTGGCGTAGCTCCCGGAACTCGCGGACAGTGGATTTTGCGAAACGAACCCATATCCAGGGAGAGCCGTGCTGCTGTTCTGCACTTCCCAGGGACCGGCCCAGCCGCTGCCACCGCTGCTGCCGTGGAGGGCGCCCGACGTGGAGGCGAACGGCTCCGACGCCATCACCGTCTGGGCGGTGGCGGCCGGTTGAATCATTAGAACGAGCAGGACCAGCAATGCGGCGCGCAACATCAGGTACCAGTATCGCCGGAGCGCATTACTCACTGTGAAGTACTACTTTTTGACCTCGATTTGACCGTCCCGTACCCGTACGTCCAGGCGCGGCTGGGGGTGCACGGCGGGGCCGTTCCGGACGCTGCCGTCCTCGAGCGAAAACCGCGATCCGTGCCATGGGCACTCCACCTCGCAGCCCTCAAACTTGCCCTCATGCAACGGTCCGCCGAGGTGGGAGCATTTCGCCCTCGGGCAGGTCGGCCTCCGGCAGAACCGGGGCAAACTCCTTCGGCAGGTCCATGTCTTTGGAGTGATCCATCCCGATCCGTTCGCCGAACGCGAGGTGTCCTCCCAGCCAGGCCGAACCCATCGCCACCACAAACCCCATCGTCGAGAGCCCCTGCCCCAGGGAGCGGTTGCCGCTGCGTCGCGCCGCCAGCGACGCGCCGTAGAGCGCCGAACCACCGACGTTAAGCAGTCCGTGCATCAGTCCGAGGCGGCGAGCGCTGGCGTCGGTCTTGTGCCAGTCTGTGATCCCGGCGGCAGCCGCGGCCACGGCGCCAACCAGTCCGATGGCGACAGCGGTGTCGGCCGCCACGCCGAACTCTTCGCGCCCGGTCATCTGCTCCATGGAATCCATCACCAGAGCTGACGTCCACGCTCCCAGAGGCACGTCGGTCAGCGCGGCATGCAAAGGGTGGCCCATCCAGGTGCCGTGCAGGAAATCCTGACCGATGCGCAGCTTGCCGAACTCCTGCGGCGGGAGCAACGGCGGGCGCTGGAAGATCAAGCGAGGGACAGCGGCCGATATAGAGACCTCGATCATGGGCAGGACGAGTTCGAGCGCACGGCGCGCGAGCTTGAGGCCAAAGGTGCCGAGTACAGGCAGGAGCGTGACCGGATTATGACGGATACCGCGCGGAGCGATCAGGAACGACAGCGTCGGCTAAGTGATTTGCAGGAGAGGGTTGGTGGGGCTGTTGTCCTGGAAGCGGCAAGGCAGGAGCAGGACCAGAAGGGCGGAGACCGAACGAACGCGGGATGCTTCGCAAGCAAAGGAGGACAGATCTCCGTTCCTGACGCTCGCTAGTGTAGTGTTCATCAATTAGCTGGCCTTTCGTTTACGTGTTTTGGGAAGCGTGCAGCCGGGCTGAATCTGTTCCAGAGCGGCGGTGGCCCTGGTTCACCGGTCTCGGCCTGGTGATCTGGCTCGGCGGAGCCTGGTACTTCTATCAGGACAACGAGAAGACCTTTGCCGAGGCGAGAAACCGGGGCGTGGAGATTCTCTCAACGGATGAGAAAACAGGGGTGGTGACGGCGCGCGACAAGCAGACCGGCAAGATCATCACCATGGATTTCAATGATATTGGACGCGACGCCGTCCATGTGGGAGTAATCGGCATGCCTGCGTGGGCACCGGCATACCCGAGTATCGAGGATTCCGAACCGTCGCAGGGGGGCTCATTTACGTTCTCCACCGCTGATTCCGTCGCCCAGGTCGCGCGTTTCTACGAATCCGAATTCCGCGAGGCAGGCATGACGGTGGACCGGCAAAGTGGGCCCGCGGGAGTGACGCTCAGCGCGAGGGATGCGGCACGGGGTCGCGCCGTCATCGTGGTGGCCAGAACGGCGATCACTTACCATTAGCAACGCCACTGGCGACACCCTGAGCAAGAAGGCACGGTAAGCATGGATGACGAACAGACCACTCACCTGGGACCGGTTTCACTCAAACTGTACGACAAGTTCGGCCTTATTCTCCGGACCGAGACCGCGGTCAACGATACGGCTTTTTTCAACCGTCGTCGCCCGACCGGGTGAAGACGGCCGGCAACATCTCCGCCTCCTCCTTATGGATAATCTGGTCCGGAAGGGGCTTTATGGGAAGAGGCGGCGTGGCGGTCATCGGGGCTCAGTTGGATATAAGATAACGTCCTTTATATTACGTCGAAACAGAAGATGGGACAAATGGTTTTTGGTGTTCGGATTATGGAATCCAGTCTGGGACGGTATCGCGGGCTTGTGTCCCGTTCTGACTTGCTGGAATTTTTCCGCGCCCGAGGGGCCGTTCCGCGCAAGGCTCTTGAAGGCTGCACGGCCCGGATGGGCGGCTGTCCCTTGCAGGGAGAGACAAAGAGGATAGAAGTGGTACGTTTGACGTCACTCATCTATAATGATATATACCACTGGATGATAAGGAGTTATCGTGACAGAGACACGGAAAGGCTCGCAGCTGGCGAAAAGGTCCGTCATTGGGAACCGTTCCGCCGCCAGGCCGAGAAGCGTTTGCGCATTCTCGACGCGGCCGCCTCGCTCAACGATCTGGCCGCGCTCAACTCCAATCGTCTGGAAGCCTTGAAGGGAAACCGCAAAGGCCAGTATTCTATTCGGATAAATGCCCAGTGGCGCATCTGTTTTAAATGGGCCAGGGATGAGCCTGGCCCATCGAACGTTGGAATTGTGGACTACCACTAAACGAAAGGAAACACCATGGCACGCACACCCATTCACCCCGGAGAAATCCTCGCCGACGAGCTGGAGGAGATCGGTCTGACGGCGAAGAAGCTCGCCGACGTCATCGAGGTTCCGCCGAACCGCCTTTATCAACTTCTCGCGGGAAAGAGGAACGTGACGGCCGACACGGCCCTGCGCCTCAGCCAGTATTTCGGCATGTCGGCTGATTTTTGGATGAACCTTCAGAGCGCGTATGAACTTGACCTGGCCCGTCAGCAACATGGCAAGGAAATTCAGCGCATCCCGAAGCGCAGCGACGCGCCGGCTGAAGCAATGCCACGTTTGTGATATCTAGCCAGTTTCCGTAGAGCTTTGGCCAAGTGAAAATCATCAGGAACATCGGGAATGATCGCGTGTACGATGAGCTGCGCCCCTCGCTCGCACCGCCTGAACCTTCTGGCCCACCTCACCTCCGGATTCGAACGCCGCTTCCACATTGCTTTGCAGCGTGTCGGCGAGCGGCTCCAGCCAGTCCTTCTGTTTCTCGATCAGTTCCACAACCAGCGTATCTGCCATTTTGGGCTCCGTTCATAGACGCCGTTATGACCGTGCCCCGGGTTCGAAACCGTTACTGAGCGTCGTCGATGCGGAAGGTGAGTGTGTGATCGCCGATGCGCGGGGGGCCGCCGCCTGCCAGGAATTCCACACGGCCCAGCCTTCCACCGAAACGAACCCATTTTCGCCCGAGACGGGCAGTGTCTCACGGGCGGAGATGTCGCTGACGCCCTGTCGGTTTACCCGTTCCAGCATCATGCGCTCCATCTTGTCCGGTGAGAGGGACATGCTGGGCGGCGTTTCGGTTCCGGGCGGCGGCGAGGGCAGGTCGAGGCGGAGCAGCGTGGCGGTCAGCGGCGACTGGAAGGACCGCCTGCCTGGGCCGGACAGAGCCACTGTGTCGAACCTCTCCCTCAACGGCCTGCCGGCGAAGAGGTTCTCCGCGTCGTCAAGATCCATGGGTACGATGTTGAGCGGGACCGGCGCATCAAGGACCAATGGAGGCACGCGGACGCCGAACACATGTCCGCCTGGTCCGCTCAGCGTCAGGTACTGTGCGAGTGCGATGCGGTCCTGTACTGGCGAGTGCACGGATTCGCCCCATCCTGTCTGCTGCTGTTTCACCTGGGTCGCTTTGGCTGCGAGCGGCTGGGTTCGTTTTCGCAAAAGCAAGAGTGGACCGAACCTGTGTTCGAGTTCGTAGTTCAGGTAAATCGCCAGGAACGTCGACGGGCAATCGAGCAGCGGGTGCCGCCCGTCAATGGCGTCCCAGTGGAACAGGACCACATCGGGGCGGGACCCGGCGGCGAAAAACTCCGCATTCAGGGCGTCCAGCCAGGGGGTATACGCCAGGTATGCCTGGAATGTCGGCATGGGCTTGTGCCGCATGACATTCGCGGCAGCATAGGCGGTCTCCCAGGGATAGATGGTGACAGTTCGGCCTTCCAGTCGAGCCATGAGATCCGGGGAAAGTCGATCCGGTGCCAGTCCGGCCTGCGACTCGGCGATCAGTCGCTGTTTGAGGCTGGAGAACGAGAACAGGTCGGTGACTGTCCTGCCGGGAAACAAACGCGTGCCCGCCTGGTAGTCCTGCAGGCCGACTATTAGAAACCAGGGCGCCAGGATCAAGGCCAACCCAGCGCAGCCGGCAAGGACCGGACCCGCTGAGCGGCGGGACGGACCGGCGAACTCGAATCGTACGAAGCAGAGCACCGTCAGTAACAGGAGTGGTGTGAACGTGAACAGGATCCCGACGTGACTATCCTGGCGCATGAAGGAATGCTTGAATTCCAGAAACAGCGGCCCGGCCAGTGCGCCTGCGAAGGCCGCCAGGTGTTTCTCGCCTCGCCACCAAAGCGCCAGTGCCAGCACTGCAAAGCCGAGCAGGATCAACAGGCCCGCGTACACAGGCGTGGCTGGGCCGGTGAGGCTCAGTGCCATGCCGCCGCCTGAGGAGAAGTCGAGTGCCGAACGCAGATATCGTCCGACGGCCCACCAGCTTCCCGAATAGACGCGAAACAGGGCGGCGAATACAACAGGCACGCCGACCCACGATGCGAGACCGAAGCGGAGTGCGTCGCGGTGGCGGATCAGTGCCAGGAGAATCGGGAGCAGCAGAATCGCCGAGAGTGCTCCGAGTGCCGTACTGAGTTTGATTCCAGCCAGTAGTACCGCTCCCACACAGGCCAGATAATAGAATTTCTTTTCGACTTGCACCGCGCATGCCAGCCAGAAAATCACCAGAAATTCCAGAAAGAAATCCGGTCCGGCATATCCGAATTCGTGAATGAGCCGCACTCCAGGCGGGACGCAGACAGCGGCGATGGCGAGGTTGGTGAGGCCAGCGCGGTTTCGCGCGACCAGGTACCCGATGGTGGCGCCGAACGCTGCCCACAGCAGGAGCTGAAACGCGATCCCCTGCTCCAGGTTCGAGCCCCAGGGCATGGGAAAAATCAGGTACGCGAGCGGCCCATAGGTCAGCAGGACGTCGCGGCCGAACAACACGCCGTCCACCTGGAACTGGTTGAGTGAGACCGCCCAGGACGGGTCGAGGCCGGCCTGCGCGGAGTAGTAGCGAACGGGGCACAGCACCACAACCACAAAGAACGCGAGGAACCATCGGGCAGCATTTTTCGAGGTTCTTGCCAAGGGCCTAATAACTGCATCGTCCAGCGGTTACTATGAGCTTGATGGCATTCCGAGGCGTAGACTATATGCTGTTCGACTCGCAGTTGAACAGCGATCAGCTGCTTGTCAGACAGACGGCCCGACGCTTTGTGGACGAGCGCGTTATGCCGCTGGTCCGCGAGGCCTGGCGCGATGGTCGATTCCCATCGGAGCTAATTCGCGAAATGGGCGATCTGGGGTTCCTCGGTGCGACCCTTGAGGGCTACGGTTGCGCCGGGCTCGACAACATCTCTTATGGCCTGATCATGCAGGAACTGGAGCGTGCCGATTCCGGGCTGCGCAGTTTCGCGTCGGTGCAGGGTGCGCTGGTGATGTACCCGATCTACACATTTGGCACCGATGAACAGAAGGAGCGCTGGCTGCCGCGCCTGCAGTCGGGCGAGGCGGTCGGCTGCTTCGGGTTGACGGAGCCGCAGTTCGGCTCGAACCCGGGTGGCATGACCACCACGGCGAAGCGCGACGGGTCAGAGTGGGTCCTCAACGGGGAAAAGACGTGGATCACGAACGGCAGCGTGGCCGATATCGCGGTGGTGTGGGCGCGCACCGACGCTGGGATTCAGGGCTTTCTGGTGGAGCGCGGCACCCCAGGTTTCGCGGCGTCCGACCTGCACGGCAAGCTGTCCATGCGCATGTCCGTCACGTCGAGCCTCAGTTTTTCCGGCTGCCGCATTCCCGAGGCTAACGTGCTGCCGGCAGCTAAAGGGCTGAAGTCGGCGCTGAGCTGCCTGACGCAGGCTCGATACGGGATTGGCTGGGGGGTGATTGGGGCCGCGATGGACTGCTTTGAGACGGCCCGCACTTATTCCATCGACCGGAAGCAGTTCGACAACCGGCCCATCGCGTCGCATCAACTGGTTCAGCAGAAGCTCGCCGACATGATCACGGAGATCACCAAGGCTCAGTTTCTTGCGCTTCAGGCGGGCAGGCTGAAAGACATGGGCCGGCTGGATCCGGCCCATGTCTCCATGCTGAAACGCAACAACGTGACCATGGCGCTGGAGTGCGCCCGGCTGTCCCGCGACCTGCTGGGCGGCAACGGCATTATGGACGAGTATCCTCTGATGCGCCACATGTGCAATCTCGAAACCGTGCGGACTTACGAGGGCACGGACCACATTCACACGCTGGTGATAGGGGAACGTGTCACAGGGATTGCCGCATATAAGTGACCTGGTTCGTACTGCTGATACAATTACCTTTCGCTCAAGTTGTACCCCGGAGCTTCGGCAACACTGCCGTGCCCGGCATCTCTCGTCCTTCTTCGAGTCAGGAGGTTGTCAACCACGTTGGTGGCAAGAATTCTTCGTCTCATCGCGTATCTGTACCACCTGGTCTTTGCCCTGTATTTACTGGGTATTTCGATCGTCGCGCTGACCAGCCACAACACGCTTCAGATGCCGTTCCTGCCGTGGAGCGGTGAAGCTCTGACCACCTGGCTTATCGGCGGCGCCGTCATTGGCATCGCAAGCATCATTCTTGCGATAACAGGGATCTTCAGATACCTGTTCCCGGTGTGGGCATTCGCCATGCTGGCTGTACTGGTCCGCGGGTTTCTGCTTCGGCCGTATTCATTCGATGGCGGCAAGGCCGAATTTCAGCAGATCATGATTATCATTGGCGGCGCACTGGTCGCCTTCCTGATCAGTCTGACGCTGTTCTCCAAACGGGCGCCGCGCCGGTAAAGTTTTTTGACGTTGTCTGCAAAGGGCCGTGTCGAGGAGGAAATCCGCGACGCGGCCCTTTGTGTTTTTCTGCGCGAGGACGGGTGCTTTCTGGTGGCGGAACTGCACGATCCGGTGGGCGGATTTGTGCTCCACCGGCCTCCCGGCGGAGGTGTGGAGGCGGGAGAATCGCCGGAGCAGGCGATACGCCGCGAAATTCTGGAAGAGCTTGATATTGCGCTGAAGGGCATCCACTCGCTCGGATTTATGGACCATGTCTGGATGTGGAGGGGTCGAGTGGTTCGCGAAAGGGCCTGGATTTTTACGGTGCCTGCGTCCGATTACGCTGCTCTGCCGGCACAGCTTGTGGAGGCGAACGGGACACGGGCTCCACTGCTTTGGCGGAGCCGGGTGGAAACGGACCCTGCGTTGTGCCCTGCCGGACTGATCGATCTCCTGATAAGTTAGTGCCGTGAACGACGAATTCAAACTGGCGTACCGGCTTCGCACGGAGCTTCCGCCCGAAGCCAGCGGCTGGCTCTGGAGTGAGTCGGTGCGGGCCAGCATGACCCGCCGCGAGGCTTGCCTGCTGCTGGGCTCGGGATTCCTGCTGACTTTGCAGGCGCAGCAGCAGCAGGAACCGCGGCTGTCTTCGCGCTTCCTCATCGGCGATGACGGCCTGGTGACGCTGCTCACCGGCAAGATGGACATGGGGCAGGGAAGCCGGACGCTGCTGACGCAGTGTGTCGCCGAGGAACTGCGGCTGCCCGTGGCTCGCGTCCGTGTGGTGATGGGCGACACGGCTTTGACTCCCGACGATGGCGGTACGTGGGCCTCCTCCACAACCCCGGAGACGGTGCCGCTGGTGCGCAAAGCGGCGGCTATTCTGCGCACTATTTTGCTAACTGCGGGGGACCTTCCAGCCGCGGCCAGGCTCGACAGGGCCGACCTGCCTGCTCTGGCGAAAAAGGCAGCGTGGGATCAGCCGGTTAGCGTGGCGAGTCCGGAGACGGCTCCGAAAGACTGGAAGACGCTGGGCCAGTCGGTGCATGCGGTGAATGGGCGCGACATCGTCACGGGCCGCCTGAAGTATGCCAGCGATCTGAAGGTCCCCGGCATGTTGCAGGCGAGGGTAGTGCGGCCGGTGGCGTACTCGGCGACTGTGAAGTCCGCGCCTGAGTCGGCTTTGCGTGACGGCAATACCGTGGCGGTGATCGGGTCGGCGGCCGAGCCGGTGGTGGAGTGGACTGCGGCGGAATTGCCGCTTCGCGATGTCTACTTTCGGCGGTTACGGGAGACGGCGCGGGAGCCGGACCCGAATCCAAAGGTGAAATATCCGGCGCTGTTTGATGTGGGCTCGGCTGTGTCGAAGATTCGTGAGGCGAACAGGGTGCACTCGGCGGTTTACGAAACGGACCCAATTGCCCATGTGCCGCTGGAGTGCCGGGCGTGCGTCGCGCTGTTTGAGGACGGCAAGCTCACCATCACGTCAGGGACGCAGGCTCCGTTTCTGGTTCGGGAGGATGTGGCTCGGGCAACTGGCATCCCGGCGCGGAATATCCGCATCATCGCTCGCGATACAGGCTCTGGATTTGGCGGCAAGCAGAGGGGCGAACTGGAGACTGAGGCGGCGCGGATTGCGCGGCTGCGGCCAGGCGTCACGGTGCGCGTTGCCTGGAGTCGACAGGAGGAGTTCGAGCGCGCGTACTTCCGGCCGGCTGCGGTGCTGGAGATGAAGGCCGCGCTCGCACCGGATGGGCGCATTGAGGCGTGGGAGCACCACAACTACAACTCGGGCGCCAGCGGTCTGAAGCCGCCGTATGCGTTCTCCGACTACTGGTGCGGATTCCATCGGAGCACGGAGTCGAGTCTGCGGCAGGGCTCGTACCGGTCGCTGGCCGCGGCTGCGAATACGTTTGCGCGGGAGAGCTTCATGGACGAGTGCGCCGTGGCTGCCGTGGCTGATCCGCTGAAGTACCGGCTGCTTCATATCAAAGATGAGCGTCTGATCCATGTCGCGAAACGTGCGGCTGATGCGTTCGGCTGGGGGAAGAAGCCGAAGGGGCAGGGTGTCTCGCTCAACATCGAAAAGAATGCGCGAATGGCGTCGATGGTGCGCGTCGAGGAAGGCGCGGAGGGGGAAATCCTGGTGGTGGAGGCCGTGGTGGTGGCGGAGTTTGGCGCGGCTTTAAATCCAGGTAATCTCCACAATCAGCTGGAAGGCGGGTTTATTCAGAGTCTCGGCTTTGCGCTTTCCGAGAGAATTAAGTGGAATTCGGAAAGAATTATCAATAGTTCACTGAGTGCGTACCGGGTGCCCAGATTCAGCGATGTTCCGGGAAGCTTCAGGGTAATTCTCGTCGACCGGCGCGATCTGCCGCCCGGAGGTGCCGGCGAGGCTCCTGTGACCCTCGCCGCTCCTGCCATTGCAAACGCCTGGTTCTCGTTTCGCGGCGAGAGGCGCCGGCTTCTTCCCCTGAACCCTTAGCCCCAGAGTTCGTTGATGGGGCCGTAAAGGTCGCGGTCTGCGAACGGCACGTACTCGAAGCCACGGCCGAGTGGATCGTCGCGACGAATGGTGGTCCAGTCGATTCCGAGTGCCGAGTAGATGGTGGCTTCGATATCCTCGGCCCGAATCTCGCGGTCCCTTGACCAGCCGGTCTCGAGAATGCGGGAGGCTGTTGCGTCCGTGGCACCGATGGCTCGCCCACCCCGGATTTTCGCGCCCGCGAACATGACGGACTGCTGCAGGAAGTGATCGCGGCCCGCGGTGTTGTTCACGGTGCCCACGGTGCGGCCGAATTCACCCATCACCACGATCAGGGTCTGGTCGAGATCGGGCCCGCGCAGATCGTTAATCAGATTGCCGACGCCGAGATCGAGTTGCCGTGTGGCCGCTTCGAGGTTCGCGTTGCGCTGATAGATGTTGACGTGGTTGTCCCATCCACCCAGCGTCAGTTGAATGAACCGGGTCCCGAGATTGGCTTTGATCAGGTTTCGCGCCACGATGCAGGCGTTGCCGAACCCGGTGTTGCCGAAGCGATTGCGCGTATTGGTGTCGTAAACGAAAGCGCTGTTGACGGTGTTGTTGTACATCAACCGCTTTGCGCTGTCGTTAAACGAAGCCATTTCCACATACGAGGCGCCGCGAGGATCGCCGCTGCGCTGTTCCCCGTCGAGGTCGGCCACGAGTGCATAACGGCGGTCGAACGCCGGCTGTCCGTCGCGATGCGTGCTGTTCGGCAAGCCGGTGCCATTCAGGCCGTTGATGTAGAACGCGGTGTGCTCGGGCGGCAGGTAACCGGGCCCGGGACCCGTGGTCACGTTCAGCGATACGAACGCGGGGAGTAGATTCTGCTTCGGCTTTCCGAGTTCGAGCGATACCACCGACCCGATGTGCGGAGCGATGCGGGCCAGACCCGATACCGGGTTGCGGCCGATCTGAATCCACGCCTGCGCCAGTTGATGCACGGCCGCCCACGATCGCACGGAGCGAACGAGCGCGATGTCATTGATGTTCTGGCCCAGCGTCGGCATAATTCCCTGGGGCCACCGGACGTCGCCGTAGGAGGTGGGCGCAAGGAACGAAGGCGTCCATGCGCCCTCTTTGAGGTCAAATGTATCGGCGTGGCTCGGGCCGCCGGCCAGCAGCACGAAGATCACGTTCTTCGCGGTCCCGATGGTGCGGCCCGCGGCTCGCGCGACATTTTCCAGGGGCCGCGACGGCATGAGGAAGTAGCCGCCAACCGCTGAAGCGGCATGCCGGAACAGCATGCGGCGGCTCAGTTGCGGACGCGCCCAGAAGTGCGTTCCGCGGATTCCAGACCAGTCAAATCCGAAACGATTCGTCTTCATAGTGGCGCTCCTTAGTAACTGAACAGGAAGTCAAGCTTGTTCATGCAAGCCCAGGCAAGGTCCTCAATGGCAGCGTTCCGGTTTGTAGCCCGCTGCATGTAGGTGAGCGCCTTGTTGCGTTCCGATTCCACTGGGACGCGCCCCAGGAATCGCAGCCACATATCGTCAATAATTGACCCGTTATCGGCGAATTTGAGATAGCCGGCCAGCACGGGTGAGGCGGTGGTGCCGGTTGTCTTCGCGCGGCTGGTGATGAAATTGTCATTCATCATGTTTAACTGCTGAATGATAGACCCAGAGGTCGACCGGGAGGCAGTGTCGCGGTTGCCTCGCAGGAACGAAGCCATGAACTGCAGCACGGCGCCGTTGTTTCGAGGCTCGTTGACGTCGGGCAGTTTGTACGCCGATTCCACGGGGTCGCTCTGCTGGAGTGCCGAGCCCTGAGCCACGGTCTGATTGTTGACCATGGGCCATGTGTAGCGCTGCACCGAACCGGTGGCCAGCGCGATGGCGTCGATGATTTCTTCAGCGTCCAGCCGCCGCGGATAGTGGCGCGGGAACTGGGTGAGGTACTCGTATTTCCACTCGTAGTTGTAATCCGAACTGAGCTGATATGCGTTGGATGCGACTAGCAGGCGGATCGTGCTTCGGAGGTCCCCATTGCTTTCGGCGAAGTGCTTCGCCAGCTTTTCCAGCAGTTCGGGATGGGTGGCCTGCAGGGTCCACGGAGCGGGCGGGGGATTCTTAGGATCGAGGCGGTCCGGGTCGAGCGTGTCCACAGGGTCCACCAGCCCCATACCGAAGAATGCTTTCCACAGGCGGTTGGCGAAATTGCGGTCGAACATCGGATCGTTTACCAGCTTCTCGGCGTAGAACTGGCGCCACGTCTTGCCAGTGGCCGGTGCCTTCGATCCATCGCGATACTCCGCAGTGAGCGAACGCTCCGTGCCGACTGCAACGCGATTCGGCCGGTTTCCGGAATTCGTATTCAGGTCGTAAGTGCCGGTTGCGGCGTCCTGCACGTCGGTGCTGTTGAACAGCGGGTCCATGTACTGTCTGGCACCGGCTGGCGCGCCGTTAACCAGGCGGACTCGCGAGAACGATGCGGCCATGCGCTGCGCATCCGACCGAAGGGCTTTTTCACCCCAGGCGCTGATCCCGGTAAGGTGACCGCGTCCGTTGTGGCAAAGGACGCAGTCATAGTGCGCCACGCCGAGGAACTGAGCGGTTGTGCGTGACAACAGCATGTCGTAGGTGTCCTGGTTCGGCCCCATCGCCGTGCTCCAGAGCACCATGTAGCTGGCCGGCCCATTCTCAATAAAGTAATTGTTGCCCTTACCGGTGAGCAGGTCCGTCACCATCTGCTTCAGGGAGATGTTGTTCTGGAAGGAGTTCCGGATATGTAAGTCGAGAGCGTTGCGGCCCTCGACTTGTGGTGCCCTCTGGCTGGTGGACAGGCGCTCCGTGTTCTGAATCAGATCCGCGAACCATGTCGACCATTTGTCGCTAAATTCCTGAGAATAAAGAAGGCGGTTAATAAGGTCTTCGCGCTTCAGGCTGGAATCGGAACTGACGAACTCGCGGAGAGCGGAAGGTGTTGGCAGCTTGCCGGTAAGGTCTAACGTAATACGCCGAACAAATTCAGCATCGGTGGTCAGGTCGGCGGCCGGGATGCCAGCCGTTTCGAGTTGACCGAAGATCTCGTCGTCGACGAAGTTCTTTCGAACCATAGCCGACGCATTGTTGACAGTTGCCGAGCGCGCACCGGAACTCTTGAATCTGCGCACGTTCTCGAAGATTTCCTGGCGCACGCGGGACTGAGCCTGAAGAAACTCGGAGGGATTCGCCCGAAAGCTACAGCCATCGAGCGGAAGTTGGGACTCGTCGTCCTCGGCTGCAAACGCCGAGACATTGGTAAACATCGCCGTGCCAGCCAACAGGAGTGCAGCGACTCTCGTCATTTTCATACAACAGAACTCCCCGGTCACAGAGGGACCAATACTGTAAACCCATGATGGCATGCCGGGTTTTGAAATTTACAAAATTTAATCGCGAGGCTTGTAACTTGAGGCAAAATAGTGGCGACGTTGGGTAACTCGGTGTAATACTGCCGCGTCCAGGGGCATATGCGAAGGGTAATACCTCTGGCCCTGGCCTGCTGGACGGGCATCTTCTCTCTGAATGTGACGGCGCAGGAGTACCGGCGTCATAACGTCAGCGTCACCGCCGGGGCTGGTTTGCCTCGCGGTGAGTTGCGGCCTCTGCTAAACAACAGCTTCGGCGCTGGGGTTAACTACCACTATCGCCTGATTCCTTACCTGGCTCCGGAGGTCGGGTTTGACACGCTGTTCGGCGCTGCCGGTGTGCGCGACTTTCTCGACACCGATTTCGGCAGCCTTCGCATTCGCGATTACCAACAGTTTCTTACATTTGGCGGGCGCGTGATTCTCCCCGTCGCAAAGGACCGGGTTCAGTTCTATGGCGGGGGCGGTGGCGCGTATCTGCGATACAGCGAGCGGCTCAGCCAGCCGTTCCAGGGCTCGAATTTTCGGGTCAGCTGCCCGGTGTGCTCGCTGCGCGACGGAGTTGGGTACTACGCAAAGGCCGGGGTCGACGTGGCGGTCGACCGGGCGCAGCACTTCCGCATTGGTGCTGGTGTGAAAGTGATGCGCGGAGCGACGGGTGGCGATCCGCTGGGTGCACTGCCCGGGTTTGAGACTGCCGACCGCTGGGTGAACCTGTACGCGAGCTTCGGTTTCAGTTTTTAGACGTGCAGGCTGGTAGTGGGTCAGTTTGAAATCCGACCCTCTTGACTTCCCGCCGCGCTTCGCCCCACGCTGGTATTTCAGTGTGGTCGTGGACCGCTCTGGACGCGGTACGAAACTGGTTCCATGCTTTATGGTCGGTCCGCGCGATAAGACGCTCCGCGTTACTCCGGCTATGGCTGCTGGCGTGACGGATCGGCTGTGGGAGATCGCGGATGTCGTGGAGCTGCTGGAAGCGGCAGAAGCCGATCAGCACGCGGGAACCATCGAAGCGCGTCAGTGGTACGGGGAGGGCAAGGAGTGGAATCGGCAGGAGCCATCCCTCTCGGCGCTATCGGACCTACTCACAAGACGGTTGAAATCTTGTCGAACTTGCTGCACACTAGTGTGAAGCAAGTTCTTGCGGGATAGGCGAGGACATCCATGTTTGGTTAACCTCCCGCCCTGTTGGTATGATCTCTCTCTCTCTGAGGCTTTAGCGAACCATGCTGATGATGGCTCGCGTCTAAAAGCTGAGATGGTCAGCAAGGAACAGAACACAATGTCAACAACAGCGCTAGCGTTACCGGGGTATTTTGCTGACATTGATCAATACACCAGGGATGCAAGTGAAAACGTCACGGGCGTTCGGCGCCATGCGCGCCCGAAGTGGCTCGTAACCTTCCTTACGCTCCCTCTATTGTGGCCGCTTCGAGCTTTAGACTCTAGCCTCGGCCAAACCATTCGCGTTTTGAATTCGAACGCGCTGGATTCGCTTTCAGACAAACAAGTCCGATTGATCGCGCACAGCATAACGCAGTCTAATGGTCGTCTTTGCAAACTGTTAGCTTCAGCAGAAGAACTCGGGCTGTTTGGGAGCATTTTCTCCTACTACTGGACGGCCATCAGCAAGAAGCACGAACGGATGCAGAGTATCGCAGAAGGATTGTATATGTCTCTGGATGAAGAGACTGTGGAGGCGTTGCGGGATCTGATTACGGAAGCGACAGGACAACAAACTCCTAACGGTCCCCAGCAGGGATCGTTAATTGGCTGCGTGTAAACTCGACTACACTTCGAGTACCAGGGTAAGCCGCTTTTTGAAGAAGGCTCGCCCTACCTTTCCCCACCTCGCTAACGACCTGCGCAAGCTCGTGCAAGAAGTTGAGTCCGACTACGAAAACGCTTGCAACGCAACTCGACTGCGGATGCCGGGGAACCCAGACTTGCAAGGAAAGGTGTGGAAGTATGATCTCCCCAGCAGTGACCTTCGAAAGAATCCGCGTGACTGCCTGCGGCTCATCTGCCTGATTGAAGACCCAATTGCGAAGGTCCCACTTTTGCGCGCAATCTACTGCGACTTCCGAAAAGACATCGAATCTGGGATTACGCATAAATTGGTAAAGGAATGGGCGAAGTCGTTGCGCTCCTTCGCGGACGACGATTCAGAAGAAGAGGATGACGAAGAAGAGGATGACGAGAGCGAAGCAGTCTAACTAAGATTTCTGCCTGTTCAGGGAATCTCTCGTGTAGCCTCGTTCGGGCGGACGCGAAAAAAACGCCGATGCTCAAACTGACCCACCACCTGCAGGCTACTCCGCTGGCTTTTCCGCGGCGTAGTTGACCAGGCGGACGCGTTCCATGCCGAAGTCGGCGCGTCCAATCGGCTCTTCGTATCGCAGCACGCGCAGCTTTGGGAACAGGGAAGGGAGTTCGCCTGTGTCGAACACGACTCCACCACCGATGGAACGGCCCTTTGTGGCGTCGCGGTGAAAGCCTGTGATGATAAGCACGCCGCCGGGCCTCAGGGCTCGGGTGACCTTCTCAGTCAGGTCTCGGCCACCGGCGTAGGAGATCAGGATCAGGTCCCACCTGTTCTCGCCGAAGTCGAAGTCTTCGGACCGCCTGACCATGGTAGTCAGCCTGGTTCCGGCTTCCGCGGCGGTCTTCTGAGCCAGTGCGACCGCCTGTTCGGCCGGGTCGAAGCCAGTGACCTGCCAGCCCTGCTGTGCAAGCCAGATACCGTTTCGACCCTGCCCCATCCCCACATCCAGAGCCGTGCCCGGCTTGCGAGTCTTTGCGATTTCCGTGAGGAAGTGGTTGGAATTTGTGTTGAAGGTCGGCCTGGGCGCGGTCAGGATCCGGTTCCAGCGGGCGGTCTCGCCCTTGTCGCCGAGCGCCTGAATCGTGCGAACCTGCGCGTCGGCATCGGTGGCCGAAACGCCCTTCCGCACCAGCCATTCGCGGTACTGCTTCTCACCTGGGTCACCTTGCGGGAGTGCTGCCCCCTCCGCATTCCGCCACCGGCGGTACTCTTCGTAAATCGTGATGTCTGCGGGGGACTGGCCTGCGGCCATAAACGACGCCATCAAGCTGAGAGTACAAACGCATGCGGCGCGATTCATGGGCGAAATCGTACCACCTTGCCGCGCCCGGCGTATGTGTTGTAACGTCAGTGTGTCGGTTACTTAGTCGCGCTGCCAAGTTCAGGACTGGTAGGTCCGGCGGGCTCCGCGGTCCAGTTTTGCCGAATTACCAGACTCTGGTCGCTGTAGAACGTTCGCCGACCCGTGTTGCCGAAGGCTTCCGGCACCGCGACAATCGAGTAACCCTGCGCATTGCCGATGACCGTGTACTTGAAGCCGCTGTGAGCGCCCTTGGCCAGTTCGCCGGGGATTAGATCGGCGCCGCTGGGACCGGCCTGTCCGCCAGCCGGGGGGCCGAGTTCGGCGAGGTTCGCCGCATAGCGGCCGAACTGCGAGTAATACTGCGTCTGAGCCGTGTGGATGGTTTTCACTTCACTCACCGCGGCGGTTTCCTGCGCCTGCATGCGGTTCTGATTCAGCTTTGGAGCGGCGATGGCGGCCAGAATCAGAATGATCGCAACTACGATCAGAAGCTCGATGAGCGAAAAGCCGCGGCTGTCACGGCGTCGGCGAATGGTTCCCATATCACTCATAATGACGTAAATGCCTGTCCGTCTGTTGACTCTCCTGTTCTGTGGCGTCGCTCTCGCTCAAAACCGGCTGCCGCCCGATGCCGCGGGGCTCTACCGTCAGGCTCAGGACGATTTTCGCGCCGGCCGCGTGAAGCAGTCGGTCGAAGCGTTCGACCGCGTCGCCGCCATGGTTCCGGACGGTGCACCGATGCTCTGGCAGCGGGGTATCGCGCTGTACTACGTCGGCCGGTACGAGGACTGCCGGCTGCAATTCGAGTCGCACCGCACTGTGAATCCCGACGACGTGGAGAACGCGGCGTGGCATTATTTGTGCGTCGCCCGCCAGTCGACTCCGGCCAAAGCCCGTGCCGCCCTGTTGCCTGTCGGCCCCGACCCACGTATGCCGATGCGCGAGATCTACCGCCTGTACCGGGGAGAGCTGAAGCCTGCCGATGTGCTGTCGGTGGCCGGGACTCGGGAGGAAGCGCTGTTTTCCGCACATCTGTATATCGCCATGTGGTACGAAGCCCAGGGTTTGCGCGCCGACGCTCGCAGACACTTCGCCCTTGCGGCCGAGCCTCGGTTCGAGAACGCCGGCGGGTACATGTGGGATGTCGCGACCGTTCATCTGAAACAAATGAAATGACGAGCGAGCCCTATTCCTCGCGCAGCGCGGTGGCAGGCTGGATGCGGGTCGCGCGCAACGCCGGTATCGCGGTAGCGGCGGCCGCGACCGTGAGGCTCAGCAGTACCGCGGTGATGAGCATCGGCACGTCTCGGCCCTGTACGCCGTAGAGTTTCGATCCTGCGAAGTCGCCCGATAGCCACCCGAGACCGGCGCCAGCGGTGACGCTCACCAGGGCAACTATTGCCAGCTCTCGCATCACCAGTGCCAGCACCCGGCCGGCAGCGCTCCCAGCGCGATGCGGAGGGCGATTTCGTGAGTTCGCCGTGCCACCGTCCATGCAATCACGCCATATACACCGAGCGCGGTCAACAGCACGGCCACGCCGGCGAATGAAGTGCACAGGATCGCCAGTACGCGGTCGGCCGCGGCGGCGGAGTTGATGCGCTCCCGCATGGTCTTGATCTCATCCACCGGCACGTTCCCATCAATGGACCGCACCGCTGCCCGAATCGAGTTGGAGATGCTGGCGTCCTCGGCCGCGGTTCGGAGGTAGAAGGTCATTTGAAACAGTCGAGGCTCCTGACCGTGCGGGATGTAGATGTCGGGAGCAGCCTCGTCCCGCAGGCCCTTCCGCACATTTTTCACCACGCCTACAATCTCGACATTCGGCACCACTTTCCCCGATCCCCACGCGATTTTCCGGCCCAACGCGTTGCCCTGGCAGTACTTTTTCGAGAATGCTTCGTTGACGATGACGACCTGGGGTGCGCCCTCACGGTCGCCTTCGGTGAAGTCGCGGCCCGCCAGCAGCGGTGTGCTGAGCGTTCGGAAAAAGCCCGGTACGGTGGTGTGCTGCGACACTCCGGCCTCTTCACCCTGCGGTGGAACATACCCCTCCACCGTCAGGTTGGAGCTGCGCTCACTCCCGCTCATCGGCCCTGGGTTCGATCCGCCCGCCGCGGTCACGCCAGGCAACGACTGCAGCCGCGGACCCCGACTGCCCGGGGTTGATGTCGAACTGCACCAGGCGTTCCGTCCGAAAGCCGGGATCGACGCGCATCAGGTTGTTGAGGCTGCGAAGGAATAAGCCGGCGCCGAACAGCAGCAGTGTCGCGAGCGCAATCTGCGCGCCCACCAGCAGCTTTCGAACCGTCGCGTGGGACGCGGAAAGCGACCGGTTCTGCAATGACCTCGCCAGATCCTTTCCAGCCAGTTGCAGCGCCGGGCGAGGGTGGAGTCGCCGTCCGTTGCCAGCTTGAGCAATGCCTGGGTCATTGCCGATGCCAGCACCAGACCGAGCCCGCAACCTGCCGCCGCGAGCACGAAGTTCTCCACCAGTGACTGGCGCAGGATCCGCAGACGGCCCGCGCCAAGGCTGAGGCGGATCGCGATGTCGCGCTGTCGTGCGGCGGCTCTCGCCAGCAACAGCCCGGCGATGTTGACACAGGCGATCAGCAGCACTGTTGCGACCGTGCCCATCAGGATCAGCAGCGGAGTTCGCAGGCTACGGTTCAGCGGGTTGATGCCCCGGCTGCCGTCGATCACCTCAATGCGCCGGACCGTCGTGTCGTCCTGCGCCTTCCCCCTGACGGACGAGAGGCCTTCCAGAATTCCGATCCAGGTCGGCTGCATGGCGCTGGTGGCCTGAGCCGCCGATACGCCGGGCTTCAGCCTGGCGAACAGGTTCACCCAGCGAACATCGCGCGCTGTGCCATCCATGTCGGGATAGAGCTGCCGCTGCATGGAAATCGGGACCACCACATCGGGCTTGTTTCCACGGACGGCGCTGCAGAACGTCGCTGGCAGCACGCCGACCACGGTGAAGGGCAGGCCATTCAGACGAATGGTCTGGCCCACGATCTTTGGGTCGCCGCCGAATCGTTCGAGCCAGCTGGAATGGGTGAGCATCGCGACCGGGCGCTCGCCGGGAGCCCCGTCGTCCTCAGGCAGGATCGCGCGTCCGAGTGTCGCTTCCACGCCGAGGAGGGAGAACAGGTTGCCAGAGACGGCCTCCATCGCGACGTACTCGTTGTTGGCGCCGTTCAATACTACGCGGGGCATGCCGCCACGAACGGCTACGCCATCGAACAAATCGGTTCGCGCACGAAACTGCTTCGCCATATCGAGCGAAAACACGGACTCGTAGTTGTCGCTGGAAGCGGTGCCGCGCAGGTTCTTGCTGTCGCCGTGAAATACCACAATGCGCTGCGGGTCTTTCACTGGAAGTGTCTGGAGTATGGCCTGATCCAGCAGGGAGAACACCGCGGTATTGGCGCCGATTCCCAGCGCCAGAGACAGCACCACAATCGAGGAGAACAAGGGGAACGCTGTGATGTTGCGAAGCGACTGGCGAAGGTCCTGAACCATGATGTCTACTTTAGACGGGATCGGGGTGCCGCGTGTTAGCATGACGGGCGATGACACGCCGTACCTTCGTCTCCGCTGCGGCAGGAGCCGCGGCCACTGCGCTTCCGGCTGCCGCGCAGGCAAACCAGCCCATGCCGATGGGTTTTAACACCTACTGCCTTCGAGCTCTCAGGTGGAATGACCGCCAGTTGCTGGAATACGCCGCCGCCCAGAAGCTCGACGCCATTTTCCTGCAGGATTCCATCGATCCCGGTCTGCGCGAGGCCTCGCACTGGTCGGAAGTGAAGGCGATGGCGAAGGACCTGGGGCTGTATTTGGAAACGGGTGGCAGCGGTGTGTTCGTCAAGAGCCCGGATAACCACGCCGGTGCTGTCGAGAACATGCGGTTTCAGATTACCCGCGCCCAGGCGATGGGGTCGCCCGTCGTGCGCTGCAATATCTCCGGCGGCCGCGCGCTGCTTCCTCCCGGTCCATACGAGCAGACGCTGGAGAAAGTCGCGGCCATTTTTCGCGATGTGCGGAGTCAGGTGAAGGACGCCGGCATGAAGATCGCGCTCGAAGTCCACAAGGATTTCCAGGCGTGGGAGTTTAAGAATCTGGTGGAGGCGGCGGGGCCGGATTATGTCGGCATCTACATGGATACCGGGAACCCGGTGTTCGTGCTGGAGCATCCCCTGACCACGCTGGAAACACTGGCGCCTTACGTGGTCACGCTCCACTTGCGGGATTCGGTGGTGTACGAACACAAGCGCGGAGTCGCGGTGCAGTGGGTACCTCTTGGCGAAGGCAACGTCGATTTTAAGGAATTGATGGCGAAAGCCCGTGTGCTGACTCCGAAAGTCCACGTATTTATCAAACCGATTACCGGCCGACCGCCCGATATTCTGCCGTACCTGGAGCAGGATTTCTGGAAACTGTACCCGAAAGCCCGTGCCGCCGAGTTCGCCCGGTTCCTCGCGCTGGCGAAGAAAGGCGGGCCGTATGAAGGCCACGTGGTGATTGAGGATCTGCAGACAGGACAGAACCCCGCCTTTGCAGAGGCCATCAAATTTCAGCAGCGGAACCATGTGGAGCGCAGTATCGAGTACGCGAAGAAGACGCTCGGCCTGGGCCGCCGCTGGCGGGCTTAGCTGGAAGGATGCAGCTTCGGACGGTTACGGCAACACGCTACGTCACGCCACTGCGCGAGGGCGGGTCCCTGCCTGCCATTGTCGAGGCGGACGACCTGGGCCTGTATGTCGTCAAGTTCCGCGGGGCGGGGCAGGGAGTTCTTGCCCTTACCGCGGACCTGATCGGCTGCGAACTGGCGCGGGCGCTCGGGCTGCTGGTGCCGGACGTGGTCTGCGTTGACGTGGATCCGGCGCTCGGACGCAATGAGCCGGACTACGAAATCCGCGAATTACTCCAGAAAAGCACCGGAATTAATCTGGGGATCGATTATCTCCCGGGTTCTTTCATGTTTGACGCGGCCGCCAGGTTATTTCCGGATGCTGCGGCTGCGGCGGATATCGTGTGGCTGGACGCCTTTATAACGAACGTTGACCGTACGGCCCGCAATCCGAATCTGCTGTGGTGGCACCGCAAACTCTACTGCATTGACCACGGCGCGGCCTTGTATTTTCACTACAACTGGACGGGTTTCGGCGCGATCCATGAAGCGGCGCTAAGCCCTTTCGCGCCGATCCGCCAGCATGTCCTGTTGCCGCATGCCTCGTCGATCGTCGACGCGGCGGCACGGCTGACGCCGCGGATCAATCCGGATGTGCTTACAGGCATTCTGGACGCGGTGCCTGACGAGTGGCTGCTGCCTGAACCGGACGCTCCAACGCCCCAGGAAAAGCGCGCGCTGTATGTGGAGTTTTTCCTCCGCCGGCTGGAATCTGCGAGTATCTTCACAGAGGAGGCGGAGCGTGCTCGAACGCAGCTCATTTGATTACGCCATCCTGCGCATTGTTCCCCGAGTGGAACGCGCCGAATTCATCAACGCCGGTCTGATCCTGCACTGTCTGACACTGAACTTTCTGGAAGCCCGGGTACACTGCGATGAGCGTCTGTGGCGCGACCTCTGCCCTGGTCTCGACGTGGAAGAGACCTGCCGGCACTTGTCAACATTCCCGAAGATCTGTGCGGGTGACGCGGATGCGGGACCCATTGCGCAACTGTCGCGACGCCAGCGATTTCACTGGCTGGTCTCGCCGCGCAGCACCATCGTGCAGGTCTCGCCCGTTCACTGCGGTCTGTGCGAATCGCCAGAGGCGGTGTTCGAAGACTTGTTCACCAAACTCGTTCTGCGGTGAGTGATTCGATGGTGAAGAATCCTACGCACCTGACTCACCGGTCGAACGCAGAGGTATTGCTTCGGCTGGAAGTGGACCGGGCTGGCCTAATTTGAATTATTTTCTATTGGCTCTCGCGGATTAACCGACAAGCCAAATGTGAATTTCGTGCAGAGCACGCGCCGCCAGGGCCGAGTGTGCAAGCTCGTTGTCCGGTTTCTCGGAATCGCTAGCCTGATAACTGTCATGTCGTCCCCGGCGAGCGCTCAAGACTTGATTGATCATGGAGTGTCCCCCGCTCGCAAGACCCAGCGGGTGCTGGAGGCTGCGGGACTCACACTGGGCGTCTCCCACACGTTCGAAGTGATCGGCGGCAACAGGGATGCTGTTGGGACGCCACTCGCCGGTGGCCTCACCGACGCTTACCTTCGATGGACGCCGACATGGCAGGGGTGCTCGAAGTGTGGGGAATTCCGTGCCGGTTACAGCGCCTATTCTCAGACACGGCCGTCGACAGCGACGGACATGCAGGGTCTCTCCAGCCTGACGGCACCCACCTTCCATCGATGGAGGCAAGCGTACTACCAGGTGTCTCCAGTGGAAGGGGTTCGCATTAAGGCCGGCAAAGTGGACGCAAACACGGAGTTCGCGGTAGTAGAAGCTGCCGGCGATCTGTCCAATGCATCGGCAGGCTTAAGTCCGACGCTGTTCACCATGCCGTCATATCCCGATGGCGCTCTCAGCCTCAATGCATTCGTAATTCCCGCGGCAGGGTTCAGTGTCGGTGCTGGCGCTTACAGGACGGTCGAAGGCGGACGCTATTACGTTACAGAAGCGGGCCGGCGGTGGCAGGGTTCGCGGCCTCGGCGCATCGCCGGAGGATTCTGGCAGCAGCGCAATGGACCGATACATACTTCCGGGACTTATATTACGGCGGAACAAACGCTGATTTCCCGGGGAGCGGTTCGTCGTCTGCAAGTGTTCGGACGGTTTTCCACCGCAGACAAAACCGTTGCTCCCGCTTCTACACACACATTCGCCGGCGCTTCGTGGACGGGATTTAACAACCGGGCCGCCGATTCCGCCGGCATCGCGGTCTTCCGCCTGTCCCCCGTGCTCGAAGGGCTGACGTCTGACACGGAAGTCACCTTTGAGGCTTATTACAAGGTCGTGCTCAACAGCCGGCTTGAAGCCAAGTTAGACCTGCAGCGCGTGCAGCGGCCGGGAGGCGTCGCAGACGGACCTTCCTGCCTTGTCGTGTCACTCAGGCTACGCTTCCAGCTCTCTACAGGAAAAGAATAGAACGTTATGAGAAATTGGTGATGGCAATTTTTGAAAAGGCTCCCTCCCGCTCCTGGGATCTTCTGCACGACCATCTTCTACTTGCAGCGCCGAGTTCATTATTCGGGTGGCGCTTCGGCCATCAGACGTTCGTACGTGCGGCGCGCGTGATCGTAGGCTCGGACCATCTCGCCCTGCTCTTCCAGTCGAACACGGCCCACCTTCTGGCGAAAGCAGACGTCGACCGCTTCTCGGAGGTACTTCGCGCTGCTGTGCGACTGCACCGGCTTTCCGTCCACAGTGACCCAGATCGGATTCGTGTGCGACGAAGGGAGAATGCGCAGAGCGACCCACGCGCTGCGCTCCACCGGCACCGTGAATGAGACGTCGCGCAACTGCCCGTCGGCGTCGATCTCCTTCCGCGCGACCGCCTTACCGTTGACGATCACCTCCACCGGTACCTTGCGCGTGTTGCCGACGCGCGCCCGCTCTACGTCCCAGTAGGGTTTGCGGTCGTAGGGCAGCGAGCGGATCGACTCCACGGGCTGCGGTTCCAGCATCGCCGCCACCTTCGCGGTGATCTTCACGTTCCCGGATTTCAGCAGAATTACGTCCTTGCCATTTCCCATTTCCACATCATTCACTCGGAAATCAATCAGATGGCTCTTGCCGTCGGAGGCGTAATTGCGCCCCTCCTTCAACCCCTGAACCCAGTCGTTGTAATCGAGCTTCGCCTGGCGCACGTAGCTCCTGCCGAGCCCGACGCGTTCGCCATAAATGCAGGGGAAATCCGTCTCGCCGCTGGCCCGCGTCCGATACCCGACGTTCAACGCGTGGTACCAAATATTCAGCTCCCACGCGTACGGCGTGTCGGCCAGCGAGTATACGTCGGCGAGCCCGTGGGTCACGCTGACCACGTATTCATTCGCGCCGATTCCGTCGAACGGCGGCATCTCCGCTGCCGGCAGTTTCTCCTGCTTTAGCGCCAGACCCCAGCCCGAATGGGTGTAGCCCGTAATCGCGCCCTGCTCCTTGCCCCAGCGCAGAATCGGCAGACCCCAGCTGGGCCAGTCCTCAATACGCTTAGTCCCCGGATAATCCTGCTCTTTAAGGCCGAGGAGCAGTAAATGGCCCGTGTGGCTCGACGGATGCCCGGAGACTTCCACGTCATAACGAATCCGATTCTCCACCGTCGACACTTTATTATCCTTGCCTTCGAAAAAAGTCTTCTGGAAATACCAGCCCGGACCCCAGGTCAGCACGCTGCCGATCTTCAGATCCTCACCCACCACGTGGCGCATCATGTCCTCGGGGTAAACGCCCTCGGTCGGGCGTTCGTAATGTGCGCAACCCGCGGCGTGGATATGGTGGTCGCCGGAATACCAGCCCATGGTGGCTGGATCCACCCAGCGCTCCAGACGGAACGTCAGGGTGCGCGGGGTGGTGTCGGTAATGCGCAGAGTCTGGGATTTCTTCTTATATTCGGGGCCACGCGAATATTCGATGGTGTAATTCCCCGGAGGCAGCGCCACGGATTCGCCGTCCGCCCGGTAAACCTGCGGGTGAAAGAAGAAATCTGGCGCCAGCCGCTTGGTCTGCGACGGGTACACGCGCTGGCGTGCATCTCGGATCACGAAACCCGCTGTGGTCGGCTGGTCGTTCCAGTCGAGCACCCGCATCGTAACCTTCGCCGATGCCGCAATGGTGAACAGAATGTCGACCTCATTCCGGAACCCGAGATCCTGCGAGCCCTGTCCCACGTCGAACGACAGCTTCGCCTCCCGTTTTCCGGCCTGTTTCGCATAAATCTGGAGGATGCGATATTCCAGGTCGAGGCCCGAGAGGTGGACCTTCATCGGCTGCTTGTTGAACATCTGCAGGTCCATCCAGCGGCGGTTGGCGGTTCCGGCGGGCTGATTGGGAACCGGACCCGCGTTAGGACTGTCCACCGCCAGCACAGCGGTCACCCCGGCCTCATTGTGGACCTTCACCAGAAATGCGCGCCAACCCTGCTCCACGAGCTCGGCTCTTGCCTGGCCCTGCTGCACCTTTACACGACTCTCGGGGTTGATATTGATCCCCGCAATCACGTATTTATCGAGAATCGCCTGAATCTTCTGGACCGAGGCCGCGGACGCCCCGGATTCCGTCAGCTTTTTTAGCTGTCCAGCGTCGGCAGCCGGCAGCGGTTCGCCGACCAGTTCCAGCGATTGCAGGACGCGTGCGACCTGGGCCGCAAGCGGCTGGAATTCCACCTTGTCGACGAGAGGGAGTTCCTCGGCGCAGGCGGCGGGTATCGTGATGGCTGCGAGCAGGATCAGCAGGGGCGATCGCATAGCATTCCTCCGGTGACAGTCGACTATACAACAAAACAGAACGCACAATGCGTGACTGATCGGCCGTTCGTACGTCGCTATATACTACTGCCATAAGGCCTTTCCTTCTATGACTCGACTTTTGCTCGCTTTCCTCCTCCTTTTGCCCGCATTCTCCTGCTGGGGACAGGGAGTTACGTCGATGACCGGCGCCGTGACAGATCCGACAGGCGCGGTGATCCCAGGCGCGGCGATCACCGCGGTCAATGTGGAAAACGGTGCGAAGCGAGAGACAACTTCCGACGAAACTGGCCGCTATCTGCTGCCGCAGATGCAGCCTGGCACCTACCGCGTCAGCGCAACGGCGCGGGGTTTTGCGGAAGTCCAGATCAGCAATGTCCAACTCCAGGTAAATTCGCCGACAACTGTGAATGTGGCTTTTGCCCGGATTGGCTCGACGTCAGAGACGGTCACCGTCACCGCTGACGCGGCGCAGATCAACACCACCGACGCCAGCATCGGAAACGCCTACGGAAGCCGGCCCATCCTGCAACTGCCGCTCGAGGCCCGCAACGTGGTCGGACTGCTCGCGCTGCAGCCAGGCGTAACCTTCACAGGCGAGAATCAGACCAACTCCCGAAACGGATCCGTGAACGGCGGCAAGAGCGATCAGGCAAACGTCACGCTCGACGGCGTCGACGTCAACGACCAGCAGGAGCGCTCCGCGTTTACCAGCGTCCTGCGCGTCACGCTCGACTCGGTTCAGGAGTTCCGCGTCACCACCACCAATGCCAACGCCGATCAGGGCCGCAGTTCCGGCGCGCAGATCGCGCTGGTAACGAAGGGCGGAGGCAACGATCTGCACGGGTCGCTCTACGAATTTCATCGAAACACCATTACGACCGCCAACTCATTTTTCAATAATCTGGCGAATCCCGGGGTGCCCCGTCCCAAACTGATCCGCAACACATTCGGCGCGGCCATCGGTGGACCCATCCGGAAGAATCGCCTGTTCTATTTCTTCAATTACGAAGGCCGCCGTGATGCCAAAGAGAGCACTGTCGAGCGCACAGTGCCCACCGCGGATTTCCGGCAGGGCATCATCCGCTACCCCCGCACCGACAACTCGATTGCCGTGCTGAATCAGGAGCAGGTGCGCGACCTCGATCCCAGGCGCATCGGCGCGAATCCTGAAGTCCTGAAACTCCTGCAGTCCTACCCGCTGCCCAACACCACCAGCATCGGCGACGGACTGAACACGGCAGGTTTCCGGTTCGTCGCACCGCGGCCCCTGCGCTGGAACACCTACGTGAGCCGGTGGGACTACATGCCCACCACCAGCGGACGGCATGCCCTCTTTGTGCGCGGCAACCTGCAGAACGACCACGACGTCAGCTCGCCGCAGTTCCCCGGCGAGCCTCCCAGCGCCGTCAACCTGGCCAACAGCAAGGGTATCGCCATTGGCTACAACGTGGTGTTTCGGCCGAACGTCACCGGAGCTTTCCGTTACGGCTTCACACGTCAGGGCGTCGAATCCAGTGGCCTGCAGACGTCATCCTATGTAAGCTTCCTCAGCCTTAGTGACCGGTACGGTTTCAGCGCTGCTTCCCGCCGCACCATCCCGGTGCACAACCCTTCTGGCGACATCACGTGGATGAAGGGCGCACACACTATTAGCACCGGTGGCCAGATGCGGTTCGTTACCAACTCCCGCGACAACTACGCCAACTCGTTCCACTCCGCTCAGGTTCGGTCCACTCGTCTGCTGGACAGCGGCTCATCGCTCGACCCGCCGGGCATCAACACCCGTCAGGCCGACGCTTTCCGCACACAGATGGTGAACCTGCTCGGCGTCATTTCCACCGGCACTGCGAAATATAATTACGACCTCGCGGGCAACGTCCAGGCGGTAGGCTCGCCGGTGTCGCGCGATTTCCGGCTGAACGAGTATGAAATGTACGTGCAGGACGCGTGGCGGATCACCAGCAGCCTGATGATCACGGCTGGCCTGCGATACTCGCTGAGCCCGCCTGTCTACGAACAGAACGGTCTGCAAATTTCGCTGTCCCCGTCGCTCGGCGCATGGTTCGACCAGCGCGGTGGACTCGCGCAGCAGGGCAAGCCGGTGTCTCAGGCGACACCCATTAAGTACGTGCCCATCAACGACGCGTCTGCCGCTCCCTTGTATCCGTTCCACAAGAAGAACTTCGCTCCGCGGCTCGCGCTGGCGTGGGCGCCCCGAGCCTCGTCGGGCTTCCTGCGCACACTCCTCGGCGGTGCGGGGGCGACCGCAATTCGCGCCGGCTGGGGCATGTACTATGACGCGATCGGCAACAGCCTGATCCTCCGTTCCGACGTGGGTTCGTTTGGTCTTTCCACTTCGCTGGAGAAGTCCGGGGTCTACACCGCGGCCGACGGACCTCGCTTCACCGGCACGTTCGCGGTTCCGCCGGAACTGGTGCCAGCCGCTCCAAAGTTCACCTTCCCGATCGTGGCGCCGAACAACTTCTCGTTCGGCAGCAGCGTCACCAACATCGACTCGCAGATTCGGCCGCCCTACACGATGAACATGAACTTCAGCATCGGTCGCGAGTTCCGGGGCGGACTCTTTATCCAGGCAGCGTATGTTGGGCGACTGTCCCGCCGGTCTCTGGCGCAGACCGATCCCGCCACGCCACCCAACTTCGTCGACCCCACATCGGGAACCACGTATTGGGAGGCGGCCACGCAACTCGCCCGCCAGGCCCGGGCCCGCGTGCCCGTTGCATCGGTACAGAAGGTACCGTTCTTTGAGAACTTGTGGAACGCTCCGGCCACCGGCGGCCTGACGGCCACGCAGGCCATCTACAACCGGTTCCTCGCGCGCGGCAACGACTACACGACCACCCTGCAGGACTTCGACGTACTCTGCAACCCATCCTGCAGCAAGCTGGGCCCGTACCTCATGTTCGACCGGCAATTCAGCTCCATCACCACCTGGCGGTCGATTGCCGGCGGCAGCTACCACGGCATGCAGTGGACCGTACGGCAGCGCCTGCACAGCGGCGTCGAGGCGACATTCAACTACACATGGTCGAAGTCCATGGATCTGACGTCGAGGGCGGAAGCCGACGGCACCGGTCCCAGCTTCGGCTTCATCACCAACCCCTGGAACCCGGGTCAGATGAAGGCGGTTTCCGACTACGACATGACCCACCAGTGGAACCTGAACGTGGTCGGCGAACTGCCCTTTGGCAAGGGTAAGCGACTCCTCGGCAACGCTGGTGGATTCCTCGACGCGATTGTCGGCGGATGGCAGCTCAGCGGTGTGTATCGCCAGAGCTCGGGCCTTCCCATCAGTGTGCGTAACGGCAGCAACTGGCCCACGAACTGGCAGTGGCAGGGCTTCGCTACGGCGATCGGGCCCGTGGAAGGTATGACCACGACGAAGAATGCCCCTGCGGTAACGGGCAATGGCGGACCGAACGCGTTCGCCGATCCGAGGAAGGTGCTGGCGGCTTACGACTTCACGTATCCCGGGCAGGTAGGCCAGCGCAACGGCATTCGGGGCGATGGCTACTTCACCATTGACACCGGCCTGTCCAAGAGCTTCCGCATGCCCTATGCGGAGAAGCACCGTCTGCAGATCCGCTGGGAGGCGTTCAACCTCACCAATTCCGTGCGCTTCGACGTGGCGTCGCTCAACATCAACCTCGGCAGCCAGGGGACGTTCGGCAAGTACAGTGACGTTCTTACCCAGCCCCGCGTCATGCAGTTCGGCGCGCGCTACGAGTTTTGACGGTGCAGTGAAAAAACGATTTGTTGTGAATTCTCCCGGGACGGCGTCTCACCATGCGCAGGTTTGCCGTCCTGCATAAGGAGGATTGAAATGTCGATGTTGATCTTGCTCGTTCTGATAGTGCTGCTGCTGGGTGGCGGAGGCTACGGCTACCGGCGCTACGGTGCCGGTGGAGGACTGGGCATAGGTGGAGTTGTCCTTGTGATTCTCATCCTGTGGCTGTTGATGGGAGGCGGTCTTAGCAGCCTGAGGATGTAGGCTGCCAGGACCCTCTCTTAGTTCTTCTGTCCCGCCGCTGGAGCCGCGGCTGACGGAGCCTTCAACGCTCCGTCAAGCAGCTGCTTCAGCACCGCAACCTCAAACGGGCCGTTATACCTCTGTCCGTTGATAAAGAACGTCGGAGTTCCCATCACACCGGCCTGGGCGCCTTCCTGGGCATCGCGCTGGACCACGGCCCGGTACTTTCCGGCTTGCAGATCGGCCTCGAACCGCTTCATGTCCAGCCCGGATTCCTTCGCCCAGACCAGAATCTTTTCCCGCGAAATCATCCGGAAATCTCCGAATAACCTGTCGTGCAGCGGCCAGAATTTCCCCTGTGCGTGCGCTGCGAGAGACGCCTCCGCCGCCAGTGCCGCATTGCTGTGCATCTGCAGAGGGAACTGCTTGAAGACGACGCGTACATCCTTCGGAAACTGCTTCAACACCTCAAGCGCTTTCGGAGCCGCCAGCGCGCAGTACGGGCATTGAAAATCCGAGAATTCGACGATGGTGATCCGCGCGTCGGCCGGGCCCATTGACGGCGAGTCCTTCACGTTCAGGGGCACCGGGTCCTCGAGGAGCTTCGCACGGACCGGTCCCTGCTTCTGCTGCTCGCGCAACACGGCGAATGCCTGCTCCGCGCTTTTGCCGGCTCGAAATTCGCGTGCAACGGCGTTCGCCAAACCCTTGCTGTAGCTGCACTGCGGATCCTTCACACGGCACTCGGCAATCTTCAGGTTGCAGCCGCAATTGCAGTCGTTCTCGCGCAGCATCTTGAGGGCGGCTGGCGCCTGGGAGTCATTCAGCCCCGACAAATCGACGTCGGGAAGCGCCGTGACTGCCTGCCACTCCTGACCCCATACCGAAAGGCCCGATGCCAGGAGAAGCGATGAAATCGTCAAGCTGATAGGGATGCGCACCCCCTAAGTATAAGGTGCTACGCCGCCTGCACAATCGTGTACAGCGGATCGAACTCGGTGATCCCCGCCTTCTGCCCCGCCATCCAGCGCAGCGCGTACACCACCCGCGGGTCCGTGACATTTCCAAATGCGTTCACGGCAACCTCCAGCAGCAGGTGGGACGCCGCGTCGTGGAAATAGTCGATGTCCAGTTCCACGCGTATGCAGTCGACCCCGCTCAGCGTCTGCCGGTCATTTTCATGCAGCGTGATCTGGAGATTCGCTTCGCCGAAATTCACCTGCTTGAAGCTGCACGTCGCGCCTGGATGCAGACCCGCCGGAGCCGTGACAAAGACGCCCTCCGCCGAATCCAGCTGGTCCCGCAACGCCACCCGAGCCCACCCGAAGATCCGGTCGCGTTGCAGTGAAGGCCGAGGCCCGGTGGTATCCCAGTCGAGCGAGTGCATCCACGAAAGCGCCGTGCCCTGAGACAGCTGCGCCTGCTCCATCGCAGTCATCAGGTTCAACAGGCAGGCCAGCACTTCGCCCTTCTGGAAGTCCTCCAGATCGCCGTAACGCCTTTCCGCCGCGTCTCGCGTCGCCCCGGCACCCAGCACTCTCGCGAGCTCCGGCCGCTTCTTCACATCCTTCCAGCGAGCGCGGCCAAAATTGATCTCGTTCGACGACGGGAGCAGCATGAGATTCACCAGCCGCGTCACACCCTTTTGCAGACGGACGGGATGAATTCCGGCGTCGCGGTACCCGTTGGCCGATGCCAGAACCCGGAAGTTGTCCCGCAGGTTATCGGCCAGCGGAATATCGGTGAAAAGTATCGCAGACTTCTTGGGATTCTCGCGCCTCGCGATATTTCCATTCCCGTCGATCAGCAGAATTTGCAGGTCTTTCCCCGAAAACAACTTTCGCGTACCGTCAACCACGCTCACCATCGCCCGGCCTCCAGTGGGAACCGCCATTGTTGAACTCGCCATAGCCGCCGATTATCGCAGAAATTGTCGCCTCCGGTTACCATACAAGACATGCTGGGTTTCCACCTTCGCCGTCTGGCAGCCGCCCTGCCGCTGCTCCTGCTTAGTTCCGCCGCACTTGTCCATGCCCAGGATGATGAGACAGTCGAGTGGCTGGGTGACTACAAACAGGCGCTCGCTGAGGCGAAGCGAACCGGCAAGCCGCTGTTTGTGGAGTACCGCTGCGAACCTTGAATGGAGGGACGCGAATTCGACGCACAGGTTGTGCTGTCGCCCAAAAAATCTCCCCGCGGCCAGCTTCTCAGCCAGTACGTGTGTGTCCGCATCACGCGTATGGACGATGTCGATATCGCATTGTTCGAGCGCGACTGGAATAATACCCTGTACTTCTTCATGATGAATGCCGACGAGCGAATTTACATGCGCTGGGGCGGCCGTGATGCGCGTGGTCCCGAGGCGTATCTCAACCTCGACAGCCTGGAAGTGGCTCTCGCCCAGGGACTCGAACTGCATCGCATCGACAAGGCTGGTGGACTCCCCGAGTTCACGCGTCCGAAGCCCCGTTTCCCGCGGGAAATCCCGCCGCTCGTCGAGCGCACGTTCGCCCGGCGGCAGTGCGTCGAATGCCACCTGATCGGTGACTTCGACCTGGTTCACAAAGAAGAGCAAACGGGAAACACCGACCGCATCGCGAACATGTACCGCTGGCCCGATATTCGAACTCTTGGCATGGAACTCGATGTGCCGAAGGGGCTGATGGTGAAGGAATCGAAAGGTGCCGTGCAGACCGCCGGCATGCGTGCGGGCGACCGTATCGCGTCGCTGGAAGGAACCCCGGTGTATACGTTCGCCGATCTGCAGCACCGGCTCGACAAGGTGCAGCGGAGCGCGAAGCAGGTACAGATTGGCATCGAGCGCGGGGCCGCGAAACAGACGCTCACTGTCGCGCTTCCCGAGCGCTGGTGGCTGACGGATCTGCGCTTCCGTCAGCTCAGCGTCGACCCGCGCGCCGAGTTCGACTGCAGGCCGCTGACTGCCGAGGAAAAGACGCGGCTCGAACTGCCGGCCGACGGCTTCGCTGGCGAGGTCACGCGCATCGGTGGGTTCGCTGAGATGCTCAGGATGCACGAGCTGAAACCGGGCGATATCGTGACCGCGGTAGACGGGGTGGTTCGCGATGAGGTTGCCAATACACCCGACCTTTTCATCAAGCTTCGCCGGAACGCGGGCGACACGGTAATGCTGGATGTCATTCGCGGCGGGAAAAAGATGAAAATGGAAGCTAAGACGCAGAGGATGTATTTCCGGAAATGAAGCCCCTTTTTGTTTTACTTGCCACCGCCTTGACGATGCCGGCTCAGGAATGGAGCGCGCCTGTCCATGTGCTGCATGAGTTGAAGCCTTGCGTTACGTACCGAGCAAAGCTCGTCGGGTCGCACCTGATTATTGAGGCCGCTGTCCAGCCAGGCTGGCACACGTTCACGATGGATAACGAGAAGCGAGCCTCGGAGAAGCTGGCGGGCAAGCCGTCACTCGGTGTGGACCAGCCGACGCGGTTCGAACTCACGGGTGGTCTCGAGCCCTCCGGCTGGTTTCAGTCCGAGCCCCGCGACTTCTCCAAACCCCAGCTCCGCTGGTTTAGCTGGGGCTACGAAGGCAAGGCGGTTTTCGCGACGAAGGTGACGCGCGCTGCCGGTGCTTCAGGACCCGCGCAGATCGGCATCCGGGGTCAGGCCTGCACCGACAAAACCTGCAGGAACATCGATCTAACCCTCGAACTCCCCCTGCCCGCTCCGTCCGCTGCGACGGCAGATCCGGAAGAGGTGAAGGGCCTGATCGCGGTTCGCCAGCAGGACGTTCAGAACTAACCGCGCTTCAGTTTTACTGCCGGTCTGAACTTGTCAGTGGGTTTGCACGGCATTGACCCCGTCCAAAGCTTTTTTCCACTCGGCGGCCGGGGCATTAACATCGAGATGATCCACCGCATCGAGAAACAGGTGCCTGCGCAGAAGATCATTGAAATCCCGAACGGTCGGCTGGGAATTGCACTCATGCTCGGGCGCGTTTACGCTGCAGAACTGTGTCGCTGAAGGTTCACTCGTTGTCGAGCCTGTCAGAAAGCACGACAGCCGGCTGCGTTCGTTGCGTTTCCGCATTGCTACATGGTGAAAGCTGGTCTCAGTCTCTCCGGAATGACAACCCGTGCACGAGTTGATGGAGAGGGAGAAGCGTACCTTGTCGGTGTTGTCGCCTGGTTGCAAGTTCCTGGCGAGAGTAAGTACCGGGTGCGCTCCAACGGTCACTGTCGTCACGGAGGTGCCCAGCTTGTCGTCGACATCGTACCGGCCGGCAAGAATCTCTTCAGGTCTCTGCTTCGCGAACGTACCAATGTCCGATTCTGGTCCCAGACAATAAAACGCTGGCTTGAACTCGCGGTCAAGTGGTTTCCGCACGAGTCCCTGTGGCGTGAACTTGTATTGCTGGACATTCCAGCTGTTATTGAAGGTCGACATAATTGTCCTGAGTCGAACCAGCTCAGCTGCTCCGGTGGCCTCGCGCAACCGTTCACCAAGATCGGTATGGTACTTTTCCGGCCAGCCGGGGACATTCAGACTGCGCCATGAGCGAACCAGAACCTGAAAGGCTGCTTGAGACTGACAGGGAAGAACGAATTCCACGATCATGCTGAAATATCCGTCCGGACTAACCGTGAGATTCTTCGGAATGATGGCGCCGAACACGAATCGGATCTCAGCGCCGCACAGGCACGGTTGACCAGGCGGCTGATTGCATGTCCCGTCCTCGACTCGGGCAAGGTCCAGTCGGTTGACAACAGCCAGCAGTCGAACCGGAGCACGGTCAATCGAGAACGTTTCATCGTGTCGACGCCATTCGTCCCTGAAGACCTTACCTGCCGGGATGCCTGTGAGGGAGTTCGACCAGTCGTCGATGAAACGCTGAACGTCTTCCTTCCGTTGCCGAAATCCGGCTTGCAGGACTCCGCTGAACGACCACGGTGAGTTTAGTGTGTTGTGGTCCGGATCTGACTCGAACGCCGCCGATTCCACGACGGAGGTATCCCGGATCAGAAGCACGTGCTCGGAAAACTGCTCATGGGACTGCAGTACTTCACCCGGGATCAAAAGCCTTTTACCATCAAAAGGAGCCAACAGACTTGTGGGTGCGGCAGCTCGATTTGTGTAAACCGGCTGCCGCGGTTTCGTCGCTGTCCACAAACCCGCTGTCGCAATCACCACCACCAGACACGCTAAGACCACGACCGGGGATTTGCGCATGAGATTTGTCGTCGTTCTACAGTAGTGCCGGGGCGGAGCCGGTGTACGGAGTATTCGCAAGCGGGTGCGTATGATCGGTGTAGAAGCGGAACTTAACGAAGCAATCAGGGTTCCAGCCATCCCGACAAAGCTCTGACGCCGCATTTTGGAGAGGTCCTGCAGCCACGGCAAGCGACACGATTGTGTTTTTCTCGTCCCCGGTTACCCCCGGGAAGTAGGTAAAGTCGTCTCCTGCAAAGCCCGTCCGTACGGTGTCGTCGAAGACCATTGCGCCCAGAGCAGTGTAAAACGCTGCGGAACGGCCGGTTGTAGCGGCACCGGAATTACTGATCACGGTGGACAGTGCAGTGACGCCGACCCTGAGTCGCTGGTCCGCCAGCAGATACAGTATTTCGCCGAGTGCCATAAGAGAAACTGGGCCATGTAATTTAGGGCCCACGATCGTTCGAATACCGTCATAGTGGTCTGACGGAATAACGATCCGGTATCCACGGGTGTCCAACGGATATGACCCCGTCGAGATTGCATTGAACAGTGTTGTCCGAAGCGCCCCATCTGTAACGAGCCGCCCGACGATTTCCCAAAAATCAACCATTTCTGCCTCCTGAAAAGCTGGAATTTAACTCCCGGTATTCCTTACGAACTGAGCGGACAAGCCCGCAGTTCACTCCGCCCCATACTTGTAACGCTCGATCATAGAAGCGGCGGGCCTCTGCAAAACGGGACATTGTTTTTAAGCAGCGCCCTGTTTCGATCCACCCCAGCACGGCGAGGCCTGGGAAATAGTACCTGAAGATGGTCCCCTGCTGTTGCTCAAGAGCCTCCAAAGTATCGAGTTGGCCCTGGTAATCAGCGCGGCGCTTCTGACTGTCAGCAATCGACAGCAATGTGAGCGGGTCGGGCAGGAGGCCCAGAGCTTCCTGGTATGCCTTCAGCGCCGCCGGCTCATCTCCTGTCTCCAGAAGGACAGCCTCAAGGTGGATTCTGGCGCCTTTACTGCGCGTGGACGGCCACCTTCGCTCGATTTGGCGCAATGAGTTCACAGCGCGTTCACACAGCGTGTTGAGGCGCAACGAATTCGCCAGCAGGCCCCCTTCGCGGAGTGGCTGAAGATTACCCGGCGAAGGCGCCAGCGCACAAAGTTGCTCAGTCCAGGCGCCTGCATCTCCGGGGCGGTCAGATAGCCAGCTCAGACTGCCTAGCCATGAGGTGCGAGTGTCCTTGTCGGTTTGGTCGCCGGTTGCCGTGTCGTACGCCAGGTCCGACGCAAGTGCAGTCAGCGCCTCATTAAAACGGCCCATTACAATCAGGGGGCCACAGCGCAGCAGTCGCGACCAACGCTCCCGGTTTGCGGTCGCCGCCATGCGGTCGAAAGCCAGAAGCGCTTTGTCGTGTTCGCCCCGTCCCATGTAAGCCAGACCAGCGCCCCATTCGAAAAGCGTTGTGCTGCGGCCTTCGGCTCGAAACTGTCCATAAATACCGAGCGCCTCATCGCAAAGATTCGCCTGGGCGTGATTGGCAATCAACTCGCTGACGTTGTTGTCACTAAATGGGTTCAGCTCCACAGCTTTACGGTTGTGCGGCAGTGCGTGCCGGATCTGCCCCGTTCGTGCATGGGCAAAGGCCTTATGGCGGTGGAAGGTCGCTTCATCCGGAAAGTACACAATTAGTTTCTTGCAGGCTTCCAGAGAAGAAACATAATCGCCCACAATGTTGTAGTATCGGGATTCAATCCAGAGTTGCTCTCTCCTGCTGAGTTTGTTCCTTAGCGAAAATGCACGTTCGTAGCACGGAATGGCCGTTAACACCCGGGACTGTGTGGCAAGTGTCATCCCGCGATATAAATGAGCCATCGCGAATGAGTCATCTGTCTGGAGGGCCTGATCGAACCAGGCAAGAGCTGCACTTGAATTGGCTCGTTCATACTCGCTGACTCCGCGATAATAGGCATCAACGGCCTCTGGAAATCGCGATGTAATCCGCTCGAGCGAAGCCCGGCCATCGTTCAAAAGCGCGGACGACTCCCCAAATTCCCACCGCAGGCGCATCGCCATTTTTTCTGCCAGGCGCAGCACATCCCGAACACTGTCTACCTGTTCGCCAAGTTGCAGCACCGGGACTTTGTCTCCTGAATGCCATATCTCCGCCGCAAAGTGCAACGCCGAGCCCGCTGCCTTCAACTGCCCATCCAGCACCAGCGGCACTCCCTCCCGTAGTGCCGCCCGAAGCAGGTCTTCGCGCTCAGCCGGAAGCTGCGCAGACGGTTTCTGCAGCTTCAGAAGCGCAACGAGCCGTTCATCCGGCACAATCGCAAGTAGCGGCGACTGACGCAGAGCAGCGATCAACAAATTGCGGAAAACGGTACCCCGGTGTGAGTCGTCGGATCGCAGGCCGTTTAGCGCCAGGCGCTGCCTTGTCCCCAGCGCCAGCGCAGGTCGGCTCAGCCCGGCATACCCCGTGGCAGCCCCCAGCCCGAGCACGCAAAGTCCCGCCATCACCAGGCGCCGGTCAATGCCGCCCTGGAGGTGTCGAATTACCGGCTCGAGCGATTCTGGCCGGTTCTCGGGCTTTTCGGCCTGACAATCCTGAACTACTTTGTCAGTCCCGATCATTTGCTCAAGCACCTTGCCAAAGGCGTAAATGTCACTGCGCACGGTGGCGGCACGGCCGGCCAGCAACTCCGGCGCCATATAGTCCAGAGTGCCCGCCTGCAGCGACTGTTCGTTCCTCGTAGCCTCGCCTCGGAAGGCGCGGGCAAGGCCGAAGTCCGTAATCACGGCGCGACTGCCAGATGGATTCTCGACTACAACCACATTGGCCGGCTTGAAATCGCAATGGATGATCCCGCTGCGATGCGCGGCGTGCAGCCCTTCTGCCAGCTGCAGGGCAACCCGCCGCGCCTCTGCCGGCGAACTCCCGCTCTTCCAGTCCGGAAGCCGCTCGCCCTCCAGGTACTCCATCGCAAAGAATGGAGTGTCGCCTTCGGCAAACAAATCGAAAATCCGGCAGACGTTCGGATGCGTCACCTTTCGTGCGCTTTGAACTTCAGCAATGAACCGAGCTCGGATGCCCTCGTCCGAAGCAAGTGAGCGGCGGATTGTCTTAATGGCAACTCTTTCGTTGAGCCACTCATCCAGCGCAAGATACACCTCGCCCATCCCGCCTGCGCCCCGGGCGCCAAGCACCACGAATCGGGACGCAAGCTTCTGCCCAGTCGAAAAGACCGCCTCATCCGGAGCGGCCATCAGGTCTCGAACGAGCGTGATGGGATTATCGAGAAACTGTGCCAGTTCCGCTTTTTTGTGCTGCTGCCACAGGAGTGCCGTCGCTGCTGACAAATCGGCGTCAGAAACGGCCTCAAGGACCTTCAGCGGGTCGTCCGCTTCGAGCATCTGCCCGAAGAGCTCCTGAACGCGATCCCAGTTCTGGTGGCCGCTCTCGTCGTGCATATCACCCACTGCCCTCTTTTGGCGTAATTCTGATCCCGGAAGGGACATCGCGGCCTGAAGTTTATTTTTCGAGGACGCCATACAACCAGGCGCGAGCCGCAGCCCAGTCTCGCTTCACAGTCCGCTCATTCACTCCGAGAACTTCGGCAATCTCGACTTCGCTCATTCCGGCAAAGAAACGCAGTTCTACGACTCTTGCCTGGCGGGGAGCAATCAGGGCCAGACGGGTTAGGGCCTCATCCAGGTCCGATACCAGCGTGCACTGATCCGCTGCAATTTCGAGACCCGCATCGAGGCTGATGCACGGAATACCTGCTCCGCGCTTGCCCGCACTTCGCTGGCGCGCGTAGTCCACCAAAATATGTCGCATCACCTGCGCGGCAACGGAAAAGAAATGCGTGCGGCTCGTGAACGGCGATTCTCGCTGGGTCAGTCGGAGATAAGCTTCATTCACGAGAGCGGTTGGCTGAAGTGTGTGGTTTGGTCGCTCGTTCCGTAAGTAGGAAGCGGCGATCACCCTAAGTTCGCGGTAGATGGACGAGACAAGGCTCGATTTCGCCAGCTCGTCGCCCTGTGCGACGCGTTGCAGGAGATCGGTGATCTCGTCGTCCGCATTCATTAGGTCACTTATTCTACCCGACTTCGCTGTGAAGTCAAAGAAAGGCCACGCGTTTCCCGTGGTTCTTCGCGCACCTTCCTGTGCCGGCATCCCCGTACGTTTTCCGGTAAAACTGGCACGAAAGCCAGGCAGTGACTGTTTTGCCCCGCGCCGGGTTGACGCAAATTGCGACGCAGCGCGATTATGACTGTCCCGTTCTCGACGAATACTACGCTTCCGATATAGAAAGGGAACTACCGATGAAAAACTGATTTCCCCATTGGCTTTCGTAGCTGTCGCGTTCGCCGCCATCCCAGGCAAAATCACGATTACGGGTCCGGACTCCATCAACTTTGCCGAAACGGCGAACCGAAGATTTGAGTTTTCCGCAACCGTGGCTGGCGACAACTGCAAGGCCACCACCGTAGTCTGGACATTCCAGCCGCGCACGGGAATAAAGCTTACTCCCAGGCCCAACAACGGGGTGGTAATGGATCGTTCGAACTATCCGAACATGACGGTCGGCTCAACCAGTATCATAACGCTCGCGGCCAGCGGCAACACCGGCTGCGCGGCTGAGGCGACGTATGTTGTCACCATCACCAGCATGCAAAATATGCAGGGTGGGCTGTTTGAGCGCAGTATCCTGGGAATGGAGTGGGCTGGCGCAGCCTCGGCAGAGCTGAAAAACCGCGTCGTCGCGGATTTCTACATTTCGGCTCCCCTTCTTCGGTCAAAGAAAGAATCTGGCTCGCCATTGTGGGACGCACCGAGTTCCGCAGACTGTTCAACCTCACGGGGTTGTCCAGCACGAGTGTAAACCTCGTCGCCGGAAGCGGAATCGTAACGCCCGTCGATCCGCTGAAGACGGCAATTGACTACGCCGCACCAGAAAGAGGTACTGACGCCTATAACAACCTGCTGACCCGATTTCCCGGTCTGGTGACCAGACCGGTGCCTCGGAACAAGAATGGGCAGGATGTACCTCTCCAGAATCTCACCGTCCTGGCCGGCGACCGGCACCGTTTCCTGCGTGAATATTTCGGCGGTTTCCAGATTCAGAGTCACTACTACGACGACTCACGCCAGCCAACCCAGCACATGGAACTTCCGGTTCTCAAACGGCGACCTCGAAAGGAAACCTCTTGTCCTGAATCCCCCTGCGCTCAAAGCCAACGAAAGGGTGGACCGCACCGCACTCGGCACAGCGCTGCTTCAGGCCAATCCCAACAGCCGGGACAATTGGCGTTTCGGTATTGGCTTCGATCTTGTTCGCACTATCAAGAATCTGGGCGGCAGTACGCCGAAAGAAGCCGACCCCATCGGCGGAACCTAAAACGGCGGAACCCTCGAAGCGCTCAAAGCCGGCGATCCTGTGAAATCTTCTGTCCCATTCAGACCGATACCAGAACTACAGCGGGATTTCCAGTGGTGCCTCGGGAAGCGGACCGCAATCGAGGTGCGCTAAGCCGGACATCATCAGGGACGAAGTTAGTTTACGGAATCTCGCTGAGAGAAATAAGCTTCCCACCCAACTGTTTTCAATGTGATCGCAGCTCGATGTCCGGGTGCCGAGTCCATTCAGCAACATCGTCACGGCGGGTAATCTGGCGAGTCAGACGTTTTTCCGCGCGCCTTATGCCCGCTTCACGATCTGAAGCCGAAACACCGCCGCGCACGTGCGTTCGATGTGGTCGAGCGCCAAATCCCGATAGTCTTCCGGGGTCAGCAGGCCTTCTTCGGCAATATCGTCCGGAACCAGCTGTGCGCCCAACACCAGAATGCGCGTGACCGTTCTGCCTGGGGCCAGGTTGGTCATTTTTCTGACCGAATCCATGCTAACTCCCTGCGATTGCGGTGAACCGGTCCGGCTGGCGACAGCACCTGTGTGCCTTCGCCCCTGAACCCGTGCCGCGCCCGCGCTATGTGATTTCGAATATGAGACTCCGACCAGGCAAATACGGTGTCGAACTCTTATGAGGGCAAATGCCATACCCCCCATGCGAGGGCGTTATCCACGGTTAGTTGCCGTTACCTCGGGGGTGAGCCGCCGCTCAGCAACTCCAGCAGCTCGCACTTTACCGCGTGTTCCTTTGGAGTGCGGCCGCTGCCCCGCTCCAGCCAGTCGAGCAGTTTCCGAACGTCAACGCAATGTTCCGGCCCTGTGATCTCGATCCGCAGCCGCGTCGCTGGCCCCGGCGCCAGCTGATCCGGCATCGGCATCTGGCGGAACGCCGCAATCGCACGCAGGCCAGCCTCATACAGTGAGTCGGCCACAACGTCGACCCGATGTTCTACGCCAGTGGTGTCGAGGTACGAAACAGTGCAGGAGCGAGCCATGTCTCTTCCAGCATACTTCGCCGTTTGTTCGCCATTGCTGTTGCGGCACCAGTCCACGTTCCGCCGTCGCCCGGCGTCTTACCTGCTAAATGCGACGGGAACACCTCATCCTCTGCCTTTTGCTGCAAGCCGTGACAGCGCTGCGCGCCGGCACCCTGCAGGGCGTGGTCGTCGAGCATTCCACCGGGCGCGCACTCTCCCGCACCGCCGTCTTCCTAACACCGGTTCCCGCGACAGCATCTTCGGACTCCCAGGCCGCGAAACCTGTCGCGACCCGAACCGGAACGGGTGGGCAATTCAACCTGCTGTCGATCCCGCCGGGCATGTATCTCCTCACCGCCACGCGCGACGGCTTCTTCCCTGGCGCGTACGGACAGCGACTCCCAGCCGGACGCGGCGCACCCATTGTGGTCACCGCCGCCTCTCAGTTCTTCGCCGAGATCCGCCTCCGTCATAGAGGCGCCGTTACCGGCCGCGTGCTCGATGAAAACGGCGTGGGCATGCCGCGAGTCCCGGTAGTGGCCTGCCGCGCACGCATGCCTCTGCGCTCAGCAGGGCAGGGCACTGCCGACGACCGCGGCGTCTACCGAATCCCGGGGCTCGAGCCCGGCAAGTACTGGGTTCGATCAGCCTCACATGCGCTCGAAGACGGCAGCACCTGGCTTCCCTCCTTCGCGCCGCAGGGACATGAAATCCGCGATGCCCGCATATTTCCGGTGACCGTCGATGCGGACACGGCGTACGCGGACGTCAGCCCAATCGGCGGCCAGCTGTTGCCGGTAAGCGGCAAAGTGACCTGCGACCATGCGGGCGAGGTGGTAGTGACGCTGTCATCCGATACCGGTCAGCAGATCGCCAGAACAACCTGCAGCCCATCCGGCCCTGGCGGGTTCCTGTTTCCGGGAGTTCCCGTCGGCTTATACGAGTTATTCGGAACATTTCAGGATAATTCCGGCGCCGCATTTATTGAATTAACCGTCGGCGGAAGAACCGGCGCCGACCTGCCGCTGGCCGACCCTCCGCAAATAAGCATGGAAACGCGAATGAGCGGCTCCTTCGAACTGGCCAAAGTCCCGATCAAACTTCTCGCGCGGCGGCAGAACCTTGCCGAATCGGGTCCGGTTTTTGAGATCACCGGAAAAGAAGGGGTAATTCCGCCAGGCTACTGGGAATTGCGGGCCACCGCGCCACCGGGATACTACGTCCACTCCATCAGCCCCACACGCAGCGTCGTCCTGGGGAGACGTCGCGGCGGGACATCGTCGTCGGACTGGTTCGAGTTCTTTATCCCCCCGCGCGTTGTGGGCAATATCCGGGTTCTGCTCGCACGCGATGCCGCCCGCGTGGAAGGCAAGGTGGTGATGCCGGACGGCAAACCCGTGCCGGGCGCGCCCGTGTTTTTGTGGCCCGTTGCCGAATCGGCGCGCCGATCGCTGAAGGGAGTTCCGCAGACGCTCAGCGCCGCCGATGGATCGTGGTCCTTTGAGAATCTTCCCCCCGGCGAATACCGGCCGCTCGCCACCTTCGACGTATCCGAAATCGAGGACGAAGAAATGCTGGAAACCAGCCGGGCCCCGGTCACCAACGCACGCGCACTCCAGACGACGTCCCTCGACATCCCCCTCTGGACCGCGCCGTACTAAGCGTGAGCATTCGATCATGCAGGTCCGACCGTCAGCATTATCTGGCGTGATAGTCACCTGGCACGGTCGTCGACAGGATCACTCTACCCTTGGCGACATCACTCTACCCTTCGCGACTTTGCGGGTCTGGTGGACCTCCGGCCATGGCGGAGAGCGATTTTCTACCAGCCATCCGCTTGTGCGAGCTGTTTGTCACAATCCCCAACCCTGGTTTCGACTGTTCAGTCATCATGAAGGCAGAGGAACCGAGCCAATGCAGGACATGGGTTTGAAAACTAGACGACGATCGAGCAAGGCACGAATATGAGAAGGTACTGGACGTATCAGCTGGCCGGCTGGCTCGGGTATTCCGCGGTCGGAATCACGATCAACCTACTTAGCGGCGATTCTCCTGGGCCGTTGATTGCAACCCATATGATTTTGGTGTCATGCGGCATCTGGCTAACCCATCTCTTTCGCGGCGAGATCCGCCAACGGCGGCGCCCGGATCAGCCGATCAGCAGCCTTTGGCCGATCCTGTTGACTGGTACCGTCTGTATCAGCGCGATCCTCGCCGCCCTTGTCATCGGGGCCAATATCGTTCTTACTCGTGGCACGTGGGATGTGGTGGCAGTCACGGCGTTGTGGTGGGGAATGCTACTTGCTACGGGAGTCTGGACGCTTCTGTACGTGCGATTCTCCGAACGCCGTGGTCATACCGAAAGGGAGAATGTTTTACAGCTGTCGCTTCGCGAAGCGCAATTGCGCGCGCTCGAATCGCAAATAAATCCCCATTTCTTGTTCAACTGTCTCAACTCGATTCGGGCGCTCGTTGAGATCGACCCGGTCCGTGCCCAGGACATGCTGACGAGGCTTTCCAACGTGCTGCGAAATAGTTTACGCCTCGATCATCAGCATACAGTGGCGCTGTCGGAAGAAGTCGAAGCCGTTTCGGACTATCTGGCTCTTGAGACTGTTCGATTCGCAGACAGGTTAGACTCAACTGTGAATATTGAGGAATCCGCCCGCAGGTGTCCAATCCCGCCAATGGTCCTCCAGACGCCTGGTTGAGAACGCCATCAAACACGGCATTGGCCGTGTCGCTGGGAGAGGTCATCTGGCAATCCAGGCGTCGATTCAGGAAGGCATCTTGCTGCTCGCCGTCGAGAACACCGGCACATTGAGCCAGGCCAATAAGGACTCACCGCAGCTTGGACTAAAGAACATCCGGGAGCGTCTGAGGCTGCTTTACGGCGATCGAGCCAGGCTGCGGCTGGAAGAGCATGAGGGCCGCGTCAAGGCAACTGTCGCGATAGAGTTGCGAGGCAGGGCACATGAAAGCAGTCCTTGTTGACGACGAAGAACTTGCCCGATTTGAATTGCGGAGATTGCTTCGGGCGCATCCTGAAATTGAAATCGTCGGTGAAGCTAAGGACGGCGAGGAAGCACTCCGCCTGACCGAGGAGGCGGTACCCGACATCTTGTTCCTGGACATTCAGATGCCAGGCATGACGGGGTTCGACCTTTTAGAAAGGATCAATGGCGATCTTCCAGCGATTATCTTCACGACTGCCTTTGACCAGCACGCCATCAAGGCCTTCGAGGTAAATGCGCTCGATTATCTACTCAAGCCAATCTCGCCGCAACGGCTTTCCGTAGCGTTGGGGCGGTTGAGTCCCCGACGGCCCACAAATCGACTTTCGCAAGTGTTCGTGCGCGATGGAGATCGATGTTGGATCGTTCGTCTGCCGGACATCTTCCTGCTCGAATCTGAGGGGAACTATACCCGCGTGTGCTTTGGCGCCGAACGCCCACTCATCCGCCGATCCCTCAACTCGCTTGAGCAACAGTTGGATCGGCAGATGTTCTTTCGAGCCAATCGCCGACAAATCTTGAACCTGAACTGGATCGAAACTACCCATCTCGCGATCGGCGGTGGATTGTTGGTAAGGCTTAAGGACACGACGGAGGTTGAATTGTCACGTCGACAGGCTGACGAACTGAAGGCACGGCTCAGCCTTTGAACAGACGCCGCCCTACAAACCGGATTGCCAGCCTGGCTTCCGCAAAACAGCCCAGGGATCTTCGATCCAGGCTTAACCTGGCGGATCTGGAATTGAAAGCCGGTGGCATATTCGCGTTGCAAGCAAGTTCGCGAGCTCGACATGGCGAGGAACGGCCTCAGCATGACCAGTCTGCGGGTTCTCCCAAAGGGAGTGCTCCTTTCCTTCTCGCCGTATCACGCAGCCGTGGCGCCGCAGGTGGCGGAGCAAGGTGTCGCGCTTCATCCAACTACAACGAGTTCTTGCTCGGCCTCGGGGGAAAGGGATCGCAGCGACTCTTCCCGCCGATGTTCGAGAATGAGGGAAATTGCCTCCCGGAGATTCGCAAGACATTCGTTTCGTGTGGCGCCCTGCCCATTCGCACCCGGAACCTCAGCGCAGTAGGCAATGTGCCAGGGGCCGTCCTGCTCCACTACCGCTGTAAACTCGTTGCGCACAATACCCACAGTCTACCGCCATGAATTGCTGTTGCGCCGATGGCTCCCGCGTAACGGCGATCTCGTCCGCTAAAGATCCTCTGGTCGAAGCCCCGTCTCCTTCGAAATCTCGCGAGCGCGGCAGGTCCGACATCCTCACTGTCGTGAAAACAGAACGTGAAATTCTGCCATCCTGGGCGTTGCAGCTTTCGATGTGATCCGACCTGCTTCTTGAGCGTCCAGCCCAAACGTAGCAAAGCGGCGTAAACTCGCTTTGCCCTGGTCGCGCTCCAAACGCTCATGCTGCGAAGAAGACGCGAAGAGGCTCTGGAACCTCCTCACCGCTCTCGATCATATCCGCCAGCACCTGAAGAGCAATCGTCCAACCTTCCGGACAGCCTCGATTTCGGTGCCGCCGTATGCCATCACGCCGGGAAGGTCAGGTACGGAGGCGAGAATCCTCCCGTCATCTTCTCGATCAATTTCGACGCAAATTGGCTCGATGCTGACCATGGCAACTCTTAGTTTACCGAATTCCACCCACAAAACGGAGCAGGGTAAAGGAATCCGCCCGGCTGACCGCAGATTTAGAACATACTCAATCGCTCGGTTGTGCAACGAACCGCCACACCTTCGATTTGCTGTGGTGTGAGCGTTGCTGAATGTATTGCGCTGAGATATGGCCTGGCAACAGGTATTCCCAACGGAGATTCTCACCGTCCGGCTTCCCTGACACCCATGGCTTATATGTTCGCTGACCGATCTGCCGGATGCCAGCGATTCGACGATCGTACAGACAGACGGTTACTCGCATTCCGCTGATGCACGAGCTCGGTGACCGGCGCCTGAGCATCCCGCACGGGCACGGTTGGGGCGGACGGAACATTCAGTGCGTCACCAGGTTCGAGGCGCACGAACGGACAGCAACATGGCTCCGGCAGGAGCGTGTTTCGGTGCATCCCGGCACCACCGCTTCGGCAAAGGATGGCAAAATCCGAAGTCCGCGTTGCCCTGCAGGAAAGGTAACCCGACTCCTGCCGGGTTGTAGTCTTCAGACGGGGGCGACTGGCCTGCTATCAGTGTCGCAAGGAACTTCAGTCTCAATCGTTATCGGTCCTTTTGCGGTCATGTAGCCGCTCCAGGCCCTTCACAGCCTCCTCGGAGTGCCCATCAACGCGCCGGAGGTAAAGCTTTGCCGTCCCGAAGTCGGCGCGCTTCGGTGTCGCTCCGGTCCATAATTTAAGTCCCATGTGGGGCCGCTCCGCATCCGCCCGCCGTTCGATGATCTCAGCAGCCGTCTGGCCATGTGCCGCCAGTGCGTCTTGTTCTGAACCACTGCGAAGGACTTCTGAGATGCCTCTGTGCTCGGGTCACAATCGACGATTGTGGAACAGATATCGAGCACCTTGCGCCAGAACACGCGCTCCGAGGACCGAATGTCTCGAATGCGCTCCAGCAGTTCGTCAAAGTAGCCACCGCCGCCGGCCTGCTTCAGCCGCCCGTCGTCCATGGTGAAGCCCTTGACCAGGTACTCCTCCAGTCGCGCCGTCGCCCACTGCCGGAACTGCGTGCCGCGAGGGGAGCGGACGCGATAGCCTGCCGCGAGAATCGGCGGCAAACTGGCGCCGAAGTCCAGTGAACGAAGGATCCGTTTCGCCGGCATTTTCTGAAGCGCGGTGCGATGGGGAATCCGCGGACTAATCAGCTCGTGGCAGCGTCCGCACCGTTCGCCATAAGTGCCCTCAGGCGTGACCGCCACAAAGACAGCAGGGCACTGCGTCAACAGCAACAGTAAGAAACTACTCTTGTCCGGATATGAATGTCCGATAAGGCGAGTGAGGTTGCCTGCTTTGCTTTGCCCTCATTGTGGCGCTCGTGACCCCTGTCGCATCGCGCGCTATGGGCTCCTGGATATGGTTCATTCGTGGATCGGTCGATGGCCCTGTCGCTGTCGAGCCTGCCAGCGAAAGTTCTACAGTGTCCTCCGGCGTGTCACCCGAAGCACCTTGAATGAACCACGACCGGCGGCGATGCCTCCCAGCGGGTTGAAGGTGGACTGTCGGAAGATGGCTGAGGTGCCAAGCGCGGCCGTTCTGGTCCGTGCGGAATCCAGCGAACAGTTGACCCATATTCTTCTCGCTCTGTCAAAGGCTGTGGAGGACGAACAGCAACGCTCGTGTACGCATGTTCGAAGCGATTCAAAGACCGGATAGTTGGATCAGC
>Ga0163150_10001090_pt1 | contig 47982 bp, 28 predicted proteins | sample OliLakLV19P2IB_FD_148628 | JGI IMG/M metagenome (GOLD analysis project Ga0163150, IMG submission 148628) | Freshwater microbial mat bacterial communities from Lake Vanda, McMurdo Dry Valleys, Antarctica - Oligotrophic Lake LV.19.P2.IB | ecosystem: Environmental > Aquatic > Freshwater > Lake >... | reverse complement strand
GCCTTAGGAGCATTCTCAATATCGTTTTTTGCAACGATCGCTCCGTCGACAACCGAGAAGTATTTTTCTTTCTGTCCGTTCCAGCCGCTTAACGTTTTGCCGTCGAAGAGTCGAATCGGCTTCTCCGATTTTGGCAACCTAGAAACCTGCGATTCTGTCCAACTCGACGGACCGTTCGACTCCTGAGCAGGAAGCGAATGGTGGAACAGTGAGAATGTTGTTAGCAAAACAACAGTTGCGGCAATTCGGATTTGCATGATTCAACCTAGCGGGAAATCGGAGTGGTGGGAGAAAAAAGCGGTCTGAATAAGCTTAACCATTCTCGACTCGGATCGCTATCAGTGGTTAAAATGCCATCGAGAAACCATTTACCGACGAAGCGAGCCGCCAAAGAGAGAAGAAACCAATGCGATTAAAAAACTTCCTTGTTGCATTCCCCGCGATTTTAGTTGGCTGGCTTCTGGTCTTGCCAACATTGCAAGCTGCCCAGCCGCTGGAAATCTACTGGATCGATACCGAGGGCGGGGCGGCGACCTTGATCGTAACGCCGGAAAAGGAATCGGTCCTTGTCGACACAGGCAATCCAGGCTTTCGTGACCCAAATCGAATTGTTCAAATCGCTACTCGCGAAGCTGGACTCAAGAGAATCGATCATTTGATCGTCACGCATTTCCACAAAGATCATTTCGGAGGCGCTTCAACTCTGGCAACCTTAATTCCGATTGGCCATGTGTATGACAATGGAATTTTTGAAGGCATGCCCGACCGACCTGATCGAAGCTATTTTGAATTCGCTTGCGATAAACGCTCGGTGATCCAACCGGGCGAGTCGATTGCCCTCAAGCCATCGAGCAACGGCTTACCAATGCAATTGATCTGTTTGGCTGCGCGCCGAGAATACATCAAGCCCCAGGAGATTAGTGCGAAAGAGAATCGAGGTGTCCTTTCAGTGCACACACCGAAAGATCGAGATGGCAGCGATAATGCAAACAGCGTTGTACTGCTCTTGTCGTACGGTGATTTCAAATTCTTCGATGGCGGCGATTTGACGTGGAATCAAGAATTTGAATTGGTTCATCCGTACAACTTAGTCGGACCCGTCGATGTCTACCAAGTGACGCATCACGGTCTGGACAGCAGTAACAACCCCGCCGTCCTGCAGTCGTTGAAGCCCAAAGTTGCCATCATGAACAACGGTCATGCCAAAGGATGCTTGCCCGACGTTTTCGCCAACCTCAAAGAGACGGCTTCCATCGAGGCCATCTATCAGGTCCATAAAAACCTTCGCCCTGACGGTGCAGTCAACAACGTCAGTGACGAATACATCGCCAACTACGACGCGGCGGACCAATGCCAAGGACATCACATCAAGCTATCGGTAGCATCCGATAGCAAGGAGTACCGCGTCGAGATTCCGTCCAACCATCATTCCAAAAGCTATACAACAAAAAGCCTGTACACCAACGCTACGCAATAAATTGCTTGCCGTAGCGCTCGCCGCCGGTTCTTTTGTTCAGCGAGGAATCTCGGAATTACCGTTAAGTAAGATCTAAGTTGCGTTGCCAAAGTTTCGGTTGTTCTTCGATGCAGCGTGAATCCTCGTGTTTCGGATTGCCGACCAGCGACGATACGGGCCGCGTCTCAAAAAAGCTATCAGGTGCCGGACCGAATGAGCTAATGCACTCCTCTTGGGTGATCGGGTCGTCCGAAATCCAAGCCTGAATTTTTTCGAGACTGTCTAGTACAACTGGCATACGATCATGAAAAACGCTCAAGGAATCGTTGCTATTGGTTGTAACGATTGTAGCGGATCTAATAGGTTTATCTGGCTCTATTTGTTGATTCAAATCGGCGAGCCCGGCAATGACAAAAGGAGCGTCCTGCTTGCGATGAATCCAATAGGGCTGCTTGCGTCGTTTGTCGATCTCCTGCCATTCGTAGTATCCGTCAGCGATTACACCGCAACGACTGCGTTTGAATGCTGATCGAAAAGCAGGTTTTGAAGCTAGCGTTTCAGATCGTGCATTGATGAGCGTCGCACCAAACTGCTTGTCTTTCGCCCAAGAAGGAACAAGGCCCCAGCGTGCAAATTCGAATTGGAGCGTACCATCGCCGGGATGACGCGTCGCAATGAGAATGGACTGCGTGGGTGCGATATTGAAACGCGGCTGAACGGCTGGAAGTTCGCTCGATATCTGTTCGCCGAAGAGCTCAAAAAGCCATTTTCCTAACGGTGTTTTGAGCGTAAAGCGACCGCACACAGAGATTTACGCCGGTTGATTTGGTAGGCCATTGCCCAATTGGGCTAACATTTGAAGAACGCCGTTGAGGTGGGCTAATCGCGGCCCGAAACGATCGACGAACTCATTAAGCATGAAATCACCGTCGACCAACGATTCCTCGTTGTCGACGATTTCCTCGGTCATGTTTTCCAAAAACTGAGTTTGGACTTTGGCTAGCGTTTCGGCAGCATTCCGACACGATCGAGCCAAACGCGGGTTGGCTTCTTTCCATTGCTGAAGCTCGGTCGATCGGGCTCGCTGTCCTTGCGAAGCATGGGTTACGAGCTGGTCAAGCATTTGATTCTGTTTTTCCTGTAGCGAAATCATTTGTCGCATCAGGGTTACCATCGCTAGGCCTACATCACCGCTCACCGCAGGCGACGCGGCAGGATCGGCGGAAACGTCAATTCGAAAAACCGGCGAATAGTGTGTGTTGTCGTTAGTCATGAATTCTTAAGTCCAGTCAACCAGGAACAATGCCAAAGCAAGCATACAGACCTACAGTATAGTCATGACTGATAGCAAAAGTCGAGCGCTTGGTTTAGTTTTTTGGTCACGACGATTGTAACGATTACGTTGCCGTCGCAATCGACGAGCACCGCCGTTCAGCCTTCGTCATCGCCAGCCGATGGTATCCAGGGGACAATCTCTTGATCGAGCAGGGTTCCTACTTCCCTGGGGAAGCGGTGTTTCTTACGACGATGCGCAAGCAAAAGTAGTTATCGATGGCTTCGAAATCCGAGCAACAACCCATTGGCTTTATCACCGTGCGATTGCATCCAGAATTCGGATACTTTGGCGGTTTTTTACTGGTAAACCACCTTGCCCGTCCGCTCGAATTTCATTGCACTCTCCCGATCAAACCCTCGCGAGCCCAATCCATTCTTTACGGACCTACGCTCGATGAATTTCTATGCGGCGAGCAGATAGCCCGAGCCTTGGTCTTAAAAGCGAAAGCTTCGCCGGTCGTAATTTTCACGGATGCAGGAGCCGTGCTATCGCTGCGCAACATTATGTCACATCCTATTGTTATGGTTGAAGGCAAGAATGATGCCGGCAGCGATGTCAATTCACTTCATCATCGACCAAGCGGTTCCTCGCGCTCGTACCATCGATTCGAACTGGATGATTGTCCGCTCGCTGTACTAGAAGCCTATCGCGATGACGCTGCGCAAATTCAAACCCTGTGGCAGCAGATGGATTCGCAAGTCGATCTGCGAGAGCCGTTTGGAAGAATCGCCGATGCGCTGCTAGAAGCTCACCCGACTACCAAAGCCGCTTAAGAAAAACTTTTATGCAATTTGGCGACGATCATCTATCTCAATCGAATCGAGATGGCATTGAAATCGAAGTACTCTTTGACTCGGCGGACGATCTATTTAGCATCGAAGCCGTTTCAAAGTTCGAATTCGCGCCGATTGAATCGTGCGAGGTAGCCGAAAATGTCTCGTGGATATCCAAGGTGTCGGACATCCAGGCACTATCGATCCAGTTCACGCCTTCGCCGCCTCGAACGATCGGGTTCACCTTTCCGGAATCGCCTTCGCAATCGCTTTTCAATATCGATAAGAAATCTGAATGCCCGCCGGCGGCACCTCAATCGAAGAATCCCGATCCGTCGCGATTTGAAGACTCGAAAGGCAAAAGCGATCACAACAGCAAACCATCGAGTATCACTCGTCTGAGACCGCCTGGTGATTTAGTAAAGCTCGAGGATCGGCTTTACTACGTCTTGCAACCGCCATTGGAATCACTGGTCAGTTCCGCAAAACTTACTTTTCCATTCCAGCCGTTCCCCTACCAGTACGAAGGAGTAGCCTTTCTGTTTCCGCGCGCCGCCGCCATCCTTGCCGACGAAATGGGGCTCGGAAAGACCATGCAGGCCATCACGGCGATTCGCATGCTGCTGCTCTCTGGAGAACTGGAATCGATTCTCTTGATCTGTCCGAAACCTTTGGTGACCAATTGGGTCCGCGAATTTCGGCAGTGGGCCCCCGAAGTTCCAGTCGCGGTCATCGAAGGCGATCAAAATAAACGCCGTTGGATTTGGAACCATCCTCAAGCACCGGTCAAGATCGCTAACTACGAACTCCTCATGCGCGACAGATCGCTCATCGATGAAGGTTCCTTGCGGTTTGATCTCGTAGTGCTCGACGAAGCCCAACGGATCAAAAATCGAAATAACACGACGAGTGAAATTGTTCGAAGCATTCCTCGTTCGCGATCGTGGGCATTGACAGGGACACCGATCGAGAATTCGACGGAAGACCTGGTGAGTATTTTTGAGTTCCTCGCACCCGGTTATTTAACCGACGACATGCACCTCAAATCGCTCGGACGCGCTTCGCGAGATTACATCCTTCGACGAACCAAAGACAAAGTTCTTACCGAGATGCCACCGAAGCTTTTTCGAGATGCGGAGTTGGATCTGACCGGCGAACAATGGTCCACCTATCGATCCGCCGAAGAGGAAGGCGTGATGAGCTTATCCGATATGGGTGAGGAGATAACGATCCAGCATGTTTTCGAGCTTGTATTGCGGCTAAAGCAAATCTGCAACTTTGATCCAGCAACGGGAGCCAGCAGCAAGCTTGAACGACTCGAAGCCGATTTAGAAGAAGTCGCTGCCAGCGGCCAAAAGGCCATCGTTTTTAGCCAGTGGGTCAATACTCTCGACAAAATTTCCGATCGACTTCAACGCTTCAATCCCCTGCACTATCACGGTCGAATTCCTTCCAAGCAGCGCGATGGCGTGATCGAACGCTTCAAAAACGATCCCAAGCACACTGTGATTCTGATGAGCTACGGTGCAGGCGCGGTCGGCCTGAATCTTCAGTTCTGCCACTACGTTTTCCTATTCGATCGTTGGTGGAACCCGGCTGTCGAAGATCAAGCAATCAATCGAGCTCATCGTTTGGGTGTGAAGGGAACCGTCACCGTCAGTCGCATGATGGCTTTGAATACGATCGAAGAACGGATTCACAACGTCCTTGAAGAGAAACGTCAACTGATCAATATGCTCTTCGAAGAAACAGGAACACCCAAAGGGCTCGGGCTCAATCAAAAAGAGATCTTTGGTTTGTTTAACTTGACGATTCCTGATCGCCATGCGAAAGCTGCTTAGCTGCGTGAAGGCGGAACGACGAACATTTTTATTCTGCCCAGCGGCTTTTACAGCTTCCTGATTCTGCCTGCCCGACTATCCAACTGCGATATCCTGCTTCGCGCACCATGCTCTGAATGCTTTCGGCATAGTAAGGGCTAACGATCAGTACCATGCCGAGTCCCATATTGAATACTTGATCCATCTCGCTTTGCGGAATCGAACCAAGTTTTGCCAGCCATGGAAAAACCGCCGGCATATCCCAACTGCCGCGACGAAAAACAAGATCGACATCGTTCGGTAAAATTCGCTGGGTGTTTTCCAACAAGCCACCGCCGGTGATATGTGCGATCCCGTGCAGAACATTCTTGACTCGATAGTGACCGCTGATTCGACGTACGACATTGGTATAGATTAACGTCGGTGTCAGCAGCGCATCGCCGACGGACATGCCGAGTTCCGGTATCGATGAGTCGACATTCAAACCGGCTTTATCGAAAACGACTTTGCGTACTAGACTAAAACCGTTGCTGTGTATTCCGGACGATTCGATTCCAATAGCGATATCACCGGGACGGATATTCTTGCCGGTAACCAAATTTTTCTTTTCGACGACGCCGACACAAAAGCCTGCCAAATCGTAATCATCGCCCTGATAAAGATCAGGCATGATCGCGGTTTCGCCGCCCAACAGACTGCAGTCGGCTTGAACGCACCCTTCCGATACACCGCGCACGATCGTTTCCAGCAGCGGAGGATTATCGCGAGACATCGCGACGTAATCGAGAAAGAACAGCGGCTCGGCACCTGTACACAAACAGTCATTGACGCACATCGCGACTAGGTCGATGCCGACCGTCTCGTGCCGACCGGCTTTGATGGCAACTTTTAATTTCGTCCCAACTCCGTCGGTTCCCGAAACCAATATCGGCTCTTTGTAATTTCGCGAGAAGAGCGAATTGGCGAAATCGAGAGCGTACAGTCCGGCGAATCCGCCATCGTTTTTGACAACGCGCGGGCTAAACGTTCGGTGCATCAATCGTGGCAATCGCTGCATCGCTTGTTCATACAGCTCAAGATCAACGCCGCTGTCTTTATAGGTCGTACTCATGAATCTCTCGGTCGGAAGGCCGCAGGTCGTCTCCTACGAACATTCGAAGTCAATCTGGGCCCTGTCTGGTATTCGATACATTCGACAGGCGACGAAAAACAGGCAACATTATGGCGGGCTGGCAGAAAATTGGCAGTCCAAACATCGCTTGAAAAAAAGAATGCGCCGAGAGCCTCATTAAGTCGAGTATTCCGAATTAAATCGCACATATTCCGCATTTAAGTCGGTTGTCCAGTGTTTCGCCGTCCCCCGACCATAACCGACCAGCAACTCGATCTCGGTCAGTTTTTGACCACGTATCGATTGGCTAACCGCCTTAGCTTCGAATTCCAATGGCTCGCCCCGGTCAAAAAGATGGAAGCCATTTAAATGAAGCGACAAGACTTCCGGTTTGATCGGCACGCCCGCGTAACCGACGGCCGATACGATACGCCCCCAATTCGGATCGCCTCCGGTGATGGCTGTCTTGACCAAGTTACTCAATGCCACCGAGCGTGCAATTCGATCGGCGTCCGCATCGCTGCTCGCTCCTCGGATAGTAATCTCGATCAAATGCGTCGCACCTTCTCCATCGTCCGGGATCTTCTTGGCCAGCTCGATGCAAAGTTCGGTAAGTGCGACTGAAAAAACTGCTTCGTCGCTCTCGTCAAGCCCCGGTTGGTCGCTTGTCGGTTTGGTCGCTAAAAGCACCAGAGAATCATTGGTGCTGGTATGTCCTTCGACGCTGATACAATTGAACGAACGGTCAGCGGACTGTTGAAGCAATCGCTGGGCTTGATCAGCACCGAATGTCGCATCGGTAATCAAACATCCGAGCATGGTCGCCATCTTCGGGCCAATCATGCCAGCACCTTTGGCCATACCGACAATACTAATACTTTTTCCCGACGGAAGTTTTACTTGCCGACTGGCAATCTTCCTCGCTATATCGGTTGTCATTATTCCGTCTGCCGCATTCAAGTACGCGTGTTCGCCCGTCGCTAATTCTGCTGCCGCTTGACGGATCCCGTTAGCAATTTTGTCCATCGGCAAAAATCGTCCGATAATTCCTGTGCTCATCACAATCCATTGATCTTCGTGAGCGGCGGTAGTTCCAGCTAATTTCTTGTCAGCCACTGCCGATGCTGCCAGCTTCGACATCTCTAGCGCATCCGTCATTCCCTTGGCTCCGGTACACGCATTAGCATTCCCGCTATTGACAACGATGCCACGAAATTGCTGGCTTGGGGTCCGCGACCTCGATAAAACGACCGGTGCCGCCACGACTTGGTTCGTCGTATAAACACCGGCGGCAGTACACTCGTTATCGGCTACGATTAAGGTCAAATCGAGAGCTCCTTGTCGGCTCTTGATTCCACACGCGACACCGGCGAAACGAAATCCTTTGGGCAATTCCATACTGATACTCACAAGAAAATGGGAAAGTTACGCTGCTACGACTCGTTGATAAGGCGTTCAAGTCGCTTTTGCAATCGTTGCTGGCGCGTGCCAGTCGCGAGATCTTCATCGTTATCCCCGTTCTGTTCCGGGGCACTTTTTTGCGTCGGTGTTTCGAGCGGAGCCGTCGGATCTCCATAGGGTCGACAGAGTTTCCCGTCGTGTACGAAAACTCGATTGCGGCCACCGAGCTTTGCCGAATAGAGCGCTTCATCGGCGCGACGGACTAGCTTCCCAACTCTCTCTTCTTGCAGAATAAGTGACACGCCTACCGATATCGTGATTCCAATCTGCTTGCCGTCAGCATTGATTTGTTTGGCTTGTATGGACTTGCGAAATTCGTCGACCATCTTCACCGTCGAATCGAGCGGCTGCGCAAAGAGAATTGCAAACTCTTCACCACCATATCGAGCGACATCGATTCGGTCGCTGGCAAACTGTCGCATTTGGGCTGCCATATCTCGCAAGACGGCATCCCCCGCCAGATGACCGTGTGTGTCGTTAATTTTTTTAAAGAAGTCGATATCGACAATCGCCAAGCAGAAGGCATTTTTGCTCGCCATCCATTTGGCAAAATACTCGTCTAGTTTTTGATCAAACGAACGACGATTCGATAGCCCCGTCAGTCCATCGGTTCGAGCTTCGGTTAAATACGACGCTAACTCTTTCGTTTGATTTTCGAGTCGCTCTTCAGCGTTGACCAGCCGCGACTGAAGATTCTGATTGGCGTCGGTGATTTGTCGCAATATCGACTGCACATCTTGAATCGACGTATGTTCGGAACTGCTCTCGGCTCGCTTTGAAAGTGTTCGAACTTGAGTCTGGTATTTTGAAAAATCACCTGCAAAGTCGGTTGTCCAGGTCGCAAAATTCTTAACAAACCGGATCAATTGTTCGCGTTCATGGCTATCGTCGAGCATCGGCGCTGTTGCCATCCGACGACCTATCCATAATCCCAGTCCCAACCCGACCAACAGCAGGGAGGTACCGATGACCAAACCTAGTAGGAACATTGGAGTAGATGGATTCATGGAGGACTCGAGCTCGAATTCGTTCACGCGATATGGTTAAGCAAGCTTGCGATCCATTGCTTCCGGCTTATACGAAGCACGGTTCGGACGCGGAGCACTCTCGGAAGTGCTCGGTGCATCCACTCGCATCGATTCGTTCGATTGTTGACCGAATATTGAGGCTATAGAATCGGTCTTCGGAATGGTAACAATTCCATTGTCGCTGATCGTGAAACCGCGTTGCCGATCCTTCTCTAAGTCATACCCAATTTCAAAGCCGGGTGGGATGCGAACACCCTTGTCGATGATCGCTCGACGAATTCGACAGTGTCGCCCGACTTCAACACCTTCAAACAAAATACTGTCAGAAATATGCGAGTAACTATTGATGCGGACCATCGGGCCTACCACGCTACGTTCAACTCGACCACCGCTGATCACCGTACCGGCACAAACCACAGAATCGAGGGCTTGCCCGCATCGATCACCATCGTTGCGACTTCCAAAGACAAATTTAGGCGGCGGTTGATTTAGCTGAAAAGTTCGGATGGGCCAGACTTCATCGTACAAATTCAATTGAGGATTGACACCGATTAAGTCCATGTTGGCTTCATAATAAGCATCCAACGTACCAACATCTCGCCAATAAGCATCCTGTTTTCCATTTTCATCGCGGAAGGGGAAGGCTACGACGCGATGGTCACCGATAATCGATGGGATAATATTTTTGCCGAAGTCATGGCTGCTGGTCGGTTCATTGGCATCGCGACATAATTGCTCCAGCAAGAAACGTGTCGAGAATACGTAGATTCCCATCGACGCAAAGCAGTGTGTGGGGTCATCGGGAAGCGGTCGCGGGTTGGCTGGTTTTTCTTGAAAGCCGATCACGCGTTGGTCGGAATCGATCTGCATGACGCCAAATTGTGTTGCCGAATCGAGATCGACTCGTAACGCTCCGACCGTCAGATCCGCCCCTTCAGCGATATGGTACTCGACCATCCGGCGGTAGTTCATTTTGTAGATATGATCGCCAGCCAAAACGACAATGTACTTGGGTCGCTCCTTTTCAATCTCGTAAATGTTTTGATAGACCGCATCGGCTGTTCCCTGATACCACTGCTCGTCGATCCGCTGCTGCGGTGGAATAATATCGATAAACTCGTTGAGTTCCCGACAGAAGTACCCCTTCCAAGCTAAGTCGAGATGCCGATCCAAGCTGGTTGTTTTATATTGCGTCAGCACCAAGAGCTTCCGCATACCGCTATTGAGGCAATTCGACAATACAAAGTCGATGATCCGGTAGATACCGCCAAAGGGCACCGCAGGCTTCGCTCGATCCCGTGTCAGCGGTTCCAAACGTGTTCCTTTTCCACCGGCCAATATGACAGCCAACGTATCGTTCATCGTGAACCGTTCTATAGCGTTAAAGGCATTCGAATTCCGAGTCAACCTTATTCGTGTTAAACCAACAGGTTTAGCGCTTTCAGTTTAACAGCTTTTACGACCAGATGGAACAGTCCAATCTAACGCTCGCGAAATACTTTCGCGTAGAGTTGCATGGTTCGTTCCGAGGATTGGTCGATAGGCCATCGGCTTGGGTCCAGCAAGTATTGACAAGCTTGATAGGGATCGGACTGGTTGCCCAGGAGACTCGATAGATGTTTCCTGTCGGACCTTGAAAGTCCCAACGAATACTGAAGATTCCGCAGCAAGCGTTTCGGTTTTTGATAAGGCTTGTTCCACCAACGCCAGTAATAAACGCCGATCGGCCAGAGAGATAGCAATGCAATGGATATCGCGGTCACAATAATAATCGCGTTCCTATTCACGATAGAAGCTCCGTTGCTTGATTCGACGGTAAAGCGTCCATCACTCCGACTGGGACTGTGGGCACATTGTATTTTTTCAAGGCATAAGCGGCTTCCTCGCGAACCATTTCGAATTCGTCTTGCAGCAGTCGGTTGAGGCAAGCTTTGAGGTCGGGGTGCGGGCCCAGATACGACGCTGCTAGGGCGGCTTTGCAGCGTCGCCGTCCCATGGGTGACTCAAGCATGGGCAGCAATTTTTCGCTCCAGTTTGGATATACCGATCGAATAATTTCGGCGGAGCACTCGATGGAATCTTCGGTGAGTACGTCGAGATACAGAGCAAACGTCTCGGGATTGAAATCAAAAAAAAACTCTTTGGCCGCATTGCGAAGATTCGCTTCACAGGTTGGCAACACGGCGAGCAGCTTGCGAACGTCTTCGCGAACTTGAAAGCCGCCGTCCGGCGATTCATCGGCCGATGTTGCCTTGTCATCCGATTTGCTCAAAAGTACTTGAGGTGCGATCGCTTCTAAAAGGCGGGCGCACTTAAACGGTGGGTAGTGACGCAAGATACTGGCGATTGCCAACTGCGAATCGGCCGAATGGTTATCGAGAAAATACCGTAGCCCTTCAAAGATTCGTTGCATCGGTGCGTTCCCAGCCGCGATGAGCGCCCAAAGTGCCCATCGATCGCTTTCGGGAATCGTCGAATCGTTAGGCTTCAGCTTCATACAGCATTCTGGCACTCCGTGTTGGCGAATTCGCTTCAGTGCCAATGTATTGAACCCAGCTCTTGTGACGCGGGCAAGTGCCATCGCCATCTTGATATCGGTGCGATCCTTGAACAAAATTTTGCAGACGCTGGTCGGCACAAAATGCTTGCCGATCACGTTCACCAGCAATTCAAGGACTTCGATGCTCTGTGTCGACTTCCATTCGCGGGAAAGTATTTTAAGAGTGCTGTTTTCGCCCTGATTCAAGATATTCGCAAGCTCTGCATTATCCGAATCGACACATACCAGGAAGGCTTTCGCAATCTTTGTGCTTCGATGTATGGAAAACTGACTGATCGATTGCGATAATAGTTTCAACAAAGAAAAGCGAATGTTGGTACCGACTCCGCCACGCCGAGCATCGTTTCCCAAATGCATTGCCAATTGCACTAATTGCTTCCCGGCAAAGGCCCCATGAGCAGACCCCGATTGCTCGGCAGCCTGTACCAATTTTGCCAGGCCCTCCAGAATTTCACAGTCCGCAATCGCTTTTAATGCAGCGCGGTATAGTCGATGGCTTGGGTCTTCCAATACCCGCATAATCGTTGTAATCAGTCGATAACCTAGCGTTTTCCAGTCGCGACGGCATGGTGAACGCGAACTGTTGAAGGCTTCGAGGAATCGATCGAGAGAAAGCTGGTCCGAACGTGCTGATAGTGCCAGTCCTGCTTGCCATCGCACCGAACTATCCGGACTATCGAGCAACCCGGCTAAGCATTCTACGGCCGCTAAATTACGCGTCGTCGAAAGGAATTTAAATTCGTTAGTAAGCGGGGTAAACAACTGGGTGGCTCGCGCGACGAGAACGAAATCGATGAATCAACAACTCTTTTCGACGGATTTCGGAATCGCCATCCAGCCGAAAAAATGTCGCGACTGAAAAAACCACGAAATTGCTTTCGAATCGCATCCGAGAGTCGAAAAATCCGGCGTTCTTGGTACAGTAGATGTGACATTTATTTCCCGAACGATCTCCACTCCTTTATTCCCTGGTGTCGATCATGAGCCGGACCGCCGAGAAGGTTTTGCAAGAAGAGTTTCTTCTTGCCCGCGCAAAAATCCTTGAGCTAGCCGCGATTTTTGATCGCATCGATCGCGCCCAGTCCGATCCGACATCGACGTCGGCTTCAACTTCGACGGCTGAGCTCGATAAAACCCAGCACCAGAAACAGCTCCTGGCTCAAGGAATCGCGATTCTGCAAGAAACCGAATCGAATCGAGCGCGTCGCGTGCAATTGTTGATGAGCCGACCTTACGAATCGTCCTGGCGAGAACAATGGACTATATAGACCCGCATATCCACATGGTCTCACGGACCACCGATGACTACGAGACGCTTGCCAGAATGGGGTGCGTCGCGATGAGCGAGCCGGCTTTTTGGGCTGGCTTTGATCGCGGCAGCGTCGAAAGCTTTCGCGACTATTTTCGACAACTCACCGACTTCGAACCCAAACGAGCCGCACCGTTCGGCATTCAGCACTACACCTGGCTTTGTATTAACGCCAAAGAAGCTGAAAACGTCAGCCTCTCTCGCGAAGTCATCGCGATGATCCCAGAATTTCTCGACAAACCTAACGTGCTCGGGATCGGCGAAATCGGTCTCAATAAAAATACGCGCAACGAAGCAACGATCTTTCTCGAACATGTCGATCTGGCTGTTCGTCACCATCAACAGATTCTCATTCATACGCCGCACCTTGAAGACAAGTATCAAGGCACTCGCATGATCCTCGATATGCTGACCGGTGATTCCAGGGTCGAACCGTCTCGAGTCTTGGTCGATCACGTCGAAGAGCACACCATTCAAGAAGTTCTGGATCGAGGCTTTTGGGCAGGGATGACTCTCTATCCCGTCTCGAAGTGTACGCCGCAGCGGGCGGCCGATATGATCGAAATGTTTGGTCCCGAGCGATTGATGGCAAACAGTGCCGGCGATTGGGGACCGAGCAAGCCAACGGCTGTCCCCGATCTCATCATGGAACTCAAACGTCGCGGCCATCCTCGCTCGCTAATCCAACGAATCGTTTACGACAATCCGAGAAAATTCTTCTCGCAAAGCCAAAGATGGTCAGATCCCGCTACAAATTGTGCTACGTGAATCAACGTTCGCAACAAGTTTGCTAAAATGGCGCCGTTGACGCGACAGTTTCATTCTTTATGGACGACAGGGATGTGATGTTCAAACACCGTTTTTCGATAGCTCATTTTTACGTTTTTCTTACTGGTATGGCGTTGGCTATTCCTGCCCATTGCCTCGGTGCAGAACCGTCCGCGAGCAAGCCGTTAACTTCAGGGATTCGGCTCGATAATTTTAGCAAAGAAATACAACCCGGCGACGATTTCTATCGATATGTTAACGACGCCTGGATGAAGCGAACGGAGATTCCTTCCGATCAAGCTCGCTATGGTGCATTTATAATTCTCGACGAGAACGTCAAAGCCCAAGTCAAACAGATCATCGAAGACGTTGGAAGCAAAACCACCCCCTCGACCGGCCCTGAACAACAAGTTGGCGACTTCTATCGGTCGTACGTTAACGTCGCCGCTCGCAACGAAGCTGGATTGCGCCCCATTCAGAAATGGTTGGACCTCGCCAAAGCAGTCGATTCGAAAAAAGCTTGGATCGAACTCAATGGCCAGCTCGATATCGTTGGCGTATCGAGCGTGCTTGGTGCGTACATCGATCAAGATGCCAAACGCTCCGATCAGTACGCGGTGCATCTCACTCAAAACGGTATCTCGCTACCGGATCGCGATTACTATCTTTCCGACGAAGGTCGGTATCAAGACGCTCGGACCGCCCTCCGAGCCTACATGACCGACATGTTCGAGAAACTTGGCGAAGCGACTCCCGCTCAGCTCGCCGATTCCGTACTCGCCTTCGAAGCGGCGATCGCCAAAGTTCAGTGGTCCAACGTCGAACTGCGAGATCCGATCAAGACCTACAACAAAGTTGCCATTGAGAAATTCGACAATACTCATCCGAATTTAGCTTGGACGAATTACTCGACCGCTAATGGCTTGCCGATCGAAGGTGATTTGATCGTCGGCCAACCGAGCTTCTTTGCGGGGATCGATAAACTCGTCGCCGAAACAGATTTGGAAACGCTCAAGGCCTACACGCGATTTCGCATCCTCGATACGTTCGCGGGCGTTTTAGATGAATCGCTTGAAAAACGACACTTCGATTTTCATGAAACGGCGTTGAGCGGTGTTACCGATCAAGAGCCGTTGTGGAAGCGCGGCGTCAAAGCTTGTACCGGTTTGCTTGGCATGCCGGTCGGCCAATTATATGTGGCTCGTCATTTTTCGGAAGAATCGAAACGTCGGATGCAAAACATGGTCGAAGGACTCAAGGAAGCCTTCGCGATTCGCATCCAAGCATTGCCATGGATGAGTCCAGGGACGCAAAAGCAAGCTCTCGAAAAACTTTCGCTCTTCAACCATAAGATCGGCTACCCCGATAGTTGGAAAGACTATTCGAGCGTCGTTATCAAGCCGGATTCGGTGATCGATAACCTTGTCGCGATCCACCAGTTCGAGCATCACTATGCGCTCCGAAAACTAGGCAAGCCTATTGATCGCACGGAATGGCTCATGCCACCTCAGATGGTAAACGCCTATTTCAATCCGCAGATGAACGAGATCGTCTTTCCAGCCGCCATCCTTCAGCCACCGTTTTTCAACATCGAGGCCGACGACGCCGTAAACTACGGTGGGATCGGAGCTGTCATCGGACACGAGATCAGCCACGGGTTCGACGATCAAGGCAGCCAATATGATGGACACGGTAATTTGCGCAATTGGTGGACCGAGCAGGATCGAAAAGAGTTTGAAGCGCGAGCCGAACAGCTTGTCAATCAATACGCTGCCTACAAACCGTTCGATGACATGAACGTCAACGGCAAGCTCACGTTGGGTGAAAATATTGGCGATCTAGGAGGTCTCAATGCCGCCTACACTGCTTATCGACGGTCGCTCAAAGGACAACCAGCCCCGACTCTTGATGGTTTTACCGGCGACCAACGATTTTTTATCGGCTGGGCCCAAGTCTGGTTATTCAAATATCGCGAGACCGAATTGCGAAAGCGGTTACTCACCGACCCGCATTCACCGGCGCAATACCGAGCCAACGGCATCCTATCAAATCTCGATGCCTTTTACGAAGCCTTTAGCATCAAACCGAATTCGCCAATGTGGATCGAATCCGAAAAGCGAGTACGAATCTGGTAATAAGTACCATTTCGATCGTAGTTCCCCGTTCGTAGTTCCGCCTTCAGGCGGCATTCGTTCCTAAGCTGTGAATTTATCGAAGCGCTTCGCACCAACGTCGCCTTTCGCTCCGTGAAAGTGGCGTGAATCCCTAACCAACCGATGTTTTACTTGAGATTCACAGTTCGTTCGCGGAGCGAACGACGACAATGGTCTGCAAAGTCAGCGGCTTTCCACACGAAATCGCAAATCGCGAATTTTGAAGTCGGGCAGCGCTGTTTGCAGTGCTTTAAGAATCGTCGACTTGCTGAAGTGCAGCTCCTGAAGCACGAGGTTGCTCGATGCATAAACGTAAAGTTGCCCACGTTGAAGATTACCTGGCCGAGTTTCTGCAGCCAGCTCTGGTCCCACGGCCTTTCGCCATTCCTCTTGCGTCATCAACGAAGTCTGTTCGTCGGTGATCCCGCGTTTTACCATCAACGATTTGATGATCGACCCGATCGGCTTTGCCCGCGGACCCATCGATCGCGATTGCGCTTGCAGTTGACGTAAGATCAGTTCTTCTTCGGATTCCATAAATGCAAGGTTATCCTTTCCGTGACTGGCGTGCAATTGCTTTTAATGCGAGGCTTGGCCCGCGGCTAGCGGCTTGTTGATTTAATCGCCAGCAGCAACGATTTCGTTTAACAGGCGTACTTCAAAGGCCAAGAGTACGCCTTCGGCTAACTGTTAAACGATTAAATTAACAAGCTGTTAGCGCTCACGAAATACAACGTATCAGAAATAGATACTGAAATCGATTCGACGTAAAGCGACATCTAGGACGAGCAAGAAGCATGCAACCGTGAGTAACCATGGCCAAAGCGGGGTCGGACGTGTTGTCCAGTCGCCTCGATCATCGAAAAGTTTTGCTGGCTCGATAGCATACGTTCCGCCCGAGACCGTCGCCATTTCTCGAAGAAGTTTTTCGTTGGTCGGTTGAATTCGCAGCTCATCGCTGTAGCCGACCATCAGTCCTCGCGATTGTCGATAGAGGATTTGCCCGCTTTGCTTGAGCGCGATCTCCATGTGATACGAACCAGATTGCGGTGTCTTGAAATCGGCGGCATAGCGTCCTGGCGCGGTCTGAAACAACGTCGTCGTCTGACGCTTGAGCTGCGGATTGATCAGCGTGAGTTCAACTTCCGATTGATTCAAGTACGCGCCCGTTTCGCTAACCGCGTCGACGGATATTCGAGCTTGTTGGCCATGTCGAGCCGTCGCAACTTGAATGCCTCGAGCATCGCTTTTGCGCATCGTTTGACGAATTACCTGCGTCCAAAACTTGCCGTATCCAGGCCAAGTTAACCACTCCGCCGACCATCGACTCTTCGCATCCGAAGTAAAGGCGGCTGTCATCCCAAGTCCATATCGCCACCAGGCCAATAGTGGATCACCTTTCTCGGTCGCCAAGATGACTTCGCACGTTGGCTTGGGACGCGTCATCACATATCCAAGTAAAAATGGGGCCGAATCGAAATCGAGCTCGGCCAAGGCATGAGTCGCTCGAATCACGACCGGCACAAAGGGTTGCTCGTCGATCGCCGATTTGCTTGCCGTCACGGTCTCCTTGGCAAAAATCTGCGGTACTTGCGACGGATCGTTGGTAAGGTAGTAGCGTCCCTTGCCGGTTCGAGCGATCGCTTCAAGCAAGTCGGTTGCCGATCCATCGCCGATCGCAACCGTCGATACCGTCATTTTCGCTGAAGCCATCGTTTGGGCCAAGCCTTCGAAATCGCCGGGCGACGAAACGCCATCGGTTAAGAGAATCACATGCTTTAATTTAGCACTGGCCGACATCAACATTTCATAGGACATCTCCATCGCCGGATACATGGTAGTACCACCACCGGCATCGATGCGCGAGATTTCATCGTTGAGTTTTACTTTATTGCTAGCCGATTGCATGTCGCTAATCAAATACGTATCGCCATCGAAAGCGATCACGGCCGCTTGATCGCGACGCCCGAGCAATTCGACAGCCGCTTGCGAAGCAGACTTTGCCATCTCGATCTTGTCGCCGCTCATCGAACCTGACTTGTCGATCACCAGCACCATCGCTAGCGACGGCTTTTCTTTTTCTTTCTCGAAGTCGCTGCGCACCGGCAAAATCTCTTCGAGCGTCGTTTTGTAGTAACCGCCAAGGCCAAATGAAAGCTCGCCGCCGAGCATGATGAACCCACCGCCAAGCTCCTGAACGTATGTTCGAGCAATTTCCATCTGCTGTTGCGTGATCGAAGTGGCGGGCACATTGGAAAGCATCAGTAGCTCATAGTTCTGAAGATCGGCCAAACTCTCCGGCATTCCTTGGGGCGGACGGATGTCGACTTGAATTCCTTCATCTTCGAGAGCATAAGCCAACTCGCGAATCAGATTTGGATCGCTCTCGATGATGAGCACTCGCGGCTTACCAGCCGCGTAAACTAAACCCGTATCGGAATTGTTATCGAGCAACGTATCTTGCTTTAACCCTGACACACGCACGGTAAAGGCTGCTAGTCGGTCGCGATCGATCGATTGCTGGAAGCGAAAAACGTTGGGGCCAGATTTCAAAGCCCGGCTCTCGCCGATGACTTTGTGATCACCGCGAAAGACTTCGACCAATCCTTCGTCATCGTGATTGGATTGGATGGTGACTTCGACAAAAAACGGTTCGCCTTCACGTACTTCTGCCGGTACGTTGACTTGCGAGACCTGAACTTCTGGCTCCGATCGAGTCGGCAATGGAACTGTCGAAACTCGAATGTGACTTCTCGCCGCCGCTGCCACCGCATCTCCAAGTGTTTCGTTGCCGTCGCTGAGCACAACAATGTGCGGGACATAACCGGGTGGCATATAACCGGCCGCCGTTTCGATTGCCGATGCTAAATGTGTCCCATCGCGTTTTGGCAAGACGGCCAAGGTTGGTATCCGCGACGATTCTGCTTTGACTTGTGTCGACTGGCTCGCTTCTTCACTATCGCGAAGAATCGAAGGTTCCGCTCCGTAAGCAATCGGCGTTTCGCGAACTTCTCCGACGGCGGCCGCAAAGGGCAAATACGTGACTCGATGGTTGGCTTGATATTCAACAGCTTTCGTCATGAACTCGGTCGCCTTCGTCGCTGCATCGTCGCCAATGCTTTGACTCTGGTCAGCGACAAAGATAACAAACTGCTCTTGCGTTCGGTGAAGCCAAGTGAGTCCGGCAAGAGAAAGCACCAGCAGCAACGCGATGATCGAGCGAACCGATAGCGATAGGATGCGTTGTGCTTTCGGAAAATCGCTCAGGCTGCGAACAAAGTAATAGATCACGACGACCAACATCGGCAGCGTGACGAGCATCAGCCAAGGACGGGTGAGTTCGATTGGAAGCATCATGTGATCAACCGCCGTTGGTATAAAAACCATTCCGTCGTCGTCAATGCGCATGCGATGAAAATCAGATAAAACCACACGGGTCGACCGAGCCAACTAGAAACCAACGGCTGATTCGTATTCGACGCTTGAAACTCTTTCGACGGGCGAAGATCGGATTCTCTTGCATTCGAAAGGTTCACCGCAATTTCGTAGAGTGGCTCCGGTGGCGCGACGTCTTTGGAGGGGACGGTGTTGGTAGCTGACGCTGATTCGCCGTCGGCTGACACAACGTTCCAAATTCCAATTTCATTAAGCGGACCGACTTTCCCAGCCACCAATGAGCCGTCGGCGCTAGCCGCCGGTTCTTCTGCGACACTGGGCTTTGCATCGGAACCGGCGGCTAGCGCCGTGTCGCGCTCGGGTTGCGAGGGTGAACCGGCGGCTAACGCCGTGCGGCTAATGGGGGGTGACGTGGTCGTGATGGGTTTTGATGTAACGATGGCTTGAAATGGCGTTTGGATTCCTGACGGTGATCGAATCATCAGAACCTTCGATGGCTCGCTTGGCTGCGATGTCAGTTCAACGTTCGACATTCCACCGGTGGCTAGCGATTCTTGTAATTCGCCCGTTTCGCCGGCAAACCAGCCGAGCGAATTGGTCACCATGATCGGAAACGCCGTTCGAAATGCCAAGTCGCTCTGTTCGAGATTAACGCTCAATACCAGACATTTTCCGTTGGTTCGTTTTAATTCCGCATAAATCGGATCGCCGGTAACCGTCGAGGCTAAAACGTGGATCGCAGTCTTAAATTGAAGCTGCTTCGCTTGTGGCATGATGACATTATCCAATCGAATGTGCGTCATTAACGGCGAATTTTTATCTTGGTCGGTAACGATCGCTTGATCCAACGTCGGTCCGATCTCCCAGTCATTGCACGGGCCGTCGGGGTCGATTACCAAAAGATTTCCCGGTGGTAGTTCGGCTGGAACGTGACTGTGAAGCACTACAATCGAATCGACAGGATATTCGTTGGGCAGCTCTTTTCGCACTTCGACTTCAACGAGTGGGTTGGCTTCAAAGACTTTCTGTAGAAATAAATTGCCGCGCGTGACGATGAGAACTTTCTGTTTGTGCCGAGGTGGGAGAATGGCCCACGCAGAATCATCGGTGGTGAGGGCGTTCGGATTGTTCGCTGATCGAGAATTCGCTGACGGAGTATCGTTCGTCAGCCCGCCGCTAGGGAGCGATGAAGAAGTTGGAATCTCTTCGCGGATCTGAGTTAGGGTTGCCATGAGACGACCGCCGTTGAGCGACGTTTTTTCGATCGATCGACTCCACGTTTCGCCCGGCTTCAAATCGAGCGGAAGTACGTCGATGGGTACGTCATCGAGGGTAAGCTCAAGTCGGCATCGAATGGATGTCGCCGAAGCGTTCGTTACAGCGGCTAAGGCTTCGTATCCGATCGGATCGATTAAGCTGCGGCGAACTTGAAACTGTGTAATACCAACGTTTGAAGCTTCGCTGCCGAATACCTGAAAGACAACCTTCGCTTTGTCGGAAATGGTTTCAGTGGATTCGATGCGCAATGGCGTTTCAATAGGGTTTTCCAATTTTTCAACACAACCGTCCGTTAAAACAATAACCTGTCCATGCGCATGGTCGCCGATTAACTGTTTTCCCAGTTCGATAGCGGGCTTCAATTCCGTCGGTAGGTCCGAAACCGAAAGACTATCGATAGTGCGACGCAGAGTCGGATTATGACTGGTCATTCCGATCGCTACTTCAGGATGTTGACCCGCCAAAACGATGGCGACCTCATCGCGAAATCGCATTCCAGCGATAATTTCACGAGCGGTCTGTCGAGCCGCTTCGAATCGTGATGGTTCAATATCGTTGGCTCGCATACTCGCCGAATGATCGATGACAATCACAAGCTTTCGAGCTTGCATGAGTTGCCAAGGAAAATAGGGATCGGCAATCGAGAGTATCAATAAGAGCAACATCAGCAACTGCAATAGCAATGACAGCAGATGCCGAAAGTTTTTCCAGAGCGATCGCGGCGGCTTTTCATCGAAGATTTGCTTCCAAAACAGATTCGTCGATACAGGAACGCGGCGAAGTCGGAGCTTGAGGATATAAAAAACGATGATCGGCAAAGCCAAGGCAGCCAGTGCAAGAGCGATAGGAAGGGCAAAAGTCATGACTATCCTTTCGCTCCAGCAGCTCGCATCATGCGCATGATGAGGTCATCAAATGGAACGGTCGATGGCGATTGAGTGCAGCCGAGTGAATAACCTCGACAGTATTCTCGGACCGCCGTCTGATGTTCGGAAAAATAGCGTTTGTACGTTCGTATACTTTTTTCCGTTACCGTTACCTTGCGAACCGAATCGGTCTCGACATCGACTAGTTCCACATCACCGAGCAATGCTGGATCGGCTTCCTTGGGGTCGTGCAATTGGATGACATGCGTATCAAATCGTCGATAGCGAAGTTGATCGAGTCCACGCTGAAAACCATGTTCGTCAAAGAGATCGCTTATCACGACCGCTAAACCCGTTCGCGATCCACGATGCAGCAGTCCTTGTACTGCGCGACCAAGATCTGTCGCTTCGCCAGCCGTCGAAGTGTTTTCTAAAAACTTCATGATCGGAAGAATTCGGGCTTTGCCTCGCGTTACTGGAAACTCGGTCAGGATGCCATTGGCAAATGCAACAATCGCAATTCGATCGAGGTCGGCCAAGGCGATATAAGCCAATGCGGCGGTAAGATGGCGAGCCAAATCAAACTTTACCGGATTTCCAAATGCCATGCTCCGAGAACAATCGAGCATCAAATAAACGTGCAAGTCTTGCTCTTCCTGAAATCGCTTGAGGAGCAGGTCGCCATGTCGCGCGTAGATATTCCAATCGAGATATCGAAGGTCGTCGCCAGCAGTGTACTCGCGGTGGTCTGAAAATTCGATGCCGGACCCCATCTGCATCGTGCGTCGCTGAGCCAAAAGCGAACCGCGAAAGACTCTCTTCGAGATAATCGAGAGATATTCCAATCGTGTCAGAAAATCAGGCGGAAAGAGCATAAGCAGCGACTACGCGATAGCCAGAGCGTTTTCGGGGATTTTACTTACGATTTTATCGATCACGTCGTCGGTGCTGATCCCTTCGGCTTGCCCTTCGAAATTCAAGATCAATCGGTGACGAAGAACCGGTAGAGCCATCTCTCGCAAGTCTTCTCGTGCGACATGAAATCGGTTGTCGAGGATCGCGCGAATTTTTGCGCCTAAGATCAAAGCTTGCAGACCGCGTGGACTTGAACCGTAACGAACATATTTCTTCGTCGGTTCGGCTGCCATTGCATGATCGGGGTGCGTCGCGACGACGATCGCGATACCGTAGCGTCGGACTTGATCGGCGATCGGAATTTTGCGAGCCAGTTGCGACATCTCGATAATCCGTTCTCCGGTCAACACCGCTTCGGCTCGCGGTTTAGCAGACTCGGTCGTCCGATCGAGTATCGTTTCCAACTCTTCTACCTTGGGATACTTGACTAAGAGTTTGCAGAAGAAGCGATCGAGTTGCGCTTCGGGGAGTGGATAGGTCCCTTCCATTTCGAGCGGGTTCTGAGTCGCCATTACAAAGAAGGGTTCGGATAGTCGGTGAGTAAAACCGGCAACGGTCACCGAATGCTCTTGCATCGCTTCTAAAAGTGCCGACTGTGTTTTGGGAGTTGCTCGATTGATTTCATCCGCCAAAAGAACATTGGAAAAGATCGGGCCTTTCTGGAATTCAAAGCGTTTCCGTCCGTCGGCGTCCTCGGCGATAATGTTGGTTCCGATCAAGTCGGCAGGCATCAGATCGGGAGTGAATTGGATCCGATGGAACTCGAGATGCAAAGCGTCGGCTAACGTCCGCACGGTAAGTGTTTTGCCAAGTCCCGGCACGCCCTCTAAAAGAACATGTCCACCGGCGATTAACGCGATCAGCGTATCGTCGAGTATTTCTGACTGGCCCACGATGACTTTGGATATTTCATCGCGCAATCGATGGAAGTCCGTTCGGAATTCGTCAAGCTGCTGTTTCCATTGATCGTCGATAATCATTCGGATCCCTTTACAAAAGATTTTATTCGGCTGTGACTCGATTTCGAGTAAGAACCTGCCCGTTGTACGAAGTATCAAAACGCTGACCAATGCAATAAGCTGCATCGAAAATAACATGCGGCGCACCCGATTTGAATCAGAGAATCCCCAAAAATCACAAAATTCTCGATGGCCGGTGGCCTGGATTATTTTTAACCCGATGCGTTAGCGAGGGATACGCTCGTTCCGAGGCATCGGCCACCAAGAACTTATTTCGCTGTTTTATGTATAGCGGAGAGGGCGAGAGCCTCGGAACCAGATGGAACGCGTTCCGGCTGATTTTCAAACTTCACCAATCTACCGGCGCGTTGTTTTCGCTCGTCCAAATAGTTACACTCAATGACCTGCGGCATTTAAATGGCTTGTCAATCAATCTATTTTGTTTGGGGTTACCGATGAAAACCATTCGTCGCTCAACGTGCGTTGTGGCTCTCGTTGCTGTCTTGCTCAATTTGCATTTGGCCGGAATTGGTTTAGCGAATCAAGTCGATACGCCACCGATCGCAGAGCTTTCTGACGAAGAAGTCCAGCAGGTCCAGGCGACCGAGCGATTCTTAAAAGTTCTTGAAAAGAGCCCTCGACGCGGAACGGCTCTCGATCGAGTCTACGGGCATCACGTCGAGTTCGGAACACTCGATAAGTTTTTACAGCAACTCAACGATCGAGTCACCAAAGATCCAAAGGATACCGAAGCTTGGATGCTGCTTGGCTTGTTCGAATCGCAGCGCGGTGGCGATGCATCCGCCGTCGATGCATTTCAAAAAGCAGCCGCGTTGCGACCAACCGATCCGTTGTCGTCATACTATTTAGGGCAATCGCTCTTACGGATCGGGCAAACATCCGAAGCGGTCGAAGCGTTCGAACAAGCTTTGACACGCAAACCAGCTCGGGCGGATCTGCTCGAAATCTTTCAACAGCTCGGTCGCGTCCATCAACGATCGCAACGCACCGAAGAGGCGATGAAGGTCTGGCAGCGACTTGAAACACTTTTTCCCGATGACCCTCGCGTTCTCGAACAAATCGCGGTCACGTTAGCCGAAGAAGGAGCACCCGCATTAGCCTTGCCGCGATATCAACGATTGGCGGAGCTGGTCAAAGACGACTATCGACGTGTTCTTTTTCGTGTTGCAGCGGCTGGATTGAAGGTCAAGACGAATCATCGCGACGAAGGGATCGCCGACATGGAAGCGGTCCTTACCGATCTCAATCCGGACAGTTGGCTCTATCGTGACGTCCGTCGTCGCATCGAAGAGGTGTTTCTCAAGTCGGGCGATCAAGACAATTTGGTGAAGTACTATCAAAACTGGCTGAGCTCTCACGTCGACGATGTCGAGGCGATGACACGACTCGCCAAATTCTTGGCTTCGTCGGCTCGAATGCCAGAAGCCAAAGAGTGGATGGAGAAAGCTCTCAAGCTAGCTCCATCGCGAACGGATCTTCGCAAAGCCTTCATCGATCAGTTGGTCGACGAGCAGCAGATCCCCGACGCGATCAAACAATACGAACAGCTCGTTGCGTCTTCGCCGAGCAATCCTGACTACTTGCGCGACTGGGGAAAATTGGTCTTGAAAGATAAATCTCAGGAACTCGACGTCCGAAAGAAAGAAGCGACTCGGATTTGGAATCAAGTCATTGCCATTCGACCCGACGATGCTTCGAATTTGGCCCAGGTCGCCGATTTCTTTCGGCAAGCCAACTTGAATGATGAAGCGATCGAACTCTATCAAAAGGCTATCGAAAAATCGCCCAATGACCCGCAATACCGCGAGTATTTAGGCGAGTTCTTTCATATTCAAAAACGAACCGACGAAGCGTTGACGATATGGAAGTCGATCGCCGAAGCCGAGCGACGCAATGCGGTGAACGTAACTCGATTGGCCGAAGTCTACAACAGCTTCGGCTATCACGACCAAGCCGTCCAAGAAATTGCCGATGCATGTCGCCTTGACCCAAAAGATTTTAGTTTACAGATTCGCGGAGCAGAATATCACATGCGTTCAAATCGCTTTGATGAAGCTCTGGCGTATGTCGATGCGGCTGAAAAATTATCGGGCAACGACGATGAACGCGACATGGTCGTTCGGCAGCGCATCGAAGTTCTGCAATCAAGCCAACGGCTCGACGGCGAAATTGAAAAGCTGGCGGCTTCGGTTCGCGACAACTCTTCGGCAAAGGCTGAGCAGTGGCATTTGTTAGCTCGCTATCAAGAAGCGGGTCGGCAATGGGTACCGGCTGCCGAATCGATCGACACTGCTTTGAAACTCGACGCGAAATCGATTCCGATCTTAACCACCGCCGCCCGCATTGCAGAAGCCTCGGGTGACTTTGGTCGAGCTGCCGAATTCAATCGCAAATTGGCCGCCGTCGATCGCCGATCGCTTGGCGATCATCTGATGAACGTCGCACGATTAGAAGCGCAACTAGGTCGTTCCGACGAAGCTCTCAAAGCGGCACAAGATTTGATCGTTTCGGCACCAGGCAATACCGACAATTACGAATTCATGGCAAAGATGTGTTTCCGTTTTGGGAAACAAGCCGAAGGCTTAGAATCGCTGCGCAAGGCGGTGCGAATCAATCCGAACGAACCGCATCTGATAATGGCATTGGGTGCCGCGTTGGCCGATCAATTGCGCACCGACGAAGCGATCGAAGTCTACTGGCGAGCCTTTGGTAAAACCGATGACTTAGACGACAAGACGAGTCTAACGTTGAAGCTGACGCCACTCTATCAGCAGATCAATCAGTTCGACAAACTGATCGAGCGGTTCGAACGCGATCGACGCGAAGAAGAGAAGCGGCGTGAAATGACGATCTGTTTGGCGCAGGCTCACAATGCGGCCGGCGACTACGGCACCGCTCGATATGAAATGGAAAGTTTGCTTAGCCAAGACACTCGCGACACCAATTTGCTCCAACAGCTCGCCAAACTTTGTGAAGGGGGGCAAGATTTGGAAGCCGCTATCGGCTATCAACGCCAACTTGTCGCCATCGCTCCCGGTGCCGAAACCGAATTGCCGCTGGCCAAGATGCTGCAAACGCGAGGCGATCGCGACGAAGCGGCTGATATCCTTGTTCGCATCACCCAGCGTGAAGAAGATCCCGTTCGATTGCTCAAGAGTCTCGATTCTTTGCTGACGAATTCCAATATGGAATCCGTACTGAAAATCACCGAACCGCTGTTGAGCCAACAACGTGACGACTGGGAGCTAATCTATCGCGAAGGTGTTGCCTGGGCATTGTTCAACAAACACGACGAAGCCAAAGTACGATTCGAAAGATTGCTCGCACTCAATTTCCCACACGATAAATTGGGCGCGAGTGCCGAAGCCAAACACAAGCAAGCGCTTTCAAAAGCCAAGTCCGACAATCTGCGCGGGGTAACGACGCAACAACCGTCGCGAAAATCCCCCTTGGATTCGCTCCAATTGAGCAACTTGGTTCAACAAGCGGTCGGTCTAAGCAACGAGCGCTATTACTCGGGAAGCAGTGGACCGAAGCCCGTTTGGATGCCTGAAGTCTATGGCGTTGCTCGGATGGCGGCCTACGGATGGTTGATGAAATTCGATGAAGACTCGGCAAGCACGATCGCTTCAACATCCGATGCAGCCGAGAAGAAAGCCGAGAATTCCATTTTTGAAGAACTTTCGAAGTCGGCTAGCGAAGCATCCGCTAGTTCCGACGTGATCTACGATTCGCTGTATGTCGCGACGTTGAAATCCAAACACGACGAGATTTTTAAGATGGCACGTCAGCTTGCCAAAGAGGGCGGCAAGCGCGCGCAGCAGTATTTCTTGCAGTCGTTGACGACGCGAAGTGTGCAGATCAACCAACAGCAGACGTCGAACTCCAATCAAGTCGCCCCAAAAAAGAATCCGCTCGATGATGACGATTTGGCGTTGATGCTGAAGTGTTACCAAACTCTTTCCGAAGACAAGTCGACCGACATGTCGGCGGCGGCAGCATCGGGCGGTCAGATCGCTTACGGTTCTGCCGGCCAAGTCTACATCAACGTCGGTGGAAGTCTCGTCTTGCTCTCGGGGGCGCATGGCGGTGGCGGAACGTATTTAGGCGTCGTCACCGAAGAACTACAACTGGCCGGACGCGACAAGCAGGCCAATGAATTGATGGATGCCTATCTGGCTGACTTAGAAGGGACTACGAAAGTTGCCAGCGCGATGAACTTGTGTTTTGACAAAGAAAAATTCGATCAGCTTCAGACGTTGTATCGAACTTGGCAGACCGAAGCCAAGAAAGAAATTGCAAAGGCTTCGACCAATCCACCGACTCGCACATCGCGGACAACGTATCTCTTAGGCCGACAGCTCACAAGCAACGTTTCGTCGCTTCTCGTTCGCTGGATGGGGAAACTCGGGCCGGACGAAGAGCATGCCCAAATCCTATCGATCCTCGATCCGGTCTTAGAGGTCGCGATTCTCAATGCCAAACAAGCTCGGGCGGAACGCATGAAGCAGAGCAATGCGAAATCAACGTCGACAAGCAACCCAAACGCGGGCCGAAATTACTTTCAGTTGATCTACGGGAAAGAGAATTTTCAAGCAACGATCGATTTTCCAACCGCCAACGATTATGTCGACCACGCGACGCTCTTGTTGTTGCGAGAAGTATACGAAGTCTTCAAACGCAACGATGTCGTATCCGATTTTCCGGCTTACTTGCGACAGCGATTCGATAAAGCCAGCGACGATGACAAGCTTTACGAAAGTTTCTTTTTGGCCACGGTATTGTGGTGGGCTGAAGAACAGGATGAAGCGATCGAGTTGATGGTCAAGGCCTCCCAATCGCTGACCGAGGACATCAACTTCCGTTTTGAAATGGCGGCCATGCGCGAAATGCGCGGCGATTACGAAGAAGCCCTCGAAATTATCGAAGCGATCGTCGCGCGCGACCAACAGCTTTTGCAACGCAAGGAACTCATGGCCTTGCAATTAGCCGAACGACTCGGCGATAACGATCGAGCCTACGCGGCGACCGAGCGACTCTTCGGACTGCGACTGGACACCAATACGCAGTTGAATTTGGCTCAGCGAATGCGCCGACTCGGGTTACACGATATGGCCGATGCTGTCCTCTCACGCGTCGAGCGACAAGCAGGAAACCAAACGCAATCGCTTTCCTCGCTGATGATGATGTATCAAGGCCAAGGAAAGACCAACGAAGCCAATCAGATTGCTCACATGCTATTGCAGCGTACCAATTCGCCTAATGCGTCGATGACGACTTCGTCTCGCAATCCGTTCCGCTATCGTACATCGAGCGACACAACTCGAAAGCAAGCTCTGCAAGTTCTTCAGCAGAGCGGCGAGCTAAAAAAATTGGTCGAGAAGACCGAAGCTCAAATCGCTCGATCGCCATCGTCGCTTCGCTTGGTCGACCAACTGATCGAGTTTTACACGACGTTAGGTGATCGAGCCAAAACGGGCGAGCTTCTCGAAAAAGCGGTCGAACAAAAACCTGACTCCGTTATGATGCGCTATCAGTTGGCAAAGCATTTAGAAGCGACAGGAAAAATCAAAGAAGCCTGCGACCAATATCTGGAGTTGATCAAGCAGAAGCCTGACTGGATCACCGAAGATTTGAACGCGGTTCGCAACGTCTTTACACGAGCCAAACGCACTCTCGAGTTGGCCGAAGCGATCAAGTCGATCAATATCAAGAAGATTTCGCAGCCCTATTATATTACCAATCTCGTTTCTAGCCTCATGCAGGAAGAAAAGAATTCGGATGCCGCAATCGATCTTTTCGAAAAAGTCTTTGAAGCATTCCCAACTTATCGCGCCAATATGATCTCGAATTTTCACGATCCGAAAATTTGGAGCAACGATCGCATCTACCAACTTGGAAAGCGATCGATCATTCCCTCCGAATCCGATGTTCACTCGAATCCTTGGTTCGGAGTCGATCAAATCCGATCGTATTCCGGTGATGGAACGGCGAATTCGATGTTCCAAGAAATGTTGAATGCACTTAGCAATTCTGACAAACAAGCTGATCTTCGGAAATCGATCGAAGCCAACATCGAAAAAAATCCGACTTGGTTGGGCGGCAAAGCAATGCTGGCTTTGCTCGATTTGAAAGCGAATCGAAAGGCTGCCGGACTCAAGGCATTGCAAGACTTGGTCGATAGCGAAACAGAGTTGAAAATGATACCTTCCAACGCATGCTGGATCCTCGGACAAGAGCTCGACAAATCTGAACAGAGTCGACCGCTCGCTATGAAATTGTTCGAGCAAGCGGTTTCGGCCCATGATAATCAAATGTCGAATCAAATCCAATATTCGCCAATCTCGCGACTCATTCAACTCTATACCGAAATGGGTCGCAAAGAAGAAGGGCGAGATCTATTGCTCAAAAGCTTACGAGCGAATGCTTTCCAAAATTATGACGCGCAGTATGCCTCGTATCAGAAAATTGAAAACAGTTCCTGGGCTGCCAATAAATTGCTGGATATGGGATTCCCAGTCGATTCGATTCGGCTGCTGCGAGAAATCGCCGATGATTCCGAAGCGAGCAAAGCTGCGTCGCAATGGAATGGAAGGCCGCCCGACTACTATTCTGCACAGTCCAGAAAGAGTCTTGACAAAGCGATTGCTTCGCTCGATGCTTCGAATGCCGACGAAGCGGTAGCACGCTTGCTGCAAGTCAACGAAAAGTTGCAAGCCGAGGTGGCCGCGCTGGATCTTATGCTTTCGATCCCCGATATCGGAAGCATCCAGCAAAAGAAAATGGAAAGCGGACTGATCAATCTCTTCCAATCCATTTCACAGATGGATAATCTTTCGGATTCGAAACTCGAAAATGAAAAATCGAATGGTAAATCGGAAAGCCATCGTTTGATTCGTCAGTCGGTCGATGATCAATTGGTCAAACTTATCAAAGAGAACCCGACCGATCTATCCGTTCGCATCGCGTTGGCTGCCCTTCGGTTGCGCACCAATCACGAGCAAGCCGATGAAGCCGTTCAAAGTTTACTCACGCTTTTGGATGAGCAGCCGCTGGACTCAATTCCCGAGGGTCGTCGAGCCAACTCGCGGCAACGAAAGGAAGCTGCCCTTTCGGTTCCGCTCTGGATCGTTGCTCGCGAATGCCTAGCAAAGAAAGGACTGGAAGCCGCCGGACAAAAACTAGCCGATCGCGCTTTGGTCGCGGCTCGTCGGCAAACCGGCCATCAGCATACGATGGCCGTGTTATTCGATTGGGCAAAGCTATTGCTAGACGGAGGCGACCGACCGAATGCTGAATTGAAACTGGCTGAACTATTAAAAATTGCCACCGAACGTCCACAGCGTAAAGCGACTACCGAGTCTCCTAAAACGGGAATGATTCCTTCGTCACCAGCCGGGAATGCGGCGGCGATCGCCGCACAAGTCCAACTCTTGAAACAAGGTGTTCGCCCCAATACCAATCCCAACAGCAAACCCGATCCTAGGCAAGCGGCGACTTCGGATGCAACGCCACCGCTGACCGCTTCGCAATTCAAATTGACGATGGCAATTGCGACGATGGCTGCCGATCATGAGATGCCCGAACTTTCACGAAGCGCCGTTCGAGAAGCGTTGGTCGGTGGAATTCCCGTTCCCGATGTGGCGGACGGTAATGCCGCTGGCCTGGGTTCGTCCCTCGCGATTCGCACTGTCGTGACTTCGTCGAGCAGGTCGGCCAATGCCGCCGATTCGAATCCGATGGAGACGTTGGCGGCCAGTTCGGTGCAAACGGTAATCGAAAAATGGAAAGGCGATGCTTACCCGGCAACAGAGGTTTACGATTTGCTCAAGCCACTGGTCTTGCCAACGTCTCGACCGACCGAAATCGCGATGTATGCCGATTCGGCAAACTTGCGCGACGCGAAATTGAAGAGCTTGGCAGAAGCGCTGGTCCACTGGGCTAAGAAAGCAAACAAACTCGACGCTTTGGATTCCGAGGTCGCGAATCGAATGAAGAGTCCGACGACGAAAGTCGCTGGTACTGTTTTGCAAGTTTTAAGTGCGATCGCTGGCGATAAAGCGGAGAAAGCGAATATGCTTCTCACCGATCTTGCAGATCAAGCCGCCAAAGGTTTGTCGCCGGTCTTGTTGCAATTGGCTTGTCATGCCGCTTTGCCTGCTTCGGACATTCCCGCCACCCAAAAGCCCGCCTTTGCGATTTTGAAAAAGGTACTGGAACAGCAAACGCAAGCTGCGTCCGAAGATCCGAATAGCGTAGCCAGTTCGGTCGGCAAACTGGCAGAGAAAGTCAATCGTTACATGGCCGACAATGGTGATGCCGAGTCAGTCAAAAACTACTTTGAATCGATTTTAGTTGCTCGCCAGCCTTCGTACTCTCGATATAGCGACGGCTATGGACTGTACAAACAAGCCAACGATACGGCATTGCTGGCAAGTGAGGCGGCACGCGTTGGAATGCCATCGGTAGCTCTCGATTTTATGGGTCGAGCCACTGATTATCAGGTGGAACGCTATTCCAGACCGAACGTGCGACTACCTCTGACAGCGACTTTGCGACAACTGAGAACCCAGTCGGCGGCCGAACGTTTCAAAGCCTGGCGACTTTGGACGATGCCCGCTTCCGACCGATTGACGATTCGATTGGCCTTCGAGTTTGTATCGCCGACGGTTGCTCCGACAGCATTCTTGAAAATCCACCCCGCCAACGGTCCACCGCTCGATACCGATCTACTTTGCAATTGGATTGAACTTCTCGACGCGGCTCGCGAAACGGGTAACTTGGACAAGCTGAAAACCGAGGCACAACAAGCATTCGATCAGAAGATCCCGAATGCCGACCAACTCCTCGCTTTGATCTTGATCGAACTGGGCGATGTCAAAACTTGCCAACCGATCATCGAGAAATGCGTAAGCAGCTATCTGGAACGGAAAAAAGTCGTCTCAACATCGTCGGTTACTGACTATCGAGCCGAATATCTTCTCTATCGCGCTTCTCGTTCTTCGCCAGAATTTGCTGACGTTTATGACAAGGCGATCGGCAAACCGGGTGCTTCGACGGAAGATCTTCGAATGCCGCTCTATCAGTCGCATGTCGTTCTCGACTATGCCAAGCGAAAACTGGACGACCATCATGCGACGATCCAGCCGGGCGATGATGCGGGTTTAAAGCATTGGTTTTCAGCCTCGACGCTTACCGACTCGACAACCGCCAAAAAGCCTTGGTGGGTTGTGCATGAAAACCATCTGGCTCATCTGTCAGGTGTGGGTACCGATCTTCTCTATTTCAAATATCCACTGCAAGGAGAATTTGAATTTAGCGTCGACAGCTATCGCGGCGTCAACGCCAACGGTGAAGCTGGCTATGGTGGCGTTATCTATCAGACGCAGCAATCGAGCGCATTATCGCTGTCGGGGCAAGAATTAGTACCGCAGTCGAACTCGGCACAACGTGTCGCTCAGAATTTTAATCGCATCCAAATTGCTTCGAAGAACAAGCAGCAACAAGTGCTCTTAAATGGCCAGCAAGTCTATTCGGAAGCGAATACAGAAACGAGCCCGTGGCTGACCTTGGCCGCTCTGCAAACGAATATGACGACCTTTCGAAATTTGCAAATCAAAGGATCGCCTGTCATTCCTCGCGAAGTTGCCTTGCTTCACAACGATTCGATGGACGGTTGGAATTGCTCGTTTTTCAACGAATCGCGACCTCGCAAACGCTTGATGGCGGTGAAAGCCGTCAGCCAATCGGACCGAAACTTCTACGAGCAACAACGCGAACCGACAAGCTTCGATTGGAACGCGACCGCGAATGTCTTAGTGGGCGAAAGTAAATCCGACGCGAAGGAATCGGGACAGAGCTGGATCTATTACCATCGACCGCTTCAGCCCGAAGAATCGTTTAGTTACGAATTTTTCTACAAACCTGGTGATGCCGTCGCGCATCCGACGCTCGGTCGCATCGCCTTGCTGCTCGACCCCAGCGGCGTCAAGGAGCATTGGATCGCACAAGTCAATTGGGATGACGTCGTCAACGGAATTCCGCTCGATAATGCGATCGTCGCTACGGAATGTCGCAAAGGTCCAGCCGTCTTGCCGCTCAAAGACAACGACTGGAACGCAGTCAAACTGACGTTCAAAAACGATCTCGCCATCGTTTCGCTCAATGGGACTGTCATCTATGAACGTCCAAATGACGGCCAGTTAGATTCCCGATTCGGATTCTTCCGATACAAGAATCAGTCGAGCAAGATTCGCGATGCCGTCTTGTCGGGACCGTGGCCAGAAAAGCTCACGCCGGAAATTCTTGAAGATTTATTGGCTGTTTCGACCGAGCGATCTTCGGTCGATCGACGAGCGATTCATTCCATCTTGACCGACCGAATCTTCGAAGCTGACATTCCATACGTCGTGGCGAAAGCTCGATCGAGTCAGCCGAAAGACGCCTACGACTTACTCAAGAACTGGGTTCTCCCTTCAAACGATCATGCAAATTTCCGACTCTATTATCGCTATACACCCTTTGCTCAGAGAGATACTAATCAAAATGCGAGTGACGAGGAGATGATTGATTGCCCAGCCTTTGATCTCGTCGCTCGAGCGGCCGAACTTAACCGACTACCATCCTTGCTCGACGACGTCAAATCAATAGTTCCAAGCGGAACGATCGAGCAGCGCAATCGGAATGCCTTGTTGACTTTGATTGGATTAGAGCAAGGTGATCAGACGGCCATCCGAGAGGGACTGGCCAATCTCTATGCGATCGATGGCAAGAAGATCCCGAAGGAACTCGATCTTCGCGACCGCTCCGCCGAGTACATTGTTGCTTGGAAAGTCGCCGAGAACAAACAATATTGGAATCCCGCCAACGAGCTTGCGAACGCTTTGTTCAAATTGGAGCGCAACAAGGAGACGACGGCCGGCAACATCGATTGGAAACTGCAGCTCGGGATGTTAGTCGGCAGGATTGCAATGCTCGGCGAGCATCGAAACGAAAGCACTCCGCCGGTCGATACCGTTTTAACGCAATGGCATCGGATACCTTATTTGAAACCTGAGAAACGATTGGAAGGGCATCGCCCCTCCGAATGGCTCTACCAACGCGGAGCATTAGAGCATGCCTCCGGCGGGACGTGGCAGCAATTGTTTTTTCAGTCACCGCTTCGTGGGAAATTTGAAATCACAGCCAAACACTCGATGTACCAGAACCGCGACATGGCGATGGCCTACGGAATGCATTCGGTCGAGCTGATCAAGTTAACCCAATCGATCGGAATCTCGAAAGTCATGCACGGCAATTATGATATCGATCGTAAAATCAAGGATCCGAACTCGGCGGATCTGTCTGACTTTCGAGTCGCCGTCGATGGCAACAAAGTGACGACGTGGATCAATGGAATTCTGGTCCATGAAGAAAAATTTGCTGCTCCGCCTGATCCATGGATCGTACTGCAAGCAAAGCAACCACACTTTACAAGCTATCTTCGCGATCTCCGAATTGTGGGGACTCCTGAAATACCCAACGAAATAAACTTGATCGACATGGCTGGTTGGGCCGGTTGGCGAGCGGATATCTTCAATGAATCGCATGCGGGCAACGGCGAAACTCCGGTGAAGAATGCCGGTAAAGGGAAGGCGAAAGCAAGGGCACCGGCGGCTGGGCAAATTAAGAACGAACCGTGGCAGCATTCCGGCGATGAGATTGTCGGTGTCTTGCGCAAAAACACGGCGGTCGGTCCTGTCGAAAGTTTGCTGATGTACCAGCGTCCGGTGCTCGAAGACGGCGAGCTCGAATGGGAGGCTTTTTATGCGCCGGGCGAGGTCGAAGTTCATCCAACGATAGGACGCGTTGCTTTCATGATCCATGCCGATGGCGTTCGATTGCATCATCTGACCGAAGGACTTTACGATGCCACTGGTCTTGCTACCGATAACGAATCGCCGATCGAAGGGGCGGCTGATAAAATCGAACTGAAGGAGAATCGCTGGAATCAGTTCAAACTAGCCATCGTTGGCGACCGCTTGACACTGACGATCAACGGGAACGAAGCAGCCCAGTACACTGTTACCGAAGCTCCAACAGAACGCTACTTTGGACTCTTTCGCTATTCGAACAAAACGAAGTCGCGAATTCGCAACCTAGTCTATCGAGGTGCGTGGCCAAAGAGTTTGCCATCGGTGGAACAGCAGCAGTTGGCCTATCCAGCCGGTGGTCCTTGTCAATTGCAAAGCGCTTCGGGATTCGAAACGGCGGTCTTCAAATTGAACGATTCGTTAGAAGCCATCCAGAAAGCTGGCTTCGAAGTTAACGGACGAGCGGATCAATTCAAGGTGGACGAGACCGGAATCAAGATCGCCTTGCGAAAGTCGCAGACCATCGACGATCGGCTGCTGTTCCAGCTTCCGATGAATCAAGAAAAAGATTGCGAAATAACGCTCGACTATCGCGATCTGGCACTGAAAGCCGCCAAACAAGGGTATGGAGTTGCATTCGCACTTTCGGTAACGATGGACGACTATGAAAAATCGATCGTCGAATGCTCCAGTAAAATTGGAGCGGGAAAAGAGCAAAATTTTGCTGGGGCGTTGCGTCGAAATTCGCCTACAGAATCGTTGCTTGCCATTGAAACGCTTCAGATACCCGGTTCGCCATCGGCCGGTCGGCTCCGTTTGGTCCGCAAGTCAGGCAGCATCTATTGCCTGTGCGCCGACGCCGGTTCCGAAGAATTTCGGCTAATCCAGAGTTTTAACGTTGGAGAGGCGCGGATAAGCACTCTGGTTATCGAAGCAAAAAGTTCCGACGAAGTCGGCCAAGTCGACGTGACCATCGAAAAGCTCACCGTGAGAACGCCAAAGCCGTAGCGCGACTTTCCCGAGTCGCGTAAGTCTCGGCCTTTGTGAGCCGTCGGCGCTAGTTCGACTGTCCTAAGTTCGACCGCCATGGCCTTGAGCCATGGGTGAAGGAGCTTAGCAGCTAAAACAAAAGCCACGCCGCTCCCCCATTCCCCGCTTCCCACCGCCTCCGGCGGCGGGAAGCGGGGAATGGGGGAGGTACTTTCGCCTACGCTCGTTAGCTACTAATCTTATTCACCAACCAGACAAGCTGGTTGGGGTCTAATAACCGAACTTAGGACAGTCCAACTAGGGGACTGTTAAACGATTAAATCAAAAAGCCGCTCTGCGTTTTCTTGGTGGCGATCGGCGAGAAGTGTCCATTTTTTTGAGAATTCACTTTCAGCGCCGACTTGAAAACGTTACGATCATAGCCTCAGGATGCAATCTTGTATCACAATGTAATGCACAGGAATGGCAGTCATGGTTACGATTCATGAAAGAGTCCGAGCGGTCCGCGATCGGCTGCAAAAGCAATGGACTTGGTTGTGTCTTTCGCGAGGCATGTTGCTGGGTGGACTTCTCGGATGTCTGCTTGGCGTTGTTCGCTACTCCGCTGACGGTTCGTTATCTTGGGCATGGATCGGTGCGGCCGTTTTGGCTGGTCCGATATTCGGTGCCTGCTTAGCCATGATCAACGCTCGAACGCTTCAAAGCGCCGCCATGATGATCGATCGACATTGTAAGCTCAAAGATCGAACGGAAACAGCCCTTCGCTTTTTGTCGAGTAAAGAAGAATCGCCAGTGCGTCGACTTCAGATTGCCGACACTGCATCGCATCTACAGAATGTGGACCCTGCTCGCGTCGTGCCGTTCAAAGCGCCTCGATCATGGCTTTGGGGAATGAGTTTGACGGTAGCCGCCGTCGTAATCGCGTTTTGGACAAGCCCACAAGATAAAGCCCAAGCCACACTCATTCGCAACGACGTTGTCTTCGCCCAAGCTTCGCGCGTCGAAGATGGATTAGAAGAACTTCGCAAAGCACAAGAAGAACAACTCGATCCTGAACTCGAAAAGCTGCTCAAGGAAATGGCGGCGAAGGTTGAAGAATTAAAGCAACCTGGTTTAGATCCCAAAGAAGCATTGGCTAATCTTTCAGAAATGGAAGCAGCCATGCAAGAGATGCAGAAGCAGTTGACCGACCCGCAAAGCGAATCGCAACTGCAAGAGATCGGCAAAGCACTCGCTCTAGCCGAATCCCTTGCTTCGGCTGGACAAGCCATGTCGAAAGGCGAAATGGAAAAAGCCGCCGAGGAACTTGCGAAGCTCGACATGCCCGAGCTCGATCGAAAAACGGAAAAGGCGATCACCGAGAAACTCGATCAGTTACAGCAAAATTCCGGTGACGGTGCCAAGAAACAACAACTCAAAGAAGCGCTCGGGCAAGTCAGCCAAGGACTCAGTCAAGGCGATCGCAGTAAGTTTAAGGACGGAACGAACGGATTGGCCAGCGAGTGCAAGAAACAAGGACAGCGCAAAAAACTTTCCGATATCCTTCGAAAGCAATGCCAATGCCTTAGCGAATGCAAAGGTGAATGTGAAAGCGAATGCAAGAGCCAATCGGAATCGAATAAAAAAGGTGGCACCAAAGCTGGATTAGCCCGAAGTGGAAATGAACCAGGCGATAAAACAGCCAAGCTTAAGACCGGCCCGCAGATGAACATTACCGGTCAAGAATCGACGCAAGGCGACGTCGATATCGAAACGACGTCGGCACCTGAACAGGAACAAGAAGCGATTCGTCAGTATCGGGAAAATGCCGATAAGTACGAAGCGTTGAGCGAATCGGTTCTCGAGTCCGAATCGATTCCGCTCGGTCATCGTCAGACTATCCGTCGCTATTTCGAATTGATTCGACCGAAGAATGGCGAAACCGACGCTGTGCTCGCGAAGCCCTAAAGCGCGCCGAAGGAAATCGAGTCTGCACAATCAGCCGGAACGCGTTCGCGCCCGGTTTCCCAGTAATTTTAGCGAACCGGTGCTAACGCACTACGGCTAATAAATAATCCATGCTAGCCGCGGGCTTTTCCTAGGAGCGTTTCCACCTAAGGCCGACGGCTCACTAAATCTATTGAAACCGCAGGAGCGCATATTTCTTTCGACCGCTTCGAAGGACGATAACGCTTTCGCTCGCGAGATCGTTTCGCTGCAACTTGCAATCGTTCGACTCGATACGTCGGTTGTTGACGTAAATCCCGCCGCCGTCAATTGCGCGTCGGGCTTCGCCTTTCGATGTCGCCAATCCCGACGAGACCAAGGCATCGACCAATGGATAGCCATCTCCTTCGAGTGAGCTGATCGATAGCTCTTTGCTTGGGACATCTTCAAAGATCGCAAGCAAGTCCACATCGCTAAGGTTTTCAATTTCCGCACCGAAGAGAACTTGAGTCGCTTGCTGAGCGCTGGCAAGTCCGGCTTCGCCATGCACCATTTTGGTCAGCGACTCGGCTAAGGTTTTTTGGGCCGCCCGTTCTTGCGGACGTTCAGTGATCGAAACTTTTAAGCTTTCATATTCCTCTCGACTGATTTCGGAAAGGAATCGCAAAACCAGCAACACATCGTCATCGGCAACGTTGAGAAAATACTGATAAAAAGCATATGGGCTCGTGCGCTCAGGCGCAAGGTAGATAGCACCGCGTTCGGTCTTTCCCATCTTGCGACCATCGCTGGTCAAGAGCAATGGGCATGTCAAGCCGAAGAGTTGTTTGCCAAGCATTCTTCGACCGAGGTCAATCCCAGCGGTAATGTTCCCCCATTGATCGCTTCCGCCAACTTGCAAATAGCATTGGTGGTGCTTAGCGAGATAGGCAAAGTCGTAGGCTTGAAGCAACATGTAGCTGAATTCGGTATAGCTTAAACCGCTATCGCCGCGCTCTAATCGACTCTTTACTGAGTCCTTGGTCAACATGACGTTCACAGGAAAATTCTTACCGACATCGCGCAGGAAACTGAGGAATGAAAAATCTTTCATCCAGTCAAAATTATTAACGACGACAGCCGCGTTCTTGCCGGTAAAATCAAGAAAGTGTCGCATTTGCGATTCGATTCCCGCCACGTTTTTTGCCAGCGTTTCGGTATCGAGCAAATTGCGCTCATCCGATTTTCCGCTCGGATCGCCAACCATGCCGGTCGCGCCTCCGACCAAAGCAATCGGTCGATGTCCAGCTTGCTGGAACCGGCGCAAGGTAATCAGCTGAAGCAACGATCCGATGTGCAGCGAATCCGATGTCGGATCGAAGCCGATGTATACCGAAGAAGGTTGACTAAGTAGTTTGGCGACACCGTCGGCGTCCGTATTCTGATGGATTAACCCTCGCCATGCGAGTTCGTCGAGTATGCTGCCGGGAGATGAGCTCATGTCGCAATCGCAAGTTCTAAACAAAAGGAGGCAATGGAACGAGTAAACTATCGCGAAGTCGATTTGGCTTTCAAGGCCATTTCCGCAAGTCGTAAATCTTCTTGGGTCGTAATCTTAAAATTGGTTCGACTTCCGGCGACCATTTGCACCTTTTTTCCAATGGCTTCGACAAGCTGTGCGTCGTCGGTTGGATGCGATGCCTGGCGGCTGGCGTAGGCTTCGGCAAGCCAATCTCGGCGAAAAACTTGAGGCGTCTGGGCCTGATAGAGCCGCTCTCGCGACACCGTGCTTTCGATCCAGCCGTTGGCATCGGCTCGTTTGACAGTCCCATGAATCGGTTCGCCGAGTATGGCTGCTCCATGCTCTCGAGCGGCTTGCAGAACTTTGTCGAAATCGTTTAAGGAAACCAAAGGTCGAGCAGCGTCATGGACCGCAACAAACTCGATGCCTGCGGCGAGTTTGGCGATGGCGTTTTCGACGCTTTGCCAGCGTTCGTCGCCTCCCAAAACGATCTCGATTCCCATCATCGCAAACGTCGCGGCAAATTTACTTCGAAGCATATCCAGATCGTCAGGGTGAACGACCAGCAACTGTTGAGCGACGGCTGGATGCCCCGAAAATGTCGTAGCACTGTGTTGAAAGACAGGTTTTCCGCCCAATAATGCATAGACTTTCTTTAGAAATGGCTGGCCAAACCGGCTGCTCTTGCCAGCGGCGGCCAGAATCACGGCAGTATCTTGGTTCATCTTTGGGCACTCAAAAAAAACTGGGAGCGTCGGCCAATGATATGGAGTACGATTGACGCTATAATCGCGATCGTTGTTTTAACAGGATACATTCTTACGGGATATCGCGGTTGCCAAAATATATTGTGCGATGCGGCGTGATGCGAACGCTGCATGTAATGCAAAGCAAAAGCGACCATATTCGAGGGGCTCTGGTCATCGGGCGGACTTCTCGCGGCCTGGAAAATGGCGAGGTGCTTTGCGAAGCCACCGATGAAGTCGTAGCAAAAATGAACGATCCAAGTTCGGGTTCCATTCAACGCGAGGCGACCTCGCAAGATCTTCATGAACTGAATCGACTCAAAGAAACAGCCCTCGACGAATTCAATACCTGCCGTCGCTTGATTCAGGAACTCAAGCTCAACATGGACCTGATCGACGTCGAGATTGTATTCGGCGGCGAAAGAGTCGTCGTCTATTATTTGTCTGACGATCGGATCGATTTTCGGGAGTTAGTCAAGATGCTATCGAGCGAATTCCAAACGCGCGTCGAAATGCGTCAGCTCGGAGCTCGCGACGAAGCCAAGCTCCTGGCCGACTACGGTGATTGCGGAAAGCCGGTTTGCTGCAACACGCATTTGGATAAAATGCCCCCCGTTACCATGCGAATGGCCAAGCTTCAAAAGCCGACCCTTGACCCAAATAAAATTTCAGGTCGTTGCGGTCGACTCAAGTGTTGTTTACGCTACGAGTTTGATACCTACGAAGAATACCAGAAAGACCTGCCACCCATTGGAAGTGACATCATTACGTCCAACGGGCGCGGTCGAGTAATCCAGCAAGAGATACTGTCGCAACAACTACTGGTAGAAATGGAAGATCGACGGCGCGTCCTTGTACCGGCGAGCGACGTCCTAAGCGTATTGAAACGTGGTTCGGATCGTCGTCAGGAACCTAACTCCGATCCATCCACTTTGTCCGATAGCAACTCTGTCGAATAAACGATTACAAACGAAACATGTCCGAAAAAATATTCCCCCTGGTCGAACTTTTACAGCAAGACCAACGCTACAAATTAGAAGCCTATCAATTCGTTCGCGAGGCGCTCCAATACGCTCAAGAAGTCCTGAGCATGCCGCCGCAAAAAGCGACAGCGCAGACTGTGAAAGCGGAACATCACTTGACGGGCCAGCAATTGTGCGAAGCCATTCGCGTTTACGCCTTGGACCAGTACGGCTATCTGTCGAAAATGGTCCTGAACAGTTGGGGAATCCAATCGACCAGCGACTTCGGCGAGATCGTTTACAATCTCATTCGGATCAAAGAAATGCGGAAAAGTAAATCGGACCGCCGCGAAGATTTCAATGATCAGTACGACTTCGATTCCGCATTCCAACCTGTCTTTCTGCTTTCGTCCAATTCATGACACGATCCAATGAAAAACGTGTCGGCGATTTTGCGAGCGATGCGCTCGATAACCGAACATCGAATGACGGTGTTCCTCGCAAGAGGTTCCTCGCGACCTTATCCTATGCCTGGATTTGGCTAGTCCTATGGATCGTTTGGACTGCTTTTCTCACTTGGGTGGCTTGGCGTGTTGCCTTTGAGAACCCGTAATTCATTTTTGAACAAGAAAGCTATCGATGCAATCTCCGCAAACACTTTCTCGACGATCGGCTCTTCAGTTCGCAATCGCTTCGACCGCACTCGCGACGTCTTCACCGTTTGCTAACCTTTCAATTGCCGACGAAAAATCGAAAGTGACCAGCCCCATTCTTAAGACACTCAAGTTTGGCATGGTGAAAGTCAAGGGCTCACTCGAAGACAAATTTCGCGCAGTGAAAGCTGCCGGTTTTGATGGAATCGAATTAAATGCTCCTAAGATTGATATCGAGGAGACGCTCGCCGCTATTGCTAAAACAGGTCTGCCCGTCGACGGAACGGTTTGCAGTACGCATTGGAAAATCCGACACTCGAGCCCCGATGCAGCCGTCCGAGCTCAAGCATTGCAGGATCTAAACGATGGTATCGAACAGACAGCGGCGGTCGGCGGAAATACGATTTTGTTGGTCGTTGGTCACGGAGATGATGGCCCCGAATCCGAGATTACCCCGCGCTCGATTGAGAACATTTCCAAGGCCTTGCCGCTTGCCGCTCGCCATGGCGTTTACATCGCCATCGAAAATGTCTGGAATCATTTTCTCTACGATCACGAAGGACCGATGGATCAAACGGCTGATCGCTTCGTCAAGTACGTCGATGCATTTAACTCGCCTTGGGTCGGAATGCAATTCGATATCGGAAACCATTGGCAATATGGCGATCCGGCTGCCTGGATTCGGACCCTAGGAAAGCGCGTCGTAAAACTCGATTCGAAAGGTTATTCGAGGGCGATGAAGAAATTTACGGCGATCACGCAAGGCGACATCGACTGGCCGTCGGTCGCTCAGGCCCTTCGAGATATCGGATTTCATGGCTGGTGCGCCGCCGAAGTCAGCGGTGGCGATGAAGCGGCTTTGCGAGTCATCGCCGAAGAAATGCAACAGACACTGGCTTAAACGAAGGCAAGTTCGATGGCAACTTTGGAGGAAGGCTTGAAGCTTGCCATCGCTAGCCATCAAGCTGGTCAGCTAGCGCATGCCGAACAGATGTATCGGCAAATTCTAGCGATCGCCCCCAATCATTCGCCAGCGCTGTACCGCTTAGCCTTACTCGGATACGACTCGGGAAATCACCAAGCTGCGATCGAACTATTTCGACGTGCGATCGAACTTGAGCCGCAGAATTCCGAATACTATCTGGATTATGGATTAGCCCTCGATCGCGATGGACAAATCGACAAAGCTATCGAAGCCTACGAACAGGCGCTGATACTCCATCCGATTTTTGTCGAGGCCCTGAATATCCTCGGCACGGCATTGCGACGTACTCGCCAACTCGATCGAGCCATACCCTGTTTTGAAAAAGCGATCGCCCTTCGCCCGGCCTTTGCCGAAGCCTACAACAATCTAGGCGTCGCGTTACAAGATGATGGTCAGTTCGAAAAAGCCGCATCTTCCTTCCGGCAGTCACTCGCCATTCGAACGGATTTGGCTGATGTTCATTTCAATCTCGGCAATGTCCTACGCCAACTCGGTAAACATAGCGAGGCCGTCGCATCGCTCGATATAGCTATCCAATTTCGCCCTGATTTCTCGGCGGCTTACAATTGTCGCGGCCGAGTATTCCACGACATGGGCGCATTTGAAAATGCCGTAGCTGACCATCGGCAATCGATTTCACTTTTTCCAAATGAACCCGAATCGCATTACGATCTAGGCCTTGCATTCGAAGCGATGGGGAATCCCAAGGCAGCCGCCGACGCATATCGGCACGCATACCAACTGCGTCCCGATTATGTCGAGGCGTTAGATGCGCTGGTGCATCAAATCCAACATCTATGCCGGTGGGAGGAACTGGAATCGCTGTCGCAAAAACTATTGACGATCGTGATGGCACGTACTGGCCCTGATACAATTCCGCCGAAAGTTGCACCATTTTCGTTTTTGAGTTTGCATATTCCGACGTCGCATGCACAGCAGTTGCAATGTGCCCAGTCATGGTGCCAACGTTTTAAAGAACCGGCGGCTAGCGCCGATCCGCTCACACCCCCCGCTCATCAGCCGCTGGCGTTAGCCGCGGTTTCTTCGCCTAAAAACCCGACCTCGAACCAACACTCTCGCAAAATCAAAATCGGATATCTATCATCTGATTTTCGCGAACACCCTGTCGCACTGCTCATATGCGAACTCATCGAATCACACGATCGCGATCGCTTTGAAATTTTTGGATATGGTTTGCGTCCAAACGATAGCAGTTCCATCGGTACGCGAATTCGAAGCGCCTTCGATCAATACCGAACGCTGACCGGCGTCACGACCGAACTTGCCGCCCAGCAAATTGCCGACGATAATCTCGACGTCCTGGTCGACCTAAACGGGCTTACCCAATTCGCCCGCCCCGACATTCTCGCCCGTCGTCCAGCTCCGATCCAAGTGAACTATCTAGGCTATCCCGGAACGACGGGCTCCAACTTCATCGACTACATTCTCGTCGATGATTTCGTCGTGCCAGCCGATCAACAACCCTATTTCACCGAACGGCTAGTTAGCTTACCGGGTTGCTTTATGGTCAACGACAGCCGTCGCGAGATTGCATCGATCACTCCAACACGAAGCGAACTCGGTTTGCCCGATAGTGCGTTGGTACTGTGCGTCTTTAGTGCTCCGTATAAAATATCGATGCCGATGTTCGATGTTTGGATGCAATTGCTGCGGTCTATTCCCGATAGTGTTCTATGGCTAAGGGACACTAATCCTTGGGCAACGGAAAATCTCAGGCGAAACGCCACATTGCAAAGCGTTGCCAGCGAACGACTCGTTTTTGCTCCCAAGGTCACCATGCCCGAGCATCTTGCTCGACATCGAGCTGCCGATCTGTTCCTCGATACGTTCCCCTATAACCAGCATTCCACGGCCAGCGATGCGCTGCGGATGGGGCTGCCGGTGATAACGCTGGCGGGAGAAACGTTCGCGTCGCGCGTTGCCGGTAGCTTGTTGCGTACACTGGAACTCGACGAGTTGATCACGTATCGACGGGAAGACTATCTGCAACTCGTTCAAGCGTTAGCATCGGATCGCCATCGATTGTCGAACCTTCGACAAAGACTCGTCGCAAAAATGTGTCAAAGTGAGCTCTTCGACGGAAAAGCATTCGCACGCAAAATTGAAAGCGCCTTTCTGTCATTGGTGGGTGGCATCCGATGATCGACGCCGAACACTATCTTGTTCAAGGAATCGAGCTTGACCAACAAGGCAAATGGGAGGCGGCCGCTGAGGCTTATCGGCAGGCGATTCAACGGTCACCCGAACTTGGCGAAGCTTACAACAATCTCGGAAACACGCTCGTTCGGCTGCGACGTTTCGACGAAGCGATCGAAGCATTGCACCGAGCGGTACAATTGCTTCCGTCGATCGCCGACATCGCTTTCAATTTAGGTTCTGCCTATCTCGCAGGCGGTGACTTTGAGGCTGCCGAAAAATTCTATCGAGTCGCCATCCAACCGGCGCCCGATCAAGCGAAATTCCATCACGGACTCGGCAATGCGCTCAGCGAACAAGGACAACTGCAAGCCGCCGTCGACGCGTATCGGCAGTCATGCTCATTGAATTCCAATCGCCCTCAAACGCTCTTTCAATTGGGAACCGCCCTTCAAGGACTAGGTCAATTGTCTGAGGCTCAAGCAGTCTTCCAACGCGCCATCGAGCAAGTTCCGAATTTTGCCGAGGCCTACTACAATTTAGGAAACACCTTTCGAGACCAAGGCGATCATGCTTCGGCAGCGATGGCTTACCGACACGCGATGACTCTCCGCCCAGGATTCGGCGAAGCATCGCTGGTGCATCAATTGCAAACCCTTTGTCGATGGGATGAAACAGACGAACTTGCGAAGCGTGTGATTCAATCGATCGAAACGGATACGATCGATGAATCCGCCGAAGTCATCTCGCCATTTCTCTTTTTAAGCTTGCCCATTCCCACGACCGCCGAGCAACAATGGCGATGTGCGCGAAAATGGTGTATCGCCAATCGACTCGACCAATCGACGCCAACGAAGCGCCTTTTTCGAACGCCACAATCGCCCGCTCCAAGGCTCAATATCGGCTATCTCTCCTCAGATTTTCGAGCGCATCCGGTTGGCTATCTCATTCCGGAACTTATCGAATCGCATGATCGCAATCGCTTCAAGATTTTTGGCTACGGAATCGGGCCTGCGGATTCGAGTTCAATCCGCAAGCGGATTCTGAATGGATTCGACCAGTCCCGAGAACTGCAAACGCAAACGGATTTCCAAGCAGCCAAAACAATCGCCGACGATGAGATCCATATCTTGATCGATCTCAACGGCTATACGCAGCATGCCAGAACCAAGATAATGTCGCTGCGTCCCGCTCCGATTCAAGTCAACTATTTGGGCTTTCCCGGAACGATGGCATCGAGTTGCATCGACTGCATTTTGGTAGATGAAGTTGTTGTACCGATCGATCAACAACCTTTGTACGCGGAACAATTGATTCAGCTTCCAGGCTGCTACATGGTCAACGATCGTCAGCGCCAGATCGCTTCGTCCGTTCCTTCTCGATCAGAACTAGGCTTGCCGGAATCGAGTTTTGTTTTTTGTGCTTTCAACGCATCCTATAAGATCACATCGACCATGTTCAAGACTTGGTGTCGATTGCTCGCCGCGATTCCCGATAGCGTTTTGTGGCTGCGTGAAACGAATCCAGAGGCGATGGACAACCTTCGTCGTGAGGCATCGCGCCAGGGAATCTCGACGGTGCGTTTGATTTTCGCTCCGACGGTCGACATGCCGCTTCATGTAGCGCGACATGCGGCCGCAGATCTTTTTCTCGACACGTTCCCGTACAACCAGCATTCGACCGCCAGCGACGCACTTCACATGGGTTTACCAGTGGTGACCTTGTGCGGCGAGACCTTCGCGTCGCGAGTGGGTGCATCGCTTCTTCAGGCAGTCGGCTTGTATGATCTGATCTCACATACGATCGAAGAGTACGAATCGATCGCGATTCAGTTTGCCAACGATGAAAATATGCGTGAAGCGACCCGGCACCGATTGAAATCGAATTTAGCGACCTCGACACTATTCAGCGGCCAAGCTTTTGCGAAAAGCGTTGAACAAGAGTATTGGAAGATGTGGGAGCAGTTTCAGCACAACGCAATAGCCTCCGATCAATAGACTAGGCACTAGCCTGGATTATTCATCAGCCGGAGTGCACTAGCACCCGGTTCGCTCGAATTGCCGGGAAACCGGACGCTAACACGTTCCGGCTGATCGTGCTGACTGCTTTTTGAGATTCCTCACTCATCGCCACCATATCAAACTTCCATCATCTTCATGCCAAATGTCGCAAGGTTAAGGTAGCGGAACGGCGCGAGCCGTGCGGTAAAAAGCCTTGATGGTTGGATTGTGTCGAATCGCAACGAGCGTTCCCATATACAGAACTCTTCGAACATGTCCGCGTCCTCCTCCAATGAATCGCTTTCCGTTGCTCTTGCCTGAATCCCCGTTGATGGGTGCAATCCCGACAAGCTTTGCAGCCTGGCCGCGATTCATTTCGCCTAACTCAGGTAGTCCTGCGATGGGCGTCGAGACGATTCCTCTCTTGATTCATCAAATCTAACAACTGACTTCGACGTGTCACCAGCCCCGAATGTTTTTGCTCGTGATCCGATTTTTCAGCCAACGCAACAGGTTGGACAACGCTTCCAAACTTGGAAATAACTTGTGCATCAATCGGGTCGGTTTTGGCGTCCAAGCCAATTCCTTTAGTGAAATCGCGGACTTGCCGTGGATTGACCACGGCCGAAGCGATCTTGTGCTTAGCCAACTGACTGACGAGCCGTTTTTCGTATCCACCAGTCGCCTCCATCACGACCATCAATTTACGTTTCTTCTTGAGTTACAAACACAGTTCATTGATCCCTTCCACCGTGTTTTTCAAACTAACATTTTGCGTCGAGTACGGGCGATAAACTTCCAACGTATCCTTGGCAACATCGACGCCGACAAAAATCGAAACCGTGGTATCTGTTTTCATCAAAATATCCCATCCTAGTCCTCAAACAAGCGAACGCTTGTTTGTCGGAGCTTGATTTTCGCAGCGCAGCGGCGACCGTGCCAGCAGGACTGGTTTGATTTTTTCCATTTCGTTTGCTTCATCTTTTGAATTTCTGTCTTG
>Ga0163150_10001089_pt1 | contig 47986 bp, 39 predicted proteins | sample OliLakLV19P2IB_FD_148628 | JGI IMG/M metagenome (GOLD analysis project Ga0163150, IMG submission 148628) | Freshwater microbial mat bacterial communities from Lake Vanda, McMurdo Dry Valleys, Antarctica - Oligotrophic Lake LV.19.P2.IB | ecosystem: Environmental > Aquatic > Freshwater > Lake >... | reverse complement strand
ATTGAGTTTCGGTAGAGCCACTGCTGCGTCGGACTGTCCCTTGCGCGGCGATCCAGCGAATCAGCTCCAGCCCTGCTGTGCAGGAAATTCCTGGACACTACGCTAGTCTTTACTTTGTCGGAAAATTGGTCCAGTCGAAGGCATCTGCTACGCTACGGTCTTCCATGACACGCGCAACCGGTGTCTTCGCCCTCCTCCTTTTACTTGCTTCGCCCGCGGTTGTAGCGCAGCGCAATGTCGCTGGCGCCACGCAGGCCAGGCTTGCGCTGGAACGTCTCAACACCACCGGCAGTGTGTTGACGATCGCCGCCCATCCGGACGACGAAAACACCGCGTTGCTGGCGTGGCTGGCCCGTGGCCGCAAGGTTCGAACCGGTTATCTGTCGCTGACCCGGGGCGAGGGCGGCCAGAACCTCATCGGAACCGAACAGGGCACCTTACTGGGACTGATTCGCACGCAGGAGTTGCTGGCTGCCCGGCGCGTGGACGGGGCCGAGCAGTTTTTCTCCACCGCGGTGGATTTCGGCTTCACGAAGACCACTGAGGAAACGTTTGCGAAGTGGGGCCGGGAGAAGATCCTCGGCGACACCGTCTATGTGATCCGCAAATTCCGCCCCGACGTGATCGTTGCCCGCTTTTCCGGGACGCCTCGCGACGGACACGGGCAGCACCAGGCGTCCGCGATCCTCGCCAAAGACGCCTTTGCGGCTGCCGCTGACCCAAAGCGGTTCCCCGAACAACTCTCTGAAGTCCAGCCGTGGCAGGCGAAGCGGCTGATGTGGAATGTGTTCTCCTTCACGCGCAGCCAGGAAAAAGAAGCCGCCGGTATTACGGAAAAGATCGAAATCGACCTGGGCGCTTATGACCCGCTGCTGGGCTTCTCGTATTCGGAAATAGCGGGAATGAGCCGCAGCCAGCATGAGAGTCAGGGCATGGGCAGCGCGGAGCGCCGCGGTTCGCAGAAGAACGTGTTCACGACAGTGGCTGGTGAAAGCGCCAAAACGGATCTGCTGGAAGGGGTCGCAACGCGCTGGCCTGAGGGCGATCTCCGCACCTTACTGAATCAGGCGCTGCTGCGCTACAAGCCGGACGCGCCGGGCGACACCATTCGATTCCTGTTGCGCGCCCGTCCGCTGATGCCGGAAGAGCGCCAGGCGGAGCTCGACCAGGCGGTTGCGTACTGCGCCGGACTGTGGCTGGATGCTTCGGCCGACCGCGCCTCGGCCGCGCCGGGCAGCATGGTCAAGATCCGCGCCGAGATCGTGAATCGCTCCACGTTCCCGATGGAACTGCGGTCCGTCTCAATCGTGGAAGGCGCCACGTTCCCGGGTGCCGCCGAGCGACTGGCTTCGAATGTCCCCGTCACACGCGTGATCGAGTGGCGTGCTCAATCTGTTAACAAAGTCGCTCGCCGAGCCATGCCAGAGGCCGATCCGGCGCTGGAGGCACGCTTCGATATCGCGGTGGATGGCACCGTGATCTCTTTTGTGCGGCCCGTGTGGAACCGCTACGTCGACAAGATCCATGGGGAACTGACCCAGCCCTTCGTCACTGTGCCGCCGGTTTCCGTCGCCTTCACGGAGGACACGCTGATGTTCCCGTCGGCGGCCGCGAAGCAGGTAGCCGTCCAGGTCCGTTCATGGGACGGGGCCAGGTCCGGAACGCTGCGGATCCATGCGCCCAAAGGCTGGACCGTATCTCCCGCCGAACGCTCGTTCGCACTCACGCAGACCGGGGAAGAGCGGACGCTGCAGTTTACCGTCACGCCGCCAGCCGCCAGTTCCAGCGTGAAAATGGGAGCCTCAGCCGTGGTGAACGGACAAACGCTCACCTCCGGCGTCTACGTGTTGCGTTATCGGCACATCCCGCCAGTTACGCTCTACCCGGAAGCCACAACGTCTCTGGTTCGAACCGATGTGAAGGTGCTGTCGAAGCGCGTGGGCTATGTAATGGGCGCGGGCGACCTGATTCCGGTCGCGCTGCGCCAGATGGGCTGTGAAGTATCGATGCTTACGGCCGACGATCTGGCACGGGCGGACCTAAGCCGTTTCGACGCGATTGTCGCCGGAGTTCGAGCCTACAACACGCGGCCCGATTTGCGTGCCAGCTATTCGCGGCTGATGGAGTATGTGCAGCGCGGCGGTACTTATGTCGTGCAGTACAACACGGCGGAAGGTTCGGTCTTTTCGCCTGTCACAGGTGCCCTCGAACGCATTGGACCGTATCCACTGAAGCTCGGCAATGACCGGGTGACGGTTGAGGAAAGCCAGGTGGAGTTTCTCCGGGCGAACCATCCCCTGTTGACGGCACCCAACAAGATTACCGCCGCCGACTTCGAGGGCTGGATCCAGGAACGGGGCCTCTACTTCGCTTCCGAATGGGATCCGAAGTACGAGACCATGCTCTCCACGCACGATCCTGGCGAAAAGCCGCTGCCAGGCGGTATGCTGTACACACGCTACGGCAAAGGAGCCTACGTGTTCACTGCATATAGTTGGTTTCGCGAACTGCCCGCCGGGGTACCCGGAGCGTGGCGTATGTTCGCCAACATCCTGAGCGCCGGAAAGACTCCGTGAGTTTTATGTCCAGGCCGGAGCACCATGACGAAGAGCCGCCTCCCATTCTCGGCACCTGGAATCGACTTTATGCTGTCGTAATCGGCTGGATTATCGTTGTTATCTCTTTGTTCTACTGGTTCACAAGGTCGTGGAATCGCTGAATGCATCCTCTTGACTGGTTTGTTCTGGTTGCTGCATTTGCCTTCTTCACCTTGTATGGCCTCTGGCGAGGCCGTGGCTCGAACACCGTAAACTCATACCTGCTCGCGGGCAAGACCATGCCGTGGTACGCCATGGGCCTGTCCATCATGGCGACCCAGGCCAGCGCCATCACATTCATCTCGACGACCGGGCTCGGGTACACCGACGGCATGAGATTTGTGCAGTTCTACTTCGGACTGCCGTTCGCGATGGTGGCTATTGCGGCCTTCGCCGTGCCCGCATTCCATCGATCCGGAGTCTACACCGCCTACGAGTTCCTGGAGCGGCGCTTCGATTCCCGGACGCGCATCCTGGTCAGCATCATATTTCTGATTCAGCGCGGCCTCGCGGTAGGTGTCGCGCTGTATGCACCCGCGGTTGTGCTGACCGTCATCTTCGGATGGCCAGACCGGTACACCACGCTGATACTCGGGTCGGTGGTGATGGTATACACCGTGCTCGGCGGTATTAAGGCCGTGACGTGGAGCGACATGCAGCAGATGCTCGTCATGATGGCGGGGCTTGTCACGGCGCTCGTGATGGCCGTGGTCCTGCTGCCTGGCAATACCAGCTTTTTCGACGCGCTCGCGCTTGCCGGGGCCACCGGGCGGCTCAATCCTGTGGTGCTTGAGTTCAGCTGGACGGATCGCTACAACCTGTTCAGCGGGTTGATCGGAGGGTGCTTCCTCGCGCTTGCTTACTTTGGAACCGATCAGAGCCAGGTGCAGCGGTATCTCACCGGCAAGTCGATCGGCGAGAGCCGGCTGAGCCTGCTGTTCAACGGCATGTTAAAGGTGCCCATGCAGTTCCTCATCCTGCTTACGGGCGTGGTGGTCTTCGTCTTCTTCACGTTTGAAAAACCGCCTGTGATCTTCGACCGGACTGCTTACGAGCAGGCGCAGAAGAAGCCTGGGTGGAGCGCCATAGAGCAGCGCTACGACGCCGCCTATGACCAGCGCCGCACCGCCGCGCGCAGCTACATCGCCTCGCATTCGGAAGAAGACTTACTCGCGTACCGGTCCGCAAACAAGGCGGTAGAAGCGGTTCGTAAGGACGCGGGCGCCGAGGACACCAATTACATATTCCTCAGTTTCGTCACGCGCTACATGCCCGCCGGGGTCGTGGGCCTGATTCTTGCCGCGATCTTCGCCGCGGCCATGTCCACCGTCTCGGGTGAGGTGAACTCTTTGGCCACAGTCAGCACAATCGATCTGTATCAGCGGTATTTCAAACGCGACGCTTCGGACGGACACTATCTGCTTGCCTCGAAGCTGTTCACCGCATTCTGGTGCGGCTACGCGATTCTGACGGCGCAGTTCGGGGCGAGCCTCGGTTCGCTGATTGAGGCCGTGAACCGGCTGGGCTCGTTCTTCTACGGAGGGATGCTGGGGGTTTTCGTGCTGGCGTTCTTCTTCCCGCGCGTGGGGGCAACGGCGGCCTTTACGGCGGTGCTGGTGGGAGAAGCGGCCATTTTCGGGGCGGCCGCGTTCACCAGTATCTTCTTTCTCTGGTACAACGTGATCGGCGCTCTGGTGGTGATTGTGACGGGCAACCTGCTTTCGCTGGCTGCCCCGCGCACTGTTCCACCAAAGCCCGCTATTTCTTAGGGAAATTCGGATCGGCTTTCACCTTTTCGATCTGCTTCAGGTGGCGTTCGGTGTGCGCCGGAATGGTGTGCATTGCCTGATAGACCGTTACAGTGCCGCCTCCCCAGTTCGCCCAGGAGCGCGTCAGCGGCTCTTTCGTGGTCAACAGCCACTGCATCATTGCGTCGCGACGTGTTCGAAATTCATTGGTCAATTCCATGCCGGGCTGCCACTTGCCGGTCGGCCTGATTTCTGGCGGAGCCTTAGCCGGAGTGGCGGGATTCGCCATGTTCGCGACCAGTTGTTCGGTAGTGAGCTTCATGTCGGCGGGCTTCGGCAGGGATCGCGCGACGAAGCGGTTCGCGTAGCTAAACAGGAACGGTTCTGTGTGAGTCAGATGCTCCACCACCTCGGCAACGGACCATTTGTCGGGCGCCGGTTTGAACTTCCACTGCGCATCGCTGAGTCCGTCAACGGCGTCCAGTATCTGCTTGCGAGTGGAATGGAAGTAGCTGAGCAGGCGGTCGCGCTCACCCTGCGTCATCGGCACCGGGCTCTTGTCAGTGGGTGTGACGGATATTTCTTTGAAATAGACCTTCGACGCGCCGTCGTGATTCTGAAGTCCGATATAGCCGAAGTCTGGCCTGGGGCCGCGGATCGGTTCAAACCACATCTTGCGCTCAGGCACAGCGCCTTTGCCGTCGAACTCGTTCACCACTTCGCCGTTCAGAGTGACGCGCGTCATGGCGCCGTCGAACTGAATGTCCATGGTGTTCCATTCATTGGCTGGTTTCTGGGCTTTTTTCACAGCGCGGCTGAGCGAATAGAGAGCTCCCGTCATGTGCCACTCGTCGCCTGACGCGTCGATCTGGACCTCATAGCCGTTGTGAACGCCATACCAGGGATCGGGCGGAGGTTCAGGGAGTCGAACCACGACGCCTGAGTTGTCCCTCGCTCCGGTGGTCTTGAAAACTACCCGGAGAGTCTCGTTGCCGATCTTCCTCCCGTTGTAGAAAAGCAGGCCCATTCCGCCTTCCGTTTTCAACAGACCATCTTCAATTACGAAGCGTCCGGGGCCGGTCATCGACCAGCCATCGAGGGTCTTACCGTTAAAGAGCTGAACCGGCTGAGCGTAGAGCAGGGCGCAGGGGAGGAACCATGCGAAGAGGCGTATCTTCATGATTCCTGAGTGTATCGCGTATGCGCCGCCGGTTCGAGTCCCCCCATGTGCGGGCGTTGGAACGGTAACAGAATAGGCGTCTTCAGTCCTGCGGTGGCAATAGTACTACATCGCTTAGTACTATTGATTTTAATAATTCACGTAGTACCGTAGATACTGAAGTTTACATCCTGTCGGAGAAACGCCCGAGTCACTCACGCGACGTGTGTGCCCGGAGCTAATCAGGAGAGATGCGTGCATAAATACCTGCTGCTTCTTATGCCGTTCGTGTGCGCGAACGGATGGGGAGCCCCGCAACCGAAAGCCCCTGGAACAAATCTGCCCGATTCCATCACGGCGATTGAGCCAGTGGAAGCCACCCCGGACTCCGCTGGTTTCTACCGCCTCCCGGCCCTGAATTCCGACAACGTTCCGGGCCATATTCTTACTCAGGACGGCTCTACCGTGCTGTTGCTCCGCTTCAGCCGCCCGGGCGCCGCAGCCTTACGAATTCATCTGGAAGACATTCACCTGCCCGAAGGCGCGGCACTCTTTGTGTACTCGCTGGATGCCAGCGGCCGGGTGACCGCGGAGACCTTCGCGGCAGGAAATCAATCGGACTACTGGAGCCCGTCACTTCGTGGCGACACGGTTTTTGTCGAGGTCGTCTGGCTGAACGAGATCCCCGGTGATGTGCCCTTTCGAGTCACTGCGCTGCGGGACTCCGACGCTGCGGACGAGCCACAATTTCGTTCTTCGGGCGACGTTCAGACCGGCATGTACCGCGGTCGGCAGGTGAGCTGGACAACTGCGAACGGTCTGGCGTTGACGGAAGCGGACATCGTTCTCGGTTCCGCTGAGGAGATGAAAGGTGTAACGGGTAAAGAAGATGCGCGCCGTGATGGCGTGGGCATTAGCGGCTCGTTTTATCGCTGGCCTAACGGCGTGATTCCCTATGTCCTGCCAGCTGGATTCCCCAGCCCCGAGCGCATCACCAATGCCATCGATCACTGGAACACCCATCTGGCCGGGGTAATCAGGCTGGTACCTCGTACTACCGAACGAAACTACATTCTCTTTGCGGCATCGGGCGGGTGCGCGGCGATGGTGGGAATGGTGGGAATCGGTGCGCAGCCCGTATATCTGCCAGGCGGCTGCCCAACTGGCAGCGCCATCCACGAGATTGGCCACGCGGTTGGACTCTGGCATGAGCAGTCACGGGAGGACCGCAATGCGCATGTCCGTGTGCTCTGGGAAAACATCTCTCTGGTGGCCGCCTACAACTTCAATCAGAACATCTACAACGGCCAGGACCTGGGCTCTTATGACTTCAATTCGATCATGCACTATAGCAATTACTCCTTCAGTGCGAACGGCAGGCCGACGATTGAGACCATTCCGGCTGGCATTCCGATTGGACAACGGGTCGGGCTTTCGACCGGAGATATCGCTGCGGTCCGTGCGATGTACGGTGCTCTCCCGGTGGCCGCCGCGCCGCCGACTCCGGCTCCGGTACCAACACCTGCTCCAGTACCAACACCTGCTCCGGCACCGGTACCAGTGCCTGTGCCGCCCCCTCCCGCTACTGTGACGGTGACCCTGCGGACCAACCCCACGGGCCAGACGATTCGGGTTGACGGGGTGTCCTGGACGGCGCCGCAATCTGTGGAGTGGACGATTGGAAGTACCCACAACGTGGAGGCCGTAACGCCGATTGCGGGCTCCACCGTTTTTCAATTCGCGTCCTGGAGCGACGGCGGACCGCAAGCCCATACCGTCACTGCCAGCTCCGGCGTCAAGATGCTGAAGGCCGATTACACAATCAGTCACAAAGTGACGGCGGCGGCCTATGCCGCCTCAGCCGGAAGTGTGACGGTCGCGCCAGAGTCGCCGACCCAGCTCTACGCTGCGAACACGTCGCTGGCCCTGTCCGTGACTCCGGCCACCGGATACTGCTTCTCTTCATGGACAGGTCTGCTGGCGGGCACCCCTCCGACGACCACTGTGACGGTAAGCGCTCCTCTCAGCCTGACCGCCAATTTTGTTCCGGGCAGCGTGACGATCTCAGGTCAGCTCCACTTTGCACCATCTGACGGGGAAACGTTCGCGATTCCCGTTATCTCCTCTGCCGGGTTGTGTGGGTGGAGCGTGAGCTCTTACTCGACCTGGCTGACGGTTACTTCCGGACCCCGTGGCATTGGTAGCGGCGCAGTGAACGTTAGTGTCGCTCCAAACACCAGTGGCCTGATGCGATCTGCCGTGCTGCTAATCGGCAATCGCGGCTACGTTGTGAGTCAGGCTGCATACTAAGTAAATCTGAGAGGGCGGCCCTGGTACGCCGCCCTCTGCCTTAGTACCACCACCTCCTTCCACCCAGGGCGATTACCCCACCTTGATCTTTCTCAGCCCCACCCCATAAAAGCCCCAAACCTATATTGGCGGGCTATCTAATCCATCACAGTTAAGCCGATAATTCTCCTGAAGCCGCAATTTACCAGGCGTTTGAGCTATTCCCAGGAATGGCTCAGGAGAATTCATGCGCAGCATTTCTGTTTTCTTTACAATACTTTGCCTCAGCCTCGGCTGTGCTTTCGCGGCAGACCGGCCACTTGGTGCGGAAGCACTGGCATGGCAAACCGCTCCCACCTTCCACGCAACTCAGGCTGAGGGGAACACGGTGTCGGCGCTTCCGCCCGTTGAGGCCAGCGAAGCCGGTTCCTTTCAGACGGCGGAAGACGGCACACGTTTTCTCACCCTTCGATTCCAAAAACAGGGCGCACAGGCAATCCGCCTGCACCTGAAGGACCTGCACCTGCCCGCCGGAGCCCGTCTGTTCGTTTACGGTGTGGAAGACGGGGCGGTCACCAATATCGCCGGCCCCTACGAAGGTGCTGTCAGCAGTATCGATGCCGACCTCTGGACCGCCGCGGTCCGAGGCTCCGAAGCCGTGCTGGAGTTGCAGCCGGGTGATGCCGAGGTAGCCGATCTTCCCTTTACCGTGTCTGAGCTTGCCTCGGTGCGTGCCGAGGAAGTTGCGGCCGAACCGCCCGCCGCGGAACGAGAGACGCGAACTTCCCTGTTTCGCGGAGTGCCTGTTGCCCATGAGGTAGTGAACGGCCTGGCGATGTTTGAATCGGACATCGTGCTGGGCGAATCCTGGGAACTGCCGCCTGCCGCCGCTTCGAAGGCCGCGAGCCGGTCCGCTGTAGCGATTACCGGCAGCCTGTATCGCTGGCCAGGTGGAGTAGTACCGTACTCGATTGATCCCACGATGCCCAACACGGCTCGCGTCACTGACGCGGTTGCACACTGGAATACAGTCATGGCCGGTGTGATCCGGCTGATTCCGCGCACCACTGAGAGTGCCTATGTCTACTTCTACCGCTCCACCAGCGCGGGCCAGTGCGCTTCGAACGTTGGCCGGCTGGGCTACGGCCAGTACCTGTATGTGGGCGACTACTGCTCGGCTGGCAATATGATCCACGAGATTGGTCACTCCGTCGGTTTGTGGCATGAGCAGTCGCGCGAAGACCGCGACCGGTACGTCAGAATCAACTTCGCGAACATTCAGACTTCAGCCACCTTCAACTTCAACCAGAACATCAGCAACGGCGATGACGTGAACGCGTACGACTTTGGTTCCATCATGCATTACTCGGCGTATTCCTTCAGCGCCAACGGGCTCCCCACTATTGAAACGATTCCCGCGGGCATCCCGATCGGGCAGCGTTCGGGACTCTCGCCCGGCGACACAGCGGCCATCAAGTTCCTCTATCCGGCGACCGTCGCACCGCCTCCGCCGGCAACAACTCCAGTTGCCATCTCCCTCAGCAGCAACCCGGCGGGTATGCCAATGACGGTGGACGGTGTGTTGTACACATCGGCTGCCACATTGAACTGGCTTCCGGGCAGCTTCCACATTGTGATTGCCGGCACGCCCGCGGTGACTGCCGGAACCCGCTATACGTTCCAGTCCTGGAGCGACGGCGGGGCGGCGCTGCACGCCGTAACGGCGCCCTCCACAGCTATGGCGCTACAGGCGACCTACAAGCTTGCCTATCAGGTGAAGGCCGCGGCGGCAGGAAGTGGCAGCGCCGCCATTACGCCGGCCAGCGCGGACACCTTCTATAACCCGGGCACTACGCTCACGGTCAGTGCGTCCCCGGCCGCGGGCGCCTGCTTCACAGGCTGGACGGGTTTGATCGCGGGTACTCCGGCAACGACGGTGCTGGGTATAACCAAGGCTTACGATCTGAAAGCCAACTTCGCGCCAGGTCAGGTTATTGTCAGCCCCACCACACTCTCGCCTTCCGGCGGAGGTGGCTCCTACCTGATGACAGTCTCGGCGCCCGCCGGCTGCTTGTGGACGTTCGCGACGCCAGTGAGCTGGATCCGCCTCCGCTCGATTCCTCCGGTCAGCGGCTCGGCACGACTCAGCATCGCGGTCGAACCGAACAACACCGGAGCAGTGCGGACCGCCACGTTCTCCTTCGGGCCAGCGACGGTCACCGTCACGCAGAGATCGAAATAACGAGACTTCCAGTCTGGTTCAACAGAAAGGGCCTCCGGGAAACCGGAGGCCCTTTCTTTATGCCTGCACTGAGCCTAGTCGAAGTCGGGCCGAAGCAGGACGGCTTCGGCCCAGCACTCGCGGGCATGCTCTTTGTCGCCACGGGCCGCAAGAACGTGGCCGAGGTTCAGAAGAGCGTCCGGGAATCCGGGGCGCTCCTCCAGCGCCTGCTTGTACAGCCGCTCTGCGTCGTGCAGCTGACCTGTGTGGTGCAGCAACAGGCCGGTGTTGTAGAGGAAATCGGCCGAGCGTTCGCCCAGCTGCATCAGCCGGGCGTGGTAATCGAGCGCTATGTCATACTCTTCACGCTCAATCGACAAGGTCGCCAGGGACCGCAGTGCCAGCAGGGAGTCGTGTCCGTACCGGAGCGCCTGACGAAACGAAGCCACTGCGGCATCGCGGTCGCCGGCCCTCCAGTTTGCGATGCCGGCATTGAGAAGTGCCTCCACCCACTCTGGCCTGATGCGTAGCGCCTCCATCAGCGCCTGAACGCTCCCGGAAGCATCGCCCGCCGACAGCCTGAGGCAGCCGATGCGAAACCAGGCCTCAGGCGGCGCACCGGATTCCACGCCGGCTGACAGAGCAAAGCGGTGGGAGGCACTGGCCAGGTCCCCTTCGCGCTCGTCGAGCAGCGCCAGGTTGAACTGAGCCTCGGGACAAACCTCGCCACCGCGAGGAGCGGCATTCTCCCAGGCTTTGCGGGCCGCCGCCAGATCCTCCCGCTCCCAGGCCACGACACCAAGGTTGACCCATGCGCCTGCATGACCTGGCAGCAGGCGGATTGCCTCCTGCCACGCTTCCGTTGCACGCGGGAGGTGGCCCGCTTTGTGGCTGGCGACACCCAGGTTGAACCAGCGGCTGGGTTCGTCTGGAAAACTCCCGACCAGACGGCCACAGTACACGGTGGCGGCGTCAAAATCACCCGCTTCCATTGCGCAGAAAGCCAGGCCTTCCGTCGCTGTTGGGGAGCCGGGCCGGAGAATGAGCAGCCGGTTGCAGAGGTCCCGTGCTGTTTCAAAGTCGCGCTGCGCCACCGCAACCGCCAGGCGGCTCGACAGAGCCTCGGGCAGATCGGCGCTTATCGCCAGCAGTTCCGTACAAGTGGTTGCCGATTCGGTAAGCCTGCCAAGCCGGAAGAGCGCGTAGGCTTTCCCGAGCAGGCAAGCCACCGGATCGGCCCCCTGATTCAGAGCCTGATCCCAGTGGGTCAGGGCTGTTTCGACGTCGCCGAGCCGGGCCCGGCAGAGAGCAGACCCCAGCCGCGCTTCGGTATGGCGTGGGTGGGAGGCAAGAACGAGTTCGAAGTATAAGATTGCCTCGTGGTATTCGTCCGTGCGTTCGAGACACACGGCGAGTGCGTACAAGGCCTGAAGATTGCATGGATCGGCGTCTGCAATAATACGCCAGGCAGCGGCAGCTTCGCGAAACTGAGCCTGCCCGACTGGCTCGGGAGGGTCAGACGCAACTGCGCGTGCCAGCGCATCAATACTGGTGCGCGCCGGGGGCGCGAGATTCGGGTTGTTCACAGCACTCCTGACTGACTAATCTGGGTCAGAGACCCGTACTACTCCGCCGGCGCTGTAGCTTCATGGGCTCGAATAAGGAAACGGCTGCGCCTCTGGACAAGACGCAGCCGAAGTAGTGCACTGGAGTGGACACTCGTGTGCCACGGTATAAAAGTTATTAAGAAGACGACTGAGTAGCAACAGCCAGCGCAGCATCCACGGGCACCACCATAGAAGCATCGGTGGACAGCGGAGAACTTTTGGAAGTATGACGGGCGTTCGCAGCGTTGAACGACGGTCCGGATGGCAGTTGTATGGCCAGGCCAGCCGGATCCGTCAGATGTTTCATCAGCGGTCCCAAACCGGATTCAACGGCTTCGGTGGGAGAAACACGAAATCCCGCTACAGGTGGTGCTGAAAATATCTCCACGGTGGGTTGCGGGTCAGCCGACGCGGCAGCAGCGGTCCTTGTCGACTGAACGGCGCGGCGAAACTGCCCGGCGGTCACCCGAAGCCGGTCGAGCATCGCAGCCTGCATGGAATCCTTCCAGGCGCGCTCATGTTCAGCAGAGCAAAACCGCGAGTCGCCCCATTTCTTCAGGAACGTCAGCGACCGGCCACAATGGAGACAATCCATGAACTTCCTCTGTCTTATTGTGCCGGGAAACGGCGCCGGTTGATAGTCGCAGTATTCCCTGGAACCGAAGATTAAATTCAGGCGTTTCCTCGTTTTCCCAGGTGTCCTTGTGTAATACCGAGGTGTATGTCTTGCGGCACATGTGACAATTGGAGGCGTGAGGATCGTAGCCGACGGCATTTGGTACGCGCTGGGTGCGGCCGCCGGTGGTGCCGCCGCCGCATGGCTGACTGGCATTCCGTTTGCCGCTGCTCCATTCTTTATTTTCGCCGCATTCAGCCTGTGGTTCTTCCGCGACCCGGACCGTCAGGTGCCGCCGGGTCCGGTCGCCGTTTCGCCGGCCGATGGTAAGGTGATGGCGGTAAAACTCGAACACGGAAGAACGCGGATCAGCATCTTTCTGAACGTGTTCGACGTGCATGTCACCCGAACTCCGGTGGCTGGCCGGGTCACCAAAGTGGAATACCGCCCCGGGCGGTTCCTGGTGGCCAGCAAAGAAGCCGCCTCCGAGCAGAACGAGCAGAGCATTATGACCGTTCGGACAGAAAACGGCTCCGAGGTGGTCTTCAAGCAGATCGCCGGGCTGATCGCGCGCCGTATCATCTGTCGAAAACAGGAAGGCGATACGCTTCAGACTGGAGAACGCATCGGTCTGATGAAGTTTGGTTCGCGCATGGACGTGTTGCTCGGCGATGAATGGAAGATTCTGGTTCGGCCCGGACAGCGGGTATCGGCCGGAACCACAATCATCGCGAGCCTCAGAAGGACAGGATGATCCGCATAGGTTTTCCCCGCAATCTGACGCGTACGCCCGACCGCCGGCCTACCCGGATCGCCTACGCACTCCCCACCGCCTTCACGGCGGGCAACATGTTCCTGGGCTTTATCGCCGTAATGCGCGCCTTCGAAGGGTCGCTTGCGGGTATGGGAACGGCTGCGTCGGCGGCCCACTTTTCCGTGGCGGCGCAGTGCATCGGCTGGGCGATGATTCTCGACGGCCTTGACGGGCGCATCGCGCGCATGACCAACACCACCAGCGATTTCGGTAAAGAAATGGACAGCATGTCGGACGTGATCACGTTCGGCATAGCGCCCGCTGTGCTGGCCTTCGCCTGGGGTGTCTATACGGTGGATTCACTGGGCCTGCCGATGTTGCGGGAGCAGATCCTGCGAGTTGGCACATTCGGCTGCTTCCTGTTTCTGGCATGCGGGTCGGCCAGGCTGGCTCGCTTTAATATCACCAACAATCCGGTGCCGAGGAATCCGGGGAGACCGGACCGCAAATACTTTGTCGGGCTGCCGATTCCAGCGGCCGCTTCACTGGTAGCCGCGGTGATTTATTCCACAGACGGCTACCCGCTTCGATTCTGGCCCCTGGTCATCGGTTGGATTGTCCTGATGTCCGGGCTGGGTCTGCTGATGGTGAGTACGTGGCGGTATCGCAGTTTCAAGGACTTGAACCTGAACCGGCCCCGCTCACCCCTGCTGTTCGTCTTCCTCGCCAGCCTGATATTTCTGGTCTGGAACTACTCGCACGCCGTGCTGCTGACGATCGCGGTCCTGTATGTGGGCAGCGGCGTGCTGGTTCGGGTGGCTGGCATTCTCAACAGGGTTTTCCGTAAGCCGGAGGTAGCTGTAAATTGAAGAAAAGAGTGGTACTGCTTGGCGGCGACAGTCCGCTCGGGCGCGAGGTGAAGGAGCGGCTGGAAGCTGCCGTGCCGCACGCCTCCATTCGCCTGACCGGAGGCATTCCCGCGCCCACTGAGGACGATGAGGAACCGGACGAAGTGGTGGCGCTGGATGCCGAAGCGCTCGACAACGCAGCCGCGGTGATCTGCGCCGCCGATGCCGCAACCGCCCGGCGCGCGTGGGATCTGGCTGGTGGCGTTCCGGGTGGACCGGTGTTTGTCGATCTCAGCTACGGACTCGAGAGCCTTCCCGAGGCGCGACTGCGTTCCGCGTTCGGCGCCGGGCTGCCGCCGGAGACCAGTGTCCAGATCACGGCCCATCCGGCCGCCAGCGCTCTCGCGTTGCTGGTCCGCCGGCTTACGGCGCGGTATGCCTTTCGCAACATTGTGGCGCAGATTTTCGAGCCGGCCAGCGAGCGCGGCACTGCCGGTGTGACTGAACTGCAGAAGCAGATGGTCAGCCTGCTCTCCTTCAAACCCATGGAAAAGAAGGTGTTCGACGCGCAGGCAGCGTTCAACATGCTCGGGCGGTATGGCGAAGACGCGCCGGAGAAGCTTGAAGACATAGAACTGCGGATTGAGCGGCACCTGGCTTCGCTGCTTGCCGGTTCCGGGCCGATGCCCTCGTTGCGGCTGATCCAGGCTCCGGTCTTCCACGGGTACACGTTCTGCCTCTGGCTGGAGTTCGAAACACGGCCTGCGATCGAAGATATCGAAGCCGATCTTGAGTCGGAGCACGTGGAGGTGCGGGCCGCCGATGTCGAGCCTCCCAGCAATGTCGGCGCGGCTGGTCAGGGCGGTGTGACAACCGGACTGATTGAGGCGGACCGCAACAATCCGCGGGCGGTCTGGCTGTGGGCCGCTGCCGACAATTACCGGATCTCGGCCGACAGCGCGGCAGCCGCCGTGGTTCAGATTCTGGCAGGAGGCGAATGAGGGTTCGACTGGGGCTGGTGGTTATGGCTATGGTCACAGCCGGATGCGGCTATCACGTGTCGGGTCATGCCGACACCATGCCGAAGGACGTCCACACCATCGCGATTCCGGCGTGGGGCAACATCACCAGTCGCTACAAGCTGACCGAGCATATTCCTGGCGCCCTCGGCCGCGAGTTCCTGTCCCGCACACGGTACCGTGTCACGTCGAACCCGGAGGAGGCCGACGCGGTCCTCACCGGCTCGGTGGTAAATTACCTCGCGTTTCCCAGCGTCAGCGATCCTCTAACCGGACGCGCCACGGCCATCCAGATCAGCGTGTACCTGCAGGTGACGCTGACCGACAAGCGAAGCGGCAAAGTGATCTACACGCGTCCCAATATCGAATTCAAACAGCGTTATGAGATCGCGGTGGACCAGAAAACGTACTTCGACGAAAGCGACGTCGCCCTTCAGCGGCTGAGCCGCGATGTGGCCCGCACCTTAGTCAGCGCTGTACTCGAGGCATTTTGAATGACTCCCGCTGAGTTTCTGCAGTCTTTGGCATCCCGTCCGCTCGCTCCCGCCTACCTGTTCCTCGGTCCCGAAGCGTTTGACCGCGACCGCTGCCGCAAGGCGCTGGTAGAAAGAGCCCTTCCTGCCGAGGATCGGGAAGCGGGCATGATCCGCCATGATCTGGACGAAGTGGAATTGGCGGAAGTGCTCGATGACGCACAGTCCTTCTCTCTGTTCGCGGCCAACCGGCTGATTTGGGTATCGGGTGCCGAAGCGGCGCTGCCCCGCGGCCGGGCAATTGCCGCAGCTTCTGAGGATGACGACGAGGGTGGTGGGTCAGGGAAGGGCAAGGACGGAGCGTCGGGACTCTCGGCATACCTGCGGAATCCGGCGCCGGGCACGGTGCTGGTCTTCAACTGCTCGCGCTATGACCTGGAGGGCGAGGACAAGGCCCGCGTCGACCGCGTCCGGAAATTCTACAGCGGAATTCAGCAGGTGGTCGAGTTCGCCCACTACACGCCGGAACTGGCTCGCCGGCTGGCCGGACAACTGGCGAAAGAGCGGGGCGTGCGAATTGGGCCGTCGGAACTCGAGCTGCTGACCGAGGTGCTGGCCGGAGACGCCCAGCGAATCGCGAATGAGATTGAGAAACTGGCTCTCTACGCCGGGCGCGACCGTGCGGTGACCGAAGAGGACATCTGGAATCTGACGCCGAATGCCAAGGCATCGACGATATTTGCGCTGGTGAATGCCGTGGCCCGGAGGGACCGGGCGGCGTCACTGGAATCGCTCGACGTGCTGGTGCGGGAGGGCGAGTATCTGCCTCTGGCGCTTTCGTTTTTGGCGACGCAGTTCCGGCTGGCGCTGGTGGCGCGGGAAGCGAAGCTCACCAACGCGAATCAGATCCAGAGTTTCTTCCAGAAGCAGGGCACGGCGATGTGGCGGTCGCGGGCCGAGCAGGTGGCACAAACGGCAACGGCCTTCTCCGCCGGCCGGCTGAAGAAGGCCATTGTACAGATCTACGATACGGACAAGTCGCTTAGAGACACGAGGCCCGATGATCGGACCGTTATGGAGAAGTTCGTGATGGAGCTGACTGGAACTGCTTAGGCAGCGGGCTGAGCGACGAGGGCCTTGACGCGGGCGGTCAGGCGGGACTTGTAACGAGCCGCGGTATTTTTCTTGATAATGCCCCACCTGGCGGCGCGGTCGACGATGGAATAGGTGACCGGGAGTTCTTTCAGAAGACCAGCCTGATCCTTCGAAGCCAGCAACTTACGGAACTTCTTGATCTGCGTGCGCATGCGCGACTTACGCAGACGGTTGACATCGGTCTTTCGTTCGGTACCGCGGACCCGCTTCAGAGCGGAAACATGATTAGCCATTCAATTTAGACACCAATCCTGACAGAGTCTTGCTTCTAGTCATTGTAAGGTAAACGGGCCCGGTTTGGCAAACTTCGCCGCGCATCTTCGGCGCGCACCAGGGCGGACGACATGAAAGTACCGGTCTTGAAGAAACATCCGGTGTCGGTCTATGGTTCTGACAGCGGTTCCGCTTTCAGGCAGGAGGCCACCGATTGTCCACTCCCCGACCCAGCCCTGAGCAGTTGCGAGTCAACTCAAGACCGCGATCGGCGCTCTGGGAGACATGTTCCCCGGCTCGCTCGCGGGTGCCCAGGGCCATGGACTCTCCTGGGTGGTAACGCGCGAGATCGAGGGACGTACGCCGGCAATAAAAAAACCGCGCTCGCCGAAAGTCTCACGGGCTGAGTTCCGCCAGGAACTGAAGTCATGGATTGATCGCCAGAGCCTCGATCAACTCGATTTCGAGGCACTGGAGATGGCGGTGCGCCGCTCGGCGCCGCAGTTGGGCCGCCGCCGCAAACGACTACAGACTGCTCCTGGAGAGACGGAACTGGAGCGCGCATGGTATGACCGCGGCCGCTGTGACAGTGGCTTCGCACCACGCGACTGTTGGAGCCAAGCAGAAAGTTCCTAATTGAGTGGTTGATTGACAACCCTCATGGTATGTTCGCACAGCGTTGCCGGGGTCGCGCCTGGCCACTCTGGATGCGGAGTTGCCCATTCGTCACGTGCGTTGCCCGGCACGTCCGGGAAGCCTTGTCGAAGCGGAATGCAGTCCAGCCACATCCCAGGCCTTTGAGGCGCTCAGTCTCCGCTGGTCGCCGAGTCACATTTGTCGTGCGCGCGCAAGGCACGTGGCGTCTTGTTGTGCTCAGCCGCGGCGTACTCGCTTGCCGGCCATCTCGGCGAGCTCATTACGTGCATCCTCCTCCACACGCTTGCACACCAGCTGGCAGATCTTCAAAATAGTTGGATCCGATATGGAATAGACGATGTTAATTCCCTCGCGGCGGCGGCCAACGAGACCAGCATCGTGCAGGTTTTGCAGATGTCGTGAGACATTCGACTGATTGGCTCCAACTCGTTCGGCTATTTCGCCTGCGGGCGCTTCCCCCGGCTCGAGCACTTGCAGGATGCGCAGCCGAAGCGGCTCACCGAGCGCTCGAAACCGAGCGGCAACAACTTCCATCATCCGATCACTGAGCGGCGGATTCCGCTTACGGCTGGACACAACTGACCTCGCTATATGAGTATATGCTCATACGATCAAAAAAGTTGGCGCACAGGTGCGACCTTTTGCCGCGATTTGAGTCTTCTCAAGCAGGGAGAAGTTGTACATGAGATTTGACCGGCCCCCGTGGATGCGAAAGCTTGTAAGAACCATGGGGGTTACATTGCTGGCCGGCGCAGCAATCTACGCCTTTTCACCGGCGGTTCGAAACCAGTTCGGTTCCGTGAATCCTGTAGCGAAACGTACTCACGCCGGCACTTTCACTGTTGAAACTCTGGGTGGAGAGAAGTGGTCACTTGCGGAGCATCGCGGCAAGGTCGTGCTCGTGAACTTCTGGGCCACCTGGTGCCCTCCCTGTCGCATTGAGACTCCGGCTCTGGTGGATCTGCACAGGAAGTATGCGGATCGCGGGTTCACAGTTGCCGGAGTCACGATGGACGAGGAGCCAGCGGAAGCTGTACCTGCGTTCGTGAAGAAATACGGAATCCCCTATCCAATCTTGACGCCGACGGCCGAGTTGTCTCTTCTCAATCGGGTTGAGGCGATCCCTGCGAGCGTACTGATCGACAAGTCCGGACGGGTCGCCCGCACATACATTGGCCTCGTCACTGAAATCGGCTTGCGCGACGACATTGAGACGCTGCTCTCGGAGAATGCAGGAGGTGGGTGATGACACGCCCGAGACGAGTCTGGCTTTTACTGTGCGGACTGGTGCCAGGTGCGCTTACGGCCATCGGGCAGCGGACCACTGACAGTGAAAACCGAAAGGTGCATCGCGCAGTCATCGAGGTCAAGGCCGAAGCCGCCTCGCAATGGGAAGCAGTGCTGCAGTATCGGATTGCCACGAACGCGATGCTGGCCGACGGCGGCCACCATTACAGGGCGTTGAGCCGCGGCGTTGACCGCCGTCAACTGGAAGCTCAGTACGACATCATCTGAAAGTGTGCTCCGCAAGCGTGGGCGGATCACTGCGCCGGAACTCGGCCGCACTGGCAAAGCGAAGGACGATTAAAAGGGAGGCAGGTCTGATGGTTTTCGAAATGGAGTCTCGCAAGGACCTCGCTGCGATTGATGCAGCGATACGCGAATCCGCCGCACGGCATAAGTTTGGCGTGCTGTCCGTGATTAATCTCAAGGAGAAGATGATGGAGAAGGGGATCGACTTCAGCCCCGAGTGCAGTGTTTACGAGGTCTGTAATCCGCACCAGGCGAAACGCGCGCTGGAAGGGAACGGCGCCGTCTCGACGGTGTTGCCATGCCGCATCTCCGTGTATGGCTCAGCTGGTGCGTACAAAGTCGCAACGCTGCTGCCCACGACAATGATGGCTGCGTTCGGGACGCCGGAGGTCGACGAGGTGGCCCGTGAAGTAGAAGCGGACATCGTCGCCATGGTCAGGGAATCGGTATAGGAGGTCATCATGCCGCAATGGTTTTACATCCTCGTCCTGTTTATCGGCTACGTAATCGTCATGAAGTGGATCTTGCCGCGCCTTGGTGTCCCCACGTGAATGGCCGGATCTTGTGACGTCGAGTCTCGACGTACCCGTGCATCGCGCGAGGAGTCCGGCAAAGTTCCGCCGGCTGGTGGCGTGTAGGTATGGTGCCGCGGCCCCAAACGGGTGACCGTCAGTGGAGAATCCTAAATGCAGTGAATTGAGTTTGGAATTTTCGCCTGCGCGCTCGCGGCCCGGCGCAGCTGTTTCGCGACGGCTTGTCCAGTCGATCCCGACGGCAACGGCATGCGCCTGGTCGTCGTCTAGCGGGGCGCGGGTCAAGTTAACATCAATTCAAACGCGGTGTCGAAATCAGACCGTGACCGACATGCGGCACTCGCGCGAGTGTGGCCCAAAGTCGTCTAATTGCTAATGGGTCCGAATACCGTTCCTCCCACGATTCAGAGTCCCGGGTCCCTACGCTTCTGGGTGGCGCTGGCGTTAACGGGTGTTTTCACCGGCGTGTCCGCCATCGGCCTCGCGCTGTTGTTGGAGTTTGTCCAGCGAACCGCCTGGAATGCAGGGTCGGACGGCTTCATCGCGGCGGTGAGTCGCGCGTCCCCTGCGCACCGCATCGGGGTGCTGCTGTTGGCCGGCCTGCTGACGGCCACCGCGCAACTGGTGCTTCGCCATGTTTCCTCCGCTAACGGAATCGACACGACGGCTGCGATCTGGTTCTACGCAGGCAGGATGCCTGTGCTCCGCACGCTAGTGCAGTGGTGTCGCTTGTTGGGGTCGGGCTCGGAGTTTCACTCGGCAGGGAGGGCGCGCCCCAGCAGTTCGGCGCCTCAATAGCCAATATCCTTTGCGACCGCCTGAGGCTGCCCGACGAACAACGGCGACTCATTGTGGCGTGCGGCGCGGGCGGCGGTATGGGCGCAGCATATGGCGTAACGCTGGGCGGAGCCCTTTATTCGCTGGAGGTGTTTCGGGGAGTCCTCGCGCCGCGCTTCGTTCTGCCGGCGTTGTTCACAGCGATCATCGCAACCGCCACTTCCTTCCTCGTACTGCCGGATGCGATCACCTACACTGTTCCGGAACTCTCGCCCACGCAGCTCGTCATCGGCGCGGCTCTCCTCATCGGACTGATCATGGGTGTCGCGGCTGCCGGCCTTGTTCGCGCGGTCGCCTGGGCCGAACGCAACAAGCCGACTGGACCAATGCGGCTGGTTCTGCCGTTTGTCGCGACAGGAGCCCTGGGCGTGCTCTCATGGTGATTCTCTGCATCCGGACTGGAATTCCCGGAGGTCTGTTTACGCCATCCCTGACCATTGGAGCGCTTGCGGGCTGTGTCATCGGGGGTGGGCTCGCTTCTCCTGGTGTGGATGTTACACCGGAGTCTGCTGCTCTCCTCGGCGCCGCAGCGACAGTGGCCGCGACCACGCAGGGGCCTGTTTCCACGATCGTGCTGATGCTGGAACTGACTGGCGGGAACAGATCGCTGTTGATTCCCGTTGCCCTTGCGGTGACGGTGGCAACGGTGGTCGCACGCAGTATCGACTACCGGTCCATCTACGAAGCCCGGCTCACAGAGGAGCAGGTCCGCGAACGCCTGAGGATTCGACAACTGGCCTGAAGCTTCGCCGAGTGGTACGAGAACAGCGAGCGGCTCCGAGAGAGCCTCGGAGCCGCGGCAGGTGAAGTGCGCTCAGTTGGAAATCAGTTCCACGCGGGAGTGCCGTCGGGATTGCGCAGCACGATCTTGCGGCCGGCGCTGTCGGTTATGGTCAGCGCCACCAGTTCTTCCCTGCAGGTCGATGCCGCATAGGTGACCGTGAGCTTCTGCCCGGCAGTGATCTCAAAGTCGGCGGCCAGCAGTACTCTTTCCGGTCCAACCCGGAACGTGAGCAGCTTCCCGTCGGCGGTTGCGAGGACCAGTGACGGAAACTGGATCCCGATACCCGCCGTGGTCTTGTCCACGGTTCCGGCGACGGTGGCGACACTGGCGCCGTCGAGGCAACCCTGGCACTCACCCGTGCCGTTGCCCATGCCGCCGGAGCCACTGCCCTGCCCCTGGCGCTGCCCGTTTCCGGCTGCCATACCTCCGGTCCACAACGGAAGCCCGGCAGCGTCCCGAAGCCTCAGGAATGCAGTTCCCTTCGTCACATCGACAGCGTACAGATATTTGTCTGCCGCGTTGTTGGAGGGCGCGACGGTCAGCTTCAGGGTGTCGCCAGTCTTTATCTCGATGTCGGCGTCGAGGAGGAACCAGGCAGGAGCGAGCTTGACCTGCGACTGGCTGATGACGATCGTCGGATATTGGGCGCCATACCCGATGCTGACATCCGTCACGGCGCCGGAGATGACCTTCGCGGCGGACATGTTCAGCCCGGTTCCATTGGGCGTGCCGGACGGGGCCTGTGGTCCACGCGGACCCTGGGCGTTCGCGGCAACGGCGGCGGCGAGGAGCAGGGTCAAGTTGATTGTCTGTATTCGGTTCATGAGAACCTCCTTTACGCTTTTGTATCCGTGCACGGAGCGCTCCGAAGTGCCATCCGTTGCAAGTGACTGAGAGTACATGGTTCAGCGAGCCGAATCGCCTGGCTGGTGCGCAGATCCTGCGTTCCCGGACGGTTTGTCACGCAAGGCCTGCGGAGACGGAGAATGCCGGACATCGACGCGTCGGATAACAACCGGCGCGCGATGCGTGGTAATGCCCGCGGAATCCAATGGCCGAATGCTTTGATAACAGGCCTCGACTGTCGCCGAATACGCAGCGCCTCTCAATTGCGGCAGTCTGTATACGACTGTGTCCGAACCCGCGACGAAATCACCGTCGCCATCGACGCCCGCGGCTGCGGTCCATTTCCCTGGCTGGAATCCGGCTGGAAGTATGCGGTTGTCTTTCCGAAAGCGGACGGCCTGGGTGAAGGCGGATGCAAGCTCTCCTGCAGCCGTCTCCATCACCGCTTCGTACACCATGGTCTGTTTCGGGTCCGTGATCTCATTTCTGTGTGGCTCGTAGCGCAACGCCGACTGCAGAGCGCCGGTGATGGGGTCCCAGTTGCCCGACTCAAAGACTGCTTTGCCGGCCGCATCGCGCACGGTAACGTGCAGCCACAGCCTGCGAACGGGCAACCCCGTAGGGAGTTTATGCCCCGCATTATTGTTGACCTTAACGCGGATCGAAGTCGGCCCCGGCGTTACGTCCATGGACAACGCAGTCTCGAGGAACTTCTCCGTTGCCGCGGCCCGCGACGAGTAATCCACGTTTGGCACGGTTGACGCGAGCGTCCGCAGCATCTGCACGTTGGCTCCGATGAACGTGTGCTGCCCTACCGGCGTCCTCGGCCGGGTTGGTGGAAATGCGCCGCCCCCGGGACGCTGTGCAATGTACTCCGGAGCGAGCTGGCCAGAGGCATCGCGGAGTTGTGGAACGTGGCAACTCTGGCAGGAGACGTTTCGCGAGGGCCATGCACTGGCACGCCATTCCAGGTATGTTGCCTGCTCGGCGAAAAATGGCTTGCCCGCTGCATCCGCCAGCAGCAGCGTATGGCAGGAGCCGCACAGCGCCGAGTCGAGAATGTGATGAGACGCTTGTGGCTCCAGGCCTGTGTGGTGGAGCATGGGCATGGCGAACGGCTTCTCATGCGGGCCATAGATCACCGGCTCAGTGGCGATGGTGAAGCCCCCTGTGAACGACGCCTCCGTCCCGAGCGTCCGTGGCTCGATGCGATGACAGACGGTACATGTGACGCCTTCCCGGCCGAGGTCGGTCCGTTCGGCAAGCCGCATCTTTGTCCCGGACGAACGCCGGCCGTACTGATCGGCCGCAGAATGACAACGGAGGCACTTGTCCTCCACTGACGAGCCTGAGGCCACCGACTCTCGCCGGACCTGCGCTTCCCAGTAAGGGTCGATGCCTGCGGACGCCATCATGCTCGACTTCCATGACACAAAATGGCCCGGCGCTTTTGTCAGCACGCCGGGCCAGGAATGGCAGAGGGCGCAGTCGGTGGCAGGCGGGAACTCTGGCGCCCCGCTTAACCACCCCGCACCGTTGCCAAGGATCACGGCCGTCCAGACGACGGCCTTAAGTACTGCCTTCTGCGCGTACATAGGCTCCTGGTCCTCCGCGCCAGACGGGCCACCCATTCTGATCGCGGAGTTTGATTGTCTTGTTCTCGGCCGGAACGCGAATCTCGATGGCGACCACGAAGTCGGGCAACTGGTAGCCCTTGATCTGGACCTCAGTCCCGACCCGTGCGTTGAAGTTCTGCTCCATCAGGTAACGAATCGACCCGAGCACGACCTTTGTGGTCGTTCCGTTGGCGTCCACCTGTATCGAGGGCATCCCGTACTGTGGCCCGAAGGAGTTTACCCTGGTGATGCGTCCGCGGATTTGCACGACCGGGTTCGCCGCAACCGGCGCTTTCACCGGCTCAGCGGGCCAGGCGGCCACCGCGAGCAAGAGTCCAGCCAGCATTACGCGACGCATCGTGTGCCTCTACTTTGACTGTCCCTGCTGATTGCCGCCGCCGCCCTGAGTTCGGGGGCATTTGGGATTCTGGCACTCAGCCGGATTGCCCTTGCCTTCTCCCCGCGGACATTTGCCCTGGTTTCCATTCTTGCCGCACTGCGCCCATGCTCCCGTGGTGAGCGCCAGCGCCACCACTACGGTCGTCAAAAAACGAATTATCATTGTCAGCCTCCGCCAGTCCTGGGTGCACGCCTCGCGCCACGCCGTAAGTGACTGCAAACGCGAGGAGAAGGTGTGCTCAGCTGCGCAGGCTTTGCGCACCTGCACAGTGATGTCCCGCAAACGTTGCGCAGCGGCGAAGCGCGGAGGATCTGAAAACACACTGTCACCCGCGGCACCGGATTGCTTCTTCTATACCGGATGACATCGAAGTTCAGCCTGGCCGCGCGTTACGGCCCCGCCCTGCTGGCGCTCCTGCTGCCTGCGATTCTCATCTACAGCTCCGTTCGTACCTTTCAGGAGCTGGAGCAAATGCGGCACGTGTTTCTGCGCAACCGCAGCGCCGCGATTGCGGCCCGGCTTGAGAGCATGCCCGGATCGGGGCCTGAGCGGATCGAGGCGCTGCTGGAGGATGAGCCTGGCCTGGCGGATCTGCGTATCCTGGACCGGACTACCTCCGACCCCTCGGTCCGTGCGCTGTGGACCGGCGATGAACTTTTTCGGACGGAGTTCCTCAGCGTTGGCGGCCGTTCTGTGTTTCGTGTATTCGCCCCCTTTCACGAGGCTGGCCAACTTCGTATCGCTCGTATCGATCTCGATTCCGCGAGTGCCGACTTTCTGCTCATTCACGCACGTCACAACGTGGCGATCGCGAGCGTGAGCAGCGTGGTACTGCTGCTTTTGACCGGGTTCGCGGTCTGGTCCATCCGCCGCCACGCACAGCAGGAAAAGAAACGGCTGGAACTGACGCATCTGGCGCATCTCGGGAAGCTGTCGGCCGTACTGGCGCACGAAATCCGGAATCCGCTGGGCACGATCAAGGGATTCACACAACTCGCGATGGAGCAGGCTGACGCGCGTTCGCGTCCCGTGCTGGAACCCGTCCTGCGTGAGACGGTGCGTCTGGAGCGTCTGGTCAGCGACCTGCTGCTCTATGGCCGTCCTCCGCAGGCCGTGGTCACCGACTGCGCATGGGAAGAGATTTCAGCCGAACTGGCGGGGTGCGCGGGCTGCCGCATCGATATTGCATCCAGCCCTGTCCGTTTCCGAACGGATCCGCAGATGCTGCGGCAGGTTCTGACGAACCTGATCCGAAACTCCTGTGAAGCGCTGTCTGAGCGGCAAGACGGGCTGGTTCAGGTGACACTCGAGGTCTCGCACGACGATGTGGTCATCTGTGTCGATGACAACGGTCCGGGTATCCCTGAGGAGCAGCGGGAGAAAGTGTTCGAATCCTTTTACACAACCAAGTCCTTCGGCACTGGCCTGGGACTGCCGATCGCTGGCAGCCTGTCCGCGGCTCTGGGCGGCGCGTTCTCCCTGAAACCGCGCCCCGGTGGAGGGCTTCGGGCGGAGGTGCGGCTACCCGGTGCAGCGTTGCCGCAGGCAAACGAGGTGAATGCATGAGCGAGAAGATTCTCGTAGTTGATGACGATCCAGGCTTCAGCCTTCTGCTGGAAACCATCCTGAAGGGCGAGGGCTACGACGTGGATACCGCGTCCAACGTGCAAACCGCGCGCGGTCTCGGCGCCCGCCGCATCTACCATCTCGTCATATCGGATTTGAAGCTGCCCGACGGCGATGGCCTGCAGGTGCTGGAGTTCTTCCGGGATCAGGCGCCGGAAACGCCGGTGATCATGATCACCGCATTTGGCACAGTGCCGAATGCGGTGGAGGCCATGAAGCTGGGAGCGGTCGACTATCTCGCAAAGCCTCTCAGCAGCCCGGACGAGTTGCGTATCGTGGTCCGACGCGCGTTGAATGCGGCTCGGGATGAGGAAGACCGGCAGACGCTGCGGGAGGAGAACGCCAGCCGCTTCTCCTGCGACAAGCTCGTCGCTCACGATCCGCGCATGATCGCGCTGCTGGAACTTGCGCGCAAGGTCGCACCGACGAACGCGACAGTGCTGATTACGGGCGAAAGCGGTACCGGCAAAGAGGTGCTGGCCAGATGCATCCATCAGAACAGCGCCAGGTCGCAAAGAGTCTTCGTTGCCGTAAACTGCGCGGCTCTCTCTCCCACCCTGATTGAGAGCGAGTTATTCGGCCATGAGAAGGGCGCCTTTACCGGAGCGGTGGGGCAGCACACCGGACGCTTCGAGCGTGCCCACACCGGTACGCTGTTCCTCGACGAGATTGGCGAACTCGACGGCAACCTGCAGTCGAAGCTCCTGCGCGTGCTTCAGGAGAAGACGCTGGAACGCGTCGGCGGATCGCGTGTGATCACGACGGACGTGCGGGTGCTTGCCGCCACGAATCGAAATCTGAAGACCATGGTTCGCGAGGGCAGGTTTCGCGAGGATCTGTTCTATCGTTTGAACACGTTTCCACTCGAACTGTCGCCTCTGCGGGATCGGCCCGCGGACATTCTCGCGCTCGCCCGGCTCTTCCTCAGGCGTGCCGCGACCGAGATGGGGAAGCCCGTACCGCGCCTGAGTCCCGAGGCAGGCGATGCCCTGATGGGCTACGCATGGCCAGGCAATATTCGCGAGTTGCAGAACATGATGGAGCGGGCCGTCATCGTCACCGGCGAGCAAGTGGAAGTTCACGACCTGCCTTTGTCAGCCGATGCTGGCGCAAGAGCTGTCAGGTTCCGGGACATCGAGCGCAAGGCGATCGAAGACGCACTGGCAATGAACAACGGCAACCGAACGCGTGCGGCCGAGCAGCTCGGCATCAGTGTCCGGACCCTGCAGTATCGGCTGAAAGAGTATGGGATTTCGGAAACTGCCGCGGGCGCAACCTCGTGAGGCGCCTCGTGAGGCGCTGCGCACCTTGCGCACCTCGTTCTGCAACCCTTGCGCGGCGCGGCGCTTCCTTTGGCTGCAACTCACTGAAAACAGGTCGGGCCACTTCTGGACCATGATGTGCCCTTCTCAATGGCGAGGTCAGAAGGAGACCGACTCAATGAAAAAGATTCAACTCGCAATCGCCACTCTCGCCATGATGTCCGTATCGGCCGTCACGATGTACGCACAGAACGCGCCCCCGACGCCGGCGCCGACACCTGCGCCTGGCAGCGGTCAGCAGCGCGGCAAGAGGCTGGGGCCAAAGGACGGTTCGGGGCCGCTGCACACGCCTGGTACCGGTGGTGGAACCGGCGCGGGCCAGCGTCGCGGCCGTCGCTAACCAAATGCGTACGACACGATGCCCCACGGCCACGCGGCGTGGGGCATCGGCTTTATGTGGCAGGTCCGAGGGGAGGAGTCTGCCCGCAGGCCAGGTCAGCCCGTCGTAACCATTCACATAAACACTTGCAAAAATTCGCAATTGATATAGAATCGAGATGGGTCAGGGGTATTCCCACGCTTTGGCAGTGAAGAAGCAAACGGACGCGCGCATGGATGAGGAAGTCTATGAGATGCAGGTCCGGATCTGTAAAGCTTTCGCCAGCATCACGCGTTTGCGCATGCTGGACATGCTCGGAGCCTCGGAACGAAGTTGCGCCGACATTCAGCGCGAACTCGGGGTCACAGCCGCGAACCTGTCGCAGCACCTGGCGATCCTGAAGTCGGCAGGGGTTGTTGCCACCCGGCGCGACGGAAAGCAGATTTGGTGCTTCCTCGCGATGCCGGAAGTAAAAGGCGCCTGTGAGCAGGTGCGCAACATTCTCCGCGCTCAGGTTCGAAAGGCCGGCCGTTCTGTTTTGAAGGCCGATAAGCCATCAGCCCGTGCTTCCGGGCGTACGACGAAAGGTGCAACACGTAACACATGAAGCTTCGACTGAACGATACTTCGGTGCGCCTGAGATTCCGGAAATCAGAGGTTCTGGCTTTGTCGGAATCCGGGACGGTCACCGTCACGTTGCCTTTCCCTGGCAGTAATCCCATTACGTTCGTCGCCAGAGCCGCGGAGGTACCGGAACCCGCGGTCTCCTTCCGGTCGGGCGTGGTGGAAGTGCTGATTCCCGCGGCCCAGGCACGCTGCTGGTATTACGAGGAAGCGGTGGGCATCTACGGAAATCAGGATGGAATCGACATCCTGCTGGAAAAGGATTTTCGGAGAAGTTCCGCTGCTTCTCCAGATGATGACGACCGATATCCGAATCCGCGAAAGGCTTGCTCTCCCGCGAGTCTGAGCGTTCAGTAATCGGGCTTCAAGGACCAAGAGCTCATTCCTTGCCCGGCGCCGCTGCGCGGCCGGTCGACTCCCCTCGCGTTCCGCAGGGCATTCCGCCCGATTGCGGCGGACGGAGTATCCCATGGAGAATTACGGCTGGCTTCTCGACCCCAAACGTTGTATCGAGTGTCGGGCTTGCGAGAGTGCCTGTAAGCAGTGGAATCAGGTGGAGATCGGAGTGGGCGTACGGTACCGTCAGGTGCGCGTCCGCGAGTCGGGTGTTTTCCCCGCAGTCAGGATGCAGGCGCTTTCCGGCGCGTGTAATCACTGCGACGATCCGTACTGTATGAAGGTGTGTCCGGGTAAGGCGATCTACCGCCGGGCTCAGGACGGACTCGTTCAGATCGATCAAAGTAAGTGTCTCAGCTGCCAGCAGTGTGCAAAGCTATGCGCACACCAGGCGCCGCAGTTCAACACGCGCACAAAGAAGATGGAGAAGTGCACGGGCTGCTTTGACCGGATCGAAGTCGGCCTGCAGCCCGCCTGCGCCGAGGTATGCCCGACAGCTGCCCTGCGCTGGGGCAAATGGAGCGACATCGCGAACGCCGGGTCGGAGTCCTGGGAAGGCTACGTCGGAGCGTACACGAAGCCACATCTGCGATTTGTGACCGATCCGTATCCAATGAAGGGGAACCAGGAGCGCTGACACCATGCAACTCACCAGACGAAATCTGTTCCGCCTCACTGGCGCTGCCGGACTGGCAGGCGCGGCGAATCCGGCTGCCGCGTTCGAGAAATTCTTCCGCCCGGCAGAAGCCAGCGCGGCTTCTGTATCCAAACTGGCCACGTGCTGTGGCATCTGCTCGCCAGCGTGCGGGCTCCAGGCCACGGTTCAGGATGGCGTGGTCAAGTTCATCGAAGGTCTCCCGGGCGATGCTCACGGGGAAGGCCACCTGTGCGGCAAAGGCGCGGCAGGGGCGCAGTTCCTTTATGACCCCGACCGCCTGAAGTACCCGATGCGGCGCACCAATCCCAGGAAGGGATTCGGCGAGGACCCGGGCTGGGTGCGCATCAGCTGGCAGGAAGCGCTGGACACGATTGCGATGAAGATGAAGGGCGCAATCGACACATACGGGACCGAGTCCCTCCTGTTTATCACGCTTCCCAGCCCCGATCTCTGGAGCCGGTTCATGAATGCCATGGGCGTGGTGAACCGCGTCGATCACATTGACGTGTGCTTCCAGTCCGATCGCGTCATCCAGAAGTACACGACGGGTGGCAAGTCGTGGTGCAACGACTTTGAGAACTCGAAGTACATCCTTTTGTTTGGCTGGGATCTGGTTGCAAAGGCCAAGATCGTCTACGCCAACGGCATCGTCAACGCTCGCAGCAACGGAGCGAAGGTGGTCCATTTCTCGCCCACCTATACCGCTACCTCGCGGATGTCGAACGAATGGTTCAACATCAACCCGGGCACCGACCTGGCAGTGGCTCTGGCCATGATTCAGGTGATCGTCAGCGAGAATCTGTACAACAAGGCATTCGTGGATGCCTACACCAATTTCGCCGAGTGGGAGTCGCAGATCCGCACTCACTTTGAGGAATACACGCCCGAGTGGGCGCAAACCATCAGTGGAGTCCCGGCTGCGGACATCCGGCGCATTGCACGCGAGTTTGCCACATCCGGCGGAGGAATCGCCCCCGCGCACAAGAAGACTCTGTGCGCCAATTACATGAATGCCAGCCAGTTGGTTCACGCGATCTCGATTCTGAACATCCTCGCCGGCACTGTGGACCGTCCGGGCGGCCGCTACTTCGCCCGTGCGCACTCTGTGCCCGGAGTGGACGCCATCTATCCGCCTCCCGCATACCCGGCGAAAAAAGGTCGCCGTGTGGACGGCCGTGACAAGCTTCCTCTGGTGCAGGAGCAGGACACGGGGCTGTTCTCCACGCTGGCGGACGGCATGCTGAACAAGTACCCCGGCATGATCAAGTTCGCCTTTTGGAACGCTTATACGATCCTGGCATTCCCAACCCCGCGCAAGATGGAGCAGGCCATGGCCAACATGGACTTCACCGTAGTGATGGATTTCATTCCGACCGACACGGTTTCCATGGCCGACATCGTGCTGCCATCGGCGATGTATCTGGAGACCAGCGACATCGTGACACGCGACTACAATGCGAAGTATCCGCAGTCCCTCGCGAGGTCGGCTGTAGCAGCGCCCATTTTCGAGACGAAGAGCGCAGGTTACGTTGCTATCGAACTCGGCAAGCGCCTTTGCCCGGATTACTTCAGGCTCTCGGACGGCTCCTGGATCAACCCCAACACCCTGCTGGACGAAAAGGCGAAGCGTTCCGGTCTGGGGACCAGCTTCGCCGACTTCCAGTCAAAGGGCATCGTGGAAACCAAAGCGGCGTTCCAGCCGCGAACATCTTTCGCCACGGGTCACGCCCAGAACAAGTGTCAGATCTACGTGCCCCAGTTCGCGGCGCGGCAGGCGGAAGCGTTGCCGAAGTGGCACCCCAAGCGCGATCTGCCCAGCGACCAGTACCCGCTGTACTATCTCACCTTCATTCCGGGCATCCACAAACGGAACACGACGGAGAACAATCGGATCCTGAACGAGATCATGCCGACGAACTCGGCCATCATCAATCCGGCGCTCGCGAAAAAGTTCGGAGTGCGGGAAGGACAGATGGTGATCCTTCGCTCGCGAGTTGGACAAATCGAACTCCCGGCCCACCTCAGTGAGACCGTACGTCCCGATGCTGTGTTGGTTGCCCACGGATTCGGACATAAGTCACGCTACCTCGGCACCGCGGGCGGAAAGGGTGTCCGCGACGGCGACCTCGTTCCCGACGCCTCCATCGACGACTTCGTCGCAGCCGGGAACTACGCGGGATCATCCTGCATCATGGACGCAGTCTGCTCGCTTCAGGCGAAACCATGAACGAAAGACTCGAACTGGCCCACCTCTGCAATGAGGCGGGCCAGATGTTGCTTAGCCCCGTTCTGGGCGATCCGGAAATGGAGCGCGAGTTTGTCCGGCTGTTTCTCAGTCCTTCCGGTGCGCCGTGTCCCCCGTGGCAGTCGGTGTGGGCGCAGGAAGGGGAGCAGGCCAGGCTGATGGGCGCCGCCCATCACAGCGCTCTCGACTGGTATCGACGTTTCGGCTTCGCACCTTCTAACGGCGCCGAGCCTGCCGATCATGCTGGCATGCTGTTGCTGTTCTATGCCTTTCTGCTGGGACGCGAGGTTGACGAGAAGAGCACCGAGGAGTTCTTCCAGCAGCACCTTACATGGCTGGACAGGCCTGGCGTGGCGCTGTCGAACCACAGCCGCCTCGATTGCTTCAGGGACCTTGGCGAGATACTGATCCAGATCTCATCCCGCTCCGCGGTCCTCGCATGAGATATCTGCGTTTGTCAACTCGATTTGGGCTCTTCCGCACTTCGGTGCAATCGCTCAGGGCGGGGCGGCAGTGTCAGGAGTTACAAGGTTAGGACAGGCTAGCACTCGCGCGCGCTCCCGGCTGCGCTCCTCCAGCAGTACGCGTTCGATGGCGCCAGAAAGCTGGTAGCCGACGTGGAGTGATCGATGATACGATATCCATGCTTTAAAGCATGGCTCCTCTACTCCTGGATTGGCTTGCTTGTCGTCAGGACCGGATCTGCTGAAGTAGTCGTTCCCAGCTCGTCCGGATTCGGCAGAGCAGACTCAGTATGAATTAATGATGCCGCTCCTGTTGGTTTGGTCGGCTGCTTTTCAGGAGACAAACCCCTGTCATGGACTGAGCGAGAGTGTCTCCGGGCGACCTTGCCTTAAGCATTGAGACTCAATCGTGTCAAGGCAAGTTCAGTTGACACAAGGGAGCGGGAAAACGTGAAATCGCAGATCCACTTCGCCAGGCTGGCGCTACCTCTTCTTCTCTTGTTGGGGAGTGCAACGGCATATGCACAACTCACCACTGGCACAATCTCAGCGAGTATCCGAGACGGCCAGTTGGCCGCAATCGCAGGCGCCAGCGCCAGTCTCCTCAATGAAGAGCGCGGCACGCGGCTTCCTGGCGCCAGTTCGTCGGCTGCCGGCGACATTGTGATCCCGAACATTCCGCCGGGAACCTACACACTGGAGATCGGCCTCAAGGGCTTCAAGACACTGAAGCGCCCGGGGATTGCGGTAAGCGCCGGCGACCAGCGCAGCCTCGGCGTGTTAACGCTTGAACTGGGTGCGGTATCGGAAAGCATTACAGTAAGTGCGGAAATCGCACAACTCCAGACCCAGAGCGCAGAACGGTCTTTCACCATTACCCCGTCGGCTGTGCAGAACCTGCCGATCGCGAACCGAAGTTTCACCGCACTGGCTTCCCTTTCGCCGGGCGTGACTGGCACAAGCCGAATCGGCGACCGCGCTTCCACTGGTGGCAGCAACAACAACATCATGATGGACGGCGTTTCCACGATGGATACCGGCAACAACGGCATCCTCCTCCAGATGAACGTCGAATCGATCGCCGAGGTCAAGATGCTGGTGTCGAATTATCAGGCCGAGTATGGCCGGTCCAGCGGCTTGCAAATCAGCGCTGTTACCAAGAGCGGCACAAATCAGTTTCACGGATCGGCATATATGGTTATGCGGCGATCGAAGTGGAACGCGATCAGCCGGACAGTCTCGCTGAACGGCGATCCGAAGGGGAAGATTGATGACAAGGATCTTGGCTATTCGATCGGAGGACCAATTGGGCGGCCAGGCCGCCAAAACAAGCTCTTCTTCTTCTATGCGCATGAATACTCGCCGCGCACCACCGGCGGATCGATCGTGCGCTACAGGTTTCCCACCGCCCTTGAGCGTGCTGGAAACTTTTCGCAATCTCTGGACAATAATGGCAATCGGTTTCCTTACATCAAGGATCCGCTACTCTCCGGACCTTGCACGGCCGCCAGTCAGACGGGCTGCTTCCAGGACGGCGGGGTTGTAGGAAGTATTCCGCAGAGTCGGCTCTACCCTGCCGGCCAGCAGATTCTCAATTTGTATCCGATGCCCAACGTCTCGATCCCTGGGGTGGCGTACAACTACGAGGGCATCCGGCCGAATCAGTCGCTGATGTCGCAGCAGCCGGTGTTGCGCATCGACTATCAGCCCTGGAGCAGGCTCCGCGGTTCGTTCAAAATGAGCGGCTGGAAGCAGCAGAATCCCACGATCGTCGGGACCGTTCCAGGCTTCAACGATTCCACACAGTATCATCCGTTCATCACACTGTTCGCTACCACCATCAACTACAGCATCAATTCGACCACCTTTATGGAAGGCACCTATGGCCGCTCCCAAAATGAACTGGCGGGCTGTGTGCTCGCACAGGGTGGAACGGGGCCAACATTCTGCGAGTCCGGTCTGCCGACCAGTGAGAAGGCCAACCTCGACAAGGCCGGGCTTGGCGCCCTGCCGTCGCTGTTCCCGAATGCGGGCGTGATCAATGAGGACTACTACGCATATCAGGCGCTGCAGTCACTTAAGCCTTCCATCTGGGATGGCACTCGCCTGCGCATGGTGCCGGCATTTGGCTGGGGCGGCCGAATCGGCAACGCCCCGCCGAATTTCCCGTTCCCTGGCTACCTGAATATTAATCGCACCCAGGACCTTTCAATCAGCCTCACGAAAATCACGGGCCGGCACACTCTGAAGACGGGCTTCTACAACACCAACAGCTTTAAAGCGCAACAGCGGCAAGGCTGGGCGGGCAACATCAATTTCGGCAACGATGCGAACAATCCTCTGGATTCCGGCTTTGGTTTTGCTAATGCCGCACTCGGCATTTTCACCTCGTACAACCAGTTCTCGCGCTACGTGGAAGGCAGCCTGGTTTACGACAACACCGAAGCCTTTGTGCAGGACAACTGGAAGGTGTCAAGCCGCGTTACGATGGACTATGGCGTGCGCTTCGTGCGCCAGCAGCCGCAGTACGACAAGTTCGGGCAGGCGTCGAACTTCCTGCCGGAAAAGTGGACCGCCGGGCAAGCCCCACTTCTCTATTTGCCTGGATGCGTGGGCGCATCGCCGTGTACTGGCACAAACCGGCAGGCTCGCGATCCTCGCACCGGGCAGTTGCTGGGGCCGACCAGCGTAGTCGCCATTGGTACGCTGGTTCCAGGCACAGGCAGTTCCACCAACGGCCTCTTCCTGTCCGGAAAGGGCATTGCACAGACCACCTATGAATGGCCCCTGCTTCGAGCGGCGCCACGCTTCGGTATGGCTTTCGACGTCACCGGGAACCAGACCGTAGTGCTTCGCGGCGGCGGCGGTCTGTTCTACGACCGGCCGGCCGGCAACTCCATTTTCGGACAGATCCAAAATCCGCCCACCATCCGGAATCTCACTTTGCGCTATGCAGGACTGCAATCTCTGGCCGGTGGCCTGACCACGGAGGCTCCTCCGGCGCTCTCGGTTTATCAGTATAAGAGCGGACTGCCCGCCACGTGGCAGTGGAACACGGGAGTCCAGATCATGCTGACGAAGTCCACCGTACTCGACGCAGCTTACACGGGTGAGCACGCCACGAACCTCGTCGAGAACGTCGACATCAACGCTGTTGATTTCGGCGCCGCGTTCCTGCCCGGAAATCAGGATCCAACCCAAACCAGCCCGCTGCCGGGGGCGGCCGTAGTTCCGACGGATCAGATGCGAGCCTTCCGCGGCTTCAGCGGCATCTCGCAAGCTGTACCGCGTGGTTGGCTAAACGCCCACACACTTGAACTTTCCCTCACGCGCCGATTCACTCGCGGCCTGGCTTTCGGACTCAATGACACGATTTTGCTGGTCCAGCGCGGCAGCACGGCCGCCCGTTTGCAACACAATCCCGACGGTACTTTCTCTGAACGACCCGACCAGAAGGATCAGGACCGCCTGATCGGCAACTTCGTTCCGAACCGCCACTACTTCAAGGGCAATTTCGTCTGGGAGATCCCAGGCACCAGGCGGGCTGACTCCGTCGGAGCAAAAGCCCTGAAGGCGCTTACCAGCGACTGGCGTTTCTCCGGCGTCTGGACGGCCACCACCGGAGCCGCCTACACGCTTGGCATCGGGTACCAGGGTGGGGGTGGCAATCAGAACATCACCGGGTCTCCGAATTATGCCGGACGGGCGCGCATCTTATCCGATCCAGGCTCGGGCTGCTCAAATGATGTCTACAGGCAGTTCAAAACCAGCGCCTTCACGGGACCTTCGGTCGGCAGCCTGGGGCTTGAGTCAGGCGCCGACTACCTGCGTGGCTGTTTCTTCCAGTCACTCGACCTCGCCATCGCCCGCGAAGTGCGGGTCGGCGAATCGCGCCGGCTCCAGTTCCGGCTCGATATCTTCAACGCTCCGAACGAAGCGCGCATCACCGGCCGGAACGCGACATTGAACCTGGTGAGTCCACTCGACCAGACCGTCACGAATCTTCCCTTCGACGCGAGTGGAGCCCTGATTCCTTCGCGCTCGCAACCGAAGAACGCGGGTGTGGGTTTGGCTAACGGCTACCAAAGTCCGCGCACGCTGCAGGCGCAGATTCGCTTCGTCTTTTGAACGTCGGCGTGTCACAGGATTCTGGTAAAGCGCCGTCGCGTGAAGCGGCATCCTGCGGCGGTTTTGCGCGTTGACCGCGGATTACGCTGCTTTGCGAAAGGCAACCAATGCCCGGCAGCTGAGCAGGATTGCGGTCAGAACTCCATAGAACACGGGCAGTCGCACGTCCGACTTCACCAGCCAGTAGTAATGAATCACGCCGGCGATTGCGCTCAGGTACACCAGGCGGTGGAGCAACTGCCAACGCTTGCCTCCAAGTCTGCGAATCCAGCCGGCGGTGGACGTGATGGCCAGCGGCACCATCGCCACGAAGGCCAGGAAGCCCACGGTGATGAAGGGGCGCTTCAGGACGTCCTTCCAGGCATCGCCCCAGTCGAAGAACTTGTCCAGCCAGATGTACGTGGTCAGGTGGAGGCAGCCGCAGAAGAACGCGTACAGTCCGATCATGCGGCGGTACCGGATCAGAAGCGGCTGTTTGAGCAGCTTTCGAGCTGGCGTGATCGCGAGTCCGATCACCAGGAATCGAAGGGTCCACGTGCCGGTTGCCCGGGTGATGTACTCGATGGGATTCGCGCCGAGCTGATCGTGCATGCCGCGCCAGGCCATGCTTGCCAGCGGAACGAGGCAAAGCAGAAACACGGCGGCCTTCGTCACTCGCGAAGACAGGATGGAGGCCATCTGAGTTAGTAGTTCTTCTTCAGGTCCATGCCGTTGTAGAGGCTGGCCACCCGATCGCCGTACCCGTTGAACATCAGGGTGTCGCGCTTCTGGAACTCGCCGATTCGCCGCTCTTTGGACTGTGTCCAGCGGGGATGGTCCACCTTCGGATTGACGTTGGAGTAGAACCCGTACTCGCTCCCGTTGGAAAGTGCCCAGGTGGTTGGCGGCTGCTTCTCCACCAGCCGGATCTTCGCAATGGACTTGATGCCCTTGAAACCGTACTTCCACGGTATTACGAGCCGCAACGGCGCGCCGTTCTGATTTGGCAGCGTTTCTCCGTACAGGCCCGACGCCAGAATGACCAGCGGATGCATCGCTTCATCCAGCCGCAGCCCCTCCACATACGGGAACGGAAGGCCGCCGAACTTGCCCATGGGCATCTGCTTCGGATCGTAGAAGCTCTGGAAGGCGACGTACTTCGCCTTCGAGGTCGGCTGCACCTGTTTCAGCACCTCGGACAGCGGGAAGCCGATCCACGGGATCACCATGGACCACGCCTCGACACAACGCATCCGGTACACCCGCTCTTCCAGCGGGGCGAGCTTCATAATCGCGTCCAGATCGAAGGTGCGGGGCTTGCCACATTCGCCCTCCACGGACACAGTCCACGGGCGCGTGACGAACTTTGTTGCATTCCGCTCCGGTTCATCTTTGCCGGTTCCGAACTCGTAGAAGTTGTTGTACGTGGTGACGGCTTCGACTGGGGTGAGCTTTTCCCCCGTGGTACTGAGTGGACTTTTGACAGCATTCAGCTTTGTCCCTCCGATGAGCGGCACTCCGGCGGCCAGACCGAGACCGGCGAGGCCGGCTGTCTGGAGTAGTTGCCGCCGGTTCACATACTGATCTTTCGGGGTGACGGCGGAGTACGGCAGGGGAGAACGCTTACGGATGAGCATGGCAGTTGTCCTTTAACAGCACCTGTTCCTGAGTACGTCATGATGGATGCTCGCGGATTCATTCCGCGTTCCCCTTCATTTTAGGACTGTGACAACGATCGCCTGGCCGGACACGGCACGGGCCGGCGATTCAGGCAACACCCGCATTGTGAGAGCAACCGGATCGGGGTCACCGGGCCTTTTCACGCTTTGCGAGGACAACTCGAGTTGCGGCAGGTGTGACGAGTTTCAGTTCGATGCCGCCGTCTGACGTTGCGACACCTGTCACGTTGCACCGCCCTTTTTGATCCCAGTGCATGGAGAACGACAGTGTCACGCCGTTCACCTTGCCGTCCTCAATCGCGTGGTGACCGCCGAACCCGTCGGTGAAACTGCCCTGCAGCGCGGATCCCTTTACCTGGAGTTCCAGGTACTCGGTGACCCGACCGCCGCGCGGGAACGTCGAATCGGCACGCCACCGGCCGCTGAGACCGGCTGCGCCGGCCGTGCCCATGATGAGAACGAGAAACACACAAAGTCGTCGAGTCATGCCGCTTCTGAATCTGACGGCGCAACCCGAAAAAAGACAGCGGACTAACCGAAAGTCCCCTTTCACGTCTATGGGAGCATGCCACCGTCCGGAGACGATCTGATTCAGGGCACGCTGGACACGCGAGACTGGGGTGCGGGTAGCTATGGGTGGCGGGCGCATCGACATAGCGCTGATCTTTCTCCGGCAACTGGGCGTGGTTCTGACCGGCGGGCTGGTGGTGGGCAATGTTCTTGTGGCAGGCTCATCGAGTTTGCTGCAGGGCCAGTTATCCAGTGTGAAGGCGTCGGATCCCGTTTTGGTTGCGACAGTGGAGATTCTGCTGGCCATCGTGGCAATGGTCTCGGTGCTGTTTCCCGCTTTGGCGGCGACTCGCGTCGACGCCGCCAAGGTGTTGCGGGACCAGTAGCTGCTCCTTGATCGGTCCAGCCACCACTGCTGAATCCACTGACTTGTTTCTGTCAGCCCCAACGATATATAATCCCTCCAGCTTTCACTGGGGCCTTAGCATTCGTTCGTCTCAAAACTGACTTCTCCGCCGCTTTAGGGCCTGTGGAGCGGGCGGTCTTTTGCAAGCAGACGCTGGCCCCGATGATGGAACTCGTTGGGTTCGTTCAGGGGAAAGTATGATTCAGCGTCGGAACACACGTTTTGCGTTAATCGCCACACTGCTCGGGGTACTAAGCGCGCCATATGCCGCGCTCGCACAGAGCGGCGCCGGCGCCATTCAGGGCACCATTCAGGATGTCACGGAAGCCTCCCTTCCGGCAGCCGACGTCCACGTTGTCAACACCGCCACGGGCGTCACCACCGACACGAAGTCGAACGAAGTCGGCTTCTACTCGGTGCGCGGCCTCTTCGCCGGGACCTACACCGTCACCTACAGCGCGGCCGGCATGAGGAAGTACGAAACGACCATTACTCTGCAAAACTCGCAGGTCGCGGTGCTGAATCCGAAGCTCAGCGTTGGCCAGGTGACGGAAAGCGTCACGGTTGCCGCCGACACCATTCAGCTCGCCACCTATGACAGCGGCACCGTCAGCACCTTCCTCGATTCCAGCCGCATCGATCAGCTCCCCCAAAACGGCCGCAACATCCTCGGACTTGCCCAGAAAACAGTCCCCGGTCTCGAAGGCAACGGCACCCGGGCCAACGGCCTCATGGGCGAAGCCCTCGAGTACTCCCAGGACGGCGCCCCCATGACCAACCGCAACTTCGGCGGCGTCGCCAATACCGCGCAATCGACCCTCCCCGACCCCGACGCCGTTCAGGAAGCCAAGTTTGAAACCCTCAATTCTTCGGCCCAGTTCGCCACCCCCGGAACTGTTATCCTCACCACCAAGTCGGGCACCAATGCCATCCACGGCTCCCTGTTCGAGACCGCCCGCAACAACTACTTCGGCATTGCCCGCGCCCGCCAGAACCCTTCCAACTTCGCTGCGCCCCACCTGGTCCGCAACGAGTTCGGCGGCTCCGTCGGCGGCCCCATCGTCATCCCGAAGCTCTACAACGGAAAGAACAAAACATTCTTCTTCTTCGCCTACGAGCGCTTCTCCCTCCGGCAGGATTCCAGCCAGCTCGTCCGAGTCCCGACCGCAGCCATGCGCACCGGTGACTTCTCCGGCCTCGTCAACGGCGCTGGCATCCTCCAGCAGCTGTACGACCCCGCCACCACCCAGAGCGCAGCCAACAACTACGCCCGGCTCCCGTTCCCGAACAACCAGATCCCCATCAACCGCATCAGCCCGCTGGCGAGGACGCTGTACGCCGCCACGCCGCTGCCCAGCTCCATCGACAATCCGCTGGTCAACGCCAATCTGAACGACACCAACAAGACCGTTCAGACTGTGCCCAACATCAACACCCGCTTTGACCACGTGTTCAATGAGAACAATCGCGTCTACCTCCGCTACACCGACATTCGCCAGTCCCAGCAGGCCCTGCGCAACTACCCCAGCGCCTCCCCGGCCAACATCGAAGGCGGCGGCCTCCCCGCCGGAGCCACCGGCTACCAGACCATCCCCGTAACCACCGTCAGCCACGCACTCGGCTGGTCCCACACCTTCTCGCCGACGTTCTACTCGGAGACCGTCATCAGCCAGAACTGGCAGAGCATGTACGTCGAAGGCAACCCCGTGTCCCAGGGGAACTACGAAGCCCAGCTCGGCCTGCCGAACAACTTCGGCCAGACCGGCTTCCCCGCCATCGGCACGAACCTGATCATGCCCTATGGCGGTTCCCAGTGGAACTACGGCATGAACCAGCGCCTCGACAACATCGACCAGAACTTCAATATGATCCGGGGCAAGCACCAGTTCGCCTTCGGTGGCCGCTATCGCCATGAGCGGTTCGGCTACCTCTCGGACCGCTCCCCCGACGCTGTGGACTTCTCGCGCCTTGCCACCGCCATCTACGACCCCACGTCCGGCGGTCAATACAACGCCCTGCCCAACACCGGCTACCAGGATGCCGACTTCTTCCTCGGCGCTGCGTCCAACTACACACAGCGCAGGAACGCCCCGTTCGGCCGCTCCACGCTCCAGGAATTCGACCTCTATTTCCAGGACAACTACCGCATCCGCCGCAACCTCACTCTCAACCTCGGCGTTCGCTGGGAAGGCCACCCCGCACCTCAGTCCGACGGCGGCAATTACGCCACCTTCTCCCGGGAAAAGAACGCCATCATCCTCAAGCACCCCCTTCAGCACTACTACGACATCGGCTACACCACGGAAGCCATCGTCACCAACCTCAAGAACCTGGGCGCAAAGTTCATGACCCCGAAGGAAGCCGGCCTCCCCGACGCCGGATTCTACGGCAGCTGGAACAACATCATGCCCCGCATCGGCTTTGCCTGGACCCCGGGCTTCGGCAGAAAGGGCACGGTCGTCCGCGGCGGCTACGGACGCTACATCTACCCCGTGCCCATCCGCAACTCGGTCCGCTACCTCACCTCCGTCTACCCGTTCGTCGCCAACTACTCGCAGAACTTCAACTCCGCGCAGCAGTCTCCCGACGGCCTCCCCAACTACCTGCTCCGATCCCCGGTCTCCGTCGTTGCCGGGCAGAACAGCACGAACGTCGTCAATTCCAGCACCGTCAACTCCCTGCTGCCCGGCATCGGCATGAGCACCACGCTCGATGCGAATTACCCGCCCGCTACCGTCGACAGCTCCAACTTCACCATCGAGCAGCCCTTCGGCGACGGCTCCGTCCTCCGCGCCACCTACGTCTACACCCACGGCGACAACCTCGACCAGAACTTCCAGTACAACCAGGCCCCCTCCGCTTATGTCTGGCAGACCAGGACCGGAACCATTCCGCCCACGGGCGCTCTTGCCTCGGTCGCCACCCGCCCGTTTGACAACCGTACCTGGGGTGGCAACGTCGTCTCCACCAAATACGGCTGGTCCAACAACAGCGCGCTGCAGCTCAACTACCAGCGCCCCTTCCGCAAGGGCATGGCATGGCAGGTGTACTACGTCTACTCCCGAGCCTTCCGCGTCGGCGGCAACACCTTCCGGGACAACGTCCTCAACCCGGCCTCGACCTATGCCCCCGGGATCATTCCCTCGAACATCGATCCGGGCGACCCGCTCAAGCCCAACCGCGAGTTCAACCGTTACCAGAACTACGCCGTCGATACCGGCATCCCCAAACAGCGCCTCAACTTCAACGGCATTGTCGACATCCCCGTCGGCAAAGGCAAGCGCTTCCTCGGCAATTCCAACCGCCTCGTCAACGCCCTCGTCGGCGGCTTCCAGTTCGCCTTCACCGGCCAGATTGTCGCCCAGGCCTTCCAGGTCGCCGATAACAACTGGGGCGAATTTAACGAACTCGAGGTCTCCAAGACCAAACAGAAGATCACCGACTGCCGCAGCGGAATCTGCCGCGAGGGCTTCATGTGGTTCAACGGCTATGTCGCCCCGAACCTCGTCAATGCACCCCGTGGCGTGCAGGGGCTTCCGGCGGACTACAAGCCCTTTGCCGCGCCCATCAACAACACCCCCGGCACGGCCAACTTCGGCAACAACAACGTGAGTGTCCGGCTCAACAATGGGACCTCGGTAACTACCGCTTACAGCCCCGGCCCCTCCGGCATTCACCCGTACGGGTTCACCACTCTGCAGGGACCCTACAACTGGCAGACCGACATGTCGCTCTACAAGGTCTTCGAGTTGACGGAGCGCTTCAAACTCCGCTTCAACATGGACGCCTTCAACGCGTTCAACATGCAGGGCCTAACCAACCCCGGCGCCGGCGACGGCATCAACACCATGCAGACCAGCTACTGGACCCCCAGGCAGATTCAGCTCACCCTGCGTCTTTCGTTCTGATATGGAGCGCTCTGTCAGTACCTTCAACCGGTGCTGACAGAGCGGGAACGTGGCGGGCGTGTGTTCCTGCAAACCGCCATGTCATCCTCTTGTTGGACAGCGATGCGACCGGCCGCAAGGCGAGCACCGCCGTCGCTCAAAAGTTGCGCTCGCACTGCGCTGTACGAGTGGTTCTGTTACCAGATGGTGTCCAGCCGGATCAGTTGCCGACGAAGGATATCGGAAAAGCCCTGCAACCGTCCCCCAACGACCATTAGCAGTTCGGTAACATTACAATTTGAGGCAACACGCGATGCGAACGTCTGAACTAACTAGTTCTCTGACCACATAAATAGGTTCTCCTGATAGTGAAATGCATTTCGGGCATCCTGGCGGGAGAATCTCCACTTGACAAGAGTTCGCCGACGGTTGATTTGGCGATTTCAGGCGCGCGCTTCGGCCGACAATCGGGCGAAGTTCGGAAGGCGGCGTTTGCCCAGGCACTGTTTGCCCAGGCACTGGCGGGCGAACAACCCGGTCTCAATTTCCGCCTGATTGAGTCAACTGCCGTGCTTTGGAGTGTAGTGGACCGTGAAGTGTCTATCACTATCCGACAATACCAGGAAAGGCTCTGAAGTACTTGAAGGAGCCGATCAGTTAGGATTCCTCTGCAGCGACGACCAGGACTCGCGGGTTGCCATTACACGCGGCAGGCGGCGCGGACGGCGTCGACCATGCGTTTTTGGCGGGTCTCGACGTTGCTCATGATGGATGCTACGCGGGACTTTGCTTTTGCGGGGCTGTCGTGGATGGCTTTGATGCGGGACCAGAGCTGATCGCCGCTGGTTTCGTCGACTTCGAAGAACCAGTCGTCTGCTCCGAAGTCGCGATACATCTGCCCCTTACACGTATCGGTGGGCTGGCGCACGTAGATGCCGGGCGTTCCGTTGTGGAGCGCGATAAGCGGGGAGTGGCACTCGACGCTGACGACGGCCTGGGCCTTTGAATAGACGGACGCCGCTTCGTCGGGCAGCCAGTAGGTGTCGCGCCAGACTACGTTCTTCTTTACGTCTGCGGGCAGGGGGTCGACGAGAACTTCTTTGGCCATCTCCACCTGGTAGGTCATCTCGGCGCAGGCCATTACTTTGTTGCCGGTTTTGCGCACGTAGGCCGTGATCATGTCGCGGAGTTTGCGGTGATCGCCTTCGGTGGTGCGGTTGTTGATGGCGTCGCGCGGCTCGTCTGCAGGCGTGCGGGGCGTGTTGCGGACCTTGTAGTAGGGCGTGTAGCGGAGCCTCGGTATGACGCAGATGAACTTGCGTTCTTCGAGGCCGTGCTCCTGCAGCCAGGCGAAGCCTTTGGCGTCGTCACGCAGTGTCATGCCGAGCTGCGCGTCGGGACCGAACTCGAGGATGGGCGTTTTCACCTGCTGGGCTTTGAGGTAGTCGCGCGAGATGGTGTCGCGGCAGAAGAAGAACGCGGCGCGGTCGATGATGTAGCGCAGTTCTGGTTCCAGGTGGTCGGCTGGAAGCTTGAGGGCTCTCTCACGGATTTGCTTGAGGGTTCCGCCTTCCGGGAGTCGGCCGCCGCCGAATCCGGAGATGGGGTCGGTGCTGACGCCGAAGACGCCGACGGGCTTATTGGTTGCCTTTTGAAACGCTACGGCGTGGTTGCTGGCCGGGAAGCCGGAGCCGGAGCCGCTGAGGTAGAGGTCGGCTTCCTCCCATGCTTTGGCGAGGGCTGGCGTGCCTGGTTTCTGCTCGGCGTTGAGACTGCCCTCGGCGATCTTGAGGCGCGGGTAGCCTTTGGTCAGCAGGTCTCGCGAGCCGTGTCCGAGCTGCCCGGGCCAGAGCGTGATTTCGGCCTCCGGGATGTACTTCCAGAGCAGGGCGAGGGCTCCGGGAGTGTGGCCGATGTCGCCGATGTTGACGCTTTGCCAGGAGCTGCGGAGCAGAATGCGGGGCGGCCTTCCGGACTGCGCGCGAAGGTTGCGAAACGAAGCCATTGCGGCCACGCCGGCGAAGTGTCTGCGAGTGATATCAGCCATCCACTCCACTGTAGTTGAACGCGCGCCGCCGTTCGGCGTTACCCTGATGGGAAGTCGCACTATGCGTTTTCTGTTCGTGTTGCTTTTCGTTACCGGGGTGTGGGGCCAGGAGGCCGGGGCGCGTGCGGTGCTGAACCGTAACTGCGTGCGCTGCCATGGGGGCGAGCGGACGTTTGGTGGGCTCGACCTCACGGCGGCGAAGGCGCTGCGGGACGTGGTGGTTCCGGGTAAGCCGCAGGAAAGCCGCATCATCGAACTGATCGAGGCGGGCAAGATGCCGCTGGGTGGTCCTCGAATGGCTGCGGCGGATCTGACGGTGCTGAAGGAATGGATTCGGGCTGGCGCTGTGCTGTCCGACAAGCCTGCCGAGGCCACGGTCAAGCGGACGTTCTGGTCCTTGCGCGAGCCGGTGAAAGTTGCGCCACCGGCTGTTGGCGCGAAGAATGCGGTGGATGCGTTTGTGGTGGCGAAGCTCCGGGAGAAGGGGCTGACGCAAGCACCCGGCGCGGACCACTACACGCTGATTCGCCGCCTCAGCTTCGACCTTACGGGGCTGCCCCCGAAGGCCGAGTTGTACAAGCTGAGCTATGACGATGCGGTGGAGAAACTGCTGGCGTCGACGGAGTATGGCGAGCGGTGGGGGCGGCACTGGCTCGACATTGTGCGCTTCGGTGAGACGGATGGTGGCGAGCATAATTACGAGCGCTTCCATGCGTGGCGGTATCGCGATTATGTGATTCGCTCCTTCAACGAAGACAAGCCTTACAACCGGTTCATTCGCGAACAACTGGCGGGGGATTTGCTGGCGCCGGAGAATCCCGACATGGTGGCGGCGACGGGGTTTCTGGTGGCTGGCCCGTGGGATCAGGTGAGCGTGGAGTTGAACAAGGACAAGGTGATGGCGGCGACGGCTCGGATGGACGAGCTCGACGACATGGTGAGTACGACGTTCGCTACGTTCCAGGCGATGACGGTGAACTGCGCGCGGTGTCATGACCACAAGTTCGATCCGGTGCCCACGCGCGATTATTACCGGCTGACTTCGGTGTTCGGTGGTGTTGGATTCGGGAACCGTAAGGTGGCGACGGCTGAGGCTGAGGCTGCCTATGAGGGGTCTGCGAAACCGGTTCGGGAGGCTCTCGGCCTAGTGAAGCAGGAACTGGCTCGGATTGAGGATCCGGTTCGTGTGCCGATGCTGCGGGCGAAGTACCGGGAGTTCGACCGGCAGCGTGAAGCTGAGGCATCGCGCATGCCGTTGAATGCGTTTTGGAATCGGAACAAGTTTGCGGCGGTGACGGCGCGCCACTGGCGGCTGGTGATTACGGCGCATCCGGACAAGGCTCCGTGGATCAAGGATCTGCAGTTGCTGCCGGCGGGTGTGTCGGTGGCTAAGTGGGATGGTGAGTACAAGGCGACTGATGACCGTCCGGCGATTGTGCCGCTGCCTGACACGGATAAGCCTGTCGCGGAGATGGTGTGGTCGGGACACCTGAGTGTGTACCGGCTGGAGGCGTCGGAGGACGGGCAGACGTGGCGGACGGTGGGGTCGACGCTGGACCACGTGAATGGTGTGGAGATCGATCTGCCGCAGGTGAGCGAGGTGGAACTGAGTGCGGCGCTGACGGCGGAGGCTCGCGAGCGTCGGGCTGAGCTGGTGCGGGAACGGTCGAAGCTGGATGCGCAGCTTGCCGCGATTCCTGCGCTGCCGGTGGTGTATGCTGCGAAGCCTCGGAAGCCCGAGGCTTCGTATTTGCTGGAGCGCGGGAGTGTGACGCGGCAGAAGGAAGAGGTGACGCCGGGCGCACTGTCGGCGCTGGCGCACAGGGCTTCGGATTTCGGATTCACGCGAGAGACTCCGGATGCGGAGCGGCGGCTGGCGCTGGCGGACTGGATCACGGATCCGCAGAATCCGCTTACCGCGCGGGTGATTGTGAACCGCGTGTGGCAGCACCATTTCGGGCAGGGCATCGTGAATACATCGAGCGATTTCGGACTGAATGGGGACCGGCCGTCGCACCCGGAATTGCTCGACTGGCTGGCGGTGTCGCTGCTGGAGAATGACTGGAGTCTGAAATGGCTGCACCGGCTGATTGTGCACTCGGACACGTATCGGCAAACCGACCGCTTCGACGAGAAGGCGCATGGCGTGGACGCGGGGAACAGGCTGCTTTGGCGTATGCCGCTTCGACGGATGGATGCGGAGACGCTGCGGGACTCGATTCTGTTTGTGAGTGGGAAGCTGGACGGCGAGGCTCGTGGTGGCCCGGGGTTCGCACTGCAGAAGAAGGGCGGGGGCGGCTCGTATATTTACAAGGCGCTCGACAACGATGGGCCTGAGGTGTGGCGCAGGGCGGTGTACCGGTTTGTGGTGCGGGGCGGGGAACGGGTGATGCTCGACAGCTTTGATTGTCCAGATCCGGCGGTGGCGACGCCGCAGCGCACGTTGTCGAATACGCCGGTGCAGGCGCTGACGCTGCTCAATAATGATTTTGTGATTCGGCAGGCTGGGTTCGTGGCGGAGCGGATTCGTCGAGAGGGCGGCCCGGCGGTGGAGCGCGCATATGACGTTCTGTTTGGGCGGAAGCCAACGCAGCGGGAGACGGAGTTAGGGATGCGGTTTCTGGAATCGGAGTCGCTGGCGGCGTATTGCCGGGTGTTGTTGAATTCGAACGAGTTTGTTTATGTCCCATAAGATTGGCCGTCGGGAATTGCTGTGGGAGGTGGGCGGCGGGCTCGCCGGAATTGCGCTGGCGCAGATGATGGCGGCGGGGGATGCTCGTGCTGCCACGCATCATGCGCCGAAGGCGAAGCGCATCGTGATGATCTTTCTGCCGGGCGGGCTGAGCTCAGTGGACTCTTTCGATTACAAGCCGGATCTGATAAAGCATCATGGCAAGGCCACGGCGGGAGAGAACACGATTACGCCGTTCAACGGGAAGCGTGGGACGGTGATGAAGCCGTTCTGGGAGTTCCGGCCGCGGGGCAAGTCGGGCAAATGGACCAGCGATTTGCTGCCGCGTATCGGCGAGTGCGCGGACGATCTTTGCTTCATTCATTCGATGGTGTCGCGGAGCAATGCGCATGGGCCGGCGATCTTCCAGATGTCGACGGGGTTTATCTTTCAGGGATTCCCTTCGGTGGGCTCGTGGGTGAGCTACGGGCTGGGCTCAGAGAATGCGAATCTGCCTTCGTTTGTGGTGCTGCCGGACCGTCGTGGACTGCCTCCGTGTGGGGTCGCGAACTGGGGGAATGGCTTTTTACCGGCGGCTCATCAGGGTGTGATTTTCGGCGATTCGCGGACGCCCATCGCGGATCTGCAGCCGCCTGCGGCGGTGTCGAAAAAACAGCAGGCTGCTTCGTATGATTTGCTGTCGGCGCTGAATGAAGAGCACATGTCGCAGCATCCTGGCGAGGATGCACTGGTGGCCAGGATTCGCAGCTATGAGCTGGCGGCGCGTATGCAGGTGAGCGCTCCGGAGGTCACCGACATCAGCGGGGAGAGCGAGGCCACGCGGGAGATGTACGGGCTGAACGATCCGGTAACGAAGGACTACGGGTACAACTGTCTGCTGACGCGTCGACTGCTGGAGAAGGGCGTGCGGTGCATCCAGATGTATAACGGCGGGCACTTCGGGGCTCCGCGTGTGAACTGGGACGGGCATGAGGATATGCGGGAGAACCATGGCAAGAATGCCGCGATACTCGACAAGCCTACGGCTGCGCTGCTTCGGGATCTGAAGCAGCGGGGCATGCTGAGCGACACGCTGGTGGTGTTCACCACGGAGTTCGGA